>JACCDX011575295.1_pt1 | contig 82633 bp, 97 predicted proteins | sample 7449681 | NCBI WGS metagenome assembly JACCDX01 (sample SAMN15323450, study PRJNA562643) | freshwater metagenome | isolation source: river surface water | place: USA:Blue River Watershed | collected 2017-08-18 | reverse complement strand
GTTACCTCTCAGTATTTGAGACAAAATTCCTGTGATAAAAATCACACGATCATAAATTCCTGTGAAAAAGTTATCCACAGAATAATCCCCAGACACGCCCGACCTCGGGGGCGGCAAATTCGAACAGGTGTTCGAACTGCATTTATAATTATGAATTGTTATGCATAATTATTCAAAGTAGAACGGATCAAATTCTCCATCAAATAATTCAGCGTCAGCTGAATTTTCAAATTCAAATTCATCAGTTTCATTTATTACTTCTGGAGTAGTAAATAATTCTGAATTATCCTCGTAGTAATTATCCCAATTATATTTGGGTTGTTCCCATGACATTGTGTAACTCATAGATAGTTCTCCTTACATTCTGAACAAACGAAATTAATTTTGCAATAGCAACCAACGGCGGAGAGTAGATTATCATTCTGATAATCGTAGTAATCATCACGATAACTCATTCTGAAACCTCCTCAACATGGAAAGCGTTAAACTTATCGAGTTCATTCTCGCTAAGCGGGTAGAGTGTTTTATTAAGTGCAAAGATTGCGCTTAGTTCATCTTGTGCCTCTACGACATAAGATATAAGTACATTGTATTTACTCATTTATATTCTCCTTTCGAGATAAGTTCATCTAGCATTTTTGCTAGTGGGTCTATTGGCTCGTCTGCCAAATAGTTTTCTAATTCTAAGTTTTTTACGAAGTCTATCATTTAGATACCTTCCAATCTGTCCACATTGGTAGACGCTCAGGGTCGGTATCGTTATACCAACGCTCAATATTGTTTTCACAAACTTCACAAAATGTGAATTGTGTATCTGCATATTCTGAAATAGCAGGTTTGAATGGTGTGTGCTCTGCACACTTGATAATTGTTGAATTCATTTGAATTCCTTTCTAGTTTGAGAACCTTTCTCAACTTTCTTTATAATGGAATTATAACAGGGGGGTCTGACATTTACTGACGGGTAATGCCACAAATCGGACATTTTGAAATGTGATGTAGGTCATGTGGATAACTCACGCTCAAATTTCCGTGTGATTTAAATCACGTGCATAAACCTGTGGAGGACACGCCCGAGTGCGGGGGCCGCAAAATTTTCGCAGCTTGTCAAGTTAACACGCCGAGAAAATTTTGTTTTTTATTTTTTTTATAACGTGATCAGAATTCCAAAAGCTAAACAAATTAAAAAGAAAATAAAAGTTTCTTTCATTTCATGCATGCTTCCCAAAACTTATCGGAATTAAATCTTTCGTTATCTTCCGAAAACATAACGGCGAAATCATCCACCAAATCTTCATAAGTAAAACTGTTACCGATTAAATCTTTATAAGTAGAAAGAATCTCGGCGGTCTTTACATAGTCTTTACGTGTCATCATATTAATTTAGTCCGTTCTCTCGTAGGTCCTTGATTACTGCAATTAGTAGGGGAATGGTAACGCCTGCCAAGATTAATTGGACGGCGGTTGTTAGTAGTCTATTCATTAGAAATCATCTCCGAACATGTCTAGGATTTCATTCACCTGTTCATCTGTTAGGTGTTCTGTCTCTATAGCCTTAGAGAAACCGAAGACATCTTCTTCCTCTTCCTCTACAGGGTATTCATCTAAGTAGGTGTAGGCATCTGCTACATCTTCTTGAATTGTGTCCCACTTAGACATTTTGCTATTATCGAATGAGTACATTAGTTCTGTTCTACCTTTCGCATGTGTGCTACTACATTTTTAGAAACTTTCTTTAGTTCGCCTACGAACTTTTCCATTTCTTCAGGGGTTGAGGCGGTGAAGTTAGTGCCTAGTAGTTGAGACCCGTCCCAAATTGAGTAAGTGATTTTCATTTATTTATTTCCTATTCTTTTAGTTTTATTTATTGAGATTATTCTAGGGGATAGACTTAAGAAAGTCAAGTTTATTTAGTGTGTTGTTAGTCACACTGTCCGCATGGACATTGTGGGAACTCTCGTTCCTGCTTGATACGATTAGCAAGAGCGATAACCTTGTTATAGGTATCGGCGGAGGCGCCTCTAAAAGAGACTACCTCTCCATTTGCTACCATTTGAGCAGCGAGGTTAATTCTAGCGTTAAGGTCAAGGTGACCGAACTTAGAGTGGTTAATTTTGTTTTTATCTAGTGTAGTCATTTGGTGACCACCTTTCTTTAGTTTAGTTTATTTTTATTTCTATTAAATTGTTATGGCTTAAGCCTAGCAGACCGAAGGCGGAAAGTCAAGCCTATTTAGTGTGAGGTTAGTCACACTGGCTAGGGGACTTAGAGTAAGAGTAAGCCATAGCCTCTCTATCGAACCATGCGAACATTTGTTCGGTTTTATGGGACTTCTCTACTTTACAGAACATGTCCCAAGAGTCGCCTGTCCAATTACAGGACTGGCACTTACTAACTTGATGTGATAAAACTTTTGTCATTTTGACCTTTCTAGTTTAGAGACCTTCTCTAACTTTCTAATAGTGTAACTATAACACCCCCCACTGACATTTTCAACTTGAAAAACGGGTAAATCGGACATTATTTTTGTGATTTACACCACATCGATCTATGGGCGCACTATTTGTCCGATTTGTACTAAAAAAAGTATGCATGATACAAGAAAAATATATATTCACATTTTTATAAATCTAATATTCTAGTTGACTAAAAATATAGGGCGGTGATATAATCAGATCATGAGAACAATAATTGCCATAACCATAGTCAGCATAATGACTTTCATACTTGGCATATGCTATCAGATATTTGCCTGATCTCTTTGGGGATATAGCTTAATCTGGTTAAAGCAATTGTCTTATATACAATCGAGTTTGGGTTCAAATCCCAATATCCCTACAAAAAATTTTATTAACATTTTTCAAAATCTAATATTCTAGTTGACTAGAATTTATGTGATACAATTATTTTATGATACAACAATTACAATCTAGAGAAATAAAAACGGCGGTTTTAAAGGGTTTAATGAAAGAATCCAGAATAAACCGAAAGCCATTTGTCATAAGAGATTTCTATAAGCCTATGTTTGGATGGGATTTCGGAATCGACTTGCTCAATAAATGCATGTTAAATTCTGAACCAAATATCAGCATGATCAAAACTGGTGATTACTACTTCATCTTGCAACCAAGTGAAAAGTATAACGATGTCTACTCTGATTACTATGATCTAATTAATACAGCTCATCCAGATGGAGTAATATCTATTCCAGTAATACTGGTGAGTATATTTAATAACATCCCAAATCTTACTGAGCATGCAGATCCATTAGATCAGATGCATCTAGCTATAGTCGGAAGTAGTAATTGGAAAATTACATTAGACGACGGTGAGATAGAAAGATTTACTCTAAACCCAGGAGACTTTATCTTTATGCCTATAGGTATTAAACATGAGGTTAACTCAGAAACTCCTAGAATGGGAATTACTTTTTCATCTAATAATATTCTAGTTGACTAGGATTTATGTTCTTTAGATTTATGATTATTGAGTGTGAAGTGTGCAAAGGCTGATCTGACTTCGATTTCTTTCTTGCATATCTCACAGATAACTACTCTTGATGCATTTGCCATGTCTTGTCCCCACATCTCTTACATAATGGTTTTAATATGTGATCTGACTTTTCTATTGGTAAAAACTCGGCGGAGATAAAGAGCTTCAGCTCTTTCTTGCATAGAGTACATGACTTGTACTTTTGCTCTATATACTTCCTATAGACTGCTCTATACTGAACTGACATAATATCCCTGATTCCGCCTTAAAAATGCCTATGAGCCTCTTTCGGCTCACTTTTGATGTCTTCCCATCGACCTGGCCTTAAAACGGCTTACAGGGCCTTTAAAAAGACGAGAACCCTCGGATCTGCGGTAATCCAAGGGCCTCTAATGTAAGGGAGCATGGTGGATGCTCAACCAAACACTTCTATAAGAATACTATAACTCATTTTCTAAGTCAACTTCTTCGTCGACTGAAAATAAATCCTCTTCTAGAACATCTGATAAAGTCTTGGCAGCATAGATAGCAAAACCTACTGCTGCAAAGCCAGACAGTGTTGCTATGCCTGCTGCTAGATATGCCATTTTACCCCTCATCGATTACTTCTTCAATTAGCGCTGGATCTGGTCCAAGTAGCTTACCGTCCTTATGGGATTCAATGAGCTGTAATAGCTCCTCGCCTTTTCCGACCCCATCTGCAATTAGGCAGAGAACGTCGTAAATGCGAGACATAAGGATATAGTTGACCATACCCAGATTATCATCAATATTTTGTGCTTCTACTTTCGGATCACTCATTAGTATATACCTCGTATGTTAGTGGAAATTTTTCTTTTACCAATTCTCGTACTGCTTTAGCGTATTCTTGAATTTCTACCTGTGCATCATGTGGAAGACGCTGATCAAGGAATGTTAGAACACCCTGTAGAGATACCGTCCATCTCCAGCGTACATACATGGAGTATGCAGGTAGCATAAGTCGAGCCATCTCTGGTGCGACGCCATCACTCAATGCTTCTTCGTATTTAGTCATAGCAAACTCAGATATCTGTCGTAGTGCCTGAGTATACTTAGCACCTATCATATCTGATACAGGCTCTCCTGAGCCCTGCTTAGAGTTTTCTGGAGCACTTCTCCACTCATTAGGCATAGGAATGTAGAATACTTCATTCTCAGTAATATATCTACGAGAAGATTCATTCCAGCCGTTCTGATCGTCAATATGAGATGAAGCAACAGCATACTTCCACCATTGACGAGCAACCATTAATGGAGCATATACTTCAAATGTCATCGCAGCATGACGAAATGGGCTAGTGTGGTTTTCTTTTAACAAAAAGCGAATGAGCTTCTGGTCACGCTCACTCAATTCTGTGCTTTCTTTATCATATGAGACTCTAGCAGCATTAACTACTGATAAATCACTACCAAGTGTATCTACAAGTCTTACATATCCAATATTATTAATTACGTTGATGTGGCTCAAGTACCGCTCTTTTCATTCTGTCGTATAAATTATATCCAACATTAACTCTATGGTTGCATGCTAGACAGTAAAGGTATACTGTATCATTATCTGTTAAATTTGGCAACATCTCATAAAGATCATAGGGACAGGTTATATCCCTGTCCCCATGAAAACGTCCTAAGAACTCCCGCACAATTCTAATGTCCATTAATTACTTACTCTCTTCTCCTTGCATGGTTCTGGCTTAAAGCTTTTAGGATACTGAGCCATCCATGATTTTGTTCTAGGTGTTAAACCTTTCCAAGAAATCCAGTTGTCTCCACCCTGAGACATGTAAAACGCAGCTTCTGCATTTGTAACTGGATCGAGGAGGTCACGATTATAAGTTAATTCAAACTTATCTCTACGCTCTGGTCCTAAATTTCCAATCATATTGATTTGGAAAATACCATAAGAGCTATCTCCTGTTTTTGCATTTCCATTATAAGCAAGTGGCCTACCGTTCGACTCCTTCTTAGCAACGCTCCATGCTTCACGCAGATCTAATCCACGGAAGCCCACACAATAAAGCAGTTGGGCCAGGTCTTCATCTGAAAATTGCTTGTCCTGCTGACGGAAATCAGACAGGTATACGTATTTTGCATCATCTTGGACTTTTACGCTAGATAATGCTACAATGTTATCAGCAACTGCGGGTGAGTCAATGCTTGGGAACTGGCTAAATAAATAACCAACAAACACTAGCTTAGCGGCAGCTACTACTAAATTTTTAGTAAACATGAATACTATCTTAACCTATTATGAAAGGATTTGTCAAGTCGTGATTTTAAGTTTTAACACAAATCCAGGAAGTCTCAATATAAATACAGGTTATGGATATGCAGGATATCATATGGTTACCTCTATGCAAGAGCTTGGACATAAAATTCCTTTTCGTTATCCAAAGTCTAAAGTTCAATTAAATTTTAGTCAACCACAATTTATTCAATTTAATAAAGGACAAAAACAAATTGCTTTTCATCCGTGGGAATCAACTCAATTAAAACAAGGATGGTTAGAAACTTTAAAACAAGCAGATGATGTTTGGGCTCCGTCTCAATGGGTTGCAAACATTTACAAGGATCTTGGAATAGATGATGTTTATGTTTATCCTCATGGTGTAGAAAAATTATGGAAGCCAGTTAAAAGAGAAACTAATGGACCACTAAGATTTTTACATGTTGGAGAACCAGCACCTCGAAAAGGTGGACAAATGGTCTTTGAAGCTTTTCTACAAGTTTTTGGAAACGATCCAGATTATCAACTAACAATTAAAGCTCATCATTATAATACTATTAGATTATATAATAATTATAATAAATATAATAATATATATAATAAATATAATATATCTAATATATATAATATTAATAATATATCAATTATAACAAATGATGTTTCTACAAGTCAACTTGCGGGTATATTTATGACACATCACTGTTTAGTTTATCCTTCCTACGGCGAAGGTTTTGGCTTTATTCCGCTTCAAGCCCTTGCAACTGGTATGCCGACAATTTGTACTGGAGAATGGGCAGAGTATAAAAAGTATCTAGGTGAACTTGAACTCAAGAGTTCTTACATTCCTTCGCCTTGGCCAGACATGCATCCTGGATATATGCCAGAGCCAGACTTCGATCATTTATGCGATTTGCTAAAAGATGTTGCAAATAGGTATAATACTCATTCTGAAGTTTTTTACAATCAAGCTGCGGAAGTTGCTCAAGCATTTGACTGGTTACAGTTGACCAATAATGCCATGAAGAGAATTGAAGAAAAATTTTAAAAGTTTTTGGTCTTTAAAACCAGATTCACTATACTTGTATTTACTAACAGATTTTAAGCCCATGGATGGGCCAGGAGGAGTATTCGGAAATGTCAGAAACAATTGATAACGCATATGAGAATTTCATTGCACTAAGCAGATATGCAAGATGGATCCCAGAACATGGGAGAAGAGAAACTTGGGGAGAAACAGTTGATCGCTATGTCAACTATATGACCAAGCATCTTAAAGATAATTATAACTACGAGCCATCAGCAAGTCTTGTATTTGAAATTCGTGATTCTATTTTTAATAGAAACGTTATGCCATCAATGAGAGGTGTGATGACAGCTGGAGCAGCATTGGATAGAGATAATGTTGCTGGTTACAACTGCTCTTTCTTGCCTGTCGATTCACTCCGTTCTTTTGACGAAGCAATGTATATCTTGATGTGCGGAACAGGTGTTGGCTTCTCTGTTGAATCGGTTTATGTAGATAAGCTTCCTGCCGTTAACGAGCACTTTGAAAAATCTAGCACAGTAATTGTAGTTGAAGATTCGAAGGCTGGTTGGGCAAAGTCTCTTAGAGAGCTCCTTGCTTTGTTGTGGCAGGGTCAGATTCCAACATGGGATGTTTCTAATGTTCGTCCTGCAGGTGCAAGACTAAAGACTTTTGGTGGTCGTGCATCTGGACCAGAGCCACTTGTTAATCTTTTTGAGTTTTGTGTTACAACAGTAAAGCATGCAGCAGGTCGTAGACTAAGTTCGATTGAAGCACATGACATTATGTGTAAGATTGGTGAGGTTGTTGTAGTCGGTGGAGTTCGACGTTCTGCTTTGATTTCACTTTCAGATCTTCGTGATAACGATATGGCAAAAGCAAAGGCTGGGGCATGGTGGGAAGCAACAGGTCATCGTGCACTTGCAAACAACTCAGTAGCATATACTGATCGTCCTTCAATGTCAGACTTTATTACAGAGTGGAAGAATCTTTATGACTCAAAGTCTGGAGAGCGTGGTATATACAATATTAAGGCTGCACAAAAGCAAGCCGCAAAGTATGGACGTCGTGATGAAACAATTAGATACGGAACAAATCCATGTTCAGAAATTATTCTTCGTCCTTATCAGTTCTGTAACCTTTCAGAAGTTATCGTAAGACCAGAAGACAACGAAGAAACACTAAAGAGAAAGGTTGAGCTTGCTACTATTCTTGGAACATGGCAGTCAACACTTACAAACTTTAAGTATCTTCGCAAGATTTGGAAAGAGAATACTGAAGAGGAAAGACTGCTAGGAGTTTCAATCACTGGCCAGTTCGGACATGAAATGATGTCTGGAAAGCAAGGTCTTGATAAGCTTGAGCAAGTTCTAAATGATCTAAGAAAAACTGCAGTTATAACTAACTATGATGAAGCAGAAAGAATTGGAATTCAGCACTCAGCAGCTATTACTTGCGTTAAGCCATCTGGAACAGTGTCACAGCTAACTGGAGTTTCTTCAGGAATGCACCCATGGCATAACGATTACTACATTCGTACAGTTCGTGGAGACAAGAAAGATCCTCTAACTCAGTTCCTAATGGAAGCTGGAGTTCCAGCTGAGGATGACTTTATGAATCCTACTCAGACTAAAGTATTCTCATTCCCAGTAAAGGCTCCAGAGGGAGCTATTTTAAGAAATGATCTTACTGCTATTGAACACCTAAATACCTGGCTTGTTTATCAGAGAGCATGGTGTGAGCACAAGCCTTCTATTACCGTTTCAGTTAGAGATGAAGAGTGGATGGAAGTTGGAGCATGGGTTTGGGAGCACTTCGATGAAGTATCTGGAATCTCATTCTTGCCATATTCAGATCATACATATAAGCAAGCACCATATCAAGATGCCACTAAGGAAGAGTACGAAGAAGCTCTTTCTAAGATGCCAGAAAAGATTTACTGGGAAATGCTAACAATGTATGAAACAGAGGATGGAACTTCAGGAAGCCAGACCCTGGCTTGCTCTTCAGATGCAGGTTGCGAAGTAGTAGATATTGGCTCTTAATCCTAACTCATTCCATGATAAAATGATATTGTGTGAGGAGTAGCTAATGCCATTTGTAACTAAAAATTTTTCAGTCGACCAAGGTGCAACATATACATTTGATGTTGTATGGAATGACTCTAATGGTCAGCCAATTAATTTGACTGGATATTCTGCTAAGATGCAGGTTAGAGATCAAGCTGGCGGTAAGCAGCTAGCATTTACTTTGACGCATGTAGACGGAATAGCTATAAATGGTCCACTTGGTAAAATAACTGTTACCATCAGTGCAGAAAGAACCAATAAGCTAATTTATCCTAAGTCATTTTATGACATTCTTCTTACCGCTCCAGACAATATTACAAAAACAAGAATTCTTGAAGGAACACTTACTCTATCAAGGGCTGTGACAGTTTAATGGCTGAAACAATAATTGTTACCGAATTAAATCAGTCAGTTCAGGTAGACGAAAATACTACTGTAATTCAGATAGCGACAATTGGACCACAAGGACCTTCTGGAAGAACAATTCTAAATGGTTCTGGAAACCCTTCAGATGCCCTTGGAGCAGTTGGAGATTTTTATTACGATACCACAGGCTTTAAATTTTGGGGGCCAAAGATCCAGATAAATCCAGAGTCAACGACTGGAACATGGGCAGGATCAACAGTAATACCATTTAACGAGCCTGTTGCATTTGAGTATAGCTGGGGAACAGATGACTTAGTTTCTCATGCTGATGGCTGGGCTATAACTATTCAGCACAATCTAGGATTTAAGCCCAATGTCACTGTAAAAGCAACTGGTGGAGACGTATTAGAGACTGGAGTGCAGTATAATAATCTTAGCAGTATTACGCTAACTATGACACAAAAATTTAGTGGGACAGCGTACCTGTCTTAACGAGGAGTTGAAATGGCAAGAGTATTTGCTATAAACATTGATTTAGCTAAAAATCAGCTGATCAATGCTAGAATTCATAACGCCCCATCCAATGCAAAGCCTGCAAATCCTGGATTGGGTCAAATCTATTTTGATACAACCGACAATTTTCTATATTTTTGGAACGGAACTTCTTGGTTAAGAGCATCAGGTGATTTTGGTGCTGGCGGACAAACAACTTCTCTAACTTTTGGTAATACAAAGTCTGACGGAACATCTACTGCGGTAGCTCGTGCAGATCACACCCATGAAATTCCAGACATCCTTGGAACAACTGGCAAGATTACAGTTACAAAAGATGGAACTACTGGCGATGCAACAATCACGCTTCCAGATGAAGTAACAGTAACTACAAAAGTAACTGCACCAACATTTGATGGTGATTTGGTTGGTAATGCACAGACAGCCACAGCTTTTGATGGCTTAAGAACAGTAGAATTAGCTGGAGACGTTGCAGGCACAACAACTTGGGACGGCTCTGGAAACCTTACAATTACCACAGCGGTACAAGCAAACTCAGTAGCACTTGGAACTGATACAACTGGCGATTATGTTGCTGGAGTTTCAGTATCTGGTAATGGTATTTCTGCAACTGGAACTGGTGAAGGTGCATCAGTTGCAATTACTTCAAATGCTACAGCAGACAATGTTGTAAGCACAACAGTATTTCGTGATTCAAGTGGTAACTTCTCCGCTAACAGAATCACAGTAGAAAATTTAACAATAAATCAAACCCCTACACAAGCTACAGATGCTGCAACTAAGGGATACGTAGATGGACTCAAGCAAGGTCTTGATGTAAAGGATTCTGTTAAGGTTGCAACAACTGCAAACATTGCACTAGATCAAACAACGACAGTAATTGATGGAGTTGCTCTTGCAGATGGAGACAGAGTACTTGTAAAAGATCAAACAGATGCTATAGAAAATGGTATCTGGGTTGTAAGCACAACTGCATCATGGACAAGAGCTGTAGATGCAGTAAACGGAAAGTTAACTGGCGGTTCATTCTTCTTCGTAGAGCAAGGTGGAGTAAACGGAGATAACGGCTTCGTACTCGCAACAAATGGTACACCATCTGTTGGCACAGTAGGCCTAATATTTACACAGTTCTCTGGCGCAGGTCAGATTGATGCTGGTGCAGGACTTTCTAAGGCAGGAAATCTACTAACAGTAAACACTGGACTTGGATTAGAGATTGTTGATGACAATGTAAAAATTGACACAGCAGTTGTTGTAAGAAAAGCGGCAGCAACAATTCCAGGAGATTCCACAAGCACAACATTTGCAATAACACATAACCTAGGAACAGACGATACAACAGTTCAGGTATTTAGATCAACTGGAGATAAGTCTCAAGTAGAAGTAGATGTAGAGCATACAGATACAAACACTGTTACTATTAAGATGGCTCAGAGTCCAAATGACTTAGGCCTAGGAGCTTTCAGAGTAGTTATCCACGGATAGGAGATAATAGATGGCTAAGAGACTTCTATCTACAGTATCTCTCCCTTCATTAAGTACAGCACCTACTGGTGCAAATGTTGGCGAACTTTACTATAACACAGCAGATAAAACAGTTCATTCATATACTGGAACTGAGTGGAGACCACTTAGCGTAGATTATATGAAAGAAATGTTCCTTGGTGGAGCACACGAAGGAATAAATGTAAACTACGACTCTGTAGCAAATACACTTAATTTAGATTTAGATTTAACAAAATATTCTTTAGAGCCAGGTGGATTTGAAAATAGAGATGATTCTGAGCTTATTTGGGATGCCCCTTCAAAATCAATAAGATTAAATATAACTGGAAACTCTTCTCTCTATTCCCCATACGGTGCATCTCCATATACATTTAAAGGTGCATATGAAAACGGAGCTGATTATAACGTAGATGATGTTGTTACATACAACGGTAAATATTATGTAAGAATACTTCCAGTAAATCCAGGTTATCCTCCTGGAACAGCATATTGGGATTCAGGGCATGGTCAGCAGTGGGCTGAATACTTTTTAAATCAATATATTTATTATGTTCAGGGTAAGAAGTTTACAAGATTCTTGCCAGATGCAATGAATATACCAGACGATATTGGTGGTCTGGTTCCAGGAATATATTACATTTCTTATGCAGTCGATGGAAATCTTGTTAGAAAAACAACACCATTTAATTTTAAAGATGAGTGTCCAGTAGCAGTTGTAGTAGTTGGCGAAGATAGATCTGTTCTCCATGTTGGTGAAGAAAGACATGGAATTGCAATGGATTGGGCAACACAGTACTACTTGCACAGAACTTTTGGAACACAATCTACTGGCGGATTTAATATTGGTAATTATAATCTAGCAACGGATGGAACAGCAGATTCAAACTACCAATTCTCTCTGACTGGTGGAACAATTTATGATGAAGATAGCGATTTTACAATAAGTCATTCTGCTTCCCCTACTTTAGAGGGAGAACAAATATTAGAGCCTATAGCAAACCTTCCAGTTTTATATAGAGTTGGAGCAACTGGCTGGTCAAAGAAGAATACAAGTCCAATGGCTATCAATGTCAATGGATCTGGAATTCCACAAATAAATGTTAAGTCTGGAACAGACTGGATATCTGAATCTGCAACAAACAATAATTTTTATGCAATATGGATTGTAGCAACAAATAACATACTTAGCCCAATAATTTCTATTATGGGGCAAAGAACAGACACAACAATAAATGCTGCAAAAGCAAATAATTCTTACGACTCATTAGACCTTCTAGGAATTCCAGGATCAGAATTCTACCCTCTGTATAGAATTATACTTCAACACAAAACATCATATACAAATTCTGCCGCTTCAGTAATAGAAGATGTTTTAGACATTAGATCTTCTTCTGGAGGAACATCTGGTGGGGGGTCTACAACAACTCCAGAACACGGAGAGCTTGTAGGGTTATTAGATGATGATCACACTCAATATATTCATATATCTAATCCAAGAACTATTGTAGCCGCACACACATTTAATCCTTCTTCAGTTGGCCCAGCTTTTGTTCTTGGGCCAAATGCACAAGATTATTTAATAGAGGGCTTAAACGCTGAAATGGTTGGTGGAAGTACACTAACTCAAATTAATACTACAGCGTTTGGATATGCTTCTTCCGCTAAAGATGATGCAATTGCAGCATCTAATGGGTATACAGATGGAAAGTTTACAAACATAGATAGTTACGTTGCACCGCTCTTAAATCACTCAGGTCATGATGGAGTTCAGGTTGCATGGGATGATTCTCAAAACAAAATAACTTTAAATATTGAAGAGCCAGTAAGAGTTTCTAATACTCCTCCAATAGGTGTTGCTGAGGGTGATCAGTGGTACGATAATCAAACTGGTGTAATGTATGTTTACGACGGAGCTTACTGGGTTGAAGTATCTGGGGGACTAGGTGCAGATGCGGCGGAACTACCTTCAACAATACAATATTTAGCTGGAACTACATCTAATATACAGTCTCAATTAAATGCAAAGGCTCCTTTAGCAAGCCCAACATTTACAGGAACAGTCAATCTTCCTAGCAATACATTGTATAATGGAACTAACCTATCTATTATTTCTAATATACCAAATACAGCACCAAAAGATTCTCCAACATTTACTGGAACAGTTTCTTTGCCAAGTACAACTTCAATAGGAAATGTTTCTTCTTCAGAGATTGCCCATCTCGATGGCGCTACATCAAATATACAAACTCAGATTAACTCTAAAATTTCTGCAAATAATCCTACACTTACTGGAATTGTAAACCTTCCATCAACAACATATATTGGATCTGTAACTCCAATTGAAATAGGGCATCTGGACGGACTTACTGGATCAATTCAAACACAGCTAGACGACAAGGTTTCTTACGGAAACTTTAATACAGCTAATATTTCTATTCAGACATATGCAACGCTAGCTAGTCTGCCGCCAGCTTCTGCTAATACTGGAAGAATAGCATATGTTTCTGGTGATGGATACACATATTATTCTCATAGCAATGCATGGATTAAGCTAGCTAAGTTTTCAGATATTGCAACTGGCGGAGCAGCGTTTCCAATAAACGAACTTTCAGATGTAGATACGGCAACAACTTCTCCAACAGCTGGACAAGTGCTATCTTGGGATGGCTCTAGTTGGGTGCCAGCAACAATAGCTGGAGGAACAGGAAGCGCTCCATTAGAGAGCCCATCATTTACTGGAAATGTTAATTTACCAAATACTACAACCATAGGAGATATTTCATCTACAGAAATATCTTATCTAGATGGAGTTTCTTCTAGCATTCAAGATCAATTAGATTTAAAATCTCCTATAAATGATCCAGTATTTACTGGTCAGGTATCTCTTCCATCAACAACAAGCATAGGTGGAGTTTCAGAAGAAGAGATTGGATATCTAAACGGAGTAACTAGCGGAATACAAGCTCAAATAAACTCTAAGTTAAATTCTACTGATTTTAAATATACAGACATTGCTATAAATGCATACGCAACAGTTTTAGCTTTGCCAGCAGCATCTTCTAACACTGGAAGAATTGCATTCGTATCAGCAGATCAATCAATATACGTTTCAACTGGAACTGTATGGGTTAGATTAGCAAAGGCTTCAGAAATTTCTGGAACAACTATATCTACAATAAATGATTTAACTGACGTAGATACAGCAACCGCATCTCCTATGACAGGGCAAGTCTTATACTGGAATGGCACATCTTGGATTCCACAAACGTTAGCGATTCCAACCATAGTTCCTACATATCCAGCAATTACTCAGTTGGAAGTAACAAACAACGGAGCAATGGCGTATAACTTCTTAAATCAATACACTGGAGACAATCCATCGTTGTATGCGATTTCTGGAACTACAATTGCATTTAAGCTAAATGTACCAGGACACCCTTTCTTGATACAAAATTCTTCTGGAACAAATTATAGCAATGGTTTAGTGCATGTTGGACTAGATGGCACAATTTCTACTGGTTCTAATGCTCAGGGAAAAACAAATGGTACACTATATTGGCAAATACCAGCAACATTAAGCGGAGACTATAAGTATCAGTGTCAAGTACATTCTATGATGAATGGTATTATAACCATAAAGGATATATCTCTGATATGATAAATAAGGAAAATCTATAATGGCTACAATATTCCCAGCTAATCCATCCATTAACCAGATATATAATGGTTATCAGTGGAACGGTACTGCCTGGAAGATTATAGATAATTTTACTGAAAGATCTCAAGATGCTGTATCGTCTTTGTTTACTCATACAAATCACTCAAATGTAAGCGCTGTATATAATGATGAAACAAACCAGATAGTATTTACTGCTTCTGCAACATTAACACAAGAACAAATACAGGATTCCGTAGCACCCCTTTTAAATCACGTAAATCATCAAAACATAGAAGTTTTGTATGATGATGACAATAATAAGCTTATACTAGAAGCAGTTATTCCTCCCTCTAAGGCAATAATTTCTGCAACTGCCCCAACCTCTCCTCAAGACGGGGAGTTCTGGTTTGACACAGACGATTTACGTGGAGACGTAAAGGCACTAAAGGTTTGGAATGCCACTTCTTCTGCATGGGAATATGTTAGTCCAAATCTAGGTTTGTCTACAACCAACTCTTGGACAGCAAAAAATACATTTAATCAAGGTGTTGTAATTGGACTTTCCTCTTCGCCATCATCTCCAGTAGAAGGTCAAGTTTACTACGATACAACCTTAGATACATTACGAATCTGGAATGGGACTCAGTGGACAACAGTAACTGGTGGTGGAGGTGGTGGCTCAGCATTCTCCTTAATATCTACTGACACAACTCAAGTTCCAGCAATTATGTTTTTTGGAGCAGCAGCTCCTTCAGGTGGAACTCAAAACGTAGGTGACTTATGGATTGATATAGATGATGATGCTGGAGATACAGAGTTTATACATGTTGGTCCTGATGCTCCAGATACTTATGGTGCAGGAACATTGTGGGTAGATACAGATGAGCCAGAACTTCCTTTAATATATTCAGATGAGGAACCTCCAAATCAAACTCCAATCGAAGGAGACTTTTGGGTAGATATTGATGATTTAGCTGGACAATTGGTAACAGTAAGAGAAACAGCACCGCTACCATCAGAGTCCGAACTTTGGATCGATACTTCTACAGAAGAAGGCCTAGAAACATTTACAGTTGCAAATGTATATGAAGGAAATAGGTCAGTATTCAATACCATTACCGATTTGCCAGAAGCTTCAACTCATGGCGGAATGATTGCTTACGTAGAGCAAAATAGATCTTTGTATGTATCTAGAGTGGATATCCCAGAGTACGCACTTGCAGCAACATATGCTATTTCTAACAACGGATCATCAAACTATATAATTAATGGAAACTCTAATCCACCATTAATTTTGCAAAGAGGAAAAAAGTATATATTTAATATAAATTCTTCAGGACATCCATTCTGGATTAAAACTCAGCCTTCGGCTGGAGTTAACTTTGATTGGTATTATGGAGTAGTTAATAATGGCTCAGATAGTGGTTCTATAATATTTAATGTACCATACAATGCTCCAGATAACCTGTACTACGTTTGTCAGGGGCACGAGGCTATGACTGGATCAATAACAGTAACTGGAACAGTCGCATTAACCTCGTCTTGGGAAAAGCTTTATCCAAATGATGCAAAAGACCAACTAGAGGTCTTTGGCTACATGGGATTGTTATAAAGAATTTGGTATAATTCTATAAGGAGTGTGAGCTAATGTCATTAAAACGCTATGATGGAACGCAATGGGTTACCGTTGCTGGTTCACGTCCAGGCCCTACAGGTCCAGCAGGACCACAAGGTCCAGCAGGTTCACAAGGTCCAGTAGGACCCGCAGGTGCGGCAGGCCCAGCAGGACCACAAGGTCCGCAAGGAGTTGCAGGCCCAGCAGGTTCACAAGGAATTCAGGGTCCAATAGGCCCAACAGGTGAAAGAGGCTCAAAGTATTTTACTGGTTCATTAAATCCAGTTTCAACTTCTGGCTACTTCACTGGAGATCAGTTTTTAAATACCACAACTGGTGACCTATTTACATTTAGTGCACTTCCAACACCAGCTTGGACATTAGCGGATAATATTATTGGTCCAGCAGGACCGCAAGGCCCAGCAGGACCAACAGGTCCTACTGGAGAAATTGTTGTGGCGGACATTGAAAGAAGAGTATCTGCATATGAGTTAGATATTCTGCTAAACTTAGGTATATACTTTCCAAAGTATAACACCCTTGCAAATCTTTCAACAGTTACTGGAACAATTTCAGCAACAAGCTTTATTCTATAAGATGGAGAAAATGAATGGCTAGAAGAACGTTAGTAAACAGAGATTACATATTTAATCCAGTAGCTGGAACAATTATAATTCCTGAACCAATTCAGCGTGAAAGACTCATGCTGATAACAAACGTAACACGTAATAAGGTTATCTATAACTTCTCAGATCAAAACCTAGGTGCGCTTGCTTACTCCATCAGCGACCACCCAACATCACCTGACACAACAGTAACATTAGAGTATAATACTGCTGATATGGCATCAACAGATGATCTATCAATTATTTACGATGATGCAGTAGAAAGATTCTTGCCAGCAGAGACAATGATCGATGCAGTTGGAAAAATGCGTGTTTCTACTCCGCAGTCTCTCATCGATACAGACTTTGAATACTCAGTTCAGAACTCTAAGTGGGAAACACTTACACTTCAAAACAATTACCCATCATTCTTCTCAAGAGGTACTGGAGGAAACTCATTTGATTTAACTTCAGTAACATCTAACGGAGCTTCACCAAGATCTACAATTACAGTAAATACAAACTCATTAGCTCCTCATGGACTTAACAGCGGCGATATCGTTTCTGTACAAGAAACATTAAACGCACTTGCAGACGGTACATCTGTTATTCAAGTTTTAAATGCAAACGCATTTACTTATGTTGCAAAGGGAGTAATTCCTGCAGGAGAGTTGCTTGATGGAACACTGACAACAATTTATGGTGGCGGTATTTTTGATAATGCACATATCCCAGGAGGAATTCCAGGACAGTTCAACGCATTTGCAGCGGTTTCAGATGAAGCATCAGCCGCATCAGGCGGATCTACAATTACAATTCAGACTCAGAGACCACATGGACTCTACGCTGGAGTTACAGTTTTGTTTGCAGGATCTTCTGCAACATCAATCGACGGCAACTACTTGGTAACAAAAGTTCCTACAGCTACTACACTTCAGTTTAAATCACCAAATACAGTATTAAACCCAATCAATACTGACCAGCTAGGATTTTATGTAAGACCAGAAGGATACGTAGACCACAGACCATTTGACGGTGGTGTTATTCTTTCAACCGCTAATAACGTATGCGGAACACAAACAATTCGTCAGACACGTCGTTACTTCCGTTATCAGTCAGGTAAGTCAATTCAGTTCTCAACAGGAACTAAGTTTACACCTACATTTGATATTACAGATATCTATGCTACATCAACTGCAGCAGGGTCAAACTACATTAATATTACAACACTTCAAGACCATAACCTACAGCCAGGCGCAGAGGTACTTCTTGAGGGAATTGAAACAATTGGATACAACCCATATAATGGTGTACACGTTGTATATGAAGTTATTAATAACACACAGCTTAGACTTCAAACAGTATTCACACAAACAATTTCTGGACTAGATCAATATCCAGGTGGTGTTAATGCATTCTTAACAGCATACCGATGGAAAGGTTCAGCAACACGTGCAGGCCTATATGATGAGCAAAATGGATTCTATTTTGAGTATGATGGAACAAAGCTTTATGCAGTTAAAAGATTCTCAAATAAAGAGCTTTTTGGAAAGCTAACATGTACCCAATACTCTAACCTGATTACAGGTCAAGGAACAAGATTCCGAAAGCAGCTTGTGGTTGGACAGTACATTGTTATTCGTGGACAGTCATATCGTGTTATTGGAATTGATTCTGATACACAGATGTATGTTTCTCCAGCATATCGTGGATCATCAAATACATCTGCAAGATACATGGTTACTCAGGTAGAAAAAATTCCTCTAGATGAGTGGAACATAGATAGATTTGATGGAACAGGTCCTTCAGGATTTAAGATTGATCTTTCAAAGATGCAGATGACATATATTGATTACTCATGGTATGGAGCTGGTTATATTAGATTCGGTCTCAGAACAACAGAAGGAGACATTGCTTGGGGTCATAAGATTTCAAACAACAATATTAATACAGCAGCATATATGCGTTCTGGTAACCTTCCAGCTCGTTATGAAACAATTAACGAGCCACTTGAATCAACAAGATTAATTGCAGGAGGAGATGGAGTAAGCGGTTCAACATTATTCCCACAGCAAACACTTCTTTACGTAGAAAATGTTGACAGATGGCCAGCACAAGGACATCTAAGAATTTCTGACAACACAAACTTTGAAATTTGTGAGTATACTCAAATTGGTGCATATAACTCTACATTACGTGCTTATCCGATTACAGTAATTAGAAGAGCTCCACAAACATTGGTTTATGGAGGACAGCCTTATGTTCTTACTGGAACATCAAGCCTTGTAAACTTTGTTCCAGACCTATCAATTCCTGGTGGTTCTGGAAATGCTCAGGTTTCCGTTCAAACAATTTCTCAAAACTGTGCACCAGTTATGTCACACTGGGGATCATCCGTAATTATGGATGGTGGATTTAATGATGACTCATTCTACCTCTTCACTGCTGGTATGCAGAGATATCTACAGGTTGGTGGATCTGGTACAGTTTCTGCAACAGTTACAAACCGTTCACGTGCTGCAAACATTGTAACCTTAACAACATCAACAAATCATGGATTACAGGTTGGCTCTGCAGCAACAATTTCTGGAATTCTACAGCTATCAACTATTACTGGTAGACAGATAACATCTGGTGTTGCAACGATTTTTATGGCATCCGACCACGATGCTGTTGTTGGAAACCAGGTAACAGTTACAGGGCTTGATTCAAGATTTAACGGAACATACACAGTAGCGTCTGTTCCAAATAATAATACCCTTACATATTCAAGAGTAGGTCAACCAAACGTTTCTTATGCAGCAGCGTCTGGAACTGCAACAGTTTCTACTTCATACAATGGAGTATTTACTCTTACTGCAGCTTCAGGAAATACACTGACATATTCAAATACTGGACCAGATGAACCACAAACATCTGTTATTCCAAATGGTACAGTTCAACAGTCACTTGGCTCAACTCCAATACCACGTCCACTAATTTCTTTAAGAATTGCACCTTCCGTAGATAACGGTATTGCAAGAAACTTCGGTATTCGTGAATTGGCAAATAGAATGCAGCTGAAGCTTGACTCAATTGGAGTTTTGGCTTCAGGTCAGTTCCTAATTGAAGGAATTCTAAATCCAGCATCTATGAACGGTCCCATATTGCCTACAGCATGGGAAACAGTTCGTGTTGGAGCGGGTTCTCTAGCTCAAGTTATCTTCCACGACAATACTGGTACTCAGGGTGCGACAGTTACATCTCCTACAAATACAATTGGTGGTGGTGACCGTGTGTTCGCATTCTATACCGAAGCTCCTACAGGTGGTACATTCTCTGTAACAAACTTTAACGCACAAAAGATTCGTGACCTTGGTAACTCTATTCTAAATGGAAATGGATCCCAGACAAACCCATCATTTCCTAACGGTCCAGATGTTCTTACAATTGTAGCAACTAACATTGGTACAGCAGCTGCAAATATCTCAGCTCGTGTAACATGGACAGAAGCTCAGGCATAAAAGGAGAATAAATGCCAGACTATACTACGCTATCTGATCAGATAGAGTTATTTAAAGATAAGGTTGATGCCTTAACGTCAACAACCATGGATGCAAACGACCTAGTTCTTCTAGCATCTGCTCTAAATGCTCTAGGAGCTTCCCTTGGCGTAAATGATATTCTTCAGGCTACTGTGGATAGAATAGCAGCAATTGAAGCGGCTAAGGTTGCTGCAATTGCAACAATTAACTCTTCAGTTAATGGTGATAGACTTACAGATCTAGAAACAAGCCAGGCTGATCAAGAATCAAGACTAGACAACGTAGAAAACTTTGTATCTACAAGTCTTTCTGACTTTAGCGGACTGTCTTCACAAATAAATACAATTAACTCACAGCTAGGACCAAACCTTCCATCAACATGGAAAGTAATTACAGATAGCACATATACAATTGCTAACAAAGACAGACTTCTTGTTATTCCTTCAGCTGGACAAACAGTAACCCTTCCAATAACACCTACAGTTGGAGCTAACGTTCAGATTGTAGATGCTGTGGGAACTTCAGCAACAACTAACTTTACCGTATTAAGAAACGGTTCCTTAATAAACGGTGTTGCAGAAGATTTAGTGTTTAACGTAAATGGTGGAAATGTTACAATGGTTTTTGCAGGTTCAACTTATGGATGGAGAGTGTTCTAATTGGCTAATTTAAATACAATAAAAACTAATCAGTCTGGTATTTCTTTAAATATATCACAGGCTGAAGATAGATTGTTTAAAGAAGTAACAGATGGGTCTCGCCGTCCATTTATGATTCCAACAATTACTACTATTAACGAAAGAAACCAAACATGGTGGCAGACATGGGCAAACGGTGAGTCGTGGACAAACTACCACAACTATTTGACTGGTGCTGGATCAAATGCTGACTCAGAAAGAGCATTCTGGTATTCTCTTGGAACCAACAACCGTCAAAATACTGTCGGATACTCATCAATGTCCTATGAAAATAATAGACTTGTTTATGCAAAGAACTCTCAGGTAGGAAATGATGATGTTCATATTGCACACAACAGAAACGTAGGCTATTCTCCATTTAGACTAAGAACAATATTTTTAAGAAATCATCACCCAACCGCAGCACAGTCTATAAGCATGTGGGGTCACTATTCAAACTATTGGAACTCTGGCTACGACGGCTCAGGTGTTTGTGTTGGTTACCCAAATGCTAATGGTTCATACAATGCAGTCACAGATATTAACTGGTCGGTACCAGTAAATAGAACTGGTGGAAACTCATATTATGAATGGTCATGGGGAATAACAATTCCAGCAAGAACTACAGTAGCGGTTACTCAAACAAATACAATGTATTACTGGCAATCTGGTTACGTAGCCTGGTACTTGGACTCAAATATGTTCTATAACCTAGATTCTACATTTAGCAATTTCTGGGTACAGCCAGACCTTAAGATGACACACGCAGCACTAACATATAACGATCAAAATAACGAGTTCAACGTAAGAAACTCCTATAGAATCTGGCGTAGAACAGCAGAATTGTTTGGAGATAGATAATGTACTATTCAAAATTTGACGAATTAGGAAATCAAACCGAGTCTATGCTTGCGACTGAAGATCCTGGCGATGGCTGGTATCAAGTCGGAGATGATGTAGTCGGAAAAAGATTTAGATTGGTCGATGGAGAGGCTGTAGAAATGACTTCTGAAGAGATCGAGTCTGAAAACGACGCATTGCTTTTAAGCGGAGTCAAACAAAGAGTTAGAGATCAAAGAGCAAAATTGCTAGTAGATTCAGATTGGACTGTTAATCCGCAGGTACCGCTTTCTGAAGAAAAAACGACAGCTTGGGCAGCATACAGACAAGCACTAAGAGATTTTCCTTCTACTATAACATTAGAGCAGGTAAAGGCAGGCACAGACCTTTCATGGCCAGTGCCGCCATCTTAAAGGATTTTAAGGTATAATTTAACAAGAGGTGAGATAAATGCCAAGTTATGATAGTTTACAGACACAGATTGACCTTTTTAAGACAAAGGTTAATGCTTTGTCAGGTTCAACTTTAAATACACAGGATCTAGTCTTTTTGGCTAAAGCCATCGAATCAATGGGCAACCTGCTTGGCGTTAATGACGTTCTTGCAGCAACAGCAGCAAAGATCAATGAGATTCAGACAGCTTCTTCTGGAGCTGTTACACAAATTGGAACAGCAGGAGGAACTCAGGTTTCTAATGTTCAAAGTGCAGGACTAGCAGCAGTAGCTTCAGTAGAAGCGGTGCTAGATAATTTTAAGATATATTCACACATGGGAGTAATTTAATATGGCTACAGTAGTAACACCAGTCAGATTTTATGCGAATGTCCCAGGAACATCAGATATAGCTGTGTATACCGTACCAGCATCACAAATCGATGTTGTTACTGGAATTTCAATTAATAATAATACAGATGTCGCAGCTCAGGTAAGCATCAAGATGGCAGGAGTATTCTTCTGCAAGAACCTAGATATTCCACCACGTTCACTAGTGGCTTTGGATTCAAAGACAGTTTTGAATACAGTAGAGACAATATCTGTTTACCAGAACACAGCAAGCGCTTGCTCAGTATTTATTTCTGGCGTAAAAGTAAACGAAGTTTAATATAATTTAGTTAGGGGTTACAAATGACATACAGCGTAGGTACTACAACAGGGCAAACCTATTTACCAGGCCTTACCTCAACATTAACAAGTATTGTTTCGGCAAACCTTGTAGTTAATGGTGGTGCTTACTTGCCAGTCCAAGAAAGAATTTATACAACTGGAAACTGGACACGTCCAGTAAACCCAGTTCAGATTGCAGATTGGATCAAGGTAACTTGTGTTGGCGGAGGCGGATCTGGCGGATCTGCAACATCATGGACTGGAACAGGCTCAGGTGGTGGCGGAGCTGGTCAGTACCTAACACGCTTTGTAAACATTGCAGGAGTAGCTGCTGGAGGAACAATTCCAGTAGTTATAGGCGCAGGTGGAGCAACAGTTGGAGGAAACTCTAATGGAAACAACGGAGGAAACACATCTTTCGGTGTAAGCGGAAATGCATTCCATCTTATTGCATATGGCGGCGGTGGCGGAGGATATGCTAGAGACTGGGGAAGAAACGGTAACAGTGGTGCATGTGGCGCAGGCGCAAACAATATACAAGGCTCTGGCTCAGGTGGTGGCGGAGGAGGATACTGGCAGTATCAATGGAACGGCGCAGGCGGTGGCGGAGGTGCAAATGAAGTTGGTCACAACGCATTTTGCCACGTAAGAACAAACGGAACATTTTATGGCGGATATCCAGGAGGAAGAGCATATGGATTTGGTTCTTCAATGGGTGGAAATGGAATTTCAAACTCTTGGGGAACATACCACACTTCTGGAGGAAGAGGTGGCTCAGGTATTAACGGTCTCGCAGGCGGTGGCGGTGGCGGAGGCGGAGTTGGTGGAGCAGGATCCTCTGGTGGAGGACAGGGCGGAGATGCAATTAGAGATAACGCTGGACAGCCAGGTGTTGACGGAACTGGCGCAGGTGGTGGAGGCGGAATGAATGGCGGATCACAAGGTCGCCAAGGCGGTAGTGGAATAATAATCATAGAATATTACAGAAGGATATCATAATGACAAATAGATTCGTTTTAGTTGATGGAGAAACAATTGTAAATTCTGTTTACGGTGGAACTAGAGAATTTTTAGAGTCTCATCCAGATTATCAAGAATATACAGTTATTGATGTTTCAGACATGAATCCATGGCCATCAGTAGATTGGACATATGTAGATGGAGAATTTATTCCTCCAGTTACAAACGTAGAAGCAGCACCAACACCTGGAGCATTTGAAGAAGAGGTAGTAACCGAAGTTCAAAACGTAGCCCCAGCTCTTGGAGAGGTATAAGGAGAAGTAAATGCCAACAGTTCTAAGCACCACCCAACAAATAATGATTCCAGGACTTGAGGATACGCTAGGTTCTGTTGTCAGAAACGTAACTCCACCAACTCCTCTTTTTATTCAAAAAGAAGAAACAATCCTTGCTAATGGAAACTGGACACGTCCAGCAAATATTGCTGACTTTATTGAAGTAACTCTGATTGCTGGTGGAGGTTCAGGTGGAGCTTCAAATAACAACTCTCGTTATGGCGGTGGCGGAGGAGCAGGACAGTTTGTTAGAAGAGTTCTAAATATATCTTCAGTTTCTTCACTTGGTGTTATCCCAGTTACAATTGGAAATGGTGGAGCAGCAGTTACTGGTGCAACAAATGGAAACAACGGCGGAAACTCAGCATTTGGAACATCTGGAAATACATTTTACATGGTTGCATATGGCGGAGGCGGCGGTGGTTGGGCCGCAGATAATGGCCGTGATGGAAATAATGGATCAATGGGTCCAGGTGCAGAAAACAGAACAGGTTCAGGCTCAGGCGGTGGCGGAGGTTCAGAATGGCAACGTTCATGGGGCGGCGCAGGCGGAGGCGGCGGAGCTTCTCAGGGAGGAATGACTGGTGGAGGAATTCATGGAGCACACCAGGGAGACTTTGATGCTGGACGTGCTGGTGGAAGAGGAATTGGAGAAGGCTCATCAGGTGGCGGAGGCGGAATGGGAAACAGCACATCTCACGAAGACGCAATCGGTGGAGAAGGTGGAGCTGGAATTGAAGGTTACGCAGGCGGAGGCGGCGGTGGAGGACGATGTGGTGGAGGACACGGATCTTGCGGTGGAGGAATGGGAAGAAACCACGTTCATGGTGAGCATGATAAATCAGCTGCACCTAACTCAGGATCAGGCGGCGGTGGATCTAACTCAGACAACTCTTCAGGAAATGGTGGCTCAGGAATATGCATAGTCAAATACTGGGCTAAAATAAATTAAGGTATAATATAACAAGGAGATAATTATGGCAATTACATCAATACCAACACAAGTAACACCTCCACTTTGGGCTTATACCTTTGTTCAGGCACCAATCAATGGAAATGGTTACGACTATTTTAATACTGCAGTTAAGAGAACAAACTACGGAACTGTTTCAACAGGAACACTCGCCCTAGATGTAACAGCAGCAGCTATTCATAGATGGCAACCAGGTGCTACCACAACAGTTTCGTTTACTGGTTTTCCAGCAGTTTCAACAGGATATTTTTGGCAGGTAGAAATTAAGGGTGGTTCGCTCTTTACAATTAACTGGCCAGCATCAATTAAGTGGGATTCATCTGCATCAGCTCCAACGCTATCTGCAAACGTAACACTACTTAATTTCTTTACCCCTAATCAGGGAACAACAGTTTACGGCGGAGTAGCATTCGCAGATATTAACGCAGCATAGGAGATATAATGTACGCAATTTTAGAAGATGGAAAAGTATCAAAGTTTGGATCATTGTCAGAACTATTTCCAAGCGTATCCTTTGCTGCTTCTGGTCCAGATAAAGAGTGGCTAACACTAAACAACGTAACAGAAGTTGAAATGACAATGCCATACAATCAGGATACCGAAGAATTAGTTTATCTAGAGACACCAAAGCTTACAAAGGGCGGAAAAGTAATCGGAGTCGAAGCAAAAAAGCTTTCAGATGAAAATGCATGGGCAAGAATTAAGATGAAAAGAAATGATTTGCTTACAAAGACTGACTGGACTCAACTAGCAGATACTCTAACACCAGAAATGACAAAGAAGTATGCAGAGTATCGTGCTGCACTTCGAGACATTACATCAGCAAAAAGTCCGTCTGATGTTATCTGGCCAGAGGATCCTGCAAAGGGGGCATAATGCTTCCTCACGTATTATTTAACTTTAGAACTTCTAATAGAGCAGCCTTCCCAGTAACAGCTGGATTGCAAATGCATTATGATGCAGATGCGCTAAATACATTTACAAAAAACGCTTCCAACGATGTTTCTCAATGGAGAGATCGTTCTGGAAATTCAAGACATGCTGCACAGGCAACATCTAATCAACAGCCAAGATATACTCTTAATACTGTAGGAGGAAAGGCTGGAGTTGTACATGATGGTTCAAATGACTTTATGCTTATGGGAGATGGAACACTATCTTTCTTAAATACATCTTCAATGACAATTGCAATTGTATGTAATAGACCAGACACCCCAATTCAAAAATGGGTTATTGGAGGTCAAGGCGGATTAACAAGAACAAATTTACAAATTGGATACAACTCAGCGACTTCATTCAAGTTCGGTTTTGGTTCAGACGACCTTAACGCAATTATTCCAAACGTTTCAACAAACACAACAGAAATGTTCCTTATGACATACAACGCTTTGAACCAAGAAAAGTTTTTGAGAAGAAATAAAGTAGAAGAGGCATCTGGCGCAGGAACTGGATCAATCTCATCTATGACAGGTCAATCAATAGGTAGATACCTATCAGCATTTGGTAACATATCTGTTGGAGAAATTGCAATATTTAACAGAGTCCTTTCACAGGCAGAAATAGATACAGTAGAGACATCTCTTGCTATTAAGTGGCAAGTAGTTTAGTTAGGGGATAAAATGGGATACATACCAACCAGAATAGTTGGTCCATATAACCTGGTTGATGATTATCAGGCAGTTTATGTTGCCCAAAACAAAACAATCATGAAGCAGGTATTGCTTTCTAATGTAACAGGAACTGCTGCTAATGTAAGACTTGCAATAACTGGATTTCAAGGATCACCGTCCTCAATTAACGCTATTATGCAGGATGTAGAAATAGAAGCAAACTCAACATTGGTTGCAGATATTGTACAAGTTTTAGAGGTATCAGATAAGTTGTATGCAAGATGTTCTATTTCTGGAGCAATTAACCTTACAGTTTCTGGTGTAGTTCAAGAAGAAACAGAGTAAAAGTGGGGGACTATCTTGGCAGTTCAGTCTTTTCCCAAAGATAAAAATCAGCAGGTAGAGCATCTAAATGTTCCTTATGCCCGTGTAATTGTCCCTAATTTAGTTGGATTAAATAATGTTGTTGCACAGCAAGAGCTTGATGGTCAAGGTCTAAGATCAGACGAAAGGTACTTTGTAGATACTTCAGGAACTGGCGGAGTAGTAATTTCACAAGCAGTTCCAGCTGGAAAAAGAATTAGATTTAAAACTAAAATTGAATACACAGTAAGAACCTTGTCTGCAGTAACCACCCCATATGTTGTAGGACAAACAAAAAATTCAGCAATAGCAACAATTACATCATCACTACTTACCTATAATATTGTTACTGCATCTACTCCAAACGCAGACAAGCAAGATGTTGTTATTGGCCAGTCCCCAGAGCCACCAGTGCAGCTTGCACCAGGTGCTACAGTTACATTAGTTGTTGGTAATTATGTTCCAGCAACAGCTGGAATTTTGCCAGACGTAACAAGCAAAACAGAATCTGAAGCGATATTAGCATTAAATGTTGCTGGATTTACAACATATACCGTAACAAATAGCGTAGGGTCAACACCATCATATCAAACTTTAAACGGTAAAATTATTGCTCAAACTCCAACAGGTGGAGCGCTACAAGACTTTACAACAAACATATCTTTGACAAAGGCAGTTTATCAAGTTGTAACGCCAACTGTTACACCTACAGCTCCTACAGTAACTCCTACAGCCCCAACAGCACCAGTCGGTGTTGTTCCAGCAGCTCCTACAGTAACTCCTACAGCCCCAACAGTTGTTCCTACTGCCCCAACAGCGCCAAGAGCTCCGACGGTAACCCCTACAGCCCCAATTGGTGTTGTTCCAACCGCACCTACGGTCACACCAACCGCACCTACGGTCACACCAACCGCACCTACGGTCACACCAACCGCACCTACGGTCACACCAACCGCACCTAGCGGAGGCGGGGGATGTACACCAGGAGCTGTTTGTGGTGAAAGTATAGTTCCTTGTGGATCTTCAGGATGTACTTGTTGTCCAGAAGGATGTACAAGATTGAGAAGATATACAGCAACCTGCGCCTGTACAAATAGCGGTGGATTGTTATGTTAATATTGACATCATTAAAACAATATGATATTATCGTTCATATGAGGAATAAAAATGTTAAAAAATAAATTTGCTATGGTTGTAGAAAACGACGTATTTGATGTCCTAGAGTTTGGAACAGGGTCTGACATATCTGGAAGATGGATAGCTGGAATGAACTCTGATCCAACCTTTGTAAAGGTCAATCTTGTACCAGACGTATGTGCAGGATCTTTTTGGGACGGCAACAACTTCTTCTTGCCTGGAGATGATCTTAGAGAAAATGCTTTAGTTCCTTCGGAAGTAGATAGTTTAGGCGGAGCAATTAAATACGCTGCAATTGTAGACGGAGACGTATTTGGAACTATAACATATGATCTAGAGGCTTACTCTATTCAAGAAGTAGAGATGATAGATGCGGCAATGCAATCAAATCCAGTAGCAGTACCAGTAGATTCTTCCACCCAGGTTTTACCTGGATGGACATGGGACGGACAAAACTTTAATCCAGCATAGAAAGGGCTAGTCACATGACTTCAGCTTGGCAGCAGTATAAAAAGAATTTAGGTGAAAGCAGGCCCTGGCATATGCTTGACCCTACAACAGAAATGGCAGATAAAGAAATTGCAGACTCTAGAATGGAGATATGCAAGGCATGCCCAGAGCTTATAAAAGTAACTCATCAATGCAAGAAATGTGGATGCTTTATGTCTGCAAAGACAAAATTAAAAAATGCAACGTGCCCATTGTCTAAGTGGTAAGGAGTAAAAATGGAAAAAACAGCATGGCAATTATACAAAGAGCAAAACTCAACAGCTCCTGCTAAAAAGGAAGTTGTTTTTAATCCAGAGCCAATAAATTTTACAAAAGTAGAATTAGCTCCAGGGGTATGGATTTATAAGAATGTTTTTCCAAGCCCAGATGATCTAGTCGCAAAGATCAATTCTGAGTTTGAGTCAAGTTGGCAAGATGGCCAAGTGTTTAGTAATGGCGACGAAAAGAAAGAAGAAATAAACAAAAAATTTAGAGATTGCTCTGTGGTTGTAATCAATAAGCCAAATGAAGATTCAAGCGAGCAGAGAGATTTGCTGTATAAGCTTGTAGATCATTCAATGAGGGTATGCCTAGAAGACTATACAGCTATGTTTGGCATGAGTATGACAGAGCTTATTGGTGATGAGTGGCAAGTTTTAAAGTACGGACACGGACAGCATTTTGATGGCCACGCAGATGATGGATTTAGATTCCCAAGAACAGTTTCTATTACAGCATATCTCAACGATGAATATGAAGGCGGAGAGCTAGACTATAAGCACTTTAATCTATTCTTTAAGCCAGAAAAGGGAGACGTATTAGTATTTCCATCCAACTATGTATATAACCATCGTGTTGTAGAGGTAAAGACTGGTGTAAGATACGCATTGGTAAATTGGTTTAGATGGAAGACTATGAAGGTGGATATGTTATCATGAATATAAAAGTACAAGAACCAAGAATTATAAAAGATTTATTTTCTCAGCCAGATTATGAGAGGTTAAAGAATTACCTATACTCATATGAAAAAACAGATTCTACCTACGATAAGTACTTTGGTAGATACTGTTTTCATGATCCATTAATAGATGAGTATGCAAAGAAGATAACTCCCTATGCCAGAAAAGTTTTTGGTAGTGACACACTAGTTCCGTCCTACTCTTTATTTGCACACTATGAAGGGTCAGAAGCAAACTTGTTCAAGCATGTAGACGATAATGCTTGCACATATACTTTAGATATGTGTGTGTATCAGAATGAGCCATGGGATTTATGGGTAGATGATAAACCTTACGAACTGTATCCTAATGAAGCTCTAGCATATTATGGAAATGATCAGATGCACTGGAGAGAAAAGTTTCCAAATCCAAATTCTCAACATGTAGCAATGATATTTTTTCACTTTATTGAGCCAGACCACTGGTATATAACAAAGGGTCCTTCGTATTTAGAAGTTATTAGAGGAATAAAAACGGAAGATCAATGGAACAGCGAACAGCACTAGTATTAGGTGCAGGCGGTTTTATAGGAAGCCATCTAGTAAAAAGACTCAAGGAAGATGGCTTTTGGGTCAGAGGCGTAGATTTAAAGCTTCCAGAATACTGGGACACATACGCAGATGATTTTGTAATAGGTGATCTAAGAAACCCTATTGTTGTAAATAAAGTTATAGACATACGTTTTGATGAAGTCTACCAGCTTGCCGCAGATATGGGTGGCGCTGGATATATAAATACTGGCGATAATGATGCAGAAGTAATGGGAAACTCAATTCTTATTAATGTTAATGTGTTAAAAAGATCTCATGACATAGGGATAAAAAGTGTTTTTTATTCTTCTACTGCATGTGTTTATCCAGAATATAATCAGATGGATCCAGATTCAATAAATTGCCGTGAAGATTCTGTTTATCCAGCTGCACCAGATACAGAGTATGGATGGGAAAAGCTTTTTAGCGAAAGGCTATATCTAGCATACAACAAAAACTATGGTATGAAAAACAAAATTGCAAGATACCACAACGTCTTTGGTCCGTACGGAACATATGATGGTGGAAAAGAAAAAGCTCCAGCTGCTATATGCAGAAAAGTAGCAAAAGCTGATTTTAATATTGAAATATGGGGAAGCGGAAAGCAACATAGGTCATTTTTATTTATCGATGAATGTATTAAGGCAACAGTTGACTTCTATAGGCAGGAAGGCTTTAATGAGCCTATAAACATAGGTTCTGAAAGATCAGTATCTATAGATGAGCTTGTAGATATAGTTTCTTATATAGCAGGAAAAAATTTAGTTAAAAAGTATATTGACGGTCCAATTGGAGTTCATGCAAGAAAGTCAGAGAATTCCCTAATCAGAAAAGTTTTAGGTTACGCACCAAAAGAAAATTTAGAGCATGGGTTGTCGGTTACCTATGCTTGGATATCAGAAAGGATCAGCAATGAAAAATAAAATATTTTTTCAAATGTGGAATCCAACTGGAATGATTAACCAAGTAATGAGCCTGGAGATAGCCGCAGGAATCTCTCATGAAACAAAGAGTAATGTTATAGTTCATTATGTTTCTACAGAGGGAGAACACTTTAAAAAAGTTCCGATATATACGCCAAGCATATATCATAATCAAAATAGAATAAACTTTACTGACAAAACAAGGTTCCCACACTTAAAAGATATATTAGAGTGGGATGCAGATCTAACTCTAATAGATGAGTTAATATCTTCTTTTCCTCAGCAAGACGTAGAAATTACTGGAACATGTAATGACTACTACTATGCTAATCCAAATAATTCAATAACAGAGGACGAGCTCATGTTTGCTGAAGGAAGACAAAGATTAGTTATAGATAGAAACGTGCATCTTAAACAAACCCTAGGCTGGTACTCAAGATTTTTCTATAAAAGAAGCGGCGACCTGGACAGATCCCTTGCTTCGGTAAAATTTAAAGACCAGTACGTACAATTTGCAAACATGGTTTCAAAATCTCTAGGAAATTTTCAAGGAGCTCACATTAGGCTTTCAGATCATGCAACCAGAATGTTTAGTACATCTCAAGAGATGTTTGAGGCTGGACTTGAAAAGATGGAAAGAAATAATCTTCCTATAGTTATATCTACCTGTGAACCAATGAATAAGATGATTATAGACAATAAGCATAGGTTTATTCTTTTAGACGATTACATAGTTCAAAATTTTGAAAAAGAGTTTAAACAACTAGACTTCCAAGACGAGGTTGTATTTGGCCTTATATGTAATCTAGTTATGCATGATGCAAAATATTTTATAGGAACGTCTGGAAGCACATATACTGCGTATATTCATAGAAAAAGAAATCAATCTGGAATAGAAACATGGGATCTTTTTGATAATCCAGACCATTCTAGTGCTGGACCATACAGCTTTAATACGCCAAAGCTTGAAGGATATCAAAAGAATTTTTGGAGAGAGTGGGAGGAGTCAAAATTAGTTTTTTAAGAAGATTCCTGTATAAATATAAAATGTGGAAAAAATATAGGAATATTAAAAAAAGTAATTTAACCTACTGATGTTATTTGATACTTATTACAGCAAAGTAATTCCAAATTTTAATAGGGAACTAGAAAACCCAAATAAGAATTACTCAGAGGTCTTAGACATTATAGCTCCACACTCTGAGGTGCCACGCTCAGAGTACAACTATGTTATGAATTCAGATGGTCTAAGGTCTATAGAGTTTGATCCTATGCCAGAGGTGATAGCGCTTGGATGCTCAATAACTTTAGGTCAGGGCCTTCCTGTAGACTTAAGGTGGTCAGACTTGCTATCAAAAAGAATAGATAAGCCAATAGGTAATATATCTTATAGCGGAGCAGCAATAAACAAAGACATTTCTAGCTTTTTTGGTTTAGTAAATCAATATGGCAAATGCCCAAAGATACTGCTCTGCAACTTTGCAAATTTTGAGCGTTTCTATTTTATTGATGAGGGAGGTCAATATTTAAGAGATTGGTATATAAACTATAGTCCAAAAGTTACAAAAGCAAAAGTTCCATGGAACTATCAAGAAATACTTCCATATGAATGGGTATACTATCAAAATCTAGATCACATAAAAATGCTAGAAGTATTTTGCGATTCAGTAGGAATAAAGTTATTGTGGACTTGTTGGTCAAACGCCCTGACAGTAGAAATGGAAAGTTTTTTAACTTGTAACTTTAAACACTATGTTCCAAATATGGTTAGAAAAGTTTTCCCAGAAAACTTTGAGTTCAACGTTGTGGCCAATACCGTAGATGACTTAGAGAAAAGCTACAAGATGAAAAATTGGGATATTGTTAGATGTCACAAAGAATATAAAGATATGTACCCAGAAATATTTGAATATGCATATGACAAGAATAAGATAGCGGGACCATGGGGAAGTGGATCCCATTGGCCACACCCAGGCCTACACAAGCAGTTACACTTTGCAGACTTTTTTTATGAAGAGCTAAAAGACAGAAGTTGGATATAATATTGGTATGAAGTTTTTATATAGTTACGAGACCTGGGGTAAGATACTAAGATATGTTGATCCTAACAGACTAGATAACTTTACTTTCGATTATGAGTCTTACCATTTTTATTCAGACGGCAGGCTTAAGAAAACTGAAGATGGCTACCACATTGGTCCAAATGGATATTATGACCCCTCAATAAAAAAAGAGGATAGGGTAAGCTATAGATTTAACAATTTATTTTTTAGATCTAGGCACTTTGAAAAACTAAACGAAAAAGAAGTAAATATACTATACTCTGGTTGCTCATGGACATATGGAAGCGGTATGTATGAAGACTTTATGTGGACAAAGTTTTTGACAGAGAAGATAAAGGGTAATGGAAAAGTGGTAAAAGATTTTAACGTTGCACTTCCTGGAAGCTCAGTTTTTTTAGCTATAAAAAATGTAATGTCGTTTATTAGACAGTATGGAAAACCTACTTATATTTTTATTAATATGCCACCAATAGCTAGAGACATGAAGTATGATAAGAAAAACAATTTCTTCTATTCAGTAGTTATGGGTAGCGGGTACTTTGAGAGCAATCATCCAAAAATATACCTAGAGTATATAAAGTCACATAATCATGAAGATAGTATATTAAAAGCAGTAGACCAAATAAAGATGCTAGAAGATTACTGTAGTGAAGCTGGGATTAAATTAATATGGACATTCTGGCATCAACATGACTCTGGGGTTTATGAAAGCATAAAGTTTGATAATATTTTTTTACCAGACTTCAATTTTAGACCCTACGTTTTAGATGAGGATAATAATAAAGAATACTATGACAATCCAAATGGACTACCGCTTTGGGAGTTAGCGCAGGATAGATGTCACCCAGGCTCAGCATGGAATATAAAGTGTGCAGATGATTTTTATAGCGAGATCGTTAGGAGAGGTTATGAATAAGATAAAGTCTATTTTTTATAAAATAAGATATTATAAAATATACAGAGAATTAAAAAAGAAGAGCGATTACACATACTGATGATAGTACTTGGTATAAATGAAACATCTCATGATGCAGCAGCATGTCTTATAAAAGATGGAGACATACTTTTTGCTGGCCATGCAGAAAGGTACAGCAAGGTAAAGAATGACTGGTATGTAAATGATGATCTTATAAATGACTTAATGTCGTATGGAAAACCAGACGCTATTGCATATTATGAAAAACCATTTTTTAAAAAGTTAAGGCTTAGTCTAAGAGGCGGACTTGGAGACTGGAAGCCAAAGTTTGATATATCAGATATTCCAAGACGTAACTTTAATCATCATTACTCTCACGCATGTGCTGGATACTTTACAAGCAAATTTAATGATGCCGTAATAGTTGTTTTAGATGCTATAGGAGAATGGAATACTTCAACTATATGGGTAGGCAAAGGTACAGAGATTACTCAGAAGTATAAGAAAAACTACCCAGTCAGCTTTGGCCTGTTTTACTCAGCTTTCACAAAGTTAATAGGTCTTATGCCAAACCAAGAAGAATACATAATGATGGGCATGGCTGGTTATGGTGACCCAAATAAATATCTATATAAAGTTTCTCAATACTTTCCAGATATAAACACTCAAAAATATAATTTTCATAAAGGTATATTTGATTGGGATGAACCAATTACTGAGAAAAATAAATTTGATATTGCAGCATCAGTTCAAAAAGTTTATGAATTAAGACTTAACGAATTCATGCACTTTGCCTATAAAATTACTGGTAAAGAAAATCTAGTATTTATGGGTGGGTGTGCTCTTAATTCTTCTGCCAACACGATGTTATGGAACATATTTAAAAACGTATGGATAATGCCGAACCCAGGAGATGCTGGTAGCTCTTTGGGAGCAGCAGCAGCTTTTTATGGCAAGCATTTAAATTGGAATGGTCCATATTTAGGACACGATTTAGGCGGAGAGTATCCAGTAGAAAAGATTGTAGAAAAAATATTAAATGACAAAATAGCTGCAGTCGCAACTGGTAAGGCGGAGTTTGGCCCAAGAGCGCTAGGAAACAGAAGCATACTCGCTGACCCAAGAGATCCAGATATAAAAGATAAGGTTAATCTTATAAAGCAGAGAGAGTTGTTCAGACCATTTGCTCCAGTAGTTTTAGAAGAACATGCCTCATCATGGTTTGATATGGACTTTAAATCTCCATACATGCAATATACCGTCAAATGCTTAAGACCAGATATTATCCCATCAGTAGTTCATGTGGACGGAACTTCTAGGGTACAAACAGTCAGTAAGTCTGAAAATCCAGGACTATGGGAAGTGGTGAATAAATTTTATGAAAAGACTGGAGTTCCAGTGCTCTTAAATACTAGCCTTAATATAAAGGGACAGCCGTTGCTTAATGACCTGAATGATGCTCAAGAATGGTCAAATCTTTATGGTACTGGTATAATTGGTATATGAAGATATTAGATGCTGTTTTTAATCAGCAAGACCAGTCATTCTCAAATCCATGCGGATTCGCTGCACGAGCTATGAAGGAAGGTCTTGGAACCTTAAAGTACACAACCCCACTATCATCTACCTCATATAGCTCTATAAGGGTTACCCCGCAGGCATCAGTGTCACTACATGATTTAAATATAGGTAAATATAGCTATGAAAAAGAAGACTTTTTCTTTTCTTTCCAGGCCTACTTTGGAAACACTTTTTCTACTCAACAAAATTTTCTTTATGACGTAAGTCAAAATATAGGTTTTTCCGTAAAAGACGGAAATGTAATTTTTACTATTACAGATAGTCTAGATGTTTCGCACAAGATATATTACAAGCTTCCTTCTATATCTGAGTCTTATTCGATAATAGGAGCCTACTCAAACAATCAATCCTCTTTATATATAAATGGTGAGTTAAAGGCTTCAAAATATCTAGGAGATTTGTTTAGGTTTAAGTCTCAGATTGATCTTCAGCTAAACTCAGAAATAAGCTCAGATTTTATAATATTGGACAAAATAGAGGTTTATAAATCAAAGGTTAATTCTGTATATCTAAGAGATATAGCAGAGTACAAGGTTTTGGCTAATAATATAAATAGAAACATTGTCATGGATAACCCAGTTTATTTTGAGGCGGCTAGAGACTCAAAGCCAATATCTCATGCCATGATCTATGGAGTAAATAAAGATGTTTCCACAGCAGAGCTATCTAATGTTTATATCACAGACTCTAGAGAAGTAAAGTTGATTGAAGGTCAGACTTCTGGGTATTTAAAAGATTACTACTTCTTCCCTCCAGTTGCTGACTCAGACCATAATCAAATTGAGTGGTTATTTAACAACTCTGGCATAGCCCTTGAGTACAGCTTTGACGATATTACATATTATCCAGCAACAAATAATTCTAATATACCTGGATTTTCGGGTGGTTATTTTTATTATAAGGTCACGCTAACATCTTCAGATACATCAATTAATGATCCAGTATTTTCTGGGATATCTTTTATTTGCTATGAATCTAAAACAATAGGCTCAGATAATTCAATAGGACAAATAACAACAGACTATAATTTTTTGGTTGGAAAAAGAAACTCATCCGTACTCTACTATGCCTCTAATAAAGGCATAGTGCCGCTTTCTGGAGGCTTTAGATATAACTCTGGAGATGTAAGGTCAGTAGAGTTTATGTACCGTCCTACGGGCCTGGGACAGACGTCTTTGGTTGACTGCGGAGATTCTAGAGTTTCTTGGAGTGCGGCTGGAAATGTAACAAAAAGTAATATTTCCTCATTCTACGTAAATGGTATAAATCAGACATCTACTACAATATCGGACATATTTGACACTGGTATCTGGTATCACGTACTAATAACATTTTCTTCAAATAAGCAAGCAGATCTATTCTTTAATCAGACACAGACTGGAACGATGCTTGGAAGCAACAGTAACTATTCTAATATTGCTATTTATGACTACGATGCTTCAGGTTTGGCATCTAAGCATTTTAATAACATAATTAATAACCCATATATTGCATCTTCTTCAGATTCCATAGCTATAGGTTCAGATTCCTATAACGGCTTTAATGTTGACGTATTAGTGCACTCAACACAATAATTTGTCCATGCTGGTGGACAAATTCGGCCTGATACTACAAAAAATGGTAAAATGTAACTATGAACAATAAAAGAGTTAAAGAAGTCCAAGAGACTAAATACGGCGTCTATGTCTGGGAAATGCCAGATGGCAAGTGGGTTGGAGATGACGAAGGTCACTACATGCTTGTGCCAGCAACTCAGGGTGACAAGGACAGCATAAAGGCTATAACCGATGCTGCTAAGTCATATGGGATCGAGGAAGGTGGACCAGTATTTTTAGCTGGAAGAAGAAAGGTTACTGATGAGGAGTATTCTCTTCAGGAAACAAGATTAAAGTTAGGACTTACACCAGACCCATATGATATTGGAGAAGGTTTAGATTTGCAAAGGAAGTTAATCCATGGCCGCTGAGTTTGTAGAAGATAACGATATCCAAGAAATCGATATCAAGTTAGGTACTGATTTTTCAGAGAGTAAAGAGTCATACTCTGACCCTTTCATGAGACCTCTAGAGAAAACAAAAAAGCTAGATGGTCTAAGTACAGCATTCAAGAAAAGAATTGCAAGAACAGACTTCTCAAAGTTTTTGCGTGGTGATGGAGTAGCATCAACAGCAATTGTTGAACCATTCATGATCACAGGATATAGCATCCTTGATGTGGTTCAGCCACCATACAACATAGACTACCTTGCAAAGATTTATGAAATTTCTGCACCACACTATGCTGCAGTAAATGCAAAGGTTGCAAACATTGTTGGTCTAGGCTATGACTTTGTTGAAAGCGAAGCAACAAAAGAAAGACTTGCGGATATTGATGACGAAAACAAGCTAGAGTTTGCAAGACGCAAGCTTGAAAGAATGAAGATTGCAATAAATGAATGGATCGAATCTACAAACGAAGAAGAAACGTTTGTTGAAACTCTTTCTCGTGTGTGGAAAGACTATGAAACAACTGGTAATGGATACCTAGAAATTGGCAGAAAGAATACTGGAGAGATTGGCTATATTGGTCATGTTCCAGCAGCATCAATGCGTGTTCGCAGATTAAGAGATGGCTTCGTGCAGATAATTGGAAATCAGTCTGTGTACTTCAGAAATTATGGAGATACAACATCTCCAAATCCAGTAACAGCAGATGCTCGTCCAAATGAGATTATTCACTTCAAGAACTATACACCAACAAATGGATACTATGGTGTTCCAGATATCATCGCTTCTAAGAGCGCTATGACTGGAAACGAGTTTGCAGCCAGATATAACCTGGACTACTTTGAAAATAAGGCGGTACCAAGATATATTATTACCGTAAAGGGTGCAAAGCTTTCTAACGATGCAGAAAGAAAGTTGCTTGAGTTCTTCCAGACTGGTCTAAAGGGAAAGAATCATAGATCACTCTATATTCCACTTCCAGCAGACAATCCAGACTCAAAGGTAGAGTTTAAGATGGATGCGGTTGAGAACGGAATTCAGGACTCATCTTTTAACACTTATAGAAATGCCAACAGAGATGAAATATTGATCTCTCACAGAGTTCCAATTAACAAGGTTGGAACGCCACAAGGCGTCTCTTTGGCCAATGCTCGTGATGCAGATAAGACATTTAAAGAGCAGGTATGTCGTCCAGCTCAAAGAAATATTGAGAAGAGACTAAGCAAGATAATTGCAGAAAAGACAGACATTTTTATTCTTAAGTTTAATGAGCTTACACTTACAGACGAAGATACTCAATCTAAGATTGATGAGCGTTACCTTCGCATGAAAGTCGTGGTTCCTAATGAAATTCGTGCTAGAATGGGACTACAAGGAATACCTGGTGGAGACCAGCCAGTTGAACTTAACGCTAAGGCGGCTGCAGAGCAAACAACTCAGGCAACTGGCAATAGAAGTAGAGATCAGCAACGGCAGTCTAATCAGCCAGACATTTCTGGAGAAGGAAGAAACGCCCAAGGTGATGGGCGTCAAAACCAGTAAACAGATACTTGCATTTTAATCTACTAAGAGATATTATTTAAACACGATGGAAATTTCTAAAGCAAATTGGTCAACAAGCGGGAATAGCGTAAAGCTTAATATCCCGTTCTCAAAAGTCGATGCAAAAAAGAGAACTGTCTCTGGGTTTGCAACACTAGATAACGTAGATTCTCATGGTGATATTGTCCTTGCAGATGCAAGCGTAAATGCATTTAAGAGATTTCGTGGAAATCTTAGAGAGATGCACCAACCACTAGCAGTTGGTAAAGTAGTCGGATTTGAGCCTAAGAGCTTCTATAATCCAGATGAAGGAAGAGTTTATCAAGGTGTTTATGTCACATCATACATTTCAAAGGGTGCTCCAGATACTTGGGAAAAAGTATTGGATGGCACTCTATCTGGTTTTTCTATTGGCGGTTCAATTAATGACTCTGAGGTCGAGGTTACAAAGTCGGCGGACGGAGAAGAAACACCAGTAAGAGTAATTAAGGATTACGATCTAGTAGAACTTTCTTTGGTTGATAATCCAGCTAATCAGTTAGCAAATGTTTTTTCAATTGAGAAGGTAAATGGAAAAACAGTAATCAAGGGAATTGCAGCGGACGTAGTTCCAGAAAATATTTATTGGTGCAAGACAGATTCAATTGCACTAACATCAACTGAATCATCATGCTCATGCGAAACATGCGGTTGCGAAATGGAAACAATTGGTTGGGTAGAAAGCAATGATGTTAATAAAGCAGAATCAATTAAATTAATTGTTGATTCATATCTAAAAAAGAATTCTGAAGGTGAAGACTTTTCAGGAGAACGTCGTGAATCTAGCGGCGACGTTATAAATAACGCAGCCAAAGAAGGAGGTACAGAAGTGACAGATACAGAACTTCAGGCAGAGGCTGTTGAATCAGTAGAAGCTGTGGTTGAAGAGACCCCAGCAGCTGACGCAGCAGAAGCTGTCGCAGAGGCTCCAGAGGCGAAAGAAGAAGAGACTGTTGTTGAAAAAGCAGCAGACGTTCAAGAAGTCGCCGTTGAAGAGCTTGACATTTCTAAGAAGATTGACGAACTCAAGTCATTCTTCACTGAATCATTCACAAAGACTGCAGCAGATAATGCAGCAGGTCTTGACACAGTACGCACAAGCGTAGAAGAGCTTGTTAAGGCATCAGATGCAAAGATTGCTGAGCTTGACAAGAAGTACAACGAGATTTCTGAGGTTATCAATTCTCTCAAAGAGGGATTTGTAGCAACAGAGAAAAGAATTGATGCAGTCGAATCAGACACTGCAATCAAGAAGTCAGCAGACCTCGGCGGGTCTAAAGATGAACCCATTAATAAGAGCAAGTGGGGCGGAACATTCCTCGGTGTCCGCAATGAACTCTAAGACCAAATAAAGAGAGAGGTGAAAATAAAAATGAGCAATGAACTATTAGAAAAGGCAATTCAGACAACTGACCTTGGTACATCCGCAGCTGACTCAGCTCGTGGTGGTTTGCTAAAGCCAGAACAGTCTAACCGTTTCATCGACTACATGTTCGATGCAACAGTTGTCACAAAGTTTGCCAGAACCATTCGCATGCGTTCTGACATTCAAGAAATTGACAAGATCGGTGTTGGCGAAAGAATTCTCAAGGTTGCAACTGAAGCTACAGACACAGCTGCAAACCAGAGCGTTGTATTCGCTAAGATTTCTCTTGCTACCAAGAAGCTACGTCTTGACTGGGAACTCTCTTCAGAGTCTCTAGAAGACGGCATTGAGGGCGCAGACCTTGAAGACCACATCGCACGTATGATGGCTACACAGGTCGGAAACGATGTTGAGGATCTCGTCCTTAACGGAGTTGGAACAGGCTCTGATCCACTATTGAAGGCACTTAAGGGTGTCGTTAACATCGCAAAGGACGAAGGTCACGTTGTAGATGCAGGTGGAGCAACAATTTCAAAGGGTGTATTTAACGATGCACTTAAGAAGATGCCACGTCGCTACAAGCAGCGCCGTAATCAGCTACGTTTCCTATCAGGTTCAAACTTGATCCAGGATTACCTATACAGCTTGACAACAATCCCAGGAACTCCAGAAGATATTGCTGCTGGAATCGTTCGTGGAGATGTTGTTGCTAACAACGGAGCACCAGGAGGCGTAATTCCTTACGCATTCGGTATTCCAGTTGTCGAGGTTCCACTTCTTGATGAAGTACAGACAGGAACACACTCAGGAGCTTCAGGTTCACATGGAGATATCCACCTAACATTCCCAGATAACGTTATCGTAGGTGTTAAGCGTGATATTGTTGTGCACCGTGAGTTCAAGCCTAAGAAGGATACAATTGAGTACACTCTATTCCTTCGTGTAGGAACAGCAATCGAAAATCCAGATGCATTCGTTGTCGTGAAGAACGTCAAGGTTGCAGCAGGATACGATAATCCAGATCGTGCAGCAGCTTACATCTCAGGTGGAAGCTACGACGCACTACCTGCAAACCGTCCATAATTTAAATTTAGGACAAAGTTTGGAAAGGGGTCCCCTTCTTTAAGGGGATCCCTTTCCTCTTATAGTGTGCAAAATGCTATAATTGTTATAAACGAACGGAGTTATGATGTCATTACAAGCATTAAAAGTATCAGAATTAAAAGAGATAGCGATAGAGTATGGCGTAGATATAGCGGAAGCAAAGAACAAGGCGGATATTCTTGCAGTATTAGCAGAAGAAGGCGTCACAGATGAGCTAATAAATAATCTAGCTACTGTTCAAAAAGAAGAGTTGCCCCCAGCACCAGCTTTTGCAGGGGCGGAAGAGATTGATGTATCAGACAAAACATTGGTAAAGATGGAAAGAATGAATAGGTCTTATCAGACACATGGGTATGAATTTACCCAAGAGCATCCCTTCATGTCAATGCCTATGAATTCAGCGATGAAGATACTTGATACCGAAAAAGGATTTAGACTAGCAACACCGTCAGAAGTAAAAGAGTTTTACTCATAGGAGATAGATCATGCCAGAGATATATTATGGTACAAATGGACCAATAAGCTTTAAAACGTATTACAATGGCGTAGCTATTGACCCTACGTCAACTCCAGTTGTAACCATATATAAAGGCACAGAAACCTCTGGCACAGCACTAACAGTAAACAACACAGACGTAGATGAAGGAAGCTTCTTCTGCTTTGTACCAGTTAACTCTACAACAAACTACGAGTACTTTAAGGTTAAGATAGAGTACACAATAAACGGAACTTCTTTTGTAGATTGGAAAACATATAATGTTTCAAGACCATATGCTAATGTTGCAGAGATTGTAGAAGCTTCAGGATTCGGCACTGATAGGTCAGATAGAAACTACAAGTCCTACGAAGAAGTAATGGCTGCGGAAAGATGGGCAAGATTTAAGATTAATGCTTATACTGGACAAAAGTTTGAGTATAAGTCAAAGCAGGTAGAGGTAATTGGCGACGGAACAGACGTCCTTTTGCTTCCTGAAAGAATTGAGTCAATATCAAAGATATGGCAGAATGATGTACTAATATATGACGCTGCATCTGTTGGTGGAAACCAATATGAATTTGAAATTACGCCAACAAACTATGCGCTTAGATTTGTAAAAGATCCAGGCTTGGATATATTTGCATCATACCCTTATGATACAACTATTCCAGAACCAGCATTTTTTAAAGGCGGAAATACCTATAAGGTCTTAGGTATGTTTGGATGGTTAAATGTTCCATCCGAAGTCTACGATTCAGCAATAAGATTATCAAATGACTTCTTCTATCAGGATTCAGTCTGGAAAGAAAAGTATGTAAAGAGAATGCAGACTGGAGACTGGAACGTAGAAATATCAACTCAGGCATTTACTGGTACAGGAAACTCTATGGTAGATAGAATTCTTGAGCCACTAATAGTCAATCGCATGGTGATAATTTAATGTTTAATTCTCTGATATCGTCTACTCTTTATATGAAGATGGATATCTATGAGTCAACACTGACTCAGGATGAAATCACAAAAGCACTAAAGAGACAGTGGCTGTATAAGAAAACAGCTCAGTGCCTTGCAAGAGGCTACGTTTCAGAGACTTCAAAGACTTCTGGTAGCGGGGAAAAGGTTGGTGAGAGATATCAAGATATGGATTATCTTACCATTGAAACCGAAGAGCGATTGGTTAAGTCACAGAGAATAACCAATATTAGAAATCAAAAGGATGAGGTCGTCTGGTTTGACCTTATTCAGAATAATTATGACACTCCAGTAATATATGAAGTTCAGGGTGTAATCCCAGTACTTGATCCATTTGGCGCAATACTTTCATATAACGTAACAGTTAAGAAATCGGAGGTACAGTCACTTGAAGGCTAAGATAGTATCTCAGATTAAATCAGCAGAGAAGGTTATGTCTGCTGGTAGAATTAAGACTGGCGTCATAGATGACATGGGATCTATATCAAAGATAGCAGCTTCATTATATTATCAAGCTGCATCACTTGAGTATCTAGTAAATTCAGCAAGAGCTCAAAAGGCAGTTAAAACAAAGATTTATAGCCAGATATCAAAAGATTTTGGCAACTATGTAGATATGCAAGCTCGTTCATATACTTCAAGACTACATCACGTATATGAGTGGAAGCGTGTTGGAAATCCAGCATCAAGACTTTGGAAGCTTAATATGGTTCCTGGAGCTGGCTATGACATGCAAATTAACTATTCATTTAAGCAATCTCGAACAAATGTTCCAAACACACGTAGCTTAAAGAAATATGTTTTTAAAGAAAAAGCAAGAATTATGGAATTTAGAATTCCAGTAACAATTCGTCCAAGATCTGCGGCAGGAAGACTTGTATTTGAGAATCAAGATGGGAAAACAATTGTTCTTCCTAAAGGTAGATCTGTTCGTGTAACAAAGCCAGGAGGAGCAAATGCTTTTCAAGGATTTGCTAGAACATACGAAAGATTTGCTGGAGGCGGTATGCTTAACGAAAGCATTGAGGCATCTGGAGTGAAAGAATCATTTACTCGTGCTGCTAAGAATGCATCTAATGTCCCTTCGCTTATTTCAAGCAGAATAGTGGTAAATAAGATTTCTCCAAATACCGTAAGAGCATTAGCTGCATCTGCAGCTCAATTAGAGGCTGGTAGAATATAATGGCTAATTATGCGCTCAGTGCAACTCAAGCAATAGTTGACTACCTTTGGTCAAACCTTACTACAACTAATTCAAATGTCACGGCTGGAAAGATATTAGAGGTCGATGACTATCAAGCAGATTTATTAAATGGACCAGTGCTTAATATAATTCCAATATTTCCAGCTCAGCAGGATATGATAAACTACCAGGAGCTTGGAACAAAAACACACATCGTTTATGACCATGTAGCAGACGGCTATGAAGAAAACTGGATGATATGTCGTGATTCAATGATGTTTACCACCTACTCTCAAGACTTTAATAAAATTGCTGAGATTCAGAATCTAATGTTAGACCTATTTAGAAGAATGGATGAATCAGCAAGAGACATAAATGCCTCTTTGCCAGCAGGGTCACCTTTTATATTCTTCTCAGTTTCTTTGGCAGATCTTCTTTCTCCAGAGCCACAGAGAGAAAAGAACGGTTGGTTTGCTGGTCAAGTAGTCATTAGATACAAATACGGACGCCAGATCAACTCTTCTGGCAGATTTGCTTGACGGTGTTGCTTTTTAAGCAATAACCTAGTATTATTTGATTAACGAGGATTTAGGGCTTAGCCAGCTCAAGCAGTAAAAACTAATTTAACCGCAAAGACGGAGGTGTAAAATAAAATGGCAAATGTAAATAATATTATCGTTGGTGCCGCAGAAGTTTGGGTTTCAAAGCAAGATTCAACACAGGTAGCAGCATGGCCAACATATGCAGTACCTGCATTCACAGCCGCTGCATCAGCTCGTGCTGACATGAACGCAGCAACAGGCACAACAGGTTGGAGAAACGTAGGATTCACATCTGAGGGTATTGAAGTTCAGTACTCACCAGATTACGGCGATATTCAGGTTGACCAGTTGCTAGATACAGCAAAGCTTTTCAAGCAAGCTATGACCGTATCTGTAAACTCAACATTGGCAGAAGCAACACTAGAGAACCTATTGTTCGCTTTCGCACAGTCATCAACAACCAAGGATGCAGCATCACATGGTTCAGATAACCTAGCAGGTTATACAAAGGGAACTGGTGGAGAGACTCTCGGCATGGAAGCTGGAGCACTCGGATCAGAGCCTGTAGAAAGAGCACTAGTATTTATCGGTAATGCTCCAAGAGCAGCATCAACTGGTAAGAAGAGAGAGCGTGTATACCATGCTCGTCGTGTATTGAACGTTGAAGCTTCTTCACACTCATACCGCAGAAACGAAGCAACAGTATTCCCAGTATCATTCCGACTACTTCCAGACCCAGCATTTTCAGGTGCTGAATACGGAATTATCGTAGATAGAATTATCGAAGCTTAATCTTAGTATTCTTAATCTCAAAACAAGCGGCCCCTTTAACCAGGGGTCGCTTGTTGCCTTTATACCATTAATTTAGTATAATTGGTAAAGAGATTAAGGAGGCCAATTTTGGCTACAACAGTATACGAAACATATGAAATTGAACTACAAGACGGAACAAAAGTAACCCTAAAACCATTATCAATTAAGAAGCTACGTGAGTTTATGACACACATTGCTAAGCTTGACGGAAGTCTATCTGAAGATCAAGCAGTAGATGTTTTGATTGATGCAGCAACAGTAGGATTAAAAGCTTCAGCACCAGACCTAGTACAGGATAGAGATAAGTTAGAGGATGCGCTAGACATGCCAACAATAACAAAAATTATTGAGGTATGTGGGGGAATCAAACTTGATGACCCAAACCTTCTAACGGCGGCTCTACTAGCTGGTCAGACTTCGATCTAGCCGCCATCGAAGCAGAAGCATTTTTATTGGGTCTGTGGAAGAACTTTGAAGAACTTGAGGAGTCAATATCAATGCCAGAGCTTTTATCTATTCTAGAAGCATCTAGAAAAGATAAAAATGAAGAAAAAGAATTCCAAGCAGCACTGCAAGGAATAAAACTGAAAGACGATGGTAAGGGCGGAGACACACCATCGTTTGAAGATGTTAAGCGTAGAGTCATGGGACTTGATGGAGACATTTCATCTGTAACAGGACCGCTTGCTGAACAAGAAGGCTTTGGTATTGGACAAGGACTAGGTTACAGGGAAGAATAACACATGGCTGATATGGTTAATCTCAATTTTAGGGCTGATGGAGACTTCGGTCCTCTTATTGCTGAAGTTAATCGTGCCATGGCACAGCTTTCTAAGTTTAGAAACACACAGCTACTTGGAAATTTAAATCTAAATAAAAAAGATTTTGATGCTGCTGTAATGAATTTCCGTGATCTAGTCACGGCCAGCGGACAATTTTCTTCTCAGATAGTAAACGTAACTTCTTCTACAGAGCAGTTTGGTAAAGCTTTATCAAAGCAAAATCTTAAACTAAAAGAATACTACAAGGCATACGCAGACTTTAGAAGATCTGCGTCTGGACAAATTCGTGCTCTTGCTGAAGAACAAGTAAGAGTAAGTCAGTCTGTAGTAAAGTCTCTCGGAAGAGACATGAGCGGTGCTCAAAAGGCATTAGTAATTACTCCTACAGGAATTGATAACCTAGCTAATTCAGCAAAAATTGGCGCACAGCAAACAATGATATTCAATAAAGTATTGCGTGATGGCGCTACATCTTTAATTAACTGGGGTAAGAATACTCAGTGGGCAGGTAGACAGCTAACTGTAGGCCTTACTTTGCCAATTATGCTATTTGGAAAGAATGCATCGGAAGCATTCAGAAGAGCAGATGCAGAATTAACTAGACTAGCTAAGGTTTATGGCGGTATAGGCCAGACATCAACTGCGGAACTAGAAAAAGTAAGAATGAATGTTACAGAGTTAGCAAAGACTCTGGCATCTACATACGGATCATCATTTGAAGAAACACTAGCTTTAGCAGCAGATATTGCTGCAACAGGTGCAGAAGGAAATGATTTGTTGGCTGCAACAGCAGAAACAACAAGACTTGCAACTCTCGGTGAAGTTGATCGTCAAGAAGCAATGAAGGCGACACTTGCACTTCAATCAGCATTTAAATTAAATACTGTTGAACTTACACAATCAATCGACTTCCTTAACTCAGTTGAAAACCAAACTTCAACAACACTTCAAGATTTAGTAGAAGCAATTCCTAAAGCTGGTCCAGTTATCAAGGGCCTTGGCGGAGACGTAAAAACACTTGCTTTATTCCTAACAGCAATGCGTGAAGGTGGAATTAACGCAGCAGAAGGTGCAAACGCACTCAAGTCAGGACTTGGATCTTTGATTAACCCCTCAAAAAATGCAACAGAAAGACTAGCAGGCTTCGGCATTAATGTTACTGAAATAGTAAATTCAAATGCTGGAGACCTTGTGGGTCTAATTATGGATTTGCAAAAAGCTTTAGATCAACTAGATCCACTACAAAAACAACAGGCTATAGAATCTCTATTTGGTAAGTACCAGTTTGCACGTATTGGTGCTCTTCTAAATAATATTGGTCGTGAAGGAAGTCAGTCACTTCAGGTATTAGACTTAATGAATGCTTCAACTCAAGATTTAGCTGCAACTGCTGATCGAGAATTAAAGCTTCTAACAGAGTCAGCTTCTGGAAGATATAAGAGATCTCTAGAAACATTTAAAGCTGCTCTTTCAGAATTTGGTCAGCCATTCTTAGCAATATTTACAAACATTTTAGATGTTGGTGCAAAGGCACTGACATTATTTGAAAGAATGCCTAAGCCATTCAAAATGCTTCTAACTGGCTTGGCTGGAATCACAGCGATCCTTGGACCACTTATTATGTTAACTGGTCTCATGGGTAACTTCATTGGTTACATAATAAAAGGTGTTGCAGCATTTAGACAGCTTCGCTCAGGAGCAGGAGCATTTGAATTAATTACAACAGCAACTGTTGCCGCAGATCAGGTTGCAGATGCATATACACAGTCTACATATAATCAAGCGCAAGCGGCAGATGTTTTACGAGCATCTCTAGAAAAGCTTGCTATGGCATATCAAGATGTTGCAATGGCGGGTGCTGGAGGTCCACCGCCTCCAACGGGTGGCGGAATGATTCCAACTGGCGGAGGCATAGTCCCAACAGGTGGCGGAATGTCAGGTGGGGCAATCCCAACATCTCAAGCATTTGCTGACTATAGAGCGGATGTAGATCCATTAAATCAAAGAGCTCTAACTAAGAAAGAAGAGCTTCAGGCTATGTTGTCTGGAATGTCTCCAGAAGAAGCAGACGCATACCTTAGAGAAAGAGTCAAGGGATTCCAAAGAAATGTCCAAGACAAAGGTCTTGCAACAAACAGAGCATCTGCAGAGTTAATGCCTTATGCAGGTGCAGGTTTATCCGCACTTGGACTGATGGATGAGTCCATGATGGTTTCTGGAATGTATAGAGAAGAAACAGGCGCTGGAAATTTCTCATTATTTACAGCACAAGGCGGACACATAGATCCTGTTGAAAAAGCACGTTTAGAAAAAGAACTTTATGATAGAGCTATTGCAAGTGGTAAGTCTCCAGCAGAAGCAGAAAGATTAAGAAAATCTCAGACATCAGCTGGACCAGTTCCTATGCCAGGAAAGTTTAATGAAGTAATTGGATCAGCGCCAGACCAAGACTATTTAATGACAAGAGAAGGAATGATGGCAATGGTTGTTGCCGAGGACCTCTTGAATGAAGACTATAAGGCTGCAGGTGGAAAGAAGAAGTCATTTAGAGAACGTGCTGCCAGATATAAGAAAGCTAAGGAAACTGTTCCTCTAGCAAAAGATATTCCAATAGCAGATAAAAAAGATATTCAGAAGTTAATTGATGAAAGAAGAGTTGTAAGCTCTAGAAGAGCTGCTCCTACAGCTGTACCAACAGCAGGCGGAGCTGTTGGCACACAAGTTCAAGCAGCCGCAGCCTTTGCTGCAGCAGAAGAGCCAGTAAAAAATGTAGAGAAGTCCGTAGCAAAAACAGAAAAGAGTATTAGACAGTCTGCAAAGTCAGCGGCAAGATTTGCTGGAACAATGGGTGCTGCAGTTGGATCTGCAGGATTAGCAGCAAATATGTTGATGGGAATGACTGGTACAACAAACCAAATGGCTTCCAATATGGCCAACTTTGCTATGACACTAGGATTTGCAGTGCCAGCAATTCAAGGTTTAGGTATGGGCCTTAAGGGTGTTGGCGGAAGCCTTATGAAGGCTGGCGGAATGGTTGGAAGATTAGGAGCAGCACTTTCATTCTTGGGAACAGGTCCTGGAATGATAGCAATAGGTGTTGTTACAGCACTGGCATTTGGAATTAAAAAGCTTAATGACATGTATGCAGAATCATTAAGAAAAGCAAGAGCAGATGTTTCTGTTTCAGAAGAAGCACTCAATGAATTTGGCGGAGCAGCATTAACAGCAGCATCAAAGTTTAAGACTTATGTAGAAACAAGCAAGGCTTTAGCAAAGCAGCTTATAGATCAAAAGCAGGCTCAAGGAGTCCCAGGACTTCCAAGTCCAGATGAGATAGCTAAAGTCGAAGAGCAGGTAAAGAAGCTATTTAAAGATCAGATTTCAAGAGCTAAGGGTATAGATACAAAAGAACAGGCCCTAGAGTTTGCAAGAAATCTAAAGTCTACACTTGTAGCACAAGGCGTAGATCAAAAAGCAGCTTCTACAGTTATAGCATCTATATTTGAGCAGGCTGGACAAGAAGAATTTTCTATTCCAGTATTGCTAGACATTGCAGGAATAACAAATAAAGATCAGGCAATGGATCAGCTAATGAATGCGGCTCAGAAGACATTTGATGAAATTTCAAAGAAGCTTACAGACGGCGGATCTATCAGTCAAGCGCTTGGGGAAAGATTTAGTTCTCAGCTAGATTTACTTTCTGCATCAGCAATTAATCAGATAAAGACATTTGAAGATCTAGATAATGTAATTAACTACCTGCCAGAAAATATGAAGGGTCTTACTATAGAGTCTCTTCAGGCTACAACAGCTGGACAAAAACTGTTGGCTTCAATTCAGGCAACAAACCCAGAGTTATATGATGCATGGGAAAGAGCAGGAAATCTAGCTGCGGCAATTCAGATGGCTGCCGCTAACTCTATGGGACTCACAAGCTCATTATCTGGAGTAGCAGGACAGTTTGATATTGCTGCTCAAAATGCAATGAATGTTGTTTCATCTCAGGCATACATGCAAAGCGGATTGCAGAAGTATTATGACAAGCTAATTCAGGGTGAAAATAATTCAATCTCAGCATTACGTAAGAGAATGAAGAATGAGTTAGAAGCGGCTGATAGAAGAAGAGAAGCTTTAGATAAGCAGATCGAAGCTGAAAGAGAAACAATTGATGCTATTAAGGAGCAGGCTAGTGCTAGAAAGGAAGCCTTAAGAGCACAGCAAGAATCCGCAGACTTTGAAGCAGATCTCAATAAGATGAGATTGCAACAAGATGTTGCATTGATGACTGGAAACCTAGCTGAAGCAGCCATGGTTGGCCTAGACATAGAAAAGAAGATGCGTGATAGATCAGTTGATCTTGCAGAGGATGCAATTGATCAAAAGGCTGAAAGAGAAATTAAGCTTCATGAAGATAAGCTTAAGATGCTTGAAGAAGAAAAGAAGGCAATTAAGGATCTTACAGATGAACAAAAGAAGTCCATCGAAGAAAGATACAATAAGCTTATTGATAAGCACAACAAAACAATTGCAAAGTATAGACAAGATGCTACTGAGTCAGCTTCAACATTTAGAAAGTTGTTTGAAGAAGCAGCCGCTGGAAGTTTATCAGCATATAAGCAGCTAGAAGAGTTACTTGGAAAGACTGGAAATAAGATAGATGTACTTGGAACAAGCTTTAGTGCATTTATGACTAAGACCATGGAGTCATTTGGAAAGGCATTTGGAGACAGCCTTGCAACACTGCTTGGTCCAGATTATAGAGTTCAGAACGGAAAGATTCAGCAGGCATACAAAACTCCTGGAGCTAAGGGTCGTGGAACTGTAACAAGATATAAGGACGTAACAACTATTGCAGAAATGTTTGGAATTCCAGGCGGTGGAGTCAGTGTAAGTCCAGATCAGATAAGTAACTCTGTAAATAAGTTATCCACAAGTTTTGGAACATTTAGCGTTAAGAGTAAAGACGGTTATGATTATGTTGAGTTCTCAAAGAAGGGCGATAATAAAGTTTACAGAATTGACCCTTATGGAACAGATACAAAGATAACAAAGGATAGAGTTGAAGCATTCCTTACCTCAAATGGCTATAAGGCAAGCGAAGTTATGCCAAGACAGATGGGCGGAATGGTTAAGAAGAACTACAAGATACAAGCTCGTGGTAATGGAGGAATGGGTAAGGTAGCAATGCCATATCTAGTCGGAGAAGTTGGCCCAGAGCTATTCATTCCAAATATGAATGGAAACGTGGTATCTTCAGATAGACTTATGACTGCGGTAAGATCAATGACAACAGGCTCATCTATGAATGGCGAAGAATGCAACTACTACATCAATGTAAATGTTGCTACAAATGCAGATCCTAACCAGATAGCTAATGCAATTGAGGCTAAGATGAAGTTGATGAATCAAAGAGTAGGGGAGACTAGGTACGCATAATGCCAATTAAGATAACTCTTCCAAAGGGATCAATTCTTGAGATTGAGTCTCCAGTCGGAACATGGAACAAGGTTACAGAACATAACAGAGAGCCTCTTGAGGAAGCTAACGAGAGAATCGAAGATGTTAAGCGTATGGCTAATGGAACACTAAGAAAGTACTATGTTGCAGATAAAAAGACATTCAGCACTTCTTGGCAGTTTGTTCCTGGAGCTCAAACACACCTAGTTGATACAGCATGGTCAGTGGACAACCTAAAGACATTTTTTGCATCAGACCTTGGAAAAGGCTCGTTTAAAATAAGAATTAAAAAAGCAGATGGAACATATAATGGTCCATACACAGTAATATTCTCTCAATTTGAATCCACAATAGTTAAGCGTGGAATAGATACTTTTTATAATTTATCAATAGAAATGACAGAGGTATAATGCTTAGTTCAAACTCAGCACTTATAACAGCCCTTTCTGAAAGCACTTCAGTCAAGGCTGTTCCTAAAGCTGTCCTTGAATATAACATGAATGACATGGCTTACTCTGTTGTGGTAACCCCAAATACCTGGCCAGCAACAGATATAACAAAAAAGATATTTCCAGCCTCTTCAATAGTAAAGCAATATCGACCATCAAAGGCTGGTATCAAATACTACATGCTTGGAGAGAATGCTCCTCAAGCAATATATAATAATAAAGTAGGAACAACAGTATATAACGATAAGAATGTTGCTACAGTTAAAAACTATATCCCAGATCTTAATAACATATATAAGTATTTTCTTACAAATGGGAATGCCAGCCTAACTATTTCTTATAAAAACAAATCTGACGCTGCTCAAAACATCATAGCCAATAAGTTTGTAATCAAGGTAGAAACTGGTCACTCTAGCCCAACGATTAACGTTGGGTTCAATGGAAAGACCGTTTATAACTCTACGCCACCAGCAAACGGATTGATCGAAGTTTTATATAACGGAACAACATGGTCTACATCACATACAGCGGCTGGCACCCCAGATACAGCATCATCTGTTACAGTATCTGTAACTTCAAGCGGATATGCTGGAATAATTGAAGTTTCACCTAGATATGTATTAGATATAAGCGATAGAATAATATCAGTCTCACTAGATAAGGACGACTCTACAAAAGAAAGCATTCTGCCAGTTGGAATGCTCACTGCTAATTCAGCAAGCCTTGAGCTATCTTCGATACAAAAGAATGACATGGTTAAGTTTATAAAGGGTGACGCAATAGTCTCAGATAAGGTAATGCTTGGGAAAGACGTAAAGTGCACAGTCTCATTCTTAATCAATGATAATTCTAACTACCTAATACAGCAAGGCGTATACTACATAACAACAGTAAAAGAAAATAACTACGATAACTTCTCATTGACATGCCTTGATGGTGCCAAGTTCTTGCAGGAAGTTAACTGTCCAGAGATTATTATTAAGGATGCGCCATTCCAGAGCATTGTCTGGAGAATGTTAGATGCTGCTGGTTTTAACAACTATGATTTTTCAAGTTGCCAATCTGACATATTTACTTCTCTATATTGGTGGGGAGATAAGACAAGAACCGTGTGGCAAACCTTACAGGACCTTTGCCGTGAAGCTCAAGTAGTAGCATACTTCGATGCATCTGGAGTATTAAAGTTTTTTGATAGAACATATTTTCAAAATCAAACATCAGCAGCGTGGACATTCAACTATGACCAAGATGGTACAAAGCAGCCAGATATTATTGAGCTAGAATCTGAAATAAATCCTGGACTAAGTGACGTAAAACTTACATACAATATTCCTTTAAGAAGTTCTCAGATGGCAGACTCACAGCCACTCTGGACTGAACCAGCTCCCTCAACGCTATTTGCTGGCCCATATATGGGAATAGAAACTTCTGGATCAAATCAGTACATTAAGTATGCAAACACTGGAGTATTTTCAATGACTACTCCAACCAGACACAACTCATATGTTTTATTGGGCGGAGAAATAATTGAGTATGATGCAATTCAATATAGTACACCAGCTGGAGTAGTTGACGTTACATCATATGGCGATTATTTAGATATATACGCAAAGCATTCATATAGTGTTAAGCAGACTGGAAAGTTAAGAATTAAAAAGAATACAGACGGAACATTCCAAAGACAGCTATTTGGAACATCTGCAACAAACGCAACTCCAAACAACAACATAGCTTCGGAGATGAGCTCTTGGAGCGCAAATAAAATATCCTTAAATAAGGCTGGAACTACAGCATCAACAATAAACTACTTAGTTGGATCATCTTCTACAAACTCAAATATATCAGCATTAAAGTTGTCTGCATCAACATCAAAAGATGATTTATACGTTGTCTCAAAGCAATTATCTCACGCAAATGCTGCGATAGCTCAAGTTGGAACAGCCATAGCATTTGACCTTAGCAATACAACATCTACTGGAGTCCAGCAGGCTGGCGGAATGGTAGTTTCCTGGAATCCATCAACTCAAACAGGATATCTAATACATGTATCATCAACTAAGTCAGTTCAGAATTCAAATGATAAGACAGAGGTTGCTCTTCATAAAGTAGTAGACGGTTTAGTTGTTCAGACACAAGCACTGGAATCAAATATATTTGAATCTGGTTTTTATGGAATAGATGTCCTTATAAAAAGAGAGACTGGAAAGAATACAGTTCTTTTGTTTATTAATGGGGCAACAATTCAGCTAGATGATACCGTAAATCCAATACCTAATACTTCTGAGGTAGGAGTTATTGTTGGTGGACAATCGACAGCATATTATGATTATTTTTATTCTGGTGCAAGATCAGAATTTAAACCAGACTTTATTTCATCAAGATCAAGAGGACAGCTGATAGCCAAGGCCTTTTTTGAAAAATTTAACTACTCAGATACTGTATCTAGCCAATTCTATTACACAGAATTTGGAGATGTAATACGTGAATTATATCGTGGACAAACAGATTACAAGCAGGCATATCCAGTTTTAATTGAGCCAACAAATAGATTGGCAAAGGTGGTTGCAAGCAGGTTGTCTGCATTTAGAGGAGAGTTCTTTGTATTAAATACATCTTCTGCAACAATACCTCTATCAACATCCTCTGGAGACACTCTGGCAATATATGGGGTATCAATAGCAAACGCTGGACAAAACTTTGTCGAGATAAGAGATACAAATAACGAATCTAATCAGATAATTAATATAGAGACTCAGTGGCTTCAGACAAAAGAGTCTGTACAAAAGCTGGCAGACTTCCTGTCTAAATTCTGGTCAAAGAATAATATCGAGGTAAATCTTAAAGTTTTTGGTAATCCTATTATTGATGTTGGAGATGTTGTGGCAGTTAAGCATCCAGACCTAGGGTATACTGGAACGGAAAGATATTTAGTTAGAGCGGTAAAGCACGAGTTTGAAAATGGTCTTTCAACCTCAGTTTCACTACGTTCGATTTATTTGGCTTAAATTGGTATAATGGAGAAGCTATGGTATTAAACAACAAACAAATAACAATTCACGAGGTACAGGATAAGTCCAAGATCCCCGTAGATCAGGACAGCCTTGCTGCAGCCTTAGTAAGCTCTAAGTTTATTGATGTTATGCCAAGTACATTTTCCAGAGGATTTACCCCAGGACAAGGTGAGGGCGACGGCGGAGAAGATCCAGAGCCACCAACTGATTTTCCAGCTCCAGAATTTTCAGATATATTTATTAAATACCAGAATGGGTATGAGTCTCCAAATCCAGACGGAAATGCAAGAAAATATGGAACACTGTATACATCAGGTGGATATACAGATTCTGTAGAGCTAGAGTTTAAAGTACTGATCCCAGTAGAGTTAGCAAGTCAAGTTATTGGAGTTCAGGTTCTTAGTGGAAATGAGGTGATTGCTGAATCATGATTAGTGGATACTACGTAATTAAGGACGGCGATCAAGAGATTGCCAGAACCCCTAACCTTGTTACCAATATAGGTAAAAGACATATACTAAACTATCTAGCAGATAAGATTGCAGATAGAAGCAGATTTATAGCAATAGGAATTGGATCTACTGCTGCTAATGTTGCAGATACTAAGCTAGAGTTTGAGGTAAATAAGTATAAGGTCTTTAGCAGCTCTATAGACTTTACTAATAGTACTATTATTATGAAAGCAGAACTTCCACTGCAACTAGCAGCAACAATTTCAGAAGTTGGACTATTTCCTGGATCAACAGCACAAACTCAATATGATAGCAAAGCTCTAACATATTTTAATAATGATGTTGTATGGACTGATGGCTCATATGTTGAATCTTCTGCTAACTCTAAAATTAATAACACTTCTTTTCAAATTGCATCAACAAATGGTGCAGAAGTTATAGCAAAGTCAACTAACCTAACATTTGATTTCAGCGGTTACTCTGTTGCAGATTCTTTCTCATTAGCGTTTTATCAGAACAATACAAACCTTCAGTACATAGATTTGTACATGTATAAGACTGATTTAGATTACTATAAGTATAGAATACCTGGTGGCCCTGCAGGACATAGAATAGTGAACATTCCTATGTCTGATATAGTTGCTGGAGCTGTAGGAAGCCCAAGTGAATATATAGCAAAGTTTGGTTTAGCTGTTAAGGCAAATACTGGAACAAGTACCACAGTAGATTTTGATGGCCTTAGAATAAATGATAATGATACAAATATTGCGGATCATGGAATTATTAGTCGTGCAGTTCTTGGTACTCCTATCACAAAAGAATTCGGGAGAATACTAGATATAGAGTATAGATTGGTGGTCTCATAATGCCAGGCCCCGACTTTGTACTAGACTCTAAAGTCGCTAATACCGAAGATCAGCAATCTTTTAAGATAATAAAGGTTAAGAATAGAGCGGCTGGAGCTAAAGAGCAACTTACATTTAGATACATAGTAAAGGGTGAAGCAGACTCAATAAACTATGGTTTAAGATCACCATTTATTGAATTTAATAACTTACTAGATACAACTGCTCCAAATCCAATTACTGGGCTCTCCGCAAAGCCAAGCCTAGGAAGCTTTGTATTTTCTTGGAACAAATCAACTTCAAAAGATGCAAAGACTCATGAGATTACAATATCTGATTCTACGGGGACAAAAACTCAAACAAAAGTTTTTACTTCAGAAGCAACAAGCTATACTTTAACCAATGCAGAAGTTCTAGGAATATTTGCAAACACCTTTGTATCAACAATTAGATTTTCAGTTAAAGTAATTGATAACAGTGGAAATAAGTCATCAGCAGTTTCTATAGACGTTGTTTTGTCAGATGATAGTGATATCAATGGCCTTTTGATTCCTCCATCTACACCAGTTTTAACGGCTGGAGTAGAGTCTGTAGAAATTTCTTGGGATGGAAAAAACTCTGCTTCTCCATCAACATATTACTCACCAAACATTGAAGCGGTAGATATCTATATCAACTCTGTTAAGGTTGGTACATTTACTCCAGTTTATACTGGAGCAGTTCCTTCTGGATTTTCGGGACACAAGATGTCTGTTAGGTATGACGGTGGAACAATAGTCCAAGCATATTTAGTGGCAAGAGATAAGTTTTCTAGATCAAGATCTTCTAGCGCTTCAAACCAGGTAACAGTCCTTCAGCAACCAGCCGCACAAATAGAAGCACCGACACTACCAACAGGACTTTCTGTAGCAGCAGCTCCTTTTGGAGTTACAGTATCTTGGAACGGAAGTTATAGTGGCGGTACAGACTTTGACGGCTTTGCTGGTATAAATATTTATGCCTCATCATCAGACTTAGGGGCATCAACAACAACAGATATGTCATCTAAGCTGGTTGGAAATATGGCTGTAAATAAGACATCCAATAAAATAACTATTGGAATAGATGCTCTAAGGCAAGCAACTGGATTAGGCTCAGACACTGTTTACACATCACCAATATATTTTTATTATATTGCACTTAATCTAAATAATGAATTTTACAAGGTTGGTAATCTTGTAACATACACAAAGCTTGGATCTGGAAATCCAGCTAAAGCAAACTTTATAGATTTAACATCTGGAATAATATCCATTGAAAATTTAGTTGCTGGAAACGGTAAGTTCACATCTTGGCTAAGAGCTGGAACTGACGGCGGGGCAAGAATAGAAATAAATAGCGGATCAGCTTTTACTAATGGTGGAACTACAGTACAGCCAGGATTAGCCGTATATCCATCTAGCGGAACATCTCCAGTATTTTCTGCAGACCTTAATGGAAACGTCACAATTGATTTAGGTGCAACAGCAACAACAAATGTATTTAAAGTTGGCTCTGGATCAAACGCCATGTATATTCAGCCAGCTCATTCTGCTGGAACAAATAATACTAGAGGTATGTGGATAGGTGGAACAACATTAGCTACGGCTCCATTTAGTGTTAACTTTAGCGGACAGATGAAAGCAACTCAGGCTGTAATTAGCGGAACTGTAAATGCTGGAGTGGGCGGTTTTGGTACATTAGATTCAAACGGACTTTTGCAGAGTGGTTGGAGTATCAATGGAGCAAGGATAGAATCATTTGCCAATGGCTCTGCAAATGGTTCTATTTATTTAGACGGATCTACTGGAGTAATACGAGGTGCAGTTATTGAACAGGTTTCTGGCGCAACATCTATAACAATAAATAACAGCGGAATTGAAGCCAAAGGAGCACCAGATCCAATAGCACCAGATGTAAGGCTAACAACAAAAATTGGAATTAATGGAAGAATAAGCACTTATGAGAATACAAGTAATTATTTTGATTGGACAGAAGGAACTCCAGAATTAGCAGCAGAAAATGATTTGATGGGAAGTTATATTAGACCAGGATCAATTGGAATTGCAACAAAAGCAAGCGGTGCTTATGGAACAAAAGCCAGCTACTTTGGAATTGGAAATACTTTAACTACTGCATTCTTTAAAGCTTCTGGATTTAGCCAAATATCGTGGGTCGATGATAGTTTAAATGGATATTACAATACATACGATGTATCTTTAACTCCAAGCTTTAGATACAGAAACACCAAGCTTGCCGCCTATATTGGTGGCGGAACCAACGGAACACTTGGAGACTTCAGATCACTTGGGTTGGATATATTTGGAAATCAAGTTTTGGGACCAAGAATGTTTTCTGGTTCAGCAACAACATCTGCTGCTATAAATACACAGATTGGCGGAAGCGGAAGTCAATGGTCTTATGATGGTGATCTCTACTTCAGTACAGCGTGATATAGATGCCTAAGATATTTCAAAAAGGTATTGTTACCTCTGGTACTTGGAGCGAAGTAAAATCTATATTTCAAAAGGTTGGTGGAACATGGACTGAAATATTAACAGTATTTCAAAGAATCGGCGGTACTTGGACAAAAGTATACAGCGGCTTAAAAATTCCTGGTATTATAACGATTCCAACTATAACTGGTGATGGGTATGTTGGATCAACATTTACCTCTACAACAGGAACATGGTCAAACTCTCCAACAGGATATGCTAGACAATGGCTTACCTCTACTACATTAACTGGTTCTGTATCATCAATATCTGGGGCAACAGGAACTTCATTTACCACAACATCAGCTCAGGATAATAGATATTTATTAATAAGGGTTACAGCAACAAATGGTTCTGGAACTAATCAGTCAGAATCTGATAGAACATTTATAACAAAATATCGTGCACCAACAAGAACAGCAACAGCATTTCTTTTAACTGGAACGGCCTCTACAAGTGGATCACTAACAGTCACCGCAGAAGGATCAACATACTGGAACAATACAACAACTGTTGGTGGGGTAACATATGATATTTCTCCAGGATTTCCAAATGATGCCACCGCAGCCGTGTACGAGTACTCTTGGGAGTATTCAGATGGAACGGCAGCTGCAAATAGCACAAACTCAAAAACATACACATTTAGCTCTTCAGATTCTGGAAAGCAGGTACGTGCAAAGGTAGTAGCAAAAAATTCTGCTGGAGATAGTAATGCAGCATACTCTGCATATTCTGATGCTGTTTCTGCCCAGCCAGGAGCATTTAACATAACCTCAGCAATATTGGGATATCCAGGAGTTTCGACAAGAAATATAACAGTATCATGGGGAGCTTCCACAAATGCTGGTAGCTATGAATTTAGATTTGAAGGTAGTCAGGATGGTTTTATAACTGGAGGAACATCATTAGGAACATCATGGACTGGATATACTGCAACAGATACAGAAACAAGCAAGACATTTTCAGTAACCAATTCATACAATGATTATCGTGTGACAGGTCGTGCAAAGTCTGGAAGCCTTTATACATATTCAAATGGAGGATCTTCGTCCAGCTTTGTATATGTAGATGCAACTGGATCTGCACCAGATACTCCAGTAATATCTTCTGTAGTTTCTAAATCAAATTTAGCTGATGGTCTTTATCTAGAAGTCACATATACTTTGGCCAGCAAGGGAAGTAACGACATTGTATCCTTTGATTATTCTTTAAATAACGGAAGTTCTTATACAAATACAACAAGTTTTACATCGACTACAATAAAAATTACTGGAGTCGCTCAAAATACTACATACAATGTAAAAATAAGAGCTAACAATAATGATGGATATCAAAGTAATCCCAGCGCTACAGTACAGCATACCTCTGCAAAAGTTCCTGGAACGCCAACAAGCAGAGTAATGAAATCTTTTGTATCTGGAGAAGGTACTTTATTTTTTACTACATCTACAGATACAGCTTCTGTATATGGAGAGTATGACCTAGATGCGTTTTCTGGTGGAGTTCCAGTAGTTGATAATATATCAGGTTATATAAATACAGCCTCCTCAACGGCATATAAAATAAATTTAACTGGAGCAGACTACACAAACGTTGCTTACAATGCACTACTTATTCCATATAGTGGGGCAGATAAAACAGGAATAACTCCAACCTCTTTGCCTTTTGGATCAAAAACTCTAAATGGCGGAGACGCAATGTCATTGACAAACTTAGCTTTTAGCTCAAGAACTACAACATCTATAAATGTAACAACTACGCCATCTGGCTCATCCATGACACATATTGTTTTAAATGCTTTAAAGGATGGAACAACCCAAGTAACAGGATATCCAAAAACTGTCACCCCAACACTTGATTCTTCAAATACATTGTCATATACTGGGCTGGAGGCTGGAAGCTCATATACTCTTTATGCAACCCCAAGATATCAATATGCTTCTGGAGTTGTTTATGATATGGGTCAAAAAACTATTACTACCGTCACAAACTCTAGCTCATACGTATTCTCATTTGGAAATAGCTTACATGTGTCAACAAATGGGTATATAAATTTAGACAATGGTCCATCGGCATCATTTGACTCTGTGACAAATACCTCTGGAAGATCTGTATCTATTTTTAATGCTGATCATATGCAGGGTACAGACCCAACAACTTATCTTTCTGGAGCAACAAAGTACTGGTCAAACGCTGATACATTCGTAATTCAGTGGACAGGCTTTGCATATGCAACAACATCATCGGCAAGTACTCAGGTAAGATTCCAAGCAAAGTTCTATACCAATCAGTCATATGTAGATGCAAAAATAATGATTAATACTTCTGCAAGATCTGCTTCAAATGCTTCTGGAATGTACAATAATGGCGCCCTGATAAATCAAAGTTTAGCTGGAACAAGCCTTTCTGCTGGAAAAACTTTTAGAATTCCATATGATGGAAGTGCTATTACTCAGGATATTGCATTTACAGAAATATCTCAGGGTGTATTTCTTGATGTTACTGCATTGACTGCTGGGACCTCAGATCAAGGATACGCTACTAGAGTTACAGCAGCAAACCAACAGTTTGTCTCTACGCCTACGGTTACACCTACCGCACCTACGGTTACACCTACAGCACCTACTGTCACACCTACCGCACCTACTGCACCTACGGTTACACCTACAGCACCTACTGCACCTACGGTTACACCTACAGCACCTACGGTCACACCTACCGCACCTACGGTTACACCTACCGCACCTGTAAGCTGTGTGGCAGGATCAGTGTGCGACGAGGTTCCAGAAGGTGATTGTTTCAGACTATATAGATACAATACTAGCTGCCAGTGCGTAAGAGCTCAGATTGTCTGTTAAAGTAGACAGATGTACTTTAATTTGATATAATAATAAAAACGGAGGAAAAATGCTAACAAAACAAGATAAGATTGATATAATCGAGTCTCACAAGAAAAATCTGGAATATACCAGGTATAACCTTGAGGTAAGCCTCTTGCAAGAAAATGCTAGAGTAAAGATAAATCAGGTTGCCATAGACACCTTACAGCAACAGATAGACGAAATTGATGCTCAAAAATTGGTATTGGATGCCGAAATAGTATCAATCAATGCTGCTACAGAATAGGATAAATAATGCAAGATAAAGCGGAACTAATGATAACCGCTCTACAACAGCGCATTGGAGAATTAGCCTCAGACTATGAGACTAAAATAGCCATGCTTAGAGCAGAAGTGACTATATTAATTAACGAAAAAGACCAGAGAGAAAAAGAATTAAATGAGTATTCTAAGGAAATCGAAGAAAAGATCTCTTCCGTTGCCCAATAGGGCTCTTGAAGGTAAAGCTTATCCTATTTCTGGAGTATTCTATATTACAGAAAAAGGTACATTTTATATAAAGTCTTCCAAGAGATATAAGGTGTTTTCAGAAAGGTGCTTTGGTTCTTGGAATGTAAAGGCTATAGAGGCCACCTTTGCACAGATTTCGCACATACCATACGCAGGAATACTTGGGTTTAGGGACGGAACAATAATCCATAACCTTGGAGATGGTAAAATATATGTAGTGTCTGATAATAAAAGACTCCACATAAAGGATCCAGATGCCTTCCCTAAAGGCTGGATTGAGGAGAATAAGATTACAGTCAATGAGCAGGAAGCTAACTTACATAAGGATGGTCAGGAAATAAATGGGAATTGAAGTAAATCTAAAGAAATTTAGTAATAGTGATCCCTTAGACTTTCAACAGCTAAATGACATTATTGATGCCGTTATCCTTATAGGCACAAAGATGCCTACAATTGAAACTCCTCAAGCTCCTGGCGGAAATACTGGAGGAACAGTACAAACCGCAATTACTGTTGCTAATTCAGATAAGGTTGCTTCTGCAGTTCCAATTACATCAAAAGCAGATGGCGGAACTCCAAAGGTTATAACATATAAAGATGCTTCTGGAAACCAGATAGTATTTTCAGCACCTCCAAAGATTGTAGCTTCTGCTAGACAAACAAGCACAGGAAAAGGCCTTGCAGTAGTTAATATAAAAGAAGTTGGATCTGCAACTTTTACAGTGCAGGCAGGATGGACGGCGCCTAGAACAACAAACGGTGATATTACAATTGACTACATGGCAATTGGAACAGTTAATAAGTCATCTGCTCCTGCATCAAGTGCAGGAAGTAATGGAAGTGCAGGAACTGCAGGTTCAACAACAGGACCAACTTATGTAGCACCTAGAGGTGCTGTGCTACCAGAATAAAAATTTAGTATAATATACTTATATGAAGTGGTATCAGCCTATTCAAAGCTGGCACCAAAGAAAAACTAGTATAAGTGAAAATGGCTACGTATTAGTTTGGGTGCCAGAACATCCTAAAGCCTTCTCTGGAGGCTGGTACTACGAACACGTTTTGGTAGTAGAAAAGCACTACAACAGAATATTAAGTAAGGGCGAAACAATTCATCACATAGATGAAAATAAAACAAACAATAACTATTATAATTTGTTTGTTTGTTACAGGAAGCAGCACGATAAAGCCCATCGCCAGGCTGCTTGACAGAAATAAGGTAATAACCTATTATATATATTAGACGACGAATGGTCGTCTATTCGTCGTAGTTAGGAATACAATGACAGAAGCAAAATCAGACCTTAAATGGATGATGGTTAGTGACGTTCACTTTCCAAGACATGATCCACGCAAGGTCGAACTATTTCTTAAGGTAATGAAGTGGTTTAAGCCACATGCAGTAGACCTATTAGGAGATATTGACGATGCAGACTCTACCAGTAGATGGGCATCTGAGTATCCAACAGAATTTTCAATTCCAGTTGGAGATGGTGGCGTTAATGAAACAAAGCAGTTTATGAATGATATTCGTAAGATTGTTCCAAACGCTGACTGTCATTTTCATGACGGTAATCATGGATGGACAAGACACGGAGACTATCTTTCTAAGAAGGCTCCAGCTTTCCTTGACGTGATTACACCTAAAACATTATATGAGTATGATAAGTACGGATTTAATTGGCACAATTATAATGAACCACCAGTCCAGCGTTTTGGAGACATGTGGGGTCATCATGGTGAAGCAATCTCTCAGAACTCTGCAGAGTCCGTAAAGAAAGATGTACTAAACTGGGGAGTATCTTTAGTTAGAGGTCACTCTCATAGAATGGGTGCTTTCTATCACACATATAACTTATCTGGCCAAGAACTTCGTGGCTATGAAATTGGGCATCTATGCGATGAAAGCAAGATGGATTACTCAATTCAAAAGAATTGGCAAGCAGGTTTTGCCATTGCACATGTTGTTAATGATTATCCACATATGCAATTAATTCAAATAACAAAAGACTATACCTGTGTCGTTGACGGCAAGGTATTTAGCGCATAAGGAGAAACAAATGGAAGGTATTCTTGTATTAGTTGCTGCTCTAGCAGTTAACGTAGCAACATCATTAATCAAGAATGTTAGAATGACTTCAAAGCAAAAGGGTAGCGTGGCACTTGCAACTTCAGCAGTAGCTGGCTTCCTCGCAGCTTTGATTCAGGGAGACTTGAACACAGGAGACTTTGCACAGACAGCTGTGCTAGTATTCGGTGCATCTCAAGCAATTTATAGCTTTATTCTTAAGGGCACACCAGCAGATAAGATCATGCTTGCTGCATTTGGCGGAACTAATCAGTCAGTAAAGCTTGCAAACGATGTATTTGCAGAAGTAGCCAAGGCTGTTGAAGAAACTAAGAAGACAGTCAAGAAGGCTCCTGCTAAGAAAGCAAAGCCAAAGGCATAGGCTAAATACAAATGAGATGCGAAAGATGTTCTGGAACTGTCTTTGTTGACAGGGTATTTTCTCAGAAAATGCATGTGGAACTCTTTTGTATTCGATGTGGTAAAAGATGGATGATTGATAAAGAAAAGAGCGCATTCGGTAGATGGGTAAGCAACAGGGAAAGATTGCATCAAAACGCATTCGGTATTTCTTCCTAAATGGCGACCTGCACAAGACTATTCATATAAATAGATCTAGTGATATCGTTGTGGCTTGGAATTATCCAAATAGAAAAAGAACTTCATATTCTTGGAGCGATGCACAAAAGAATATGGAAAAGGCATACACCATAACAGATGTTGCTAAGATTCTTGATCGCCACAGAATGACAATAGACAAGTATATTCGTCAAGGGCTAATTAAAACTCCACAAAGAATATATAAGATTGACGGCAAATTTGACTCTGCTGGCAAGTATATGTTTTCAGAAAAGGATGTTTTAGACCTACATGAATATTGTTCTACGATCAGCAAGGGTAGGCCACGTAAAGATGGACTCATCAATACCTCTGGCCTCCCGAGCAGATCTGAAGTAAGGTCTATGCTTAAGCAGTCATCGGTTTTATATGTAAAAGATGAAGATGGTAATTTTATTCCAGTATGGAAGGAAAACAATTGGTGAGAAGAAGAGCTAGGCAAGAACCGCAGATAGAGCATGTAGAGTTTGCAGTGCATAAAAATAATACTATTTATTTAAAGAATGCTTCATACATGTTAGGTAGGGCTGCAGCACTAGCAGAAGCAAACGGTGATACTGACACATTGCTTCAGATTGCAGGTGCTTGGTTAGAAATTGATAGAGATTTAAGTAAGCGTAAGCCAAAGTCTGGCAAAAAGAAATTGCCTATGGGCTTTACAGCCGTAGGAGATAATGATACAATTTCTGATGAGGAGGATGCGGATGAGTGAAACAGTAGTAAAGGTGGACCTTCAGTATACACGTAATCTTGGTAACTACGAAAGCATTAAGGTAAATATTGGTGTTGAAGATATAGTTAGATCTGGCGAAAATGTAGATACTGCCACAGAGCGTGTGTACAAGTTTGTAGAAGATAAGCTTATTGAAAAGATGCAGGAAATTGAAAAGGAACTAAAGGCTTAATGGCTAAAGAGGCTGCTAACAAACAACCGTACATTTTGATATCTATGTATGAGTCCTTATATAAAGAAAGATATAATAGGGCTCCTAATATAAATAGATACCGTGAAAAATGGGCTATGCAAGATGTTATAGATAGTATAGGTTTTGATAGAGCAAAGGCAGTCCTAGAATATTATTTTAAAACAAGCAAGAGTGGTCACCCAATACAGCACTTCCTGTTTAACTTTGACAAACTCAATGAGGTTATGGTAGAGTTAGACAAAGATAAGAGTGCTAGAGATAAATTATTAGCGGAAACAAAGCAGATGGTGGAGGAATATGAACACAGAAGCAGCGGTAATTAGTGCGGTCTGTAAGAATAAAGACATTAGTTCATTAATGTCTGAAAATGTAGACGACCTATTTGTTGCCTACAAAGATGTATGGGATGGCCTAAAGTCGTACTATATGAAGTTTAGATCTGTGCCCGAAGTGGAAGTCCTTCAAGATAGATTCAGAGACTTTGATCCAATAGCTACAACAGCAGAGACTGGATACTACTTAGATCAATTAAAGAATGAATACTTGTCAGGTCGTGTCAGAAATGTTCTGTTAAAGGCTGGAACGTCTCTAAAAGAAAACGCCGCTGCAAGAGTTATTTCTGAGCTTCAAAAAGAGATAGCCTCCCTTGGAAGATATACAAATAACGTCCGTGACCTAGACCTAACAGATTTTGAAGATGCAGAAAGACACATTTTAGCCCTTCGTGAGAGAAGTGCGGCTATGGGCGGAAGCCCAGGAATTGCTAGTGGGTTTAAGGCTATGGATATAGCATACCCTACTGGAATGGCTCCAGGACACCTTATTGTGGCTATTGGATGGCCAGGTAGGGGTAAGACGTGGTTTACGTCTTATTTGGCCTGTAGAGCCTGGGAACAAGGCTTTAAGCCAATGATCGTATCCCTTGAAATGTCTCCAGAAAATATGCGTGACCGTATTTATACCATGCTTGGCTCAGGATTATTTAGAGCATCAGATTTTTCTCGTGGTGATATTAACCTAGATGATTTCGGCAATTGGGGAAAGAAAAAATTTGAAGATAAGCGTGGCTTTATCTTGGTATCAAACGAGGGTATGGCTGATGTTACGCCTGCAACAGTTCAGGCTAAGATCGACCAGCATAAACCAGACCTAGTTATTTGCGATTACCACCAGCTATTTACAGATACAAAGCGTTCTAACTCTGAAGTAGAGCGTAACCGTAATATCTCTCGTGAGTTTAAGATGCTTGCAGTATCAAATAATATTCCTATTATTGATATTACAGCAGCAACCATGGATGATATTTCAGATCAAGATGCTCCGCCACTACTTTCTCAGGTAGCGTGGTCAAAGGCTATCGAGTATGATGCTGATATGGCTATGGCTATTCATAAGCATCCAGATACAAATATTGTAGAGGTTGTTTCAAGAAAGAATAGACACGGAAGAAACTTTGCGTTCTACCTAAACTGGGATATTGACCGTGGAATTGTAGAAGAAGTTTATAACGCTCCAGGAGATGGAGAAGCAGTTGCGCCTCAGTAATACTATGGACTCACAGGTATATTCAGCATCTCAGATAAAGTCAGTTCTAAAGTCTATTGGAGTTGATATTATTGCGGAGACTGGAAATGATTTCTTATGTCTATGCCCATTCCATGGAAATAGAAACACTCCAAGCTTTAGCGTAAGTAAAGAGCGTGGTGCTTTTATATGCTTCAACCCATCGTGTGGAGAGTCTGGAAGTATTATTGATATTGTTAAAAGACTTACCGAAAGAAATGAGTTTGAGGCAATTCGTTTTATAAAGGTAAAAGAAATAGAGAATGACATAGATTTTGAAGATACTCTTTCAAGCGTTCTAGAAGATAAGCCAGACTTTATTGAGTTCTCACAGGAAACGTTAGATAGACTTCATGCTGATTTGGCTGGCAATAAAGATGCCAGAGATTACTTTGAGTCTAGAGGAATTAACGAAGAGTCCATGAAGCACTTCGCTTTAGGATATTCTTCAGCAATGAATATGGTTATTACCCCAGTTCATAGTCCAGACGGAATGCCAGTTGGACTAGTTGGAAGATCTATATCTGAAAAAAGATTTAAGAATAGTAACGGTCTGCCTAAGAATAAAACTATGTTTAATTTGCATAGAGCTAAAAAGTTAGGCGGAATAGTAATAGTTGTAGAGTCTAATTTCGATGCCATTAGAGTTCATCAGGCTGGATTTCCAAATGTTGTTGCTACTCTAGGTGGGCATATATCTAATGATAATATAAACTTACTTAACAAATACTTTACTAAGATAATTATAATGACAGATAGCGATGAAGCTGGAAGATCATTAGGTAAGAATATCGCAAGCAAGCTAAGAAATAAAGAAGTTCTTTGGGCTATGTATGATGATGAAATACTTTATCCGCATGGTGCTAAAGATGTTGGTGACATGAATGATGCGGAAATAAAACAATGTATTTCAAATGCTATTCCACATTTTCAATATTCCAATAATATGCTATAATAAAGACACAGGGGCATTTATAGCCTCAACTATATAAGGAGAAATAAATGGCAATTGTACGTGGCCTAAAGAATATGAATAAGACCTTGGATAAGCCTTCAGTAAATAAGACTGATGGACCAAAGGCAAAGTGGTTAAAGTTGGAAGATGGCGAAAGCATCAAGATTCGCTTCTTGCAGGAATTAGATCCAGACTCCCCTCATTACTCAGAGACAGCAGGTCTTGGATTCATCGCAGTAGAACACACAAACCCAAAAGACTATCGTCGTAAAGCATTGTGCACAATCGAAGATCAAGGTCGTTGCTGGGGCTGCGAACAACATAAGAAGGACTATAAGGCTGGATGGAAGGGTCGTTCAAGACTCTACATTAATGTTCTAGTAGAAGATGGTAAGGAAGATCCATATGTTGCAATCCTTTCACAGGGTTCTAGCAACAAGTCAATTACACCAACACTAATTGAGTACGCTGGTGAAATGGGATCAATTACAAATCTTGTATGGCGTATCAAGCGTTCTGGTTTGAAGACAGAAACAGGATACACAATTATTCCACTAGCAAAGGACGAAGAGGCATTTGACTCTACGGGCCTAGAGCTTTTGGACCTAGAAAAAGCAGCAGTTCGTGAAGTTAAGTACGAAGAGCAAGAAGCTTTCTACCTATTCGGTGACGGAGAGTCAGAAGCAGATTCATCTTCAGATACTAGCTCAAGCGTAGCCTGGTAAAAATATTAGGGCGAGGGTCCTACGGGACCCTTGCCCTACACCAATTATAGAAAGAAGAAAATGAGTTTTACACACCTACACGTTCATTCATACTACTCATTGATGGATGGACTTAATTCTCCTGCTGAGTTGATGCAGGCTGCGAAGAATTTGGGTCATACTGGTATTGCAATAACAGATCACGGAACTCTTTCTTCTCACAGAGATATGCAAATTGCGGCGCAGGAACTAGGCTTAAAGCCTATCCTTGGTCTAGAAGCATATATCTCCCCAACAGATAGATTTGACAAGTCCTCTAAAACAGATAAAACTGTACAAGCATATAACCATATAATCTTGCTTGCAAAGAATGAGAACGGACTCAAGAACCTAAATATCCTTTCAGAAATTGCATGGACAGAAGGATACTACCATAAGCCTAGAATTGACCGTGAAGTTTTGTCTCAGTATGGAGACGATATAATTGTTTTATCTGGATGCATGAATGGTCTTATCTCTAAAGCAATTGAAAGAGATGAGCTAAAGGAAGCAAAAATGCTTACCGAGTGGTTCAAGAATAGATTTAAGGATGATTTTTATATTGAAATCCAGCCACACAATCCAGTAGAATTAAACAACAAGCTTCTTGAGTTAGCTGATGAATTTAAGATTAAGCCAGTTATAACTGGAGACTGTCACTATGCACGTAAAGAAGATCGTGCAGTAGAAGAAGCAATGCTGATCTTGTCTACCTCTCCAAAGATTAATAGAGATGCTGACTTTGAAGCTTCAAGAAAGATGACAGACGTTTTCGAAAGATTTAATTACCTATACCCAGATAGAAGAATATCTTTTCAGGATATTGATGTCTATATAACATCAAGAGAAGAGTTAGAAGAGCATATGTCTTCTCAAGGTATCACAAGAAAAGATATTTATTCAAACTCTTATGAGATTGAAAAGAAGATTGGCGAATACGAGTTTAGAAAAAACTTAGATTTACTTCCAGTTCCAAAGAAAGACGCACACGCAGAGCTGGTAAGACTTGTATTTGCTGGACTAGAGAAGAAGGGCCTTATGGATGATCATAGATATATTGATCGTGTAAACGAGGAACTTGCCGTAATTCAAAGTAAAAACTTCTCTTCTTACTTCCTGGTAGTAGCAGATATGATTACATGGGCAAACAAGAACGACGTTATGGTTGGTCCAGGTCGTGGTTCTGCAGCAGGTTCCCTAGTTTGCTATGCTTTGGATATTACTAGCGTAGACCCAATCAAATTTGACTTACTATTCTTCCGATTTATTAATCCAGAACGTAATGACTTCCCAGATATCGACACAGACTTTGAAGATCGTCGTAGAAAAGAAGTTAAAGAATACCTTCGCAAGAAGTTTAAGAACGTTGCTTCTATTTCTACATTTACATACTTTAAAGATAAGGGTGTAGTTAGAGATGCAGCACGTGTATTCGGTGTCCCACTGTCTGAAGTCAATAAAGCAATGAAGCAGATCGACACATTTGAAGAGTACGAGACAAGCCCTAACTCATTCTGGTTTAGAGAGAAGTATCCAGAAGTAACTAACCTAGCAAGAGATTTGCGTGGAAAGATTAGAAGCGTTGGTATGCATGCTGCTGGTATGGTTGTAGCAAAAGATGACCTAGTTAAGTTTGCTCCAATTGAAACTAGAGCTGATGCAGACAATGAGGTAAGCGGTAGAGTTCCAGTAGTAGCGTATGACATGGATACTGTTGCTGACATTGGCCTAATCAAGATTGATGCCCTTGGACTAAAGACACTTTCTGTTATTTCTGATACGCTAAAGATGATTTCTGAAAGATACGGAAAAGAAATTAACTTAAATAAGTTGGAGTTGGATGACCCTGCTGTTTATGAAGACCTATCAAATGGGTACACTAAAGGTATATTTCAAGCAGAAGCAACTCCATACACAAATCTTCTAATCAAGATGGGCGTAAGTACGTTTGAAGATTTAGCTGCATCTAACGCACTTGTTAGACCAGGAGCTATGAATACTGTTGGTCATGCGTACATTGCTCGTAAAAAGGGCGAGGAGCCAATTGTATACCCACATGCAATACTAAAAGAATTTACAGAAAGGACGTATGGTGTTATTATTTACCAAGAACAGGTTATGCAAGCATGCGTATACCTTGGCGGTATGTCCATGTCGGAAGCAGATAAAGTTAGAAAGATCATTGGCAAGAAAAAGGATGCTAAGGAGTTTGATGAGTTTAGAGATAAATTTATTCAGGGTGCATCTACACACGTACCAAGAGAAACAGCAGAAGCTTTATGGCACGACTTTGAAGCGCACTCTGGCTATTCGTTTAACCGTTCTCACGCTATTGCTTACTCTTTGCTTTCTTATTGGACAGCTTGGCTAAAGCATTACTATCCGCTAGAGTTTATCTTTGCTATTTTGAAGAATGAGCAAAATAAAGATGCACGTACTGAATACCTAATTGAAGCTAAAAGACTAGGCATTAAAATTTTGTTGCCACACGTTAATGAATCTGATTTAGACTTCAAAATCCAAAAAGACTCCATTAGATTTGGCTTATCAAATATTAAATACATATCTGATAATATCGGCAAAAAGATAATCGCTGCTGGTCCATTTAAGACATACAAGCACTTAGAAGAAGCGGCAGCAACTAAAGGTAGCGGAATTAACTCTCGTGCCCTAACCGCACTAAATGCAATTGGTGCAGCAGCCTTTGAAGACAACCCAAGAACTGGCAAGGAGATGGAGAACCTTTATGAGTATCTAAGTGTTCCCAAATTCGATCTTGGAAGAGTTCCTCCGAATATCAAAGCGCAAGTTAACTTCATCGAAGATTTTGATGAGCGAGGAACGTTTGTTATTCTTGCCATGGTCAAGGGAATCAAGAAGGGTACTGGTTGGTCACGAATTGAAATGGTCGATGAGACTGGAACGATTGGCGTATTCCATACCGAACAGACACAGATTGAAGTCGGAAACATGTACTTCTTCTTAATCGGAGACAATAGAATTCATAGATATGTTACTATTGACGACGTTGCTAATAATATAAACGATACATTTGTTCAGTATCTGCATTCAACAAAAGTTAATGTACCAGAGTCTATGAGAATGACTGTTAGCCTACTGCCATATAGAACTAAGCAGGGCAAGTCTATGGGTCACTTAATTATGACTAACAGTAATAAAGAATTAATTCGTGCCATTGTTTTTCCACAGGTTTACGACAAGCTAAAGGGAAGAATTAAGGACGGAATGGTATATATACCAGAAGTAGGAAATACAGAAGACGGAACATATTCACTAAGGAGTATAAAATGATTGATCCAAAAGAAAACGATATTGACTATCAAGCTCTAGAAGGAAAGTTAGATTTAGCTAATGTTTTAGCATCACTTCTAGATTCAATGGGAGGCTCAGCAGAAATTGATGCCGATGCTTTGTTTACTAATATCCAGATAGACAGACAGCTGATATTAGAGTATAATGAAGAGAAGAAGCAATTTATTGTTAGAATTGAAAATATTGGCAAGAATGAAGCCAAAGAAGCGGAGCTAGAAAATAATAATGGATAACATAATTAATGATTATGGAATCGATGCACTATCAGCTGTCTTGCATGAGACAGCAATTGAAAAAGGATTTTGGGACGGAGAGTTCTCTTACGATAAGCTAGGCAACAAGCTTGCCCTGGTCCACTCAGAAGTTACTGAAGTGCTTGAGGCGGTAAGAAAAGATAAAGGTTCTCTGGAAACAGTAGAAGAGATTGCTGATATTATTATTAGAACACTGGATGTATATGCAGCAATGATGAATAATGGACTAGTCACACACTCACTTGAAGAAGTGTTGAATCAAAAGATTGTTAAGAACCAGTCTCGTCCAAGATTACATGGCAATAAGTTCTAATGAACGATGATGCCTACCTGCTATTTGGGCCCAATAATGAGATCCTGATGGTAATAAAAGGCACAGAAGATGAACTTCTATTGAAGATAATAAAAAAGATATTGTCTTCAAGAGACAAAGATATTAAACGCATTGGCGAAATACTAGAGAAAGATTTTTATGACAGAAATATCAGAAATTCTAGCACTGCTAGATCCAAAAACACGACAAAGAGTTCAGTCAGCCGTAGAGGTAGAAACCCTAAAGCAAAGAACACCTAGCGTTGGCCTAAACATGGCCCTAAAGGGCGGGTTTGGCTACGGACGTCAGATCTTGATCTGGGGAAATAAGTCAGCTGGAAAGTCATCATTCTGCTTACAGATGATTGCAGAAGCACAAAAAGACGGCAAGGTTTGTGCGTGGATTGATGCTGAGCAATCATACTCACAAGAGTGGGCGGAAAGGCTTGGAGTTGATTCAAGCAAACTTATTTATTCAGCAGCAAAAACAGTCAATGATATGGTAGATGTTGCACAGCAACTTATGGAAGCTGGAGTTGATATGATTGTCGTAGACTCTATCTCTGCGCTTTTACCAGCCATTTATTTTGAAAAAGATAGTACAGAATTAAAAAAGTTAGAAGACACCAAGCAGATTGGTGCAGAAGCAAAGGATATGACACATGCAGTCAAAATGCTCAACTACGCAAACAAAAAGACACTACTTGTTCTCATCTCACAGCAACGAAATCAGTTTGGATCTATGCATGCTAGTCACATCCCCACAGGCGGAATGGCTGTCAAGTTCTTCTCTTCCACTGTCGTTAAGCTCTGGTCGTCTGAAGCTGAGGCAAATGCTATTAAGGCTGGTGTTAAAGTTGGCGACAAGATTATCGAACAAAGAGTCGGAAGACCAGTTAACTGGATTATTGATTACAACAAACTCGGCCCCCCTAATCTTTCAGGACAATATGACTTCTACTTTCAGGGGGAAACTGTAGGTGTAGATTTTGTTGGCGAAGTCCTAGATGTTGCAGAACAACATGGAGCAGTTGAAAAGGGCGGAGCATGGTATACTATAGAAGGAGAAAGATTCCAAGGTAGAGCTAAGGCTGTAGCTTGGCTAAGAGAAAATCCTGAAATGGTAGAAAAGTTGAAGAATAAGATCTATGGCAAAGATTGAAGATCTAATTGGCAAGAAGCCAAAGAAGACAGTAGTCACTGAAGATTCGATTGAAATGGGTGGCGCATTTAGCTGTCAAACATGCAATAAGATAGTTGATGAGGCCGAATATAATCGTGCTGAATACTACGTTACTTGGGTATGCCCAGAAGGACATGTTTCGAAAGTAGAACTCGGATAATGTCAGAGCGTGGTGAGATAAAAAGAGACGGAGCAAAGGCTCAAAAGAATTCTGGTCGAGGCCAGTATCAAAAGGGTGATGCTAAGTGGAACCAGTTCCTTGTAGACTATAAGGAAGCATCTAAATCATTTACACTTAATCAAGATAACTGGGCAAAAATATGTACAGATACCTTTAAGGTAAGTAGAAATATGCATCCAGCATTAAAGATTATTATTGGAACAGACTCAAAGGTTAGGTTAGGAATCATTGAGTGGGCAGTGTTAGAAGAGTTAATAGAATTTTGGGAGAAAAATAATGCCTAAGAAAAAAGCACATGCATTTAATCCAATCCAGATTAAAGACGGATGGATAGTAAGATTATATAAAGACGGAAGAATTAAGTCTAAGATAGCTCCGTATGAAGTAAAACATAAGAAAGTAGAAAAATGAAAGAAATTTTATATACAACACTAACTGGAATTGCCGTAGGCGGAATTTTTAGTATATTCAAGCTTCCTATTCCAGCTCCCCCAGTATTTGCTGGATTGATGGGTATTGTTGGTTTATGGATTGGCTACGGGATTGTGCAGAGGTTTATTTAATGACCACGTTCTTATTTGGTATTATGCTTGGATTTGTTATTGGGTATGGCATGGGCTTGCTCATGGATAAGTGGGATAGAAAGATAAAAGAAAAAAATGTCTGAGAGTACGTTAGAATTAATTAGTAAGGTAACAGAGTTTAATGACCTGCATGAGTATATGCAGGATGAGCAGCTAGACAAGGCCCTTGCCATGATAGTTAAGCTGCTTATGAATCCAGATGTACCGTCTGCAAAAGCTCCAATGATTATTATTGAATTGCAGGCTTTAAGTGCTAAATTCGCTGTATTAGCATCTTATTACACAACTATTGCTAAAGATAAGACTGGCACACCAAATAATAATAAGAAAAATATTTATTACACTGCCAATGAAGCTATTGATAGACTAGTTGATGCTCTTAAATATGCAGCGAGAAATATGTAAAATGGGAAGAGATTTAGTAACAAACTTAAAGTTTAAAAAGATAAGCGGCAGCTTTGATCCAGAAGTATTTGGAAAGATGATTGACGAGGCATATACTGCTGGAAGAAATACAGACAGGTGGGCAAAGAAGCATACATTTTCTCCAAGTACAGTGGGTTACGGATATGGAACGTGCCCAAGATATTGGTTCATAGCATTTAATGGTGCAGACTTTGAAGATAACTTCGATGCAATGGCAATTGCCAATATGGAAAACGGCAAGCAGGCTCACGACAGAATCCAAACACTCTTGCAGTCTACTCATGTATTGAAAGAGATTGAAAGAGAGATCCTATGTAATGATCCACCAGTAAGAGGGTTTGCAGACATAATTCTTGACTGGAATGGCAAGGATGTTATTGGAGAGCTTAAGACAGTTAAGGATGAAATATTCCATACAAGACAAGCTCAGATGTCTCCATCAATCTCGCACTTAGTTCAGCTTCTCCTATATATGTGGGTAGAGAAGATAGACGAAGGCTTTGTAATGTATGAAAACAAAAATGATAATCAGATATTGATTATGCCTATTAATATGAATGATAGGAATAGAGAGTTAATAGAGCGAATAGTTGAGTGGATGAGGGTTGTCTATAAAAACTGGAAAGACGATCTATTACCAGAGAGACCTTTTACAAAATCTAGCACCGTATGTAAGTACTGTCCAGTTAGAAAAGAATGCTGGTCTAGTGAAATTGGCGTACATAAAATTGAAAAGTTGGACCTTCCTAAATGATATGTGCTAGAGAAGAATGCGGAATTGAGTTTGAACAAAAGACTCATAATCAAAAGTACTGCTCAGATGAATGTTGCAGAATTGCAACTAACAAGAGAATCATGGAAAAGTACTATGAGAAAAAAGCAATAAAAAGCGGATCAGCTAGGTTTTGCAATAAATGTAAGATGAAGCTAAGCAGATATAACTATGGAGTTATGTGTAATGTTTGTGAGGCAAAGTCTAAGTCTGATAAGAAAAAGAACCTTCTGGAGATGCTAAATGTCGCTAGCGGCACTTCGAAAAACTAAGACCTCTAGGGTTGTTGGCATAGACGCATCAACTAACTCAGTTGCCTTTTGTGTTATGGACAACGGTATACCAGTAAGGTATGGCAAGATAGAGCTAAATGGTCAAGATATTTATGAGAAGATATACGACGCCAAGAATAAAGTTCGTGCTTTTAAACAGGAACTAAATGCAGACTATATTGCAGTAGAAGGAGCTATCCTTGTAAGATCTCCAGATGCCGTAATTAAACTGTCGTACGTTTATGGGGTTGTAATTGCAGAGCTTATGGAGTTCGGAGCAAAGGTTGTCACCGTTTCTCCAAGTAGTTGGCAAAATTATATTGGAAATAAAAATATGAGTAAGGCGGAGAAAGATGATTTCTATTCTAAAAATCCAGGTCGTAAAGATTCTTGGTACAGAACTCAGTTGCGTGAGGCTAGAAAGCAGCGTACCTGTGATTTTATTAACAATAAGTGGGGCATTACAATAAAAGATTATGACGTAGCAGACTCAATTGCTATATCATACTATGCATATGAAAAGTTGACGGACAGATGAAATTATATCAAAGCAAAGAATTCCTTCATAGGAGATATGTTCTTCAGAAGAAGACAATAAAAGAAATAGCAGATGAATGTGGCGTATCTCACATGACAATCCAAAGATACCTGGAGCAGTTTGGTTTAATCAAAAATCAAAGAAAGTGGACAAAGTGATATCTTTAAACATGAGTAGAGCAGATATTGAGTCTGCTGGAATTCAAGGGGCAAACTCAAAGAACGAAGCCCTCGTGTTAAATGATTTTGTTTTGTATACAGATGCTGAAGAGCAGTCAGTTGGACGGTGGCTGTCTAATGAAGGCTATTGGGAAGCATGGATTACTTCGTGGATGACGAAAAACATAAAGCCAGGATTTATTTGTTTAGATATTGGCGCTAATTATGGATACTACACTAGAATTATGGAAAGGCTTTCTGGACCTTCTGGATCAGTCTACGCCTTTGAAGCTAATAAGCAGCTTTCAAATATGATTTCTAAGTCTATTGTTGATTATCCTATTAATAATGGATCTCCAGTTACTGTATTCTCTATAGCTGTTACTGATAAAAAAGGTACTGTAACATTAAACATACCTCCAAAATATTTAGGAGGCTCATCAATTGTGTGGGGCAATCAAGAATTACCATCAGACATTCCAAATGAGGAATGGACTGGAAAACAGGAAGTTGATTCTGATACTATAGATCATTTACTAGAGCTTAAGAATATTGATTTAATTAAGATTGATATTGAAGGGGCGGAGCCACTAGCCTGGAAGGGTATGCAGAAGGCGTTGGAAGTAGCGGACACAGTAGTAATGGAGTTTGGTACCTATTTGCCAGCATGGTTTATTGATGAGGTTTTTTCAAAGTATCAGGTAAAGTATATTAATAATTCTGGAGATGAAGAACTTCTACCAAGGTCTGAATTTGATAAGCTAACTGACTTAGTTATGGTTGTTCTTAGAAAATAGTCAATCAAATTTGACATTTTAGTTGACCAAAAGTATACTTATCTTGAGAGGTAGATATGTCAGAAGTAGAAGTAGTAGAGAAGTTTGATCGCATGAATGCTGTTGTTGAACAGCATTTGATGGGTAATAATCCTACTCAAATTGCAAAGGTGCTATCCATACCACGCAAGGACGTCCTTGAGCTAATTGATAGCTGGCGTGAAATAGTAAGAGATGATACTGGTGCCAGAGAACGTGCTAAAGAAGCAGTGTCTGGCGCAGACCAGCACTATGCCATGCTTATAAAAGAAGCTTGGAAGACTGTAGAGGATGCAGATCAAGCTGGTCAGCTTAATGTAAAGGCACAGTCGCTTAAACTAATTGCTGATATTGAAACTAAGAGAATAGCAATGCTGCAGCAAGTAGGCCTATTGGACAACGCAGAGCTTGCTGGACAGTTGGCTGAGACGGAAAGAAAGCAAGAAGTTCTTGTTAAAATACTTCGTGATGTTACAGCAGAATGTTCACACTGCAAGGTAGAAGTTGCACGAAGAATATCTAGTATTACAAATAGAGTTGAAGAAGTAGTCATAGTAGAAAACGAACCAGATGTTTGATTTTGATGATCTAATTGATATTCTGGACGGAGAAGAGTTTGAAGAGCGTCCAGTGGATATTCGTGACTTTGTTACTAAAGAAGATTATTTAGGCCTACCACCACTCTCAGAGTACCAGTATACTTTGATTAAAGCATCTTCTCAGATATACAAGAAGTCAACACTTGAAAAGCTTTATGGAGAAGATCTAGGAATATCTAGATGGAAAGAAACTGTTAACGAAGTAATTGCTCAGTTGGGTAAAGGATCTGGAAAAGATTATTGTTCTACAATTGCGGTTGCTTATATTGTTTATCTATTGCTATGCCTAAAAGATCCAGCAAAGTACTTTGGAAAACCACCTGGAGATTCTATTGACATTATTAATATTGCTATTAACTCTCAGCAAGCAAAGAATGTTTTCTTTAAAGGTCTGAAGAATAGAGTCGATAAGTCACCTTGGTTTGCTGGAAAGTATATTGCGAAAGCGGATGTAATTGAGTTTGATAAGGGTGTAAGTTGCCACTCAGGTCACTCCGAAAGAGAAGCATTTGAGGGTTACAACACACTTGTTGTTATTCTAGATGAGATTTCTGGATTTAGCATTGATAATACAACTGGTCACGAGCAAGCAAAAACTGCTGGGGCAATCTATGACATGTATCGTGCATCGGTTGATTCTCGCTTTCCAGACTTCGGTAAGGTTATATTGCTTTCTTTTCCACGCTATAAGAATGACTATATACAGCAAAGATACAATGCTGTGATAGCGGAAAAAGAAACTATAATAAGATCACATAAGTTTAAGATGGTAGAGGAGATTGAGGACGGAAAGAGCGAGAACGAGTTCTCTATTGATTGGGAAGAAGATAAAATTGTTTCCTATAAATATCCAAAGGTGTACGCTCTAAGAAGACCTACATGGGAAGTAAACCCTACAAGAAGCATAGAAGATTTTAAGGTAGCATTTTATACAAACCCCACAGATGCCCTAGCACGTTTTGCATGTATGCCTCCAGAAGCAGTAGACGCATTCTTTAAGTCTCGTGAGAAGATCGAGAAAGCTTTTGTAGGTAAAAATGGCGTTGATGAAATGGGAAGATTTGAAGAATTCTTTACTCCAAATCAAGACGTAGACTATTTTGTGCACGTAGACTTAGCTCAAAAGCATGACCATTGTGCAGTTGCAATGAGCCATGTATCACACTGGGTAAAGATTAGATCATTTAATGATTACGAGCAGGTAGCTCCTGTCGTAGTTGTAGATGCTGTTAGATGGTGGACACCAACAGCAGATAAGTCAGTAGATTTTACAGAAGTTAAAGACTATATTATTTCATTAAGATCTAGAGGTTTTAATGTTCGTGCTGTAACATTTGATAGATGGAACTCACATGATATGATGCAGCAGATTAAAAACTATAATATTAATACTGAGATTCTTTCAGTTGCAAAGAGGCATTACGAAGACATGGCTCTTGGAATTATGGAAGAAAGAATTACTGGACCAGATATCAAGCTACTAATAGACGAGCTTTTGCAGTTAAGAATTATGAGAGACAAGGTTGATCACCCAAGAAAGGGATCAAAAGACTTGGCAGACGCTGTATGTGGATCCATATACAATGCAATTTCTAGGTCTGCTAAGGGAGATAGGGTTATTGAGGTGCATACATGGGCAGAAACAGTCGATGACAACACACACGTCCACACCACAAAAGACGGAGTTCCAAAGAGAATGCCAGAAGAACTATATGATGCGATAAGAGGTATGTCTATATTATGAAGAAACAAAATATAACTTGTAAATGTGTGGGTAAGCATGTTCCACTTCCAACTAAATTAGTTGAGTTTAATGGTATATCAGTATGCCCAACAACATATGAAAATATAATGGAATATAAGAAGATGTGGGAAGTTCTTGGAACAGAACCACCAGGAAATATAAGAAAGCACTTTAGCGAATTTGTACAGGATACTGTACGCTTAAGTCTTGACAAGCCAGCCGTATTAGTTTAGAATATACATACTAGCGGCAATAGCTTAGTCGGTTAAAGCCCCGAACTCATAATTCGGTAATCGTAGGTTCGAGTCCTACTTGCCGCACAGAAAGGAGTAATGATGGCAAACAAAGAACAAAAGGGTAACGCTAATAAAAAGAAGGAGCCTAAGCTCTCTCTTAAGGAAAAGCGTTTAGCGAAGCAGCAAAAGAAAGACAAGAAGTAGTATAATTGTATTACCATAGTTTGTGGATGATCCGCAGCTTGGTCCTGGCCAACGTGCTTGTAGGTACCTTGGGATGGAAAATAGTTACTGCTGCCCAGCCTGAAAAGGCTGGGCAGTATAAGTAGAAAGAGAAACGATGGCCGAAGATTTTGATCTCAGTGATGAGGATTTTGAAGACCTCATGAATTATTACATTGAGATAGGTGCAGTTGAAGTAAGCGGCGTCCTTGAAGATGGACAATTTATTTATAAGATAACAGACTCAGCTCAGGAGTTAGCTCCAGAGCTGTGGCAAATGCATACTGAAGCTATCGATGATGCTATGATAGATCTATATCAAAAAGGCTTAGTAGAAGTTGAATATGATGAAGAGCTTAATGCACAAATTAAATTAAGTAAAGAAGCAAAAGAATTAATGGAAGAGTACGGTTTTGTCGACATGGAAGGCAACGAAGATGATTAATTTTCAGTCAATGAGCAAAATATCTGGAGATGCTTATCAAGAGGTTGTTAGACTAGATCTAGAGTCTCGTGGATTTATGCACCTAGACACAGACATAGAGATAGAAAATACTGGTTGCGAAGTTGACTTTGTTGCAGACATGATTGAATATGTTGAATGTAAAGGCGGATACAATGGAGAGCATAAGCGCCCAGGAGCCAAAAGAACAGATAATGTCAAGAAGTCTATAGCTAACGCAGCACTTATAAAGGCAGAAAGACCAGACATATATTATGTTGTATATTTTTCTTCAAAGCCTAAGCAGGGTAGTTACTCTGATAAGATGATTAGAACGGCAATAAAGCATGGGATAGTAGACGAGGTAAGATACCTTGCCTATAATGGAAAGGAAGCAATTGTTTAATTTACCTCTTACTACGGAAGAAGCAGAGCAGCTTCAAAATTTTGTTACAGACCACATGAATGCCTGCTATATGTATTTATATGATGAAGAAGATGTGCAGGAAGGCTGGGAGCCCTATGATCCTTATGACGGATGCGAAACTTGCAATGTCCGTGAGCAATTAATGGCTACATTTGACTGGCTTAGGTCTAGACAAAAAGTAGATATTTTTGTAGAATAGGCTTATGCCTTCGTAGCTCAGGGGACAGAGCGACGGACTTCTAATCCGCAGGTCGCAGGTT
>JACCDX011704874.1_pt1 | contig 82690 bp, 79 predicted proteins | sample 7449681 | NCBI WGS metagenome assembly JACCDX01 (sample SAMN15323450, study PRJNA562643) | freshwater metagenome | isolation source: river surface water | place: USA:Blue River Watershed | collected 2017-08-18 | reverse complement strand
GTCTTGATTACGTCTGGGCCGGTCACAAACATGTTCGAGGTCTTGTCGACCATGATCACAAAGTCGGTTAGCGCCGGTGAATAAACTGCGCCACCTGCGGCTGGGCCCATGATGATCGAGATCTGCGGAATCACTCCAGATGCCATGGTGTTGCGCTTGAAGATTTCGCCGTACTTACCGAGAGCGATAACGCCCTCCTGAATACGAGCGCCTCCCGAGTCCAAAATGCCGATGATTGGCACACCGGTTGCGATGGCAAGGTCCATGACCTTGATGATCTTGTTGCCGGCGGCCTCGCCAAGCGAGCCACCAAAGATGGTGAAGTCCTGAGAGAAGAGCGCAACCTGGCGACCGTGAATGGTTCCAACGCCGGTAACCACTGCGTCACCGTAAGGGCGCTTGGCATCCATGCCGAATGCGGTTGAGCGGTGGCGAACATACTCGTCTAGCTCAACGAATGAACCCGGGTCGAGCAGAGCCTCGATGCGCTCGCGAGCGGTTTGCTTGCCCTTTGCGTGCTGCTTGGCGATTGCGTTCTCGCCGGCGGCGGTCACGGCCTCGTGATAGCGCTGACGAAGATCCTCCAGTTTGCCCTTGGTGGTGGCGATATCTGGGTTCAATCGAATTGCTTGAGTAAAGGTGTTCTCAAAGGTCATAACAGCACTCTACTGAAGCAAAAGGGCAAATCCTTTGAAGGATTGCTACTGCGATTTCGCAAATCCGCTGGCAGAAACCCACAAACGCTAGCCTTGAGGCATGGAATACGAATTCGTTGAATCGACCGGTTCGACTAACACCGACCTGATTTTGAGCGCCGATAGTCGCCAGGATTTTTCGGTTTTGGTTGCCGGTTTTCAAACCGCCGGTCGAGGGCGTTCGGGCCGCGATTGGGTGGCTCCGGCCGGTAGCTCACTTTTTGTTTCGGTGTTGCTAAAGCCCACCGCATTTGATGCCACCAAGTTTTCGTGGTTGCCGCTGATGGCCGGCTTGGCGATGCAGAAAACCGTGAATCACTTTATTGATGGCTCAGAGGCCAAGCTCAAGTGGCCGAACGATGTTTTGGTGAATGACAAAAAGATTTCGGGTGTGCTGAGCGAGCTCGTGCCAGATCTTTCGGGTGTTGTGGTTGGTGCTGGTTTGAATATTTTGCAGGGCACCGACGAACTACCAATCGAAGCAGCAACCTCGCTGAACCTCGAAGGCGCTCACTCGCCAACTCTCGACGACGTGCTGCAGGTGTATCTCGAACACTTCAAACACCTGTATTCGGCCTACAGCCAGGTTCGCGGCGATGCCGTTGCCAGCGGGCTACGGGCATCCGTGGTCGAAAACTGCGCAACAATCGGTCGTCGCGTGCGTGCGATTTTGCCTGGCGACCAAGAGTTGCTTGGCGAAGCGGTGGGCATTGATGACACCGGTCGTTTGATCTTTTTGCCAGATAACTCTGGTCAAGTTATGCCAATCGCTGCCGGCGACATTGTGCACTTGCGACACAATTAGACCGATGACTTTTCTTGCCGAAACCCAGATAGCCAAATTGCGCCCACGTGCGGGGCGACTGTTCTGGCCGGGTGCCGCGCTGTTTATTGCCGCCTTCGCCCTCAGCTTTTTCACCGGCCGCCTAACCGAGCAGTGGCAAAACATTGTGCTCTGGTCGGTCACCGGCGCGATCGCCTTTATCTTTTGGTTGATTCCCTTGCTTCGCTACCTATCTAGCTATGTCGAAGTCACCAGCAACCGGGTCATCTCACGTGCTGGGCTGATGGGGCAAAACCGCCGTGAGGTTTCGATGCTGTCGATTCGTCAGGTCGAACTCACCCGCGGGCGCTCAATCACCCTGTATGTCGAGGGCGAAGAAGCGTTGGTGCTTGAAGGCCTGCCAAAGCATAAATTGGTTGCCGCTGAAATCGAACGCCTGAGTGCGTCAAAATAGAACTTAGAAAATAACGAACGGTGGGTGCGGTGAACGCAAAGGTTTTGCGCGTTGGCGTGATTGGCGGCGGCCAGTTGGCTCGCATGATGACCGTTCCGGCAATCAATCTGGGCCTAGATCTTCACGTGCTTGCCGAGGCCGAGGGTTCGTCTGCGGCGCTCGCCACCACCATGGTTGGCGACTACACCAAAGTCGAATTGGTTCGTGAGTTCGCCAAAACCGTAGATGTGATCACCTTTGACCACGAACACGTGCCAGTTGGCGTGCTCGAAACCCTAGAAGCCGAAGGGGTTAGCGTTCAGCCGCCGAGCAAGGCTCTGGCGTTTGCCCAAAACAAACTTCGGATGCGTCAGCGCCTTGGTGCGCTTGGTCTACCGATGCCGGCCTGGGCCGAGATTCAAACCGCCGAAGCGCTAGAAGCGTTCATTGCCGAAAACGGTGGCGTAGCAATTTTGAAGACCCCAATCGGTGGTTATGACGGCAAGGGTGTGCGAGTAGTTCGAAGCGCAGCCGATGCCAGCGATTGGTTGGCCAACCTTGCTGACTTTGGCGGCAGCCTGCTGGCCGAAGAAAAGGTCGACTTCGTTCGCGAACTGGCGCAGCTCAGCGCTCGCCGTCCGTCTGGCGAGCTAAAGACCTGGCCACTGGTGCAGACCATCCAAGAAAACGGCGTATGTTCGGTTGTTCTTGCCCCGGCACCAGAGGTCAGCGCCGAGACCCTTCAGCGCACCGCCGACATCGCAGCCGCCGTAGCCGAAGGCATCGGTGTTACTGGTGTTCTTGCGGTTGAAATGTTTGAGGCACGCGATGGTCGAATTTTGATCAACGAGCTCGCTATGCGACCGCACAACTCTGGCCACTTCAGCATCGAAGGTTCGGTCACCAGCCAGTTCGAGCAGCACCTACGTGCAGTGCTCGACCTGCCACTTGGCTCAACGACTGCGCGTGCAGCGCACTCGGTCATGGTCAACCTGCTCGGCGTCGATGACTCAAACAACTTTGTTCAGGCGTATGACAAAGCTCTAGCAGCTCACCCTGAGGCCAAGATTCATACCTACGGCAAGGGCGCAAGAGCCGGTCGCAAGATGGGTCACGTGACGGTCGTTTCGAATGATGCCGCCCACGCTCTGGCCGAGGCTAAAGGTGCCGCCGCCGTTTTGCTACAGGGATAAAGCCAGCTTTTAGGTAAAATTTAGGGGTTGCCGAAACCTAAGGAGCCCCCATGTCTGCAGCTATTTCTGGCAAGCCGGTAGTAGGCGTTGTGATGGGCTCTGACTCGGACTGGAGCGTGATGTCTGACGCCGTTCAGGCCCTCAAAGAATTCGGCATCGAATACGAAGTCGAGGTGCTCTCGGCGCACCGCACCCCAGAGCGCATGATCGAGTGGGGCAAGGCAGCAGCCGGTCGCGGCATCAAAGTAATCATTGCCGGAGCCGGCGGTGCAGCACACCTGCCTGGCATGCTCGCTTCGGTCACCACTCTTCCGGTGATTGGTGTTCCAGTCGCACTGGCAAAACTCGACGGCATGGATTCACTTCTTTCGATCGTGCAGATGCCCGGTGGTATTCCGGTTGCAACGGTTTCGATCAACGGTGCAAAAAACGCTGGCCTGCTGGCTGCTCGAATTCTTGGCACCAACGACGCCCAAATCTCGGCCGCAATGTTCGCCTATGGTGAATCGCTCAAAGAGCAGGTTGCCGAGAAGAATGCGAAGCTAAAATCTCAAATCTGAACCAACGCGTGAACCCGCGTCAGCGCAATGTTGGCCCATTTCACGCAATCGACCGTGCCACACCAGAGCAAATGCATCGCCGTGCCTGGTGGCTAATTGCGCTAACCCTTTTTGTGCCTGGCTCTGCTCAATTGGTTGCCGGAAACCGCAAGCTGGCTCGAGTTGGCATCAGTGCCACTCTTGGTTTCTGGGCGCTCATCGTCTTTATGGTTCTGCTTGGCCTGATCAACAAGAGCTGGGTCATTTGGCTCGCCACTCTGCCGGTGCTGATCGGCATTTTGGCTGTGGCGCTCATCGCCTACGCGGTTCTGTTTGCGTTCTTGGCACTAGATACCCTTCGCCTAATGAAGCTCGGTCGCCTCTATAACCGCGAACGCTGGATCACCCTGACCGCGATTGTCTTGGCTGGTGTGCTCGGCACCTCGGCAATTGGCTATGCGGGCAACATGGCCGGTGTGCAGGCAAACTTCATTGGTTCGATCTTCAACCAAAGCGGTTACACCTCGCCGGTTGACGGTCGTTACAACATTCTTTTACTCGGCGCAGATTCTGGCCGCGATCGCTTTGGCATTCGCCCAGACTCGATGTCGGTCATCAGCATCGATGCCGCCACCGGCAAGGCGGTAAACATCGGTATTCCGCGCAACCTTCAGCACGTGAGCTTCTCGGCCGGTTCACCAATGCTCACGGTTTATCCAAAGGGTTGGAACTGTGGCTTCGAATGCCTCATCAACGCGATCTTCAAAGACGTAACCGACAACCACGAAGACCTTTACCCGAATGCCGTAAAGCAGGGTTCATCGCCAGGCATCGAAGCCACCAAAGAGGCAATCGAATATGTGACGGGTCTAAAGATTCAGTCGTATGTGATGGTCGACATGGCCGCGTTCTCGTCACTAATCGATGCCCTCGGCGGCATTGAAATTGATGTTAAGCAGCGCCTGCCTATCGGTGGCCAGCTTGATGACCTCTCAGACGTAAAGGGCTGGATCGAGGTTGGCAAGCAGCGCCTCGATGGTTACCACGCGCTCTGGTACGCCCGTTCACGTCACAGCACGAGCGACTACGACCGCATGAAGCGTCAGCACGAGGTCGAGGATGCGGTGTTGCAGCAGATGGACCCGGCCAACGTGCTCAGTCGCTTCCAGCAGATTGCTTCGGCCGGCGAAAAGCTGGTCAAGACCAACATCCCGAGTGGCATGCTTTCTCAGTATGTTGACCTGGCGATCAAGGCAAAGTCGCAGGGCATCACCTCGATCACACTCACCCCACCAACGGTCGACGTGGTCTGGCCAAACTTCAAAGAAATCCGCAAGCTGATTCAAGACGAGTTCAAGCAATCGGCTTCGCCGAGCCCTTCAAACTAGGGTCTAGTCGCCACGTCGGCGATAGACTTTTGACACCAAACTTCAAACCCGAGGAGCCCGAATGAGTGTTGCTGATTACGCTCGCGAGCACGGGTTAAAGCGCGTCGGCGCTCGTCCTCCTCTGGTCGAATACCTAAAAATGGCCTGGCAACGCCGAGACTTTGCCATCACCATGTCGGTCTTCGCAAACCAGGCAGCAAATGCCAAAAACCGCCTAGGCAAGTGGTGGGTCATTCTGCTTCCTACCATTCAGGGTGCGGTTTATGGCCTGATCTTCGGCATCATCATCGGCGGTGACCGCCCAACCAACTTCATCCCGTTCCTGTTTACCGGCGTGTTTTTGTTTTCGTTTATTCAGAGTTCAATTTCAACCGGCGCAACCTCGGTTACCAGCAATCTCGGCCTAGTTAGGTCGCTCAACTTTCCGCGAATGCTGTTGCCGTTCTCGGCGGTACTGCGTCAATTTCTAAACCTCTTGCCGCAGATTGGTTTGTTGCTGGTGGTTCTAATCGGGTTCCAGCAGAACATCACCTTCAACTGGCTCCTGATGATTCCTCTCCTCGCGCTGATGGCCATCTTTGCCTTTGGTTTGGCGCTGATTTCAGCTCGCCTCACCGTGCACATCGAAGACATCAACAAGCTCATTCCATTCGCCAACCGTGTGATGTTCTACACCAGCGGAATCTTCTTCAGCATGGAGCGCGTGCTCGGCGCTTATCCAACACTCTTGAAGTTGATGGACTTCAACCCGGTTTACGCCTTCATCAGCACCGCCCGTGGCGCATTGGTTGAGGGCTATTCGATGTCGCTAAACCTTTGGGCAGTTTGTGCCAGCTGGGCGTTCGGCGCCCTCATCGTCGGCGTTTGGTTCTTCTGGAAGGCGGAGGAGCGTTATGGCCGCGAAGACTAAGCCGCAGGCAACCGAAACCCGCAAGCCGGTAGTGGTTGTCGATAACGTTGACGTGACCTACAAGGTGTTTGCCAGCGGCCGCAAGGCAACTCGTCGCCTCGCCGGCGGCGGCCTGTTCTCGCGCAAGCTAAACCTGCGCGAGGTAAACGCGGTCAAGAAGGTCAGCTTCACGATTTATGAGGGCGACTCTGTCGGCATCATTGGCAGCAACGGCTCGGGCAAGTCATCTTTGATGCGCGCCATCGCAGGTCTCACCCCAATCGCGGGAGGCGGCGTTTATGCCTTCGCCAGACCAACCCTTCTTGGTGTTGGCGCTGCTCTGATGCCTGCACTTTCGGGTGAAAAGAACATTTTGCTCGGTGGTCTTGCCCTTGGTTTCACTCGCAAGCAGATCAATGCGGCAGTAACCGACATCATCAAGTTCGCTGGCCTCGAAGAGTTCATCGACCTGCCGATGCGCACCTATTCTTCGGGTATGGCCGCGCGCCTTCGTTTTGCGATTGCCGCGTCTCGCGACCACGACATTTTGATCATCGATGAGGCCCTGGCCGTTGGCGACCAGGAGTTCCGTAACCGTTCCGAGGCTCGCATGCGAGAAATGCGCGCCAACGCCGGAACCGTATTTTTGGTCAGCCACAGCATGAAGTCGATTCTCGATACCTGCACGAGGGTCATCTGGATCGAAAAGGGTGTTTTGAAAATGGATGGCGACCCGAAGACCGTGGTCGACGCCTACAACCTGCACACCGGTTCTGACACGATCGACTAGTCATGGCTGCAGAGAACAACACACTCCCAGCGGTCAGCGTAATCATGCCGGTGCTCAACGAAGAGGGGCACCTGGCCGCCGCAGCGGCAAGCATCTTGGCCCAGGATTACCCCGGCACCATCGAGTTGATTTTGGCCCTCGGTCCATCGAAAGACGAGACCGATCGAATTGCTGCTGAGCTAGCCGAAGCCGACTCGCGTGTGGTGTTGATGCCCAACCCGAAAGGTCTCACCACGGTTGGCATGAATGCTGCCATCAAGATTGCCAAGCACGACTACATCATTCGCGTCGATGCTCACAGCGAGCCGGCGCAGGGCTACATCAAAAAAGGCATCGCCGAACTACTAAAGGTGGGTGCAGACTTAGTTGGCGGCATCATGGATGCCAAGGGGCGAAGCGCTTTTCAGCGAGCCGTGGCCTGGGCCTACACCAGCAAATTTGGCATCGGGGGAGCCCGCTATCACGTTGGTGGTGAAGCCGGCGAAGCCGAGAGCGCATACCTAGGCATCTTCAAGAAGTCTGCCCTCGAGCGAGTTGGCGGCTATGACGAAGCGATCATTCGAGGCGAAGATTGGGACTTGGCGCAGCGCATCAAGAAGACCGGTGGTTTGGTTTGGTTCTCACCAGAGCTAAAGGTCACCTATTGGCCACGTGGTCGCTGGGGTCGACTTGCGAAGCAGTTTTATTCGACCGGAGTATGGCGTGGCGACCTAACCAGACGCGACCTGAAGCGCGCATCAAAGCGTTATTTTGCGCCGCCGGTTTTGGTGCTGATCTTGGTTCTCAGTTGGATCGATCTTCTAGACGCCAACCCGGTGGCAATCGTGCCAACGGCCGCCTATTTGTTGGGCGTTGCCTTTTTGGCAATTACCGCCAAGGGCTTGCAACTCAAGGACCGCGTTGCCTTGCTCGTCGTTCTGCCAACCATGCATCTGTCTTGGGGCTGGGGCTTCATCCGAGGTTATTTGGTGGGCGCTGGCATGACCATCGACCGAAGCCGCATGAATAAGGAGCAGGTCAAGTGAGCAAAATCAGCAGGCTGATCAAGACCTATTCGCCAACCAGAATCGCCGGTGCACTGCGCCGCCGCGGTGGCCAGTATCTTCGCAAGTGGCAGTATCGCCCGCAGGCAACCAAGGCCCTAAAAAATCAGGTTTTCTTTGAGTCTTTTCAGGGCAAAGTAATCGGCGACAACCCGTACGACATCTTCGTTGAGTTGAAGCGTGTTCGCCCCGACTTGAAGTTTGTTTGGACAACCGGCCCGGGCACCAAGGCGCCAGAGGGCGCAACCGGCGTGCGTTTTGGCAGTCGCGAGTGGCTCGATGCGCTGGCGACATCAAAGTATTTAGTCAACAACACCAACTGGCCTTGGTATTTTCGCAAGGTTCCCGGTCAGGTCTATTTGCAGACCTGGCACGGCACGCCGCTCAAGCGCCTCGGTCGAGAGATTCCGAACAACAACCTGACCAAGAGCTATCTCGACACCATGGATCGCGAAGCGCTGGCCTGGGATTACTTGATTTCACCAAACGGTTTTTGCACCAAGGTTTTCCCGGGTGCGTTTGGCTACAGGGGCAACATCATCGAGACCGGTTACCCGCGCAATGACCGCCTAACCACCTCGACCGCGGCCGACCGCCAGCGCATTCGTGAGGGCATTGGCATTGCCGACCCGAGCACCATTGTGGTCATGTATGCGCCGACGTGGCGCGATTACAAGCGCAGCGCGACCGGCAACTGGGAGTCGGTTACCTTCATGGATGAAAACATACAGCTGCCGGCCGGCTATCAAATGATCTATCGCGGCCACACCAACACCCACGCTGCCCACAAGGCCGAGGTTGCCGGGCGAGCAATCGACGTGACCAAGTACCCAGATGTGACCGAGCTTTATTTGGCCGCCGATGTTCTGATCACTGACTTCTCGTCGGTCATGTTCGACTACACCGTCACCGGCAAGCCGATCATGTTCTTGGCCCCAGACCTTGAGCGCTATCGCGAAGAGCGCGGCTTCTATTTTGACTTCGAGGCCGAGGCGCCGGGGCCAATCTTGGCCACCGACAAAGAGGTTCTGGTTGCCCTAAGCCACATCGAGCAGATTTCGACCGAGTATCACGCGCGGTATCGTGCTTGGCAGCAAAAATTCAACGCACTCGAAGACGGCCACGCGGCCAAGCGGGTTGTCGAAATCGTTTTCAAATAGAGGTTCAAATTGAAAAATTCACTCATCAAGTTCGCGCGCAAAATGCTGGCCTCTGGGCTCATCCCGGGAGTCCACTACGCCGTTTTGCGCCTGATCTGGTGGGTTAGTTTCAAGACCAAGGCCTACGATGCCAGCCAGCCCAGAGTCACCATTGTGATGCCGGTTTACAACGTCGAAAAATACCTGGCAGACTGCATTCGCTCGGCAAGGGCGCAGCGTCACGGCAACTTTGAAATCATCGCGGTCAACGACGGCGCAACCGATTCTTCGGCACAAATCCTAGAAAAGTTTGCCGCCAGCACCCCCGAGCTCTTCGTCGTGACCCAAGACAACCAGGGACTTGGCGCGGCCCGAAACGCTGGACTCGATGCAATTGAAAACACCGAGTTCGTGATGTTCCTAGACTCGGATGACCTGCTGCCGATGGGTGCAATCGAGCGATTCGTAGCCCAAGCGCAAAAGACCTCGTCAGATCTAGTGGTCGGCAAGACCGTTTGTTTCTATGGCTCGCGCTATTTCGACCGCACCTCGACCGCTGCTCTATACAAGGCGGGCCGCGAGCAGGTTTCGGTCAATGACGTTCCCGAGATTCTTGGCGACGCCACCAGCTGGAACAAGCTCTACCGCTATGAGTTCTGGCAGAACACCAAGCTGCGTTTTCCGGTGGGCGTTAGCTATGAGGACATGACTCTCGTGGTCACCGCGTACCTGGCCGCGGGCAAGTTTGACATGGTGGCCGAGCCGGCATATTTCTGGCGAGTTCGCGCCGAGGGCGAGTCACTGTCGAAGCGCACCGCCGAGCTCAAGAGCCTTCAGGATCGACTGCTGTCTATCGAGCAAATCAACCGCATTCTGCTTCGAGCAATCGAAAAGGGTTTGATTGAATCGACAGTGCGCGACACCTGGCTAACCAGAATCATTTCGCTTGACCTACAGCTCTTCGCACCGGCAATCGAACAGGCCGATCAGGCATTCTTTGATGAATTCAAGGGCCGTGCCGGAGCCGTTTTGGCCGAGGCCGATCCGTCGGTCTGGGCCGCTTCGACCGGTGAACACCGAGCTGCGGTTTGGGCTGCAGTTCACGGCAATCGCGACCAAACCGTAAAGGTTCTGCAGGGCCGTTAATTAGGGTTTTGTGCGGCGGTTCACAGGGGTTTTTCAGAGTCGCGAGCTTAGGCTTGAAGAGCTTCCGGGAGGCTAAATCATGAAAAAAATCCTCGCACTTTCATCAATCACAATCGCAACGCTGCTGCTCAGCAGTTGCAGTTTGCTCTACCCAAACTGGGATTCGGGCTTAACTCCAAGCGACCCAGAGCCAAGCCCAAGCGAGATTGTCGAAACTCCAACCTCGGTTCCGTCAGAATCGGCGACTCCGAGTGCTTCACCAACCGTCAACAAAAAGGCCGCAAGCGTGGTTATCACCGACGCCGGAGTCGATGCCTCGGCCGGAGTGATCTATGCGGTTGGCGAAGTCAGCAACGTTGCCGAAAACGATGGCATCTGCACGATCACCTTTACCGGCGCCGGTGTCACCAAGACAGCTACGGCCAAAGCCGAAGCCAACGTAAACCGCACCGAGTGCTACCCGCTGCAGATTTCGCTCAAGGGTCTGCCAAAGGGTGCCGCAATCGTGACCGTTAGCTATGAGTCACACTCGAGCATTGGTCAATCTAAGGCCGTAGGCGTAGTCGTTCCTTGATCTATCGCAGACCGTCACGACTGATTGGGCTAGCACTTTCAATGGTGTTGGCCTTTATTGGCGTGGTCGCTCTGCAAACACCATCGGCATCCAAGGCTGCCGATGTAAAACGTTTTGATCCAGGGCTGATCATCAGTGACAGTGTGTTCTTTGACTTTGGCACCATGACTGTTGCCGAGATTCAGCGCTTTCTTGAGAGCAAAGTGCCGGTCTGCGACGACAACGATGGCGGGCCAAAGTGCCTTCGAAACTATGTTGCTGACACCGTCGACAAAGTGGGCGAAGACGGTCGCTGCAAGCCATTTGTTGGCAAGACTCAGCAGACCGCCGCTCAAATCATTTACGAGGTATCGCGCGCCTGTGGCATCAACCCGCGAGTGCTTCTGGTCAAGCTCCAAAAGGAACAGGGGTTGGTGCAATCCAAAGACCCGACCGCATACATGTATAAAGCGGCCATGGGTTATGGCTGCCCCGACTCAGACCCAGCAATCTGCGGCAAGGTTTACGTTGGCCTGTTCAACCAGCTCTATCACGCTGCTGGTCAGCTGAACTGGTATGACGACCCGCGCAGCTCGTTTGTGCAGAACAAAAAGCTGCCGCTCGGCAAGGTTTCTAAGGTTTTGTTGAACCCGAATTCTGGCTGCGGCACCAAAGAGGTGCTGATCAAGAGCAACGCCACTAGAGCGCTCTATTTCTACACGCCTTACACACCCAACGATGCAGCCCTAAAGAACCTGTATGGCTCTGGCGACAGTTGCAGTGCCTATGGAAACCGAAACTTTTGGCGGTTCTTTACCGACTGGTTCGGCGACCCGGTCGGCGGTGGCTTCTTGCTCAAGAGCGCAACCAGCGGCACCTACCTGATTGTCGATAACAACAAATACCTAATCAGCGACCCAGAGACAGTCAAGGCGCTCAGCCCGCTTGGTCCGCTCGGCACAATCTCGGCAGACTATCTGAACACCTTCAACGACGCCGGCCCAATGACTCGCGTCGTCAAGGCAATCACCGGTCAGCTCTATTACGTCGACGCCGGCAAGAAATACACATTCTCAAGTTGCGACCAGGTTGCCAGCTTCGGTCTCGACTGCACCAAGGCAATCGTTCTCACCGCCTCGCAGCTAGCCGCCTTGCCTGCCGGTGGTCCAGTAACCGCGTATGTTGCCGGCGATAACGGCGACACCTACATCGTTCAAAATGGCTTGAAGCGTCAGATTCTCGACCAAGAGTCACTTGCCGCGGCGGGCATCGCGGTTCCGGCGCTCTCGAACCTCAAAATTAGCGGCCTGGGTCACCTTGGTTGGGGCAAGCCAATTATTCGCAACGGCGCGATGTTCACCAATGTCACCAACGGCAACCTCGGGCTTTACGCAAACGACAGCTACTCCGAGGTCAGCAAGGCCACCGCTGCCGAACTCGATTTCACCAAGTGGTTCATTCCATCGGTCGGAAAAATGACCACCCCGGGCTTGTCTCAGGTTGCCAGCATTTCTTTGCTGCAAACCATCGTCTCGAGTTCCAACTCGACCCACTACCTAATCACCGCCGATGGCAAGCGCAAGATTGAAAACGGAACCGACCTTGTCAAAAATGCTCAGGTGGTTGCCGACCCAATCCTGAATCTGATTCCGAATTCATCGGCGTCAGCGCTCAAAACTCCGTTCTTCGCAAAGTCTTCAACCGAGAACCCGATTTATCTGGTGCGCAACCTGCAAAAGCGTGCGGTGCTGACCGGCGCCGACCGCGCCAAGTTCGCCCCCGCAATGACCGACCCTTTGATTCAGGTGCTTTCGCCTTCGGCCATGGCAATGATTGCCGCTGGGCAGCCGGCGTTCGCACCCGGTACCTACTTGAAGGCCAGCGACTCTTCGGTGAACTACCTCATCGATGGCTATGACCGAGCACTGATTGTGCCAAGCGCCGAGAAGGCCGCTCAGCTTGGGCTCCTATCCAAGCCGCGTGTGGTCAAGCCAGCCGACTTCAAGGGTTACAACAAAAAGGTTGCGATTGAGACCAGCAAGATTTTGTGCCAAGACCTTCTGTTCATGGCGGTCGGTGGCAAGCTAAGCGGCATCAGTGCTGCCGATGCCGCGCACTACCCGGGCACCGTTCTTAGCCTCGATGCGCTCACCTGTGCCACGCTAAAAAAGAGCCTCGCCGCCGATGATCGCCTGAACCAAATCGGCAGATTTATTCGCACTCCCGATCGCCAACTCTGGCTGATTCAGCGTGGCAAGAAGCGCCTGATTGCCAATGCTGCGGCCTACCAGCTGCTAGTCGGCGATCGCGTTCCGCTGGTTGCTGTCGATGCCTACTTTGGCTCGTTGATCCCGGTCGGTGCTAAGGCTCCGGCGACACTGGTTGAGGCCACGCCAGCGCCGACAGCCTCGCCAAGCGTTTCACCGAGTGCCAGCCCTTCGGCTAGCGCAACACCTAAGCCAAGCGTCTCGGCATCGCCAACTGCCTCGGCCACTCCAAAGCCGACCGCTACCGCCACGCCCAAGCCGACCGTCAGCGCAACCCCGACTCCCACGGCATCGCCCAGACCAACCGTCAGCCCGACCCCGAGCCCAACCCCGACCGTCAAGCCAACCACCTACACCGTGGTTTCGGGCGACACCCTTACCCGCATCGCAACCAGGTTCGGCGTTACCCTCACCGCGCTGATGACCGCCAACAAAATCACCGACGCAAACAACATTCGCATCGGGCAAGTGCTGCAGATTCCATAGACTTGACGCATGTCTAAACAGGTTGTCATTCTTGCCGCTGGCATGGGCACGCGCCTAGCCCGCCCGCTGCCAAAGCCACTCACCGAGTTGCGCGATGGTCGTTCGATCATGAAGCAGCAGATCGACAACCTAAAGTTTGCCTTCGCCGACACCTACCGAGTCATGATTGTGGTCGGCTTCAAGCTCGAGGCAATCATCGAGCGCTTTCCAGAGGCAACCTTCGTTTACAACGAGCTTTACGACCAGACCAACACATCCAAGAGTCTGCTAAAGGCCCTTCGTGCGTCGGGCGACGGTGGCGTTCTTTGGATGAATGGCGATGTTGTTTTTGACCCAAACGTGCTCACCCGCGTAACCCCGCTGATGGATTCCGGGCAGTCATTTGTTGTGGTCAACACCTCGAAGGTGAGCGACGAAGAGGTCAAGTACACACTCGACGCTGATGGCTTTATCGACCAGCTTTCAAAGCAGGTCACCCCGGCCCTTGGTGAGGCCGTTGGAATCAACTATGTTTCGGCAGCCGACAAAGGGGCATTGATTGCCCGCCTTGATGAAGTGGGCGACCAGGATTACTTTGAGCGCGGAATTGAATTTGGTATCGAGCGCGACGGCCTAAAGTTCAAGGCCGTAGACATCAGCGATCTTTACGCTGTAGAAGTCGACTTCGCAGAGGACCTCGAGCGAGCAAACGAGCTCTTTTAGGCGATCGGCCGCGAGGCTCTAGGAACTCTTCGGGTTCGTTCACCTTCACGGCAAAGACCACCAGCAGCACCCAGCCGATTTCGATCAGCATGCGGCTTTCGGTGAGGCTCCAGACCAAGAGCCCCATGAACAGCAAAATTGGCCACAAATACAGCGCGCTGGTGTGACGTACCGCAAGTCGCCAAAGCTTGATGAAGGTCAGCAGAATCATCAGCATGAACAGTGCCAAGCCAATAAAACCAAGCTGCATGGTCACATCTAGGTAGGCGTTGTGTGCCTGGTAATAGGGCACGTTCTTGATTACCACGAGGCCCTCGAAGGGTTCGACCCCAGGAACCCAGTGGCTGATCCAGCCCCAGCCAAAAATCGGCCTTTGTTCAACTAATCCGAGAACCAGTTTCCAGATTCCGCTGCGGCCGGTCATGTCTGGGCTCTTGCCAAAGAACTCAAAAACCTGGGCCCTAAATGCCAAGACCAGGGCGGCGATGGTTCCGGCGACCGCCCAGGCCACCCGATAGTAGCGGTGGCGGGTGTCACGGTCTTTACCCTCGGCAGCAATTGAAACCAGTGCGGCAGCGGCAACCGCAACCAGAGCGAAACCAATTCCGGCCGACTTAGCCATGGCCACGGCGATCAGCGCAAGAGCAGCGCTCACGGCACTAAGCGGGCGATTGGTTGCGATGATTGCATACTCGACCGAAAACACCACCAGGCCAATCATTGCGGCGAAGGCGAGCAGGTTCGAGTTGCCGCCGATGCCCTGAATGCGCTCACCGTCGAACAGGTGCCCACCGGTCCAATAAAACGCGGCAGCGGGCGGTTTGTCGCCCTCGTAGTTCTTGAAAATCGGAGCAATCGGCCCGCGCACAATTGCGGCCGCGATGAACTCAAAAATGAAAGAGCTGATCAGAATGAATCGCACCACGTTGGCAAAAACGCGCAGCAGGTGGCGCCAACTGAATTGGCTCACTAAAAATAGGGCAAACAAGGTGGTCAAAACTTGAGACAGCGTTGCCAGCAGCGTAAAGCCTGGGTAGGCCGACCAAATTGTGCTGACCAACATGTATGCCAGCAGCGCGGCTAAAGGCCAAGGCACAATCCTCAAGGTGCTCAGCGGGTCACCCTTGAAAAACAGGGTGAAGCTTCCGATTGCGATGGTGGCCAGCACCACGCCCCAGCCATACCAGCCAACCGTGTAGCGCACGGCGTCGCCGGCTAGAAGCGTGAAGATCGCCAGGTAGGCCAGCCAGGTTTTTGATCGGTAACCCTTTTCACGCGTGTTGTAAATCACGCGGATCGGTTGGGTCAGTGCGTTCATCTTGGCTTCCTGTTTGGCAAGTTCCTCAAGTCTATTTTGGTTGGCGCTGGTTAGGCTTAGTTCGTTGAATTGCTAGGGGCAAACAGTGCTAATCAAAATCACCAACACCGCGCGTGACTACGCGTGGGGTTCGCGCACCCTGATTAGCGATTACTTCGGAACCCAGCCAACCGGTCAACCGATGGCCGAAATCTGGTTTGGCACCCACCCGGGTTCAGCGGCCACAGTTGCCGAATCGGGTGAATCGCTTCCCGATGCAATCGGACACCAGCTTTCATTTTTGCTAAAGATCCTCGCCGCCGAGAGCCCGCTTTCGATTCAGGCTCATCCAAATGCAGCTCAGGCTAAGGCCGGCTTTGACCGAGAAAATGCGGCCGGCATCGAGCTAACGGCAAACAAACGAAACTACAAAGACGATCAGCACAAGCCCGAGATGATCGTTGCACTAACCGAGTTCGAGGCGCTTTGCGGGTTCAAACCGCAGCAAGAAATTGCCTACCTGCTCGAAGACCTTGCCCAGCACCCGAGTGTTAGCGACGGCATGCATTCAATCGCCGCCGGTTGGTTGGCTCTCTTCAAGCAACCAGAAGGCTTGAAGAAACTTTTCGCCGACATCTTGTCTCGCCGGGGCAACCTCGATGGCGTGACTGCCGAGCTCACCAACCTTGCCGAGTTTGAAGGCCAGTTTGCCCTGGCCGAGCGACTGAACCTGCTTTACCCGGGCGACCCGGGCGTGGTGGTGGCGCTGCTGATGAACCACATTTACCTTGAGCCCGGCGAGGCGCTGTTCTTGCCGGCAGGCAACATCCACGCTTATATGTCGGGCCTTGGTGTCGAAGTCATGGCCGCCTCAGACAACGTTTTGCGCGGGGGTTTGACGCCAAAACACATTGATGTTGCCGAGCTTGAGAGTGTTCTTGATTTCAGTTTTGGTGCCGTGCCAAAGGTTGAAACCCGCGAACTGGTGACTGGCCTAATCGAATACCCGGCGGCCGTTGACGAGTTCATTACCTATCGCGCCGAACTATCTGGGGCCAACCTGCTTGCCGATCTGAACCTGCCCGGCGAGAGCATTTTCTTGTGCACCGCTGGCGAAGTTGCGATCAGCACCAGCCTCGATGAGCGACTGGTTCTGCGCAGGGGAGAAGCGGCCTATCTTTCGGGCGAAGCCAACAAGTTCAGCCTCGCGGGCTCGGGCACCTGCTTTATGGCGACCAGCCCAAAGCCTCAAGTTGCGATCTAGCCCAAACTAGGCGAGCTTTGCCTGCCAGGCCGACTGGATGATCTCGTGTAAGCCATTCTTGGCGGTCCAACCGAACTCGCTTTCGATTCTGCTCACGTTCGCGCAAAGAGCTGGTGGGTCACCGGCGCGACGGCCCTGAACCTCAATCTCAAAGTCGATGCCAGAAACCTTCTTGATCTCGGCTAGCACTTCAAACACGCTTGAGCCCTGACCGGTGCCAACGTTGAAGGTGTCAAATTTGCGGTCTTCGCGCTCGAGGTAGTCGAGGGCGCTCAGGTGCGCCTCGGCTAGGTCGAGCACGTGCACATAGTCGCGCACACAGCTGCCGTCGGCGGTTGGGTAGTCATCGCCAAACACGATTGGCGCCTTGCCTGCGTCTAGCGCGGCAAACACGATTGGCACCAGGTTCATGATTGCGGTGTCGGCCAGGTCATTCCAGCCGGCTCCGGCAACGTTGAAGTAGCGCAGGTTTGCTCCGCGCAAGCCCCAAGCCTTGGCTGCGTTGGCCACCATCCATTCGCCAATCAACTTGGTTTGGCCGTATGGATTGATCGGTGCGCAAACCACATCTTCGGTGACCGAATCGACATCGGGCATGCCGTAGGTTGCGGCACTCGATGAAAATACAAATCGAGTCACACCGGTCTCGCGCATGGCCTCGAGAAGGTGGGTCATGCCGCCGATGTTTTGATCAAAATAGTGCTCTGGTTGCTGCACCGAAACGCCGACCTGTTTCTTGGCGGCAAAGTGAATAACCGATGAAACCTGGTGGGTTTTGATGGTCTCAATCAGGCGGGCAACCGCGTCTGGGGCGGCAAGGTCTAGGTTCACCAGCGGGGCATCGCCGATGCGAGCGGCTAGGCCGGTGTCGAGGTCGTCTACGACCACCACATCCTGGTTTCGCTCTTGTAACAATCGCACAACGTGCGAACCAATGTAGCCTGCGCCACCGGTGACCAAAATGCTCATAAATACAAGGATAGTCGGCATTTCAAGGCTCAACCGAGGGGTTAGGGTTGGCTCATCTCAACTTGACATTGGGTGAGTTACAACGGTGTAATTACAACCACGGAAGTATTTCGCAAGGTTTCACAATGACCGTGGAACCTGGGGTAAGGAAAAAGACATGGATAGTCGTAATCGCGTACCAGAAAACTGGTTTGTCGATCCACTTCGACTTGGCGTCGCGGGGGCGTACTCAAACGGTGACACCGACCCACTAGCTTGGCAGGCCGATGCGCTTTGTGCGCAGACCGACCCTGAGGCGTTCTTTCCTGAAAAGGGCGGCTCAACTCGCGATGCTAAGCGCATCTGTTCTGGTTGCGACGTGAAGGCTCAGTGCCTTGACTATGCACTTGCGAACGATGAGCGTTTCGGCATCTGGGGCGGCTTGTCTGAGCGCGAGCGCCGCAAGCTAAAGAAGCGCGCTTAACCAACGGCTTAGGCCGAACCAATGAAAACCTTCGTTACCGCAGTTGTGGTTGCGCATGACGCAGCCGATTACCTTGCGGTCACCCTGCAGGCGCTCGATGCCCAAACGGTCAAAGCCGACCAGGTTTTAGTCATCGAAGCAACCGGCAGTCTTGCTGACTCGCTAAAAAAAGCCCGTGCTCAAGCCGACCCGCAAGCAAATTGGCTCTGGCTGTTACACGACGACAGCGCACCCCGGGTCGATGCCCTCGACAACCTGCTCAAGGCAGTAGAACTTTCACCTTCGGTTTCGATTGCCGGACCAAAGCAAGTCGACTGGAACGACCCAAGGGTGATCTTGCAGCAGGGGCTCACACTGACCCCGCTCGGCGACCTTTTCTCGCTGGTCAGTGGCGAACTTGACCAAAGCCAACACGACCTAACCGAGGATGTTCTTGCCGTCGGCACAGCCGGAGCCCTAATCAAGGTCGAGCTATTTGATTCGCTCGGCGGTCTAGACCCAGCAGCTCCGCCGTTTGCCGCAGATTTCGACTTTTCGATTCGTGCCAGAATGGCCGGTCATCGCGTAATCGTGGTGCCAACTGCAAAGGTGGCTCACGCCGCGCTTTCACTTGGTGGCAAGCGCCCGCGCAAGTGGCTTGGAACCAGCCCAAGGGCTGCACTCAGACGAGCTTCAATCCACCTGCGCCTGGCCTACGAGCCGTTGCCGGTTGCCTTGGCATTCTGGTTCTTTCTGCCGGCAATCGGGCTGAGCCGAGCCATTTGGCGAATCGCAAGCAAGCGCCCCGACAAACTGTGGTCAGAAATTTCGGCTTCGGTTTGGGGTTATTTCACAATCTTCAAGCGCCTAACCAGTCGTCGCCGCATTGCCAAGAGCAGCATCGTAAAGTTCAAGTCGCTGCGGGGTCTGCGGGCAAACTGGCAGCAGGTTCGAGCCAGCAAGCGCCCGCGCTTCGAGCAAGAGCAAATAGCCCAAAACCTTGAGGCATTCAACCGCGGCGAGTTTGCCGAGACCTCGAGCGGCAAGAGTTTTGTTGCCGGCGGCGGCCTTTGGTTCGTCATTTCGTTGATCGCTGTGAACTTTGCTTTTTGGCCCAGGGGCGTGGCCGTCACCGGAGGTGGCTTGCTTCCGCTGAGCGAAGCTTGGTTCGACATCTTCGCGCGCGCTGGCGCTAGCTACCAGCCGATTGGCCTCGGATTCTTCGCCCCGAGCGACCCGTTTGTTTGGGTGCTAACCGCTATCAGTGCACCGACCTTCTGGGCGCCGTCGCTCTCGATTGGCCTGCTGCTTCTGCTTGGCAAGGCAATCGCCTTTATCGGTGCCTGGCGCCTGATGTCGCTGGTGGTCGAATCGGCCCTGGTTCGCAACCTAGCCGCTTTGGCCTTCGCTCTTTGGCCATCGATTGCGGTGGTGAACCTCGAGGGTCGACTGCCGGCGATCATTACGGCGGCCGCACTGCCTTGGGCGCTGTTCGCTTTGGCCCGTGCCGCTGGCATTGGCAAGGCTGCGGTAGCAAGTGCCGCTCTGCAAACCTGGGTCTGGGTTGCTGTCGCGGGTCTTTTGGTTGCCGCAGTTGGTGCCAGCTCGCCAAGTCTGGTTCCGATCTTGTTGGTTTTGATAGCCATCGCCATTGCCGTTCGCATTCGCCGCTTCGGTTACCTAATCTGGGTGCCACTTCCGCTTGCCGCAATCATGGCCCCATCGGTTTTGCACTACATAATCGACCTTCAGCCGCTCGCCACGCTCGCCGATCCGGGCTTGCCGCAGGCAACCGAAAAGCTGCAGTTTTGGCAGCTGCTCCTTGGCGGCCAAACCTTTGGCGTCAGCCTTCCTTTCGTTGGTCAAATCTCTCAGTGGGTTGTGATTCCAGTCTTGGTGCTGGCGCTACTTGCTCTGCTCACTAAGCGCAGCATCCTCGCTGCCACGATCTGGCTGATTGCCTTGGTTTCGTTGGCCAGCTCGATCGTGGTTACCTCGATCGAGTTTCCGGCAATCGGCGTTGGCTCGGCGACCGGGTCGCTCGACTACATAAACGGTGCAGCCGCGCCTCACCTAATTTTGGCGGGGCTCTGTTTTGCCTCCCTGCTCGCGATTTCGCTTGGCGAGGCCAAGGCCAGGTCGGCCCGCGTTGTGCTTTCATCCGTGTTGGTTGCCCTCTCGATCGCACCAACCGCGGCTTTGGCTGCCACCAGCACCCCGAACTTCAAATACACGGATGCCCGCGTTGTGCCATCGATTGTCGCGGCCGAAAGCGCACTTGGCAGCCAGCTAAAAATGTTGGTAATCAACCCCGAAGCCGATGGTGATTCTGAGGTTCGATTCGGTGCCGAAATCGTTGGTGGCGACGGCATTCAACTGCAGGATGTCAGCCTGGGCTACCGATTCGCACTGAAGAACCTGCAGGTTCCAACCGACTCGAGCGACCAAACCGCGCTTGCCAAGGCCCAGCGCTACTCGACAACCGCCAAGCTCGTCGCCGATCTGGCCTCGGCCAACGGAACCGATTTGACCGTTGCGCTGCAAGACGCCGGGCTTGGATATGTTTTGGTGCCCGACCACAGTTCGAGCGTCAATCACGACCTTGGAATCGCCCTCGATTCGGTGAAGGAACTTGAAGCCGTTGGCGTAACTGACTTTGGCAAACTCTGGAGAGTCAAAGAACCGAATGCCGAACTGACGAAACCGGCAACCGACGAACCATCGGTTTGGTCAATCACTAAGGGTGTTCAATTGGCAGTTTTGCTCGCTTTCATTTTGTTGGCTCTGCCAACCGGTTCTGGCCGCAGAACCAAGTCAACCGACAGTTCGATTTTTGTTGAGGCGGGTGAAGACGCAGATGCTTAAACGACTAATCTCACTGATTTCGGTTCTGGCCTTGGGCGCAGCACTCGCTTTCTTGGTGCCGAATTTCGAGATCACCGCGGCCCAAATTCCGCAGGCTCGCGAGCTAGAGGTAAAGGCTCGCGATTTGCAGCTGGTTTGCCCTGGCGGGGTTTATCAAAGTGGTGGCTCAAGCGGCACCAAGCTCGGCAGCTTTGTGGCGTTGGGCACGGGAACAGTGTCGAGTCGATTCGCAAACCCCGATCCCGCCAAGGTGGTCTTGCAACGTGATAGCTCGGTATTCACCGTGGCCGACCCCGAGGGCGTGGCCGAACAGGGCTCGATGTTGCTCAACGCCAACCAGATTCAGTTAGTTGGCGGCTCTGCAATCGCCGGTCTAACCGGAGCAGCATGTCAGCGCCCGTCGAGTGAGCAGTGGCTGATTGGCGGAGACACCGATACCGGTCGTGAATCGCTTCTGATTTTGAAGAACCCGACGGCTGTCGATGCAACCGTTGATCTAGAGATTTTTGGCCAGGGCGGTCGCGTTTCTGCACCCGGTCTAACCGGCATCGCCGTGGTTGCCGGAAAAACTGTTGTGCTGCCACTGTCGAGCTATGCCCCCAAGACCAAAACCATGGTCACTCACGTCAGCGCTAGCGGCGGTTCGATTGCATCCTGGATTCAGCAGAAAACCGTGAGGGGTCTTGCAGCATCGGGTGTCGACTATGTCTCTCCAAGCATCGAGGGCTCGAAGCGGCTGGTGATTCCGGGTGTGTTCCTTCGAGGCACCAAAGATGCGACTGCCCTTGGAACGGCCAATGACGACTTTGCCGATCTCGCGCCGGTGCTTCGGGTTTTTGTTCCCGGTGACAAGCCGGCCACTGTGACGGCTCAAATCATGGGCACCAGCGCAACCACCTTCGGCACCGTAATTCGCCAGAGTGTAAATGCCGGCCAGGTTGCCGATTTGGCAATCACCGGTCTTGCCGATGGTGACTACATCGCGGTGATTGATTCGTCGGTTTCGGTTCAGGCATCGCTGCGGCTTTCGCGCACCAACAAGACCAAAAAGCCGATCAGCGATTTCACCTGGTTGCAGGCCGTGCCGGCATTCAAAGCGCCGCAGGCAATCAGCATTCCGCCGGTTGGCATTTCTAAGCTCAGCATTTTCAATTCGAAGACCTCTCGGGTTCAAACCATCGAGGTCGGGCCAGGCAGCAACTACTTCTTTGCCAAGAATGATGTGGCGCTGTATGCGAATCTGATCGTCGATGTCGACGGAGCAGTGGCGAGCATCCCGGTTCTAGATTCTAAAAATTCGGGCGGAACGGTTCAGGTTCGCGTTCGCTGATTTTGGGTCAGCCAGCACAGCTAGGGGCCGAGGCTAGTCGCCATCGACGCCGGGAATCAGCTGCCAGGGCTCTTTGCCAATCAGGCTTGCCGCGGCGGTAAAAACATATTCTTCGATGTGCATGCGCTCATGAAGGGGATCGGTGCGGCGGTGGTGACCAAGGCGCTCGATGGGCAGGCGGTAAATCACAATGGTCATGGTTTCTGGCCTGGTTGACCAGCGACGAACCGATTCGGCGCCATCGGGCAGTGCGGGTGCGTCGAGAATTCGCCAGTTCAACTGACCCAATTCATCTGGCCAGGCATCGCGCAAAAATTCGCAGGAGCTCTTCACGATTTGTTCGAAACCGGCGAGCCTTGAGTCGCCGAAACGAAATAGGTTGCTAAGCAGTGGGCGACGAATGCCGCGGCCGTGACGGTCGCGGGATGCGCCTCTCGATGCCGGTCTTTCGCTCATTACTCAAGTCTATTTACTCGCTAGTTGGTAAACTTAGGGTTCGCTGTTTGGAAGGGCTTCAATGACTATCGACTGGAACGCAATCGTCAAGACTTATGACGTGCGTGGCCTCGTTGGCACCGCCCTAACCCCGGCCGTTGTCGAGGCACTTGCCGCAGGATTTGTCGATGAGCTAAACGCTGCCGGACAAGATGTGGTTGTCGGTCACGACATGCGCGATTCTTCGCCCGAGTTTGCCGACGCTTTTGCCGCTGGCGCCCAGGCCCGCGGAGCCAACGTGGTTTCGATCGGCCTTTGCTCAACAGACGAGTCTTACTTTGCCTCTGGCGTTCTAGATGCACCGGCTGCAATGTTCACGGCTAGCCACAACCCAGCCAGCTACAACGGCATCAAGTTTTCGCGTGCTGGCGCTCGAGGCATCAGCCTCGACACCGGCTTGGCTGCGATTCGCGATCGTGCGATTGCTTACCTAGAAAACGGCATCGACGAGGTCGAGACTCCGGGCACCTACCGAGAGATGCACATCCTGGTTCAATACGCCAGCTACCTTCGCGAGTTGGTTTCACTGGCTAGCATTCGACCACTCAAGGTTGTTGTCGATGCAGGAAACGGCATGGGCGGTCTAACAGTGCCGGCAGTTCTAGGCACCGCGAGCGACCTCGAGCGTCTTCCGCTTGAAATCATTCCGATGTATTTCGAACTCGACGGAACCTTTCCGAACCACGAGGCAAACCCGCTCGACCCAAAGAACCTTGTCGACCTACAAAAGGCGGTAGTCGAACACGGCGCAGACATCGGTTTGGCCTTCGATGGTGACGCCGACCGCTGCTTCGTTGTCGACGAAAAGGGCGATGCGGTAACTCCATCTGCCGTTGCTGCGATCGTTGCCCGCCGCGAGATCGCTCGCGAACGCCGCGACAACCCGGGCGCACCGGTCACTGTCTTGCACAACCTGCTCACCTCAAAGGTGGTCGAAGAGGTCATTCTGGCCGACGGCGCCAAGCCGGTTAAGACCAAGGTCGGGCACTCGCTGATCAAAGACCAGATGGCTGCCACCAACGCAATTTTCGGTGGCGAGCACTCTGCTCACTACTACTTCAGAGATTTTTGGGGTGCCGACAACGGAATGTTGGCGGCCATGCACGTGTTGGCAGAGTTTGGAGCTCAGAGCGCACCGCTTTCTGAGTTTGCAAAGAAATACAACCCATATCACTTGAGCGGCGAGATCAACTCGACCGTTTCAGATGTCGCGGCCGCCAAGGCTCGCGTGGTTTCGGCATTCGCCGACCGAGCGAACTTTGACGAGTTCGACGGCATCACAGCGCAAGGCAAGCCTGCCGAAGCTGGTTCATGGTGGTGGTTCAACGTTCGTGCATCGAACACCGAGCCGCTGCTGCGTTTGAATGTCGAAGCTTCAACCGAAGCCGACATGATCCAGATTCGAGATGAAGTTTTGAAACTCATCAAGCAGGAAGCCGAGTAGTAATGTCATTTGATTTCAAAGTTGCAGATCTAAACCTCGCCGAGGCAGGCCGTCACCAGATTCGTCTGGCCGAGAACGAAATGCCTGGCCTTATGTCGCTTCGCGCAGAGTTCGCCGCGGCTCAACCACTTAAGGGTGCTCGCGTCACCGGTTCGCTGCACATGACCGTTCAGACCGCCGTTCTAATCGAAACCCTGGTTGCACTCGGTGCCCAGGTTCGCTGGGCGTCTTGCAACATCTTTTCAACCCAGGATGAAGCCGCAGCTGCCGTCGTTGTCGGCCTAAACGGCACCCCGGCAGAACCAAAGGGAACTCCGGTCTTTGCTTGGAAGGGCGAGAGCCTCGAAGAGTACTGGTGGTGCACCGACCGCATTTTCGACTGGTCTGCCGAAGCTGCCGCCGAGGGCGCAAACTACACCGGCCCGAACATGATTCTTGACGATGGTGGCGACGCAACCCTCTTGGTTCACAAGGGTCGCGAGTTCGAGCTTGCCGGCGCTGTGCCAGCAACCGCAGCAACCGACAGCGAAGAATACGGTGTAATTCTTGACCTGCTTCGCGGTTCAATCGTGACCGACCCAACCCGTTTCACTCGCATCGCAGCCGAGATCAAGGGCGTCACCGAAGAGACCACCACGGGTGTTCTTCGCCTTTACGAATTCCACAAGCGCGGCGAACTGTTGTTCCCGGCGATCAACGTCAACGACTCGGTCACCAAGTCAAAGTTCGACAACAAATACGGCATTCGTCACTCACTTCCAGACGGCATCAACCGCGCAACCGACGTTCTCATCGGCGGCAAGGTTGTCTTCGTTGCCGGCTATGGCGATGTGGGCAAGGGTTCTGCCGAGGCAATGCGTGGCCAGGGAGCTCGCGTTATCGTCAGCGAGATCGACCCAATCTGCGCTCTTCAAGCAGCCATGGATGGATTCCAGGTTGCTCGCCTCGAATCGGTTATCGAATCGGTCGACATCTTTGTTACCGCAACCGGTAACCAGGGCATCATTTTGCCTGAGCATCTAATGAAGATGAAGCACCAGGCGATCATCGCAAACGTTGGTCACTTCGACGACGAGATCGACATGGCCGGCATCAACCGCATCCAGGGTGTTGAAAAGATCGAGATCAAGCCGCAGGTTCACGAGTGGCGCTTGCCAAACGGTCGTTCGGTTTTGATTTTGAGCGAAGGCCGCCTGATGAACCTTGGCAACGCAACCGGTCACCCAAGCTTTGTGATGAGCAACTCGTTCAGCAACCAGGTGCTCGCACAAATCGAGATTTTCTCGAACCCAAACAAGTATGAATTGGGTGTTCACATCTTGCCGAAAGAGCTAGATGAGAAGGTTGCCCGTTTGCACTTGGACGCACTTGGTGTTGAATTGACTAAGTTGACTGATGAGCAGGCTCGCTATATTGGTGTTGCACCTGAAGGTCCGTTCAAGGTCGATCACTACCGTTACTAATAGCACTACCAACTGGAGCTAACATGCCGCACAAGATTCTGGTCGTCGATGACGATAACGCGCTTCGCGAAATGGTCGGAATCGTTCTCGAGTCCGAGGGCTTCGAGGTTGCGTTTCACGATGCCGGTTCGGGTGCGCTAGACGCCTTCCAGAAGGCTGCTCCAGATTTGGTTTTGCTCGACGTTATGTTGCCAGGCAAAGATGGCATCGAAGTTTGTCGCGAAATTCGTGCGGTAGCCGGAACCCCAATCATCATGTTGACTGCCAAGACCGAAAGCGAAGATGTTGTTCGCGGTCTAGAGGCCGGCGCCGATGACTATGTGGTCAAACCATTTGACCCGGGTGTTCTAACCGCGCGAATTCGCGCCCGTCTTCGCCCGCTGGGCTCAGGCTCAGAAGACACCGTAACGATTGGCCCATTGACTCTCGACGTGGTTGGCCACGAGGTTCGTCGCGGCAGCGAAAAGCTTTCACTTACTCCACTCGAGTTCAACCTGCTGCTTACTTTGGCGCTCAAGCCAAAGCAGGTTTTCACTCGCGAAATGTTGCTCGAAACCGTTTGGGGCTACCACTACAAGGCCGACACCCGATTGGTGAACGTGCACGTTCAGCGTCTGCGCTCAAAGATCGAAGATGACGCCGACAACCCAAAGATCGTCACTACCGTTCGCGGAATTGGCTATAAGGCTGGCCAGGCTTAAGTGAAGCTTCGCAGCGCCATCGACTGGGCGCTTGGGCTTTTTCGGCGTTACCTTCAGGTTCGCGCCGGCTTTTATACCGTTGTTCTTTCGGGCATCGCGCTCACCATCGTTGGTGGCTTTCTTTCATACTCAATCGGTAACGGGCTGTTTTCGACCCGCCTAAACCAGGTGCTGTCAGAGTCTGAGCGTGCAGCCGTTGATGTTCAAAACACCTTCTCGGCTTCGTCGGTAACCGATGAAATTTCGCTTCAAACCTTGATGAATTCGGTGGTTCCGAACCTCGAGTCGGCAAGCACCACCGAGAGCCGCCAGGTGGCGCTGCTTCGAACCCCCGGGCAAACCTCGGTGCAGCTATTGCAGAGCCCAATTTCGGCCAACCTCGATGTCGCGCTGATTCCCAACGACCTTCGCGTGACCGTGCGCAAGGCCGAGGGCAAACTGATTTATCAGTCGATTGCCATTCCGGTAGCCGGTGCCGAGCATCCCGGAGTCGTGGTTGGTGCGCCGATCGAAATTCCACTCGCCGGCAAATACGAGCTCTACCTGGTTTACGACCTCAACAACGAGCAGGCAACCCTCGACTTTATGCAGCGCACGCTGTTCTTTGGTGGGTCAATCCTGCTTCTCATGATTGCCGCGGTTAGCTACTTTGTTACTTCTTGGTTGGTCAAGCCGGTGCGCGAGGCAGCAATGGTTTCCGAAGAAATCGCCGAGGGTGCTCTAGACCGTCGCTTGCCAGAGCGCGGCGAAGATGTGCTCGCCGTTCTGGCGCGCTCGTTCAACCGCATGGCCGAATCGCTGCAGCAGCAGATCACCAAGCTGGCGAGCGTTTCAAAAATGCAGCAACGCTTTGTTTCGGATGTTTCGCACGAGCTGCGCACGCCCCTGACCACCATCAAGCTTGCCGGCGATGTGATCTTCAACAGCCGCGAGAAACTCGAACCAGCTGCCAAGCGCTCGGCCGAGTTGATGCATGACCAGATCGAACGCTTCCAGGTGCTGCTCAATGACCTGCTCGAAATTTCTCGATACGACGCCGGTGCCGTTCACGCCGATCTTGAGATTCAAGACATCAACGGTGTGGTTGGCATGGCAATTGCCGGCATTGAACCGCTTGCCGTAAGCAAGGGGTCTCGAATCGACATCGACATTCCAAGCGGCGAAGCCGACGCCGAAATCGACGGTCGCCGCATCGAGCGCCTGCTTCGAAACCTTTTGGCCAACGCCATCGAGCACGGCGAGGGCAAGCCCATCCTGGTTTCGGTTGGGGTCAACGAAACCGCGGTTGCCGTTAGCGTGACCGATCAGGGTATTGGCATGAGTCGCGCCGAGGTTGACCGCGTGTTTGACCGCTTCTGGCGAGCCGACCCAGCGCGCAAGCGCACCACCGGCGGAACCGGTTTGGGATTGGCGATTTCGCTCGAAGACACCCACCTGCACAATGGTTGGCTGCAAGTTTGGGCCAAGCCAAACGAGGGTGCTTGCTTTAGGTTGACTCTGCCTCGCCGCAAGGGTGTTGTGTTCACCGAATCACCTCTTCCACTGCCGCCCAAGAAGCAGATTCGCAAGGTCAAAGAGGTGAGCAATTGAGAAAAATAGCTCAAACCCTTTTGGCGCTTGTTGCTACCGCGGTTTTGATTGCCACATCGGCATGTGCCGCATTGCCTCGATCGAGTGACATCAAGGTCGGGCCAAACCTCGACACCGGTCTTACCTCTGACTACCTCTACTACTCGCCGGTCGGGCCAACCGAGGGCGCTTCGCAGGTCGAAATTCTTAACGGTTTTCTGAACGCCGGAACCGGCCCGCAAAATGACTACTCGATTGCGCGTGAGTTTCTTTCCGAGAAATTCAAATCGGAGTGGAACCCTAACCAAGAGGTTCTAATTCAGCGCGGCAAGGTCGAGTATTCGATGTACTCGAACACCCGGGCTACCGCGACCGTTGAGGTTGCCGCTCAGGTGAACTCGAAGGGGCAATACGAAACCCTGCCGACCGGCAGCACCAGGTTGCTCGACTTTGAATTTGTCTGGGAAAACGATCAGTGGCGCCTCTCGAAGGCCCCGAACCTAACTCTCGTAATTCAACCGGTCTTCGACGTCATTTTCAGAAGCTATTCGATCTATTTCTATGACCAGCAGTTCGAATACCTGGTTCCCGACCTGCGCTGGTTCCCGTCGAGGGCTTCGACCGGCACCAGACTGGTAAACGCCTTGCTCGAGGGGCCAAGCGATTGGCTTTCGAGTGCGGTTCGCTCGGCAATTCCGACCGGCACTAAGCTCTCAACCGCCTCGGTGACCATTCTCGATGGCACCGCAACCGTTGACCTCACCAACCGGGCGCTAACTGCAACGCCAAAGCTTCGCGAGCGAGCCAAGGCGCAAATTTCTGCGACCCTCGAGCAGCTTGCCAATGTTTACAACGTCGATATTCAGATCGAGCGCACTCCTCAAGACATTGCCACCATCAAGCCGCCGATTCCGGCCGAGGTATCCATGTCGCCGGTCGCACTTACCTCATCCGGTTTGGTGCACCTGGCAGCAAACGTGAACACCAGCGTAATTGGCACTAAGCAGTTGCTAGCCCAGGTTGGCGCCACCGACTTTGCGCTCAGCTACGACGAGCAATTTCTGGCCATGTTGGGCCCAGATGGTGCCTATCTCGCCAAGTTGGGTCAAGTAGGCAACAACGCTAAGCGCATCGATGGTCGAGGTGGTTTGCTCGCCCCGGTCTTCGACATCCAAGGCTTTGTTTGGTCTTCGAGCGCAATGGTCGGGCAGGGCGTCGTGGTCACAGATCGCTTTGGAAAACGCATCTCTTTCAACCCCGGATGGCTGACCGGCACTGACCGCCTGGCCTTCTCGATCAGCCGCGAGGGCTCTAGGGCGTCGGTCTTGGTTAGAACCGAGGGTGGCACCCAGCTTTATGTGATGGCCATCGAGCGCAACGAAAAGTCTGAGCCGGTTCGATTCGGTGCACCGAAGCTGGTCTTGGGTTCATCGGCCGCCATCACCAACGCAAGTTGGGCCGGCGAGGTCGACCTGGCCGTAATCAGCACTCGTGCAAACGGCTTGGCTGCGCCGGCAATCACAACCGTAGGCGGCGCAACTACCAACCTGGCAACCATTCAGGGCGCTGTTTCAATCGTTGCCAGCAATGGAACTTCTTCGGTTTATGTGCTGTCGCGCGATGGAACCATGTATCAATACCGAGGGGCCACCTGGAACCTGGTGCAGTCATCGGTTTCTGCACTGCACTTCCCAGGCTAAAAAGCATCGAGTTCTGCACAGTTTTCAACTTGTCGGGGGAGCGCCTCAAGATCTTGCCGACAGTTGAATGGTGTTTGATGAACTGCTCAACCTTCTGCTGCCAACCAACTGCGCCATTTGCAAAAGAATCGGTGCACCGGTTTGTCCGAACTGCACCGAGCTATTTCCGGCGGCACCAAGATCAACCTGGCGAGGTGAGCTCAAGGGCCTCGCGGTCTGCGACTACGGCGAACAAAGCATCAAGCTGATTCGAGCATTCAAAGAGTTCGGTCAAACCTCGGTCGGCAAATTCATGGCTCCGCAGATGGCGGCGCTATTGGCCGGGCAAACTGGCCACCTGGTTGCGGTTCCGAGCAGTCGGGTCAACCAAATCAAGCGCGGTTATTCGCCAGCTTTGTTGCTGGCCCGCAGGGTGGCAAACTCGGCCGGCATACCCGTGATTGATGCCCTTAGGTTTTCGCGCGCGGTTGCCGATCAGGCGGGGCTAGGCGTCGATGCTCGAAGACAAAACCTTGAGGGCAGCATGACGGCTGGGCGAGGGGTCAACGGCAAGCGGGTCATTCTGGTCGACGATGTCGTGACCACGGGTGCCACGCTGCTTGAGGCAGCTCGGGCGGTAACTTCGGCCGGTGGTGAGGTAGTCGGTTTTCTAACATTTTCTGAAACATTGCTGAAAATTGACCACGAATATTTGAAAACCCGCACGAAAAATTCAAAATGGGTATAACTTTCAGACACGGGTAACGACGCCCGACGATGGAGGTCATCATGGAAGTTAAAATCACCGCTAAAAACCTCACTGTGTCAGATCGATTCCGAGAATACGTAAGCGATCGAACCCCGAAGGTTGAACAGCTTTCCCACCGCGTGCAGTCTCTTGACATCAAAGTGACGAGACACGATCACAGCAAGACCTCTGGGCCTGAAGATCAGGTCGAACTAACCGTTTATGAACCTGGTCACGTAATTCGCGCCGAGGCACACGCCGGCGACAAGTTCGCCGCCTTCGATCTAGCCTTTGGCAAGCTCTCAGAGCGCCTTCGCAGGGCTGCCGACCGCCGCAAGGTTCACCACGGCCACCACGGCTCGATTGGCACTAGCGAATTGACCGCACATGACTTTGCCGAGCTAGATGTAAAGCCAGCAGACTCGGATGTTTTGCTCGGCAAGACTCGTCCAATCGAGCCAGTTGCCGAGGAAGCGCCCGACTTTGGTGACAGCCCGGTGGTGATTCGCCGCAAGGAATTCGCCAGCAACCCAATGACTGTCGATGATGCGCTGTATCACATGGAGCTCGTAGGCCACGATTTCTACCTATTCCACGACTCGGAGACCGATAAGCCAAGCGTGGTTTACCGCCGCAAGGGCTGGAGCTACGGAGTGGTTACGCTCTCTTAGAGTTCGCTGAAAGCAATACCGGAACAGGGCTCAGCCGCCTCGCGGCTGGGCCCTGCGTCTAAGATTGACTAAAGACCTATTCAAGTGGCTTGGAGCAAAATTTTGGCTAATCTAATCGACAAACTCCTGCGTGCTGGCGAGGGAAAAATCCTTGCGAAGCTTCGCAACTATGCCGACGCGATCAACGCCCTCGAGGCCGACTTCACCGCACTGACCGACGAAGAGCTGCGCAACGAAACCACCGTGCTTCGTGAGCGCTATGCCGCCGGTGAGAGCCTTGACGACTTGCTACCAGAAGCCTTCGCCGCCGTGCGCGAAGCATCGAAGCGCACCCTCGGAATGCGCCCATACGACGTTCAGCTAATGGGTGGTGCAGCGCTGCACCTCGGCAACATCGCCGAAATGAAAACCGGTGAAGGAAAGACCTTGGTCGCCACCTTCCCTGCCTACCTAAACGCAATCGCGGGTCGTGGCGTTCACGTCATCACCGTCAACGACTACCTAGCCAACTACCAGTCAGACCTGATGGGCCGCGTTTTCCGTGCCCTCGGCATGACCACCGGCTGCATCATTTCGGGTCAAGACCCAACCGTTCGCCGTGAGCAGTACCTAGCCGACATCACCTACGGCACCAACAACGAATTCGGTTTTGACTACCTGCGCGACAACATGGCTTGGCAGCAGGCCGACCTTGTTCAGCGCGGTCACTTCTTTGCCATTGTCGACGAAGTTGACTCAATTCTTATCGACGAGGCTCGCACCCCGCTAATCATCTCGGGCCCTGCCTCGGGCGATGCAAACCGCTGGTTTGGCGAATTCGCAAAGATTGCCGACAAGCTTCAGCCAGTCATCGACTACGAAGTCGACGAGAAGAAGCGCACCGTCGGAATCCTCGAGCCTGGAATCGAAAAGGTTGAGGACTACCTCGGCATCGCTAACCTTTACGAATCAGAGAACACTCCGCTGATTTCGTTCCTGAACAACTCAATTCGCGCCAAGGCTCTGTTCAAGCGCGACAAAGACTACGTCGTCATCGATGGCGAGGTTCTAATCGTTGATGAGCACACCGGCCGCATTCTTGCCGGTCGCCGCTACAACGAGGGCATACACCAGGCGATTGAGGCCAAGGAGGGCGTTGAGGTCAAGGCCGAAAACCAAACCCTGGCTACCGTCACCCTGCAGAACTACTTCCGTCTTTACAACAAGCTCTCGGGTATGACCGGTACCGCCGAAACCGAGGCTGGCGAGTTCATGAGCACCTACAAGTTGGGTGTAGTGCCAATCCCAACCAACAAGCCGATGATTCGCATCGACCAGCCTGACCTGATTTACAAAAACGAAGAGGTCAAGTTCGAGCAGGTTGTGGTTGACATTGCTGCCCGCCACGCAACCGGTCAGCCGGTACTGGTAGGAACCACCTCGGTTGAGAAGAGCGAATACCTGTCGAAGCTTTTGGCTAAGGCCGGGGTTCGCCACGAGGTTTTGAACGCCAAGAACCACGCTCGTGAAGCTGCAATCGTGGCTCAGGCTGGTCGCTTGGGTGCCGTAACCGTGGCCACCAACATGGCCGGCCGTGGTACCGACGTGATGCTCGGTGGAAACGCCGAATTCTTGACCGTTGATGCCCTGCAGAAGCGCGGGTTGAACCCAGACGAAAACCCTGAAGAGTACGAAGCTGCTTGGGCCGCTCAGTACGAGCAGGTCAAGGCCGAGGTAGCCGCCGAGGCTGCAAAGGTTCTCGAAGTTGGTGGCCTTTACGTGCTCGGCACCGAGCGCCACGAGTCTCGCCGAATCGACAACCAGCTTCGCGGTCGTGCCGGTCGCCAGGGCGACAAGGGTGAATCACGTTTCTACCTGTCGCTGACCGACGACCTAATGCGCATGTTCAACTCAGGTGCTGCCAGCGCCATGATGAACCGCTCAGATGTTCCAGACGACATGGCGATTGAGTCAAAGATCGTAAGCCGTGCCATCGCCAGCGCTCAGAGTCAGGTTGAGGGCCGCAACGCCGAGATTCGCAAGAACGTTTTGAAGTATGACGACGTGCTAAACCGTCAGCGTGAGGCAATCTACAGCGACCGTCGCCACATCCTCGAGGGTGACAAGATCGACACCCGTGTCGAGTCGTTCCTCGAAGACGCAATCGCGGCAATCGTCGACGCACACATCTCAGACAATGCAGGAAACGACTGGGACCTAGAGGCGCTTTGGGCCGACCTAAAGGTGATTTACCCAATCGGTCTTGAAATTCAAGAGGTGTTGGCTGAGGCCGGCAACCGTTCCCGCCTTACCAAGGCTTGGTTGACCCGCGAGTTGGTTAGCGATGCCCGAATCGCCTACGCAAAGCGCGAAGAGCAGATCGGTTCTGAGGGCATGCGCGAGCTAGAGCGTCGCGTCGTGCTTTCGGTGGTCGACCGCAAGTGGCGTGACCACCTCTACGAGATGGACTACCTAAAAGAGGGCATCGGCCTTCGTGCCATGGCGCAGCGTGACCCGTTGGTTGAATACCAGCGCGAGGGCTACACCATGTTCCAGCAGATGATGGGCGGCATCAAAGAAGAGTCAATTGGCTTCTTGTTCAATGTCGAGGTTCAGGTCGAATCTGCACCGGCACCAGTTGTCGATGCGTCGCAGCTTACCTACATCGCTCCAAACGAGGATGGCGCTGCTGAGGCTCACGGAGCAAACGAGCGCCAGGCTCAGGTGCCACCGACCACCCCAACTCAGAAGCCTGAGCAGGGTGGCCAGGGCAGTTCGTTCTTCAAGAGCTAAAGCACGCTAACCTGGGTGGCTCGCCACCGAGAGTTGATTCCCTCGAGGCGAATCGTCACCGCACGGGTGCGACTCGATGAGTTCAGAAGAACCACCGATTCGATCACTCCGTCGCGTGGTGATGAGTTGTGAACGTTCTGGATTGAGAATCGCTGAATCATGGCTTTTTTGCCAAGCAGCGCCCTTTGCTGTCTAGCCAGGGCCGATTTTTGGGCCAAGCGCTGATAAACCTCATCGCTTAGCAATCTCGATAATTGATCGACTTGCCTTGAACCCGTAATCACGTCGATCACTCCCGTGGCTATGGCCGTCAAGCTGGGGTTTGGGTCAGGTAGGTCGGCTGTCTTGTTCCGTTGTTGGCCGAAATATTCTTCGGCTTCGATCGGGTTTGAAACTACGTGCTTTTTCAAATTGCGGGGTTTGCGTGGTGCTCTCTTGGCTTTCGCCGGTTGGTCGTTTGCGCTTTCTGCATCAGAATTGGGTGCCGTTGTTGACATTTCCCCCATCCCCTTTCACCTCCACACGGAGGAAGATTGACGCTATGACCGATTTAATGACTGGTCAATAGAATTTTTCAAACTTGTGGATAACTTTTTGGAAAATGTCGGAGGTCTTGAATAATTCGGAGGGTGAATTTCGACCACATTTTTGAGGATTTAGAGGCTGAATTCGAGTCCAAGAGAGCTCGCGGTTCCTCGTCATCCTTGCTCTCTCGCTGCAATTGTTTGCAGGTTTTTCCGCCACAGGGAAATCCTGAAATTCTCTTTGCGCCAATCATTGGCTCAGATTTTGTCGGGGGATTGGGTAAAGAATTCGCCACCTGGAGCCTTTATCCGATCTCACAAATTCTTGAAATTGTGCCCCAAAACGATGGTGATCTTGAACTGCCCAGGCTAAGAAATTTCGATCGCTCACTCTTGGACCTGTTTGACAGTTTTGCCAAGCCCGTTGAGCTTGTTTGGTACCCGCAGGCAAAATTGGCGGCACCGAATCGAGGCATGCTAGCCGAAATCGACTGTGGTTTTTTGATCATTGAATCGGCTCGCGGAACGGTTGCTGTGGCGCCTGGGTCAGTCAGCAAATTTACGCTTGCGGTTGTGGATAACTTGAGCGAGGAAATAGAAAAATGACTTTGCTGTCACCATGACATTGAAAGCAATCAGGCGACCGAGCCGAACAAAATACGCGGCCTTGGCCATCACGCTAATTTCACTCTCAATCACGGGAGTCTGGTTGACCATCGAGGCGAACGATCAGACCGCCGAATACCTAGTGGCCGCGGTGGCATTGCCCGCCGGTAGCCCGGTTGTCGATGCGTCGGTCGGCAAGATCTCGGCGAATCTGGGTACCTCGGCCGCGAACTACGTTCTCGAAGGGCAATTGCCAAAGGGCGCCTACCTTCTTGGTCCGGTGGTTGCGGGGCAATTGATCACCAAGAGCCAACTAGCGAGTGCGGTCCTCGACAGTCGATCACCGGTGGTCATCGAGTCGAAAATGCCAATTGCTGCGGGCATAAAACCCGGCAGCTCGGTCGACGTTTGGGTTTCCAAACGACTTGAAAATAATGCCTTCGCGGCGCCGGTGGCCATCGTCTTGGCGGCCGAGGTCGCCCAGGTTATCGAGCCGAGTGGAATGTTTGCCTCTGCCGTGCCGTCGGTAGAACTCTGGGTTCCGTCGGCGGCTGTGTCGCCAATCCTGGCGGCCATCTCTTCACAGGATTCAATCTCGCTGGTTTTGAGGCCCACCTTTGCAGACCAGTGAAGGTTCATCCAAAACCGTTGCCGTTTGGGGTCCGGTCGGGTCGCCAGGAAAGTCAACAATCGCAATCAATCTTGCCTGCGAACTTGCCCTCTCGGGAGCCAGTGTCTTTCTGCTTGATTTAGACCTGGTCGCACCGAGTTTGGCTCAAATGCTAGGCCTTACCGAACACCCTGCGGGGCTAGCGGCTGCCTGCCGGTTAGCGGCTCAAAACCGCTTTGACATCATGCAGCTCGAACGGCTGAGTGTGCGGGTGCCAGCTGGCCGGCAATCGGTGGCCTTGATGACCGGCATCTCGAGTTCAGCACGGTGGCCAGAGGTCACTACCGAATCGCTCATCACGATTCTCGAGCTTGCTTCAGAGCACTTTGACTATCTGGTGCTTGACCTAGCTTCGTCTCTAGAGTCAGGTTTGAGGCAACCGCATGTTGCGCTCGAGCGCAATCAGGTAACCGCCCTTGCTCTCTCACTTTCAGAGTTCGTGATTGCCGTCTGTGCAGCCGATCCGGTTTCTATCGAGCGATTCTTGGCTAACGAGCCGTTGGTTCGCCAATCCACCGCTGGCGAGCCGCTCATCCTGGTAAATCGACTGCGCAAGTCGGTGCTCGGCGCATCGGCGAAAAACCAAATCACAGAGACTTTGGCTCGGTTGGCGAACTTGAGCGTGCACGGGTTCGTGCCAGACGACCCGGCGGCATGCGATCAGGCCTTGCTAGAGGCTTTGCCAATTGCCTTGGCCCGCAGGTCTTCTGGTGCCAAGCAGGCGATTGCCATGTTCACCCAAAATCACATTTTGGGCCAACGCAGTCGGTTAGACAAACGCGTGGCTAAACTCGGTTAGGTGTCGACACTAAGCGATCTAGTCAAGAAGCATGGCATTCCTAGCCATGCCAACATTGAGTGGCTGCACCTGCTCACGGCCGACTGGCAGCTAATCGCCGACTTGGTCTTTGCCGACCTCGTGCTCTGGATTCCAACCCCAGATGGCAGCTTTGTAGCCGCCGGTCATGCTCGCCCTTCGAGCGCGGCAACAGTTTTCTATCGAGACATCAGCGGTGAACCAGTGCGTAAGGAGTGGGCTGCACAGATCGGCCAGGCGTTCACCTCGGGTAAGCCCGTCGACCTGCAAACTCCTGACACCTACGACGGATTGCCGACCAGGCTTCGCGCGATTCCGGTTCGCCGCAAACTATCGGCTAAGTCAGACGAAGTCACCCAGCAGCCGATTGCCGTTGTCACGCGTCACACCAACCTTGCCGAGGCAAAGGCGCCAAACAAATTGCAGCTCAACTACCTGAGTTGTGGCAACGATCTACTCGAAATGATGGGTGACGGCACTTACCCCGACTTCAGCAACCAAACCGGCCCTCGTCGCGGTGCACCGCGTGCCAACGATGGTCTTCTGCGTCTCGACGAAGACGGCGTTGTGGTTTTCGCTAGCCCGAATGGCCTTTCAGCGTTCAATCGACTTGGCATCGCCGGCGAGCTCGAAGGCAAGTCGCTCGCCGAGGCCTCATCCAAGGTCCTCAAGACCCAAATTCAAACGGATGAGGGTCTGGCGTTGGTAGTTAGCGGCCGAGCCCCTTGGCGCACCGACATGGAGTCGCGCAATGTGACGCTCACGGTGAGAGCAATCCCACTTCGCAAAAACGGCCAGCGCACCGGTGCGATCGTTCTTTGCCGTGATGCCACCGAACTTCGTCGCCAGGAGCGTGAGCTGATTACCAAAGACGCGACCATCCGTGAAATTCACCACCGCGTGAAAAACAACCTGCAAACCGTGGCAAGCCTGCTGCGCATTCAGGCCCGCCGAAGCAAGAGTGAAGAAACCAAAGAGTCACTCGAGCAGGCAATGCGGCGCGTTTCAGCGATTGCCCTGGTGCACGACACCCTTTCTGAGGGCTTGAACCAGGATGTGAACTTCGACGAGGTCTTTGACCGCATCCTGATGCTGGCTACCGAGGTAGCCTCGAGCATGAACACCTCGGTGCGCCCGTTAATCGACGGCAAATTTGGTCAGCTGCGCAGCGAATTGGCTACGCCTCTGGCCGTGGCTCTCACCGAAGTGGTCACCAACGCCGTTGAGCACGGCCTAGCCGACCGCAGCGGTGTTGTGGCGGTCAATGCCGAGCGCAAGCAAAAGCAACTGCTCATCACGGTTTCAGACAACGGCAAGGGTCTCACCGATGGCAAGGTCGGTGCTGGCCTTGGCACTCAAATCATTCGAACCCTTATCGAGGGTGAGCTTCGCGGTACCATCCACTGGTCGTCGCCAAAAGAGGGCGGCGCACGCGTCGCCATTTCGATTCCGCTTTAGAGCCTGCCGACCGCTCGCCGGGCAATAAAAAACCCGCCACCTGAGTGACGGGTTTTTCACAAGATTTATTTAGCCGGCGCGACGTGCACGAGCATACTTGCGTTTTAGTGACTTGCGCTCATCCTCGCTTAGTCCACCCCAAACGCCGGTGTCTTGGTTTTCTTTGATCGCATACTCAAGGCACTGGGTGGCAACGCCACATTCGCGACAAACAGATTTAGCCTGTTCGATTTGATCAACTGCAGGGCCTGTGTTTCCAACCGGAAAGAAAAGTTCTGGATCTTCGGTTAGGCAACGAGATTCGTTTAGCCACTGCATATTCATACGCGAATTATTCCTTTTTTTAGAGTGAAACTTTGGCAATCAAGCCAAACGAGGAAATCAAGTTCTTCAAAGGTGATTTACGCTTGAAAAGCGGTTTCACAAGAACTTTTCCTTTGAAAATCGTTTCACACCCAGTGCCATTTGGCAATACCCAAAATTTAGGAAAGCGCATGAAAAACCTCAAAAAGCTGCCGGCCGGTTTGTTGACGGTGATTGTTGTGGTCGCGCTCGAGGCGAGCGTGTTGGCTTATTTTGGGATTAAGTTGGGGATGGGCATTTTGGGTGGCGAGAGCCGAGCGTTCACAACCGCAATTGCCCTATTTGCAATGGTTGCGGCGGCAGCCGCCTGGCTCTTTTATGTTGCCTTTAGCTTGACCCGCTCAAAGCGTTGGGCTCGCAGCGCAGCACTATTTTGGCAGTTGGTCATGTTGGCCATCGCGTCTGGCAGTTTCACCGGGCAGTTTGGCTCACAGGCAATCGGATGGGCGCTGGTTGCACCCGCGGTTCTGGTTCTGATTCTGGTATTTACCAAGCCCGTAGTCGAGGCAACACTTGAAGGTGCCGACCCCGAGGATCGAGCCTAGATTCCTAGAAGCTTGCGCAGCATCACAACGTGGCCGGTGGCCTTTACGTTGTAAAGAGCAAGCGTGATCACGCCGTTTTCGTCGATGGCGAAGGTAGAGCGCAGCACTCCGGTGTACTCACGACCGTAAAGCTTCTTCACTCCGTAGGCACCGTAGGCCTTGTGCACTTCGAGCTCTGGGTCGCTAAGCAGCGGAAAGTTCAGCTCCTGGTTGACCTGGAAAGTCTTGAGTTTCTTGACCGGGTCTGGAGAAATGCCGAGGACCGTGTAGCCGGCATCCTTGAACGGGTTTAGGTTGTCATTGAAGTCGCAGGCTTCTTTGGTGCAGCCAGGCGTTGAAGCGGCTGGAAAGAAGTAAAGAATGGTTTTCTTGCCCTTGAAGTCGGCGAGCGAAACAGATTTTCCGTCTTGATCCAAAACGGTGAATGCCGGGGCGGTGGTTCCAACTTCTAGTTTCTGCAGTTCAGACATACCCAAAGTCTAGGGGAGCGCACCATGCGCTTAGATGGCTGTTCGCAACTAGCGAGCAAGCCGGTTTTCTTGAAACCTAGACTGGCGTGGCGGCTCAGAAAGTGCTAATGTTGTCTCTCGTTGCGCTGAAAAGCACAGCACGCACCTCTAGCTCAATCGGCAGAGCAACTGACTCTTAATCAGTGGGTTCTGGGTTCAAGTCCCAGGGGGTGCACTAAAAGCCTCCGCGTCTTATCAGCCGGGGGCTTTTTACTTTTCCAGGGCCCTCCTTCAGCGGCGATAGCCCAATAGACTAGCGGGATGCTGTCGTTCATCCCAGGGTTCTTTCTCGGTCTTTCACTGATCGTGGCCATCGGCGCGCAGAACGCCTTCGTGATTCGCCAGGGCTTGACCAAACAGCACGTATTTTTGGTTGTTGCCATCTGTGCCATTGCCGACGCGGCGCTAATCGCGGTTGGCATCGCCGGCCTCGGCGCGGTGCTGCTGTCACTACCTTGGCTACTCGAAATCATCCGTTGGTTTGGTGTGGTCTACCTCAGCTGGTTCGGTGTTCGTTCGATAATGTCGGCGTTCAAAAATGAATCCATGGATGCCTCCGGCGGTCAGGGCCTCTCTAAAGGCAAAGTGGTTGCCGCGGTTTTGGGTTTTACGCTGCTCAACCCACATGTTTACCTGGACACCGTGATTTTGGTTGGCAGCGTTGGCAATCAGTTTGGTGAAGACCGTTGGTATTTTGGCGCGGGCGCAATGCTAGCCAGCCTGGTTTGGTTCACGGGCTTAGGTTTTGGCGCGCGTTCGGCATCGGGTCTGATGTCGAAGCCTATTTTTTGGCGGGTGCTCGACAGCATCATCGCCGTCGTAATGTTCGCAATCGCAGGCATGCTGGCTTTCTACAAGTTCTAAACTTGAGCCATGTCTGACAGCAACGTTGTAGCACCAAGCCTGAGCGCACTGCGCCGCCGCCACAGCTCGAAGTGGCGCCGCTTCGCCGCCGATGTGTTGCCGATGCATGTTGCCGAGATGGACTTTCAGATCGCCGACTCGATTCGCAACGTGATCGTTGAAATGGCTCAGAGTTCAGACCTTGGCTATCTTGGCCCGGTGCCAGAGGTTGCCGAAGCTTTTGCCGGCTTCGCAAAGCGCCGCTGGAACTGGACCGTCGACACCGCCCAGGTGAAAATGGCCACGGATGTTGGCGTTGCCGCAGTTGAAATCTTTAGAACCCTTAGTACTCCCGGCGACAAGGTAGTTGTGAACCCACCGGTTTATGGCAGTTTTTATCACTGGATCGAAGAGGCCAAACTAGAGCAGGTCGATGTGCCTTTGGTTCGCACCGATCGCACTTGGCAGCTTGACCTAAACGCACTCGAGGCGGCCTTTGCCGCTGGCGCGAAATTCTATTTGCTCTGCCACCCACACAACCCTGTCGGCAAGATCTACAGCCTCGAAGAACTTCAGGCGATTGCCGCACTAGCCGAAAAATACTGCGTGACTGTGGTCAGTGATGAGATTCACGCACCGCTTACCTACGCCGGCGAAACCTTTGTGCCATACCTAAATGCGGGTGAAGCGGCCACCAAGACCGGCATCATCATCACCTCATCGAGCAAGGCCTGGAACACCGCTGGCCTAAAGGCTGCGATTCTGGTCAGCCAGGATGCCGCGATGGCCGAGAAGTTGGCAAAGCTGCAGCCAGACATGCACTGGCGAACATCGCTGATTGGTGCTTTTGCCATGGCCGAGGCTTTCACCAATGGCCTTACCTGGATCGACTCTGCGGTGCACACCATTGAAGCGAATTTTGCCTTCATGAGCGCACAGGTTGCCGAAAAGCTGCCTTCGGTTGTCGTTGCGCAGCCTCAGAACAGTTACCTATCCTGGTGGGATGTCACCGCATTAAATCTGGGCGAAAACCCGGCGGCAACTATCTTGGCAAAAGCTAAGGTCGCCGTGGTGCCAGGAACCGATTTGGGTGCAGGTTATGGCCAGTTCATTCGATTCAACTTCGGCACCAGCCGGGCAAACATCGAAGCGGCGATCGACGCAATCGCAGCCATCAAATAGTCGGCAAGGCTCATGATGCAGGTCGAATTTTCGGGTGAGCTAATCGAGTGGCGCGGCCCGGCGCCTTTCTATTGGGTAGCCGTTCCAGAGCAAGAATCACAAGAAATCAAAGAAATTGCCGCCATGCTCACCTACGGCTGGGGAGTGATTCCGGTTGAGGTGACCATCAAGCACAAAACCTGGACGACCTCGCTGATGCCCAAAGACGGCCGCTACTTTGTTCCAATTCGCAACGATGTGCGCCTGCCGCTAAAACTTGCACTGGGCGACAACCTCGGGCTCACTCTCGACTTCGGTAAATAGAAAACCCGCCAACCTTTGGTCAGCGGGTTCTCATCGAATCTGTTCTACAAAACCTTTAGCGCGTTCAGTAGGTCCTTGATCAGGTCATCCTTGTGCTCGATGCCAACCGAAAGGCGAACCGTGCTAGGTGTGATGCCCATCTCGGCCTGAACCTCAACCGACAAACGGCGGTGAGTGGTCGATGAAGGGTGAGTGATTAGTGACTTAGAGTCGCCGAGGTTGTTGGAAATGTCGATTACCTCGAGAGCGTTCATGAACTTGAAAACCGAAGCCTCGTCGGCCTTGAATTCGATGGCCACGGTGGTGCCGCCGGCCTTCATTTGCTTCATCGCGAGTTTGTGCTGCGGGTGCGACTTGAGACCCGGGTAAACCACTCGCTTCACGGCCTTGTGACCCTCTAGTGCCTCGGCAATCGCAAGCGCGTTTTCGGCCATGCGCTCAACCCGCATGGTCATGGTCTCAAGCGACTTGAGCATGACCCAGGCGTTGAAAGACGCCATCGATGGGCCGGTGTGACGAACAAACGGCAAAACGGTTTCTTTGATGTACTTCGCGGTTCCCACGATTGCTCCACCCAGCACACGGCCTTGGCCATCGATGTGCTTGGTTGCCGAATACATGACGACGTCAGCACCAAGTTCAAGCGGCTTCTGCAAAACCGGGGATGCCATCACGTTGTCGACCACCACGGTTGCGCCAACCTTGTGGGCCAGGTCGCTAACCATGAGAATGTCGGTGATCTCCATCAACGGGTTGCTTGGGCTTTCGATGAAAACCACCGCAGTTGGCTCATTAAGGGCCTTCGCCCACCCCTCGGGGGTGTTTTCTTCAACCAAAACGGTGTTAACGCCCCACTTTGGCAAAATCTCGGTGAGCACCACATAGCAAGAGCTAAACATTGCGGCGTAGGCAACAACGCGGTCGCCTGCCTTCACAATCGAGGCAACCGAGGCAAACATCGCGGCCATGCCGGTGGCGGTTGCAAAGGCAGCTTCGCCACCTTCGAGCAGAGCAAGGCGGTTTTCAAACATCGCAACGGTCGGGTTCGAGAAGCGTGAATACAAGAAGTGGTCGGTTTCATCCTTGAACGCTGCAGCAGCCTGCTCGGCGTTGTCGTAGGTGAAACCCGAGTTTAGAAACAGCGCTTCGCTGGTCTCGCCAAAACCGGTTCGGGCCAGCGCGCCGCGCACAGCAAGGGTGTCTGGGTGCAACTGCCAATCAGGCTGAGCGTTGTCGGTTACTGGGTGGTGCCCCCATGGGCGAGTGCGCTTGGTCATTAGGCGATTTTACCAGTGCCGCCAACAGCCAAGATAGCCTCGGTCAATGCGTTTGCCGCATGACTCAAATCTTCTTCGGTGGTGTTGTGGCTAAAACTAAACCGCACCGCGGTGCGTGCTGTGTCGGCATCAAAGCCAATCGCGGTCAAAACATGTGATGGCTCGTCGCTACCAGCTGCACATGCCGAACCGCTCGAAACGATCACATTGCGGCGTTCAAGCTCGAGCAAAATGGCCTCGCCACTCAAACCTTCAAAGCAAAAAGACGCGATGCTCGGCAGGCGATCAACCGGGTGACCGGTGGGTATTGCCATCGACGCATCTTGCAAAACTGCACGGATGAAACCATCGCGAAGTCCACCAACTCGAGCAGATTCTGAGGCTAGGTCGGGCAGGGCATCGATTGCCGTTGCTAGGGCAACCGCCCAGGCCACGTTTTCGGTTCCCGATCTGCGGCCTCCCTCTTGCCCACCGCCGTGAAGCAGTGGTTCAACGCCTAGACGCCCTCGAATGAACACCGCGCCAGAGCCCTTGGGTGCGCCAAGTTTGTGCCCAGAAATCGTGAGTGCGTCAACCTGAGAGGTGTCGACCCGAATGTCTAACCAGCCGGCAGCCTGCACGGCATCCGTGTGAAAAGCAGCCCCAAATTCGTGGGCGATTTGGGCAAGCTCGGCAATCGGGTGCACGGTGCCGATCTCGTTGTTGGCGGCCATCAGGGTCACCAGGGTGGTGTCGGCGCGAAGTTTGGCGCGCAGGTCGGCCGGCTCAATATTGCCAACCAGGTCAACCGGCAGCCAACTGATTTCGAAGCCGTGAATGCGCTCGAGAAAGTCGAGGGTTTCAAGAACTGCCTCGTGCTCGGTGCGGGCGCTGATGATGTGCTTGCCACGGGGCTGGGCCAAGGCCAGACCGGTGATTGCTAAGTTGTTGCCCTCGGTGCCACCAGAGGTAAAGGTGATCTCGCTCACGCGGCAACCAAGCCAGTCGGCAATTCGAGCGCGGGCATCTTCGAGGGCGTCTTTGGCTCGCGCGCCAAGTTCGTGGGTGCTCGACGGGTTGCCAAACTCGCTGGTCAGCCAGGGCCAGGCAGCGTGCAGCGCCGCCGGGGTCACCGGGGTGGTTGCTGCATTGTCGAGATAAATCATTCGATGGTCACATCTAGGCCAAGGTCAAGCGCTCTGGCGCTGTGGGTGAGCGCGCCAACCGAAATTACGTCAACGCCGGTCTTAGCAATCTCGCCAACTGTGTCGAGGTTCACGCCGCCCGACGCCTCGACCACACACTTGCCAGCAATCAGCGCAACGCCTTCGCGAAGGTCGGCCAGGCTGAAGTTGTCGAGCATGATGATGTCGACATCGGCGGCCAACACCGGTGCAATCTGGTCGATGCGATCAACCTCAACCTCGAGCTTCACTCCGGCAGGCAGTTCACTCTTCACGCGCTTGAGTTCCGTGGTCAAGTCTTTTCCGCCAGCGGTCAACACGGCAAGGTGGTTATCTTTGGCCATCACCATGTCGCTCAGGCTAAATCGGTGGTTGCGACCGCCGCCATCAAGCACCGCCTGTCGCTCAAATGCGCGCAGGTTCGGCGTGGTCTTTCGAGTGTCAAGGATGTTCGCCTTGGTGCCCTGAACCTTGGCAACATACTGGGCGGTCAGGGTGGCAATGCCGCACATTCGCTGGGTGAAGTTCAAGCCGATGCGCTCGGCGGTTAGAACCGCGCGGGCAGGACCCGTAATGGTTGCCAGCTTTTGGCCGGCAACGAAGGCTTCACCATCTTTGATGTGCATTTCGACCTGCACGCTCGAGTCAGTCAGCTTGAAGGCAGCCACAAAAACCGCCGAACCGCTAAACACACCTGGCTCACGTGCGGCCAGCACGGCGGTCGCGGTTGCGCTCGCCGGAATCAGGTGCTCTGAAGTCACATCGCCGTTTGGCGCGTCTTCGCGAAGCGCAGCGCCAACTACATCGGTGATTAGCTTTTCGGTCAGCATTAGCGGGCCTTTCGAACGATGGTGATTGGGCGAGCCATGGATGGGTTGGTTGCTGGAAAGTCGAGTCGATAGTGGCCGCCACGAGATTCTTCACGGGCCAAAGCCGCCTCGGTAACCGCGCGCGAGAGCAGCAATAGGTTGGCGTCTTCCCAGTCGGTGAATAGGCGGTTTGCCTCGTCGGCCGAGCGCCACTTTACTAGTTCGGCACGGGTGGCAAGCAGTTCCGATTCGGTTCGGGCAAGACCAACGTTGTCCCACATCAGGGTTTGCAACTCAACGCGGTCAACAACGTTCAGTGAGCTCGCCGGCACGGCACGATCGGCCTCAGTCTCGAGTTCAATCTCGGCTAACAGCCCCTGCTCTTTCCAGCGCACGCTTGCTGCCTCGGTTGGCCACTCTTGGCCAAGCACCTCGACAGCACGACGCGAGAACACAATCGATTCGAGCAACGAGTTCGAAGCCAATCGGTTGGCGCCGTGCGCACCGGTGCAGGCAACTTCACCAACTGCAAACAATCCTCGGATGCTGGTGCGCCCCCAGGTATCAGTTGCAACACCGCCCATCCAGTAGTGCGCGGCCGGGGTCACCGGAATCGGGTTTTTGCCCCAGTCGAGGCCGTATGAACGGGTGGTCTTGCTAATGCTTGGAAAGCGCTTGGTCAGGAACTCGCTGCCAAGACCAGTTGCATCGAGCAGCACTGGCTGGCCGCCTTGGGCTCGCATCTCGGCCTGAATTGCGCGGGCAACAACATCGCGAGGTGCGAGTTCCGCCGCCGGATGCAGTTTTTGCATAAAGCGCTCGCCGCGGTTGTTGATTAGCACAGCTCCATCGCCGCGAACGGCCTCAGAGATCAAAAAGCTGCCAGGCACGGCCAAAGCGGTTGGGTGAAATTGATAGAACTCAACATCGGCAAGTTCTGCGCCTGCTCTAAAGGCGGCGGCAACACCATCACCGGTTGTGACCGAGGGGTTGGTGGTGTGGCGATATAGCTGACCGGCACCTCCGCTAGCCAGAATCACCGAGTCGGCCTCAACAAAGTGCCGGCCAGAAGCATCGAGCAGGTGCACTCCGCGAACCGCGCCGTTCTCGACCTCGAAATCGACCACAAAGGTGTGCTCAAAAATCTGAGTAGCGGTGGCACGAACGGCCTCCACCAGGGCGTTGCTGATGTCGGCTCCGGTGGTGTCGCCACCGGCGTGCAAAATGCGTGCGTGCGAGTGAGCGGCTTCAAGCCCGAGAGCAAAATCTGTGCCCTTGCGGTCGAACTCGACGCCAAAGTTGACCAGGTCATTGATGCGGTTTGGCCCTTCGGCGCAAAGCACATCCACGGCTGGTTTGTAGCAGTAGTCGGCGCCGGCGGCCAGTGTGTCGGCAACGTGCTCGGCGATCGAGTCATCGGTCGAGGTCACCGCGGCAATGCCGCCCTGGGCATAGTGCGTGTTGCTCTCGGCAAGATTGGCCTTGGTCACCAGGGTCACCTGATGGGTGCGGCTGGCTTCAACGGCTGCGATTAGACCCGCGATGCCGCTGCCGATAACAACAAGTTTTTTCATGACTGCTTTCTAGAGGGGCTTTGCTGCCAGCATGCGCTCGAGGGCGATTTTCGCGTTTGCGGTAACGCCCGCATCAACCGAAATCTGGTTAACAACTTCGCCGGCAACCAGGCGCTCGAGCACCCAGGCCAGGTATCCCGGGTGAATTCGATACATAGTCGAGCAAGGGCAGACCACAGGGTCTAGGCAAAAGATGTTGTGCTGCGGATACTCGGCGGCCAGGCGCTGCACCATGTTGATTTCGGTGCCGATGGCAAAGGTGGTTGGCTCGGTGGCTGCAGCAACCGCCTTGCGAATGTAGTCGGTCGAGCCGGCCTCGTCGGCTGCGTCAACAACCTCCATTGGGCACTCGGGGTGCACGATCACACGCACGCCCGGGAACTCGGCGCGTGCCTTTTCAATCTGGCCAACGTTGAAGCGCTTGTGAACCGAGCAGAAGCCGTTCCAAAGCACAACCTTCGCGTCGGTCAGGGTCTCTGCGCTGTTGCCGCCGAGAGGCTTGCGACCGTGCCATAGCGGCATCAAATCGGTGCTGATGCCCATCGCCTTGGCGGTGTTGCGACCAAGGTGCTGATCAGGAAAGAACAAAACTCGCTGCCCGCGCTCGAATGCCCACTTCAAAACGATTGCTGCGTTTGAAGAGGTGCAAACAATGCCGCCGTGCTCGCCGCAGAAGGCCTTCAACGCGGCCGATGAGTTCATGTAGGTAACCGGAATCACCGGAACGCGACCCTGTTCGTCGGGCTCGGTTCCATAAAGCTCTTCGAGTTGCTCCCAGCACTCGGTCACCGAGTCGATGTCGGCCATGTCGGCCATCGAACAGCCGGCGGCCAGGTTCGGCAAAATCACGGCCTGGTTTGGTTCCGAAAGAATGTCTGCGGTCTCTGCCATAAAGTGCACGCCGCAGAACACGATTGCCTCGGCGTCGGTGTGCGCCTTGGCGGCGTTGGCAAGTTGAAACGAGTCACCCAGATAGTCTGCGTGAACCACGATCTCTTCGCGCTGATAGAAGTGACCAAGAATAACCACCTTGTCGCCAAGGGTTTCTTTTGCCGCGATGATGCGCGCGTGCAGCTCAGCCTCGGTCGCGGTCTTGTATTCCGTGGGCAGCGCACCCTGACGAGGTGAACCGGTCGGAATCAGGTCGCTGCTCGAGGCTCCAGGGCCATAGGCAACCGGGCCGCCGTCAAACTCCCACGGGCCGTCGGCAAGTGATGGGCTGCAGGTCGAGTCGTTCGACTTGCCCTTCACGATCAGTTGAATGCGTTCGTTCACCGATGCTGTGGTCATTTGGTTTCTCCTGTTGCGGTGTTGGTTGCTCGATAAAGCTGTGGTGGGCGGTGGCGGGTGCCAGCAAGGCGTTCGCCGGTCGGTTCAACAATGCCGTCGCCTTCGACCATGCGCCTAAAGTTGCCCGGGTCTAGTTCGCGGCCAAGAACTGCTTCATAAACCTCGCGAAGCTGGGCCAGGGTGAATGTCTCGGCCAAGAAGCTGTGCGCGATGCGGGCATAGGCAAGTTTGTTGCGCAGGCGCCCAAGGGCATAGTCAACGATCTGGTTGTGGTCAAAGGCCAGCTGCGGCAACCGGTCGGCTTCAAACCATCGGATGTTTTCGCTCTCGATCGCAGCAGCCGCTTCGTCGCTGCCCACCAGCGCCCAATAGACGATCGAAACCACTCGGTCGGCAAGGTTGCTGCCGGGGGAGCGGTCTAGGCTGCCGAAGGCATACAGCTGCTCTAGGTAGCGAGGCTCAAGACCCGTGGTCTCGAGGAGGTTTCGCGATGCAGCTTGGCTTAGGTCTTCGGTGATGTTGAGTGGGCCACCGGGCAGTGCCCACTGACCATCAAAAGGCGCACGGATGCGGCGAACCAGGGGAAGGGTTACTTTTAGTTTTCCGTCGGCGTCTGGGCGAAGGGTGAAGATCACCGTGGACACGGCAAGGTTGGGTGCCACAAACGCTGATTGCGCTGATTCGGTCACGAAGCCTGCTGTCTACTAAAAGTAAAAATGACACTAAGTAATAATCATCTTAGTGTCATTCTGACTTTAAGCGCAAACTTGCTAGCGCCAGTGAAGATTCGAAGGTTAGTCTTCGCCGATGTCTTCGTTCCAAAGGGCATCGTTTGCCTCGATGAACTCTCGCATGATCTCGATGAGGCCAGGGTCATTCATCACGTGAACCTCGGCGCCGTGTTCGGCAACCCAGTCTTGGCCGCCCATAAAGTTTTTGTCGTCACCAACCAGAACTCGGCCGATGCCAAACTGGCGAATCAGACCCGAGCAGTACCAGCAAGGAGAAAGGCTGGTTGCGAGTGTGACTTTCTTGTAGCTGCGCTGGCGACCCGCGTTTCTAAAGGCGCTGGTCTCGCCGTGCATTGATGCATCGCCGTCTTGAACTCGGCGGTTGCGGCCGCTGCCAAGCAAGCGACCTTCTTCGTCGAAGAGTGCAGCCCCAATTGGGATGCCACCTTCGGCTAAACCGAGATGTGCCTCGGCAATGGCAACCTGGAGTTTCTCTTCGTCTGTTGCGAAGATTTGTCCAACTTTGAATTCCATTGCCGAGGCCTCTCGTTTAGGGGTTAGTTAGTTCTTTTTGTTTAGAAGCTTGTATAGCAAGAAGTAAATCACTGCTGCTGATACAAAGCCAACGACCGCGGTCCAGTCGCCGTTTTCGGCACCAGGGCCGGTTAGTGCGCCATAGAACTGAACGGTTGGCATCTCTGCCTTTGCAAACAATAGAACTGAAACAACGGTGACCAACACGAAGGTGATTGGGCCAGCGATGTTTGAGTGCTTGGTCTCTTCTTTGACCAACTTGTCAATGTCTTGACCCTTGCGTAGCAAACGGTCGACAACCAAGATGGCAACCCATGGAGCCAACCAGTAACCAACGGTTAGTAGGAACAGCTCAAATAGGAAACGGAAGTTGTCTTCAACTGCGAAGTATGAAAGTCCACCACCGATAACACCGGCAAGAACAACCATGATTGCGCGGCGGGTCTTGAAGCCAAGCTTCACGCCTGCAGCGATAAATGACATGGTGCCCGAGTAGATGTTCAGAACGTTCGCTGAAACCGAACCAACCGCGATACCAACTAGGGTAAGCACGGCCAACCAGCCAGGAAGAACTGCGGTGAAGGCGCTGGTCGGTAGACCTTCGCCAACAACACCGCTCCAAGCGATCGCACCAACCGACATTAGAAGGGTGGTAGCGGTGAAGTTACCTAGACCAGCTGCAAGGCCAACGGCCTTTGGCGAGCTGTTTGCAGGTAGGTAACGGGTGAAGTCAGCTGCAAATGGGGTCCAACCCTGGGTGTAACCATAAGCAAGAGCAACACCAACGCTGAATGCGCCCCACTTGAAGTCGGTGCCGACGCTGACGTCAAACTTACCCATCGAAATAATGACGAAGCTGACGATCGCGAATACGACTGCCAAGTAGAAGAACGCATAGCGCTCGAACTTCTGGATGAAGTTGTGGCCGATGAAGGCTGCGACAACCTGAACCAGGATGATGATGGTCACCGAAACAGCAACCGGAAGGTTGGTGAGGGAGGTGAGAGCAAAAGCACCCGAAGTGGTGTTGACCGCGAACCAACCGATACCCGCGACTAGAGTCGAGGTGGTTGCCGGAATTGCGTTGCCGCGAAGACCAAATGCGGTGCGACCTAGAACCATCTGAGGCACGCCGTGACGTGGACCCCAGCTGCTGAACCAACCGTGGGTGACTGCCGCGAGTGCGTTACCCAAGGCAACGGCAAGAATTGCCTGCCAAACGTTTAGACCAGCAAAAACAGCTAGTGCGCCAATAAAGATAGTTGCGAACTCTAGGTTCGGGGATGACCAAACGGTGAACAAGTGCCACGGTTTGCCATGACGCTCACCCGACGGAATCGGGAGAATGTCGTTGGTTTCGATTGCAGTTGAGGATGCCTGTGCAGAGCCTGTGTTGTTTTGTGTCATAGCGACAATCTAGTGGTGAAGAGCAGGTGAACAATGCCATTTCGCCATCGTTTTGTTGTCTTTTACCTATCTGAAATGAAGATTTTTGTCGCTCAATTTGTAGAAATGGAACAAACAGTAATCTTGAACACATCATGCCCGCCGATTCGCTTGCCAAAACCGTTGACCTAACGGGGCAACTGGTGACCCTGCGACAGCTTTCGCTAGATGTTCTTGATGCTTACCTCGAGATGCTTGCCGACCCCGAGGGCCAGCGACTGACCGCAACCACTCAAACCTTTACGCGCGAGAAAATCGTCGACTGGCTTACTACCCGCGCTGGAACCGCTGGCCGAAGCGACTGGGCAATCTTTGAGCGTGGTACCAAAGATTTTGCAGGCGAGGTGGTTCTCAACGAATTCGACGAAAAAAAGAACTCGATGAACCTTCGCATAGCCTTGCGCGGGCCGAACTGGTTCGGCCGAGGTTTGGGCGGCGAGGCAATTCAACTTGTGCTCGAGCACGTCTTCAACACGAGCTCGCTCTCAAAAATCACTCTCGAGGTATTGGTCGACAACGCCCGTGCCATCGGAGCGTATGAAAAATCGGGTTTCCAGCCTGGGCGCCAATTCAGTGAGGGCAAGCTTCGCTACCTGAGAATGTCCTGCGACCGCTACGACTTCATCCGTGCGCTCGCCGAGCGCAAGATGGCAGAGCATATCGATTTAGAGCAGTGGCAATTTGGTTTCGACAGCGCCAAGCGCCGCGCCGGTCTTTGCAACTACACCTCGAAGACCATAACCATTTCGCGTTATCTGGCCGACATTCACAGCATCGACGAAACTATGCAGGTGGTGCTGCACGAGGTGGCGCACGCAATGTGCGGCAAGAACGCCGGTCACACCAAAACCTGGCTCAACACGGCTAAGTCGATTGGCTATCGAGCCGAGAAGTTCACCGGCAAAGAGATTGCCGAAGAAACCGCCACCTGGATTGGCACCTGTCGCGGCGGCCACACGCACTATCGCTATCGCCAGCCGAGCCGGCCGTTAAGTTGTGCACTTTGCGGCAAGGGTTTCTCTAGAGCCAACTTGATTCACTGGCAGCACCGCGATCAACTCGAGGGCTAAAGAGTTCGAATCTCGGTTGTGGTTTTAGCGGGTTAGTGCGAACCAGATCACAATCATGGTGACCACAAAACCGGCAAAGAAGTTGAGCCAAATGAATCGCTTCCAACCGCGGTTTGCTTCTTCACATCTCTCATCGGTGATGCCAAGGTGCGGCGCCACGATGGCCAAATACGGCACGGCGGCAATGGCCGAAAGCGCAGCCGGCATGCCGGTGAAAAGAACCAGGATGCCAGCCGCGGCGTAGGCGAGGAAGGCGAACCAAACGGTTGCGCGTGCACCAATCACGGTTGCGATGGATGAGATGCCACCCTCGCGGTCGGCCTTCACGTCTTGAACGGCACCGAAGGCGTGTGAAGCCATGCCCCAAAGAGTGAAGGCAAGGGCGATGAACAACAGCTTCGGTTCGAGCAGGTTTGCGCCTGCGAGCGATGCGCCAATCAGCATCGGGCCAACAAAGTGGCTGGCCGAGGTGATCGAATCCAGAATTGGCTTTTCTTTGAATCGAAGGCCCTTGGCGCTATAGGCCACCACGGTGAACAAAATCAAAGTGGTCCAAATGTTTGAGCTCAGATTGCCGTAAACGTAAAGGTGCAGCACAAAGGGGAACGAAGAAATGATGGCGGCCCAGATGGTTAGCTTGTGCCACTTTGGTGCCAGAAGTGCGCCTTCGATGCCGCCCTTGCGTGGGTTGCGCAGGTCGGACTCATAGTCGAAAACATCGTTGATGCCGTACATCAACAGGTTGTAAGGGCCTAAGAAGAAGATTGTTCCAACGACCCAGTTCAGATCAACCTGGCCGGCCACCAGCCAGTAGGCAACGGCGAACGGATAGGCGGTGTTGATCCACGACACAGGGCGGGACGACCAGAACAGTTGCTTGATTGCTTCGATCATTTTTGCCTCTTGGTTAGCTCGGCTGCGATCGATAGCAGCAGGGGAGCTGCCAAGGCGTAGGCGAAGTCTTCGATGGGTGCATACCCAATTTTGATGCCCGTGATTAGCGCCTCGTCGTAAGCCACGATTCCGGTGCCAACAATTATGTTGTCAAAAACTGCGGTCATCGCCACCAAGGCGAGTGTTGCCAACCCAATGGGCTTCCAAGGAAGACGCTTGATCAGCAGTAACCCTGCAACAGCAACGGCTCCCAAAAAGAGCGAATTCAAAAGCAGGTACGTCATTTGCGCGCCAACCTCCCGAAAGCCTTAAGCAGTAGAAGGGCGCTGTAGCTGAGCAGAATCAGAAAGAAAATCTCTTCGACGGGCAGTTCTTTTGAGAGCGTGATTCCAGTCAGGTGCTGGGCGTTGCCCCTAAAAAAGATTCCAAGGGCAATTCCAGCTAGATCCCAGATCAAAAAGAATGCAACGCTGATGATTAGTAGGCAGCGGTAGGCCTTGTTCTTACCGAGGGCTAGCTTGTATTTGAAATCCAGGGTCGCCAAACCGGCAATCGAAACCAGTAGCGCACCGAGATACAAAAAACTCAACGCAGCCCCTTCCACCCATTCTCTCCAACCGGCTTTATCTCGTGCTTGATTGGGCCAGCGCTGCGGTCATCGACCAAACGCTTATAGACAAGTTCGGCACCGATGAGGCACATAGGCAGACCGATTCCAGGAATGCTGTGGTGGCCTGCATAGTAAAGACCCTCGACTTTTTTGCTCTTGTTGGCAGGTCTGAAGAATGCACTCTGCTTGAGAGTGTGGGCCATGCCAAGAGCGGTGCCCGACCAAGCGTTGAGGTCGTTAACAAAGTCTGCTGGCCCCATGGTTCGGCGAACCACGATGCGCTCGGCCAAGTCGGGAATCTCACACCAGTCTGAAATCTGCTGGATGATTCGGTCGGCCGCAGCTTCGAAGGCCGCGTCGCCCTGCCCGTCGATGCCACCAGCGCCAAGCTCTGGGTCGGCGGCGATCGGAACCAACACGAATAGGTTCTCGTAGCCCTCGGGGGCGACGCTCGAGTCGGTAATGCTCGGGGCGCAGATGTAGAGCGAAGCTGGGTCTGGAATCACGCTGGTTGCACCCTGCTTGCGCTTCTCGCTCGGAGTGCGGAAGACCTCTTTGAAGTTCTTGGCCCAGTCATCTGAATACAAAAGCGTGTGGTGATTTAGCTGTGGCAAGCGACCTTTGACGCCCAAGAACAGCAGCATTGCAGATGGACCAGGAACCTTGTCTTTCCACCATGACTCTGGCAGGGTCTGATACTTCGGTTCGAGTAACTGAGTCTCAACGTGGTGAAGGTCGGCATTGCCAACGACTACATCGGCGCCATAGAACACATCGCCAACCGAAACACCGGCCACGTGGCCATCATCGGTGGTTTCAATCTTGGTGACCCGAGAGTTCACGTGAACCTCGACGCCGTGCTTTTTGGCAATTCGTTCGACTGCCTCGATGATCGTGTAGAAACCGCCCATCGGGTAGAAGACACCAACGTTCATGTCTACGTGGGTCATCAGGTGATACATGCTCGGGGTGTCATAAGGCGATGCTCCGAGAAAAACGGCCGGAAAGTTCAGAATCTTGCGAAGGCGGGCATCTTTGACGTGCTGGCCGGCGAATTTGTCGAGAGGGGTCAGCAGGTGCTTGATAAAGCGGCCGGCGCGAGCCAAAACCTCTGGGTGAACAAATGACTTGGCGTTCTGAAAGTTTGTGTAAAGAAAGTGCTTGATCGAGAGCTTGTAGGCATCTTCGGCCGAATCAATGTAGTCCTGCAGGCGCTGGCCAGCACCGGGTTCGATCGCATCAAACAGAACCTTGTTGTCTTCGAGGTTCTGGCGAATGATCAGCTTGTCGCCGTGGCCTTCGTTGCGAGTTTGATAGGCCGGGTCAAGGCGCACCAGGTCGAGCTCGGCAGCCGCGGTGGTGCCCATCAGCTTGAAGAACTGGTCAAAGGCATCCGGCATCAAATACCAGGATGGCCCCATGTCGAACTTGAAGCCGTCTTTCTCCCAGATGTAGGCACGGCCGCCAACCTTGTCGCGGGCCTCAAGCACCGTGACCTTCATGCCAGCCTTGGCCAAGAGCGCTGCCGTTGACAAGCCGGCGATGCCGCCGCCGATTACTACTGCCTTTTTCTGAGTCATTTCGGGTTTACTCCAAGTAATGCCTTGAGAAGAATCCAGAGCTTCACTGAATTCGGAACGCTGATTCTGGTTTCAATCAGTTTTTCGGCCGAGGTGTTCCTGATTCGCTCATTTAGAGCTGCAAAAAACATTTGGGCTGCGGCAACGGCCTTGCGCGAGCTTGGTGTCAAGAGTGGAAGGGTTTTGGCCGAGACCAAAAGGTCTGCCTCGATGTCGGCAATCAGCTCGGCTTTTTGCGCTTCGTTGAAGCTAGCCACTGTGACATTTGGAAAGTAAGAGCGACCGAGCTTCTTGAAGTCGGCGGCAAGGTCTCGCAAAAAGTTCACCTTTTGAAAAGCAGCGCCAAGTGCCCTTGCCCCGGCAACCATGGTTTGGTGTTCGGTCGCCGAATAATCTCGACCGGCAACGAAGGCCTTCAGGCACATCAGGCCAACCACCTCGGCCGAGCCGTAAACATAAGTGTCGAAGCTCTTTTGGTCATGTTCGCGCTGGTGCAAGTCCATGCGCATCGAAGTAAAAAATGGCTCGATGATGTCGCGCTCGATGCCAACCGCGCGGGCGGTGTGCGCAAAGGCGTGAACCACAAGGTTGGTGCTGAAACCCTCGGCCAGCGCACGATAGGTTTCGGCCTCTAGGTCATCAAGAAGAGCCTCAGGTTCGCGGTGATTTGAGCGAAGCACATCTAGGGCCTCGGCGGCGGCGCCATCAACAATTTCATCGGCAACGCGAACCAGTGCATAGATATTGCGCACCTGCTGGCGAACCGATTTTCCGAGCAGCTTTGAAGCCCAGCCAAATGAAGTTGAGTATGCGTCGATGATTTCTGCAGAGGAGCGCTCGGCAGCCAACGTATAAAGCGCTAGCGATGTGGTCTGACCCACGCTGGTTGACTTGCTCACACCCCTAACTTACCCCGAGCGGCAGACAGATTGAATCGGTTTGCGGCAGCGGCGGGAATGAACTTCGCGACCACCCTGTTTTGATCCTCACCAGAGCAACTTTCGACTTTCGACGAAGAGGGTAAGAACATGCAAAAAGAAGCAAACTCGATTTGGGATGTAGTTGGCGCAGCGCTTCTTGCGATGGCTATTCCAATCTTCATTTTCATCGGCCTCGGCATGGCCGCGCTTTTCGGCAAGTTCTAGCAAAATCGAGGCTCATCGGGCCGCCGTGAAAGATAGACTTGACCCTATGTCTGTAGATATCAAGCCGCGTTCACGCGCAGTCACCGATGGAATTGAAAAGACCGCCTCGCGAGGCATGCTTCGTGCCGTTGGCATGGGCGACGAAGACTGGGTAAAACCTCAGATCGGTGTTGCCAGCTCTTGGAGCGAAGTCACCCCCTGCAACCTTTCGCTCGACCGCTTGGCCGATGCCGCAAAGCAGGGCGTTCACGCCGGTGGCGGTTACCCGCTTGAGTTCGGAACCATCTCGGTTTCTGACGGCATTTCTATGGGCCACGAAGGCATGCACTTCTCATTGGTCTCGCGTGAAGTTATCGCCGACTCGGTCGAGGTAGTCATGCAGGCTGAACGTCTAGACGGCTCGGTTCTTCTAGCCGGCTGTGACAAGTCACTGCCGGGCATGCTCATGGCAGCTGCCCGCCTAGACCTTTCATCCGTGTTCTTGTATGCCGGTTCGATTATGCCTGGTTGGGTAAAGCTCGAAGACGGCAGCGAGAAGCAGGTCACCATCATCGATGCCTTCGAGGCGGTTGGTGCTTGCAAGGCCGGCAAGATGTCTGAAGAAGACCTGACCCGCATCGAAAAGGCAATCTGCCCTGGCGAGGGTGCCTGTGGTGGCATGTACACCGCAAACACCATGGCTTCTGCTGCAGAAGCACTTGGCATGAGCTTGCCTGGCTCGGCTGCGCCACCGGCTGCAGACCGTCGCCGCGACAACTGGGCGCACCGCTCGGGCGAGGCAGTGGTAAACCTTCTTCGCCTCGGCATCACTGCTCGCGACATTTTGACCAAGAAGGCATTCGAGAACGCAATCGCGGTAACCGTTGCTTTCGGTGGTTCAACCAACGCCGTTCTTCACCTTTTGGCAATCGCACGCGAGGCCGAGGTTGACCTAACCCTCGATGACTTCAACCGCATCGCCGACAAGGTGCCACACCTTGGCGACCTAAAGCCTTTCGGCCAATACGTTATGACCGACGTCGACCGCATCGGTGGCGTTCCGGTAATGATGAAGGCTCTGCTTGACGCAGGTTTGTTGCACGGCGACGCGCTAACCGTCACCGGCAAGACTGTTGCCGAGAACTTGGCTTCGGTCAACACCCCAGACCCAGATGGCAAGATCATTCGCGCCATCAACAACCCAATTCACAAGACCGGCGGCATCGCCATTTTGCGCGGTTCGATGGCCCCAGACGGTGCCGTGGTTAAGACCGCTGGCTTCGACCTCGAAGAATTCACTGGCCCAGCCCGCGTGTTTGAGCGCGAGCGCGAAGCCATGGATGCCCTAACCGAAGGCAAGATCTCGGCGGGTGACGTAGTGGTAATTCGCTACGAAGGCCCTAAGGGTGGCCCGGGCATGCGCGAAATGCTTGCCATTACCGCAGCCATTAAGGGTGCAGGTTTGGGTAAGGATGTTCTACTATTGACTGACGGACGATTCTCAGGCGGCACAACCGGCCTTTGCATCGGACACATTGCACCAGAGGCCACCGATGGTGGACCAATTGCTCTGGTTCGCGATGGCGACTTAATTCGAGTCAACATCGCTTCTCGATCGCTCGAACTACTCGTTGAGCCTGAAGAGTTGGCTGCACGCAAGCAAGATTGGCAGCCTCTTCCACCGCGTTACACCCGCGGCGTTCTCGCGAAATATTCGAAGCTAGTGCACTCTGCAGCAGAGGGCGCGTACTGCGGCTAATTCGCTCAAGCAAAAATCACTTGGTTCTTGCACGCAAAAGCTAACGAGAGAAGTATTCAATGACTAACGAGGTCCTTACCGGAGCCCAGGCGATTGTTCGCAGCCTGGAGATGCTCGGTATCGAAGACGTCTTTGGTTTGCCTGGTGGCGCAATTTTGCCTACCTACGATCCATTGATGGACTCAAAAAAGATTCGCCACATTTTGGTTCGCCACGAGCAGGGTGCTGGTCACGCTGCCGAAGGTTATGCATCGGCATCGGGCAAGCTCGGTGTTTGCATCGCAACCTCTGGCCCAGGTGCAACCAACTTGGTCACCGCAATCGCCGACGCCTACATGGACTCGGTTCCGCTTTTGGCAATCACCGGACAGGTCGGCTCAAAGCTGATCGGTACCGATGCTTTCCAAGAGGCAGACATCGTCGGTATCACCATGCCAATCACCAAGCACTCGTTCTTGGTTACCCGCCCAGAAGACATCCCAGAGGTTATGGCAGCTGCCGTAATGATCGCCACCACCGGCCGACCTGGCCCGGTTTTGGTTGACGTAACCAAGGATGCCCAGCAGGGTAAGGCAGAGTTCGTTTGGCCGCCAAAAGTTGACCTGCCTGGCTATAAGCCGGTCACCAAGCCTCACGGCAAGCAGATTCAGGCCGCGGCTCAGCTGATCAAAGAGGCTAAGCGCCCGGTTCTTTACGTTGGTGGCGGCGTGGTTCGTGCCGGCGCTCACAAAGAGCTGTTCAAGCTCGCCGAGCTAATCGGTGCTCCAGTGGTCACGACTCTGATGGCCCGCGGTGCCTTCCCAGATTCACACAAGCAAAACCTAGGTATGCCTGGCATGCACGGAACCGTTCCTGCGGTTACCGCGCTGCAGAAGAGTGACCTTCTGATCACCCTCGGCGCGCGTTTCGACGACCGCGTGACCGGTGACGTGAAGGGCTTTGCAACCGGCGCCAAGGTTATCCACGTTGACATCGACCCTGCCGAAATTGGAAAGATTCGTTTTGCAGATGTGCCAATCGTTGGCGATGCCCGCGAGGTTATCGACGAGCTAAACCAAGAGCTAAAGGCAACCATCGGCAAGGGCGATCTAGACATCGCCGAGTGGTGGGTCTTCCTAAACGGTTTGCTCGAGCGCTACCCATTGGGCTACACCCCGGCAAACGACGGCAAGCTTTCACCGCAGCACGTGATCACCCGCATCGGTGAGCTATCTGGCCCAGAGGCCATTTATGCGGCCGGTGTTGGTCAGCACCAAATGTGGTCGGCTCAGTTCATCAAGTACGAGCGTCCAAATGCCTGGCTAAACTCTGGCGGTGCCGGCACCATGGGTTACTCGGTTCCTGCAGCAATGGGTGCCAAGGTCGGTCAGCCAGACCGAGTGGTTTGGGCAATCGACGGCGACGGTTGTTTCCAGATGACCAACCAAGAGTTGGCTACCTGTGCAATCAACAACATTCCAATCAAGGTTGCGATCATCAACAACTCTTCGCTTGGCATGGTTCGTCAGTGGCAGACCTTGTTCTACAACGAGCGCTACTCAAACACCGACCTAAACACCGGCACCGACACCATCATGATTCCTGACTTCGTCAAATTGGCTGATGCTTACGGCTGCTTGGCCATCCGTGTTGAAAAAGAAGAAGACATCGACAAGGCGATCAAGTTGGCGCTCGAAACCAACGACCGCCCAGTGGTTATCGACTTCATTGTTAGCCGCGATGCCATGGTTTGGCCGATGGTTGCAGCCGGTCTAACCAACGATGAGGTTCAGTACGCCCGCGATGCGGCGCCAGTCTGGGATGGAGTGGAGTAGAAAATGTCAAAGCACGTACTTTCACTCGTAGTCGAGGACAAGCCTGGAATCTTGACCCGCGTTGCAGCATTGTTTGCGCGCCGTGGGTTCAACATCGAATCGCTGGCCGTTGGCACCAGCGAGGTCGAGGGCCTTTCACGCATGACCGTCGTGGTCAACGTTGAGGGCGCTCCGCTAGAGCAGGTCACCAAGCAGCTCAACAAGTTGATCAACGTAATCAAGATTGTTGAGCTCGAAGCCGACCAGGCTGTGCAGCGCGACCACATGTTGATCAAGGTCAAAACCGACGCCACAACTCGCTCTGCAGTGCTCGAGGCAGTAACCTTGTTCCGTGCGCGCGTTATCGACGTTGTGAGCGATGCACTGATCATCGAGGTCACCGGCGACACTGCAAAGTGCGCAGCCTTCATCAAAGTTCTCGAACCTTTCGGCATCAAAGAATTGGTGCAGTCGGGTGTCTTGGCTATGGGCCGCGGCTCGAAATCAATCACCGAAAAGGTGCTCAAGTAAAAGCTTCGAATGGGTTTTCTCATTCGGTAGAACCAACAAAAACCAAATCGCTTTCTAAATAAAGAAAACAAGGAGATACAAAGTGGCTGAAATCTTTTATGACAAGGATGCAGACCTTTCGATCATTCAGGGTCGCAAAGTTGCAGTTCTTGGTTACGGCTCACAGGGTCACGCTCACTCGCTAAACCTGAAGGACTCAGGCGTAGACGTAGTAGTAGGTCTTCCTGCGACCTCAAGGTCAAAGGCAAAGGCTGAAGAGGCCGGCCTAAAGGTGCTAACCCCAGCTGAGGCTTCAGCATGGGCCGACGTAATCGTCGTTCTTGCACCAGACCCACGCCAGCGCGACCTATACAACCAGGACATCGAGCCAAACCTGTCTGCAGGTAAGGCGCTTGTTTTCGGTCACGGTTTCGCAATCCGTTACGGTTACATCACCGCTCCAGAGGGCGTTGACGTATTCCTAGTTGCACCAAAGGGCCCAGGCCACTTGGTTCGTCGCGAGTACGAAGGCGGTCGTGGTGTTCCAAACTTAATCGCAGTTCACCAGGACGCAACCGGCAACGCATTCGACCTAGGTCTTTCATACTCGAAGGCAATCGGTGGAACCCGTGCGGGCACCATCAAGACCACCTTCTCAGAAGAGACCGAGACCGACTTGTTCGGTGAGCAGGCCGTTCTTTGTGGTGGCGCTTCGCAGCTAATCCAGTACGGTTTCGAGACCCTAACCGAAGCTGGTTACCAGCCTGAGGTTGCTTACTTCGAGGTTCTTCACGAGCTAAAGCTCATCGTTGACCTTATGTACGAGGGTGGCATTGCAAAGCAGCGTTGGTCAGTTTCTGACACCGCTGAGTACGGTGACTACATCTCAGGCCCACGCGTCATCGGCCCAGAGGTAAAGGACCGCATGCGCGATGTTCTAACCGACATCCAGGACGGCACCTTTGCACGTCGTTTCGTTGCAGACCAGGATGCAGGTGCTCCAGAGTTCCTAGCGCTACGCGCCAAGGGCGAGGCTCACCCAATCGAGGCAGTTGGCCGCACCCTGCGCAAGCTGTTCTCATGGATCAAGAACTCAGACGACTACCAGGAAGGCAACGCAGCTCGCTAATTTGAGCTCGTTCCTAACGGATCGTAGAAAACCCCGCATCGAAAGGTGCGGGGTTTTTCTTTGCCCTGGTGGGCGGGGGAGTTTGTTGGGCGGGGGAGCCGGGTGCTAGGCGATCAGTTGGAGCTCGACCAGCGGGTTTTGTTTGATCTCGCGCACAAAGTCTGATTCGCCGCGCTGCCATTCGAGGGCAGAGGCAAACTGCACGTTGACCTCGCGGCCGAGCAGGTCTTCTGCTCGGGCAGCTGCTCTAGATGCCTCGATGCGGCTCACGTTGCCAATCAACAGCAGGTCTACTTCTTTTGGTGCTGCAGCGGTTTGGCGCGAAAGTCTGGCAGCCCATACTCCAAATAGAAAAGCGTGTTCGATGCCGTCGAGACCAACAAGCAGTGGCGGCAGAACCGCCGCTGGCCCATAGCTAAACGCCACAATCTGGCTGACCGAATCAAACAGCAGGTGTTCTTTGTTTGCCTGGATGAACCGTGCGCGACCCGAAGTCTTTTGAATGACCAGTTGCCCATCGAGCAGGCGATCGACCTCGCGCATCGCGGTTGGCAGGCTGGTGCCGGCAAATTCGGCCAGGTGGCTGATCGAGAAAAGTTCATTGGGGTTCATGAAAAGCTCGGCCAAAATCAGGCCCTGGGCATCGCTTTTCAACAGTGGAGACAGCTTTGCTGCGGCAACTTTCATACTGGCTATTGTAAGTAATGTTTATTGAAAATTACTAGGGCGATTTTTGCAAAACTCGGTTCTAAACTTGTTCTCGTTGCCGAATCTCGGCACCCACAAATCACGAGGATGTAGCAATGACTAAGCCAGTTGTTCTAATTGCCGAAGAGCTTTCACCAGCGACCGTTGAGGCGCTTGGCCCAGACTTTGACGTTGTAAACGTTGACGGAACCGACCGCCCAGCGCTGCTTGCAGCACTAGCCAAGGCAGACGCCATCTTGGTTCGCTCGGCAACCCAGGTTGACGCAGAGGCAATCGCCGCGGCGCCAAAGCTTAAGGTTGTTGCTCGCGCCGGTGTTGGTCTAGACAACGTTGACATCAAGGCTGCCACCGCTGCCGGTGTGATGGTCGTCAACGCACCAACCTCAAACGTGATCTCGGCAGCAGAGCTAGCCATCTCACAGATGCTTGGCCTAGCTCGTCACATTCCAGACGCCAACCACTCGCTAAAGGCTGGCGAATGGAAGCGTTCGCAGTTCACCGGAACCGAGCTTTACGAGAAGACCGTTGGCATCGTGGGCCTTGGCCGCATCGGTGGCTTGGTTGCCCAGCGTCTAGCCGGCTTCGGCGTCGAACTAATCGGTTACGACCCATACATCACCCCGGCTCGCGCCGAGCAGATGGGTGTCAAGCTCGCCACCCTCGACGAGGTCATGCAGCAGTCAGACTTCATCACCATTCACATTCCAAAGACCCCAGAGACCACCGGAATGATCTCGACCGCACAGTTTGCGATCGCCAAGCCAAACCTTCGAATCGTCAACTGCTCACGCGGTGGAATCATCGATGAAGAAGCGCTATTCACAGCGCTAAGCACCAACCAGATTGCCGGTGCCGGTCTCGACGTATTCGTTCAGGAGCCACCAAAGGGCAACCCGCTTCTTGGCCTAAAGAACATCCTGGTCACCCCGCACCTAGGTGCATCGACCGATGAGGCTCAAGAGAAGGCTGGCATCTCGGTTGCTAAGTCAGTTCGCTTGGCTCTTGCCGGCGACCTAGTGCCAGACGCAGTCAACGTTGCCGGTGGCAACATCGACGCTTCGGTCAAGCCGGGCATCAACCTAATCGAAAAGCTTGGCCAGGTTTTGTTTGGTCTTTCGGGTGGCAACGTCACCGCAATCGAGGTTGAGGTTCGCGGCGAGATCGCGGTTCACGACGTATCGGTTCTAAAGCTTGCCGGTCTAAAGGGCTTCTTCCAGAACGCGGTTACCGAGCAGGTTTCATACGTGAACGCACCTTTGATGGCTGACCAGCGCGGCATCGATGTCAAGCTAGTTGTCGACACCAACTCAGATGAGTACCGCAACGTAACCACCATCAAGGCAACCCTTGCCGATGGCACGACCGCCTCGGTTTCGGGAACCGTTATCGGCCCGAAGCTGCACCAGAAGATCACCAACATCAACGGTTATGACGTTGAGTTGGCTCTTGCCGAGCACCTAGTGCTGATGGTTTACGGCGACCGCCCAGGCATCGTGGCTATCTATGGCAAGGCTTTCGCAGACGCCGGCATCAACATCGCCGCCATGCAGATTGCTCGTCAGCAAAAGGGCGGCAAGGCGCTTTCGGTTATCACCGTTGACTCACCGGTTGAGGCAGGCGTTCTTGAGAGCGTTCGCGTTGCAATCGAGGCCGACGTAATGAAGGCAATCGACATCAACGCCTAAGTCACAGTTATTTTTCAAATCCCAGAATTTGAATAACAAAAAACCCGCCTCAATTGCGAGGCGGGTTTTTTTATTGGCCGAGGCCGAAGCTAATTCTTAGAGGCTTGGGTCGAAAGAAACTTCGCGACCAGAGCTGATCCAGCCCATGGTGCCGTTGGCAACCGAAACGGCGTCATAGCCCTGGCTCAAAAGGTAGTCGGCACCAGACTGGCTGCGAGCACCCGAGCGGCAAACTACAAAAATCTTTTCATCCTTTGGAATCAGGTGAAACTTGTCAGGCAACTGTCCAAGTGGAATGTGGTGCACGCCAGGCACGTGGCCATCGGCAAACTCGTCGTCTTCGCGCACGTCAAGCACCCAGGCGCCGGTTTCTAGCTCAAGCGCTAGGTCTGAAATTGTGATCTCGTCGGCCATCAAAGGGTCCTTTCAAAAAGAGGCATTACATTTCAAGTATGGATTCTTCTTACTGGGACGCAAAATTCGACACCGACGACTACATCTACACAACCGTGGTGAATCGCTTTGTGAAGGAGTACTGCGAACCGCTGATTGCTGCTCAGCCCAAGGGCAAAATGATTGACCTTGCCGGGGGAGAGGGTCGCAATGCGATCTGGTTTAGCGAGCAGGGTTGGCAGTCAGAGAACATCGACTGGTCGCGCAAGGCTCTGTCTAAGTCGCTCAAGCTGGCCGAAGAGCGCGGGGTTGCCGACCTTCATTTTGCTCACGTTGCCGATGCCACCGGTTTTGAATCCGTGTTGACCCCGGTCGACATCGGTGTGGTTGCCTATCTTCAGGTGCCACAAGCCGATCTCGCCGACGCAATCGACACCCTGACCGACAACATCCGTGTTGGTGGCCACCTGCTTGGGGTTTGGCACGCGCGTGAAAACCTTGGCGGCGGCTATGGCGGCCCACAGAACCCAGATGTTTTGCCAACTGTCGAAGGCCTCAAAGAGATTTGCGCCGATTTGCCACTCGAAATCGAGGTTGTGACCAACTGCGAGGGGCAAGTGCAAACCAAGGATGGCCTCAAGCCCTCGATCACCGTCATTCTTTTGGCCAAACGCCTCTAAACCGCCCAAAAACAGGCGGGTGATGCGAGTAAAGTTGAGAGCAATCAACAGCACTTGGGAGCATCATCTTGACGCGTGAATACAAAATCGCAGTAATCGGTGGCGACGGCATTGGCCCAGAGGTCACCAACATCGCCCTCGAGGCAATGAACCGTGCAACCGTGGGTTCTGGCGTCAGCTTCAAGACCACCGAGTTTGACCTTGGCGCGCGTCGCTATTTGGCAACGGGCGAGACCCTCAGCGATGCCGACATGGATGCCCTCAAGCAGAACGATGCCATTCTTTTGGGTGCCATCGGCGACCCTCGCGTGCCATCGGGTGTGCTCGAGCGTCAGTTGCTGCTCAAGCTTCGTTTCTCATTTGACCACTATGTGAACCTTCGCCCAACGAAGCTTTACCCGGGCGTGGTTAGCCCGCTTGCCGACCCGGGCAAGGTTGATTTTGTTGTAGTTCGCGAAGGCACCGAGGGTCCATACGTGGGCAACGGTGGCGCGATTCGTGTTGGCACCCCAGCCGAGGTTGCCAACGAGGTTTCGGTTAACACCGCCTTCGGCGTTGAGCGTCTGGTTCGCTATGCGTTCGAGCTTGCTTCAACCCGCGACCGCAAGAAGGTCACCCTGGTTCACAAGCACAACGTTTTGGTTCACGCCGGTTGGTTGTGGCAGCGCACCGTCAACAAGGTTGCCGAAGAGTTTCCTGGCATCACCCACGACTACCTTCACATCGACGCCGCAACCATCTTCATGGTCACCGACCCAGAGCGTTTCGACGTAATCGTGACTGATAACCTATTTGGAGACATCATCACTGATCTAGCTGCTGCCATCGGCGGCGGCATTGGGCTCGGAGCCTCTGGAAACATCAATCCAGACGGAACCTTCCCGAGTATGTTCGAACCGGTACATGGTTCGGCCCCCGACATTGCAGGCAAAAACCTTGCCGACCCAACCGCAGCCATTCTGTCGGCTGCACTGCTGCTCAACCACCTCAAAAACCCGGTTGCCGCAGCTCGAATCGAAAATGCCGTCGCAGCCGACCTAGCTAGCCGCGGCACCAAAAAGCGTTCAACCACCGAGGTTGCCGAGAGCATCTTCGCTCTCCTATAAACCCAATTTAGGTTTCAAGAAAGAAGCAGATCATGGCCGATCTAGAGTTCAAAGTAACCCGCAACTCAAACCCGCTTCCTGCGGCCGAGCGTGAAGAAATTCTCAAGGCCCCGGTCTTCGGTGCCAACCTGACCGACCACCAGGTCGTTTGCGTCTGGGAGAAAGACAAGGGTTGGACCTCTGCTGAGGTCATTCCATACGGCCCAATCATGATGGACCCATCTGCTGCCGTTCTTCACTACGGCCAAGAAATCTTTGAGGGCATCAAGGCTTACCGTCACCAGGATGGTTCGATCTGGACCTTCCGCCCAGAGGCGAACGCCAAGCGTCTGCAGCTTTCTGCTCGCCGCATGGCTCTACCAGAACTGCCGGTTGAACTCTTCGTTGAGTCGCTAAAGCAGCTCATTGCCGTCGATGGCGCGTGGGTTCCAGAGCCGGTCAACGAAAAGACTCTATACATTCGCCCGTTCGAGATTGCCGCCGAGAACTTCCTTGGTGTTCGTGCCGCTCACCGCGCCGAATACCGCGTGATCGCCTCGCCGGTTGGCCCATACTTCACAGGCGGCCTAAAGCCGGTTTCGATCTGGATCGCTCTCGACTCTTCGCGTGCGGGTAAGCACGGCACCGGTGAGGCAAAGACCGGTGGCAACTACGCAGCATCATTGCTCGCTCAGAATGAGGGCTACGAAAACGGTTGCTCGCAGGTGATGTTCCTCGACGCCGAATCTTCGACCTACATCGAAGAGCTTGGTGGCATGAACCTATTCTTCGTCTACAAAGACGGCCACGTTGCTACTCCGTCGCTCGACGGCACCATTCTTCGCGGCATCACCCGCGACTCGGTTTGCACCCTGATCCGCGACCGCGGCATCAACCTCGAAGAGCGCAAAATCACCCTGGATGAAGTTCGCGCGGGCATCAACTCTGGCGAAATCGTTGAGGTCTTTGCCTGTGGAACCGCTGCCGTGATCACTCCGATCGGTCAGTTCAAGAGCCGCGTCGAAACCATTGGTTCGGCCGATGCTGAACCTGGCGAGTTGACCGCAAGCCTGCGTGCCGAGTTAACCGGCATTCAATATGGCACCGTGGCCGACCGCCACAACTGGCTAGTCAAGCTTTCTGACTAATGCGCGTCGCTCGTTTTAGCCTGAACGGCGAACCACGCTTCGGCATCGTCGATGGCCCAGAGCTCGTTGTGCTTGCCGGAAACCCGCTGGTTGCCGGTTACGAAACCACTGGCGATCGAGTGCCGATCAAAGAGGTCAAGCTTCTTGCGCCGAGCATTCCATCCAAGGTGGTTTGCGTTGGCAAAAATTATGCCGACCACATTGCCGAGATGAATCTTTCGACCGAGGCAGAGCCAACCCTGTTTTTGAAGCCTTCATCATCGATTGTGGGACCTGGCGATGCAATCGTTTTGCCGGCGCAGAGCCAGCAAGTCGACCTGGAGGTTGAGCTAGCAATCGTGATGGGGCAGATTGCCAAAAACGTCACCGAGGCAGATGCGCTCAACTACGTTTGGGGCTACACCGTTGCCAACGATGTCACCGCGCGTGACCTTCAGTTCAGCGACGACCAGTGGGCTCGCTCAAAGTCTTTCGACAGCTTCTGCCCACTTGGCCCATGGATCGAAACCGAGTTTGTTCCCGAAGACCAGGTTCTCGAGAGCCGTGTCGACGGCGAGGTTCGTCAGAACTCGACCCTGACCCACATGCTGCACAACGTGCCAAAGATCATCAGCTACATCAGCCAAAACATGACTCTGCTGCCTGGCGATGTGGTGCTCACCGGCACCCCGGCGGGCATCTCGCCGATTCTTGCCGGCCAGATTGTCGAGTGCGAAATCGAAGGCATCGGCACCCTAGTCAACCCGGTCGTCTAAACCCCACTCGCGGCAGGTCGTTTAGACTTGAGCATTATGTCTTCTGTGATCACCGCACCTTTTTCAACCGCAACCGGCGCCGATGTGAAGGTGCGTTTTTGCCCTTCGCCAACCGGCACCCCGCACGTTGGTTTGATTCGAACCGCACTGTTCAACTGGGCCTACGCCCGTCACACCGGCGGTTCGTTTCTGTTTCGCATTGAAGACACCGATGCAGAGCGCGACAGCGAAGAATCTTTCGACATGATTCTCGACGCCCTCGGTTGGCTCGGTTTGAACTGGGATGAAGGCGTAAACGTGGGTGGCCCAGCAGAGCCATACCGTCAGAGCGAGCGCAGCCACATTTATCTCGACGTAATCGAGAAGCTCAAGGCATCTGGCCACATCTATGAAAGCTATTTGACCGGCGAAGAGATTGACGAGCGCAACAAGGCCGCCGGCCGCGCGGTTCAGCTTGGCTATGACAACTCAGAGCGCGACCTGACCGAAGAGCAGCGCGCCGCCTATCGTGCCGAGGGACGCAGCCCAGCGCTTCGCCTTCGCGTGCCAGAGGTAGACATCACCTTCACCGACCTGGTTCGTGGCGACATCACCTTCCCGGCCGGTTCGTTCCCAGACTTCGTTGTGGTTCGCCCAAACGGCCAGCCGCTCTACACTCTGGTCAACCCGGTTGACGACGCTCTAATGGGCGTTACCCATGTGCTTCGCGGCGAAGACCTGTTGTCTTCGACCCCTCGCCAGATTGCGCTCTACAACGCCATGTATGAAGCCGGCATCACCTCATTCATTCCTCAGTTTGGCCACCTGCCATACGTGATGGGTGAGGGAAACAAGAAGCTTTCGAAGCGCGACCCAGAGTCGAACCTGTTCCACCACCGCGACCGCGGCTTTATTCCAGAGGGTTTGCTCAACTACCTTGCTCTGCTTGGCTGGGGCTTGAGCGCCGATCAAGACATTTTCACCTTGGATGAACTTGCCGCTGCCTTCGATGTGAAGAACGTGAATCCAAACCCGGCTCGCTTTGACCTCAAGAAGGCCGAGGCAATCAACGCTTCACACATTCGCCTGCTTTCAGCCGACGAGTTCAAGTCGCGCCTGATGCCATACCTGCAGAGCGCCGGCATCGTTGGCGCCCAGCTAACCGCTGAGCAAGAGGCAATTTTGACCGCCGCCGCACCACTAATTCAAGAGCGCCTTCAGGTGCTCAGCGAGGCACCGGCACTTCTCGGCTTCTTGTTCGTCACCGCAGACCAGATTGTGATCGAGGATGACGCCAAGGCTGGCATGCCAGAGAACCTTGCCGAGGTTCTGAACGCGTCGATCGCTGCCCTCGAGCCCATTACCGATTCAGAATTCAAAACCGAACCGGTTCAGGCCGCTCTTCAGGCTGCACTTATCGACGGCATGGGGCTAAAGCCTCGCTTGGCATTTGGTCCGTTGCGCACCGGCATCTCTGGTCGTCGCATCTCTCCGCCACTATTTGAGTCGATGGAAATTCTGGGCAAGGCCGAGACCATCGCTCGCCTGAAGGCGTTTGCTCAGACCGCCTAACAAGGCTAAGATTGAGAGTCGAGCCCTCGGGCTCTTGCCAAATTGGGATATGGTGTAATTGGCAACACGAAGGTTTCTGGTTCCTTTGTTCTAGGTTCGAGTCCTGGTATCCCAGCTTTGAAAACGGTCCGATTTATCGGGCCGTTTTCGCTTTAACTGGTGATTTTGCGGGCCTGAGTCGCTAGGCCAAAGGTCTTAGACAGTGGTGGTTTCGCCGGGCTTCAAGAACTCAAAGGTTCCTCCACCGGCTTCGGTTACCGCCTGAATGCGGCCGTTGTTCATCTGGTGCCCAAGATCGCTCAGGTGCACGTTGTGGGTTGCCATCGAGCGCTTCGGCTTCACGGCTGCCACGAAATCCATGACTTCGCTGATCTTTAGCCAGGGCGCCGAAGACGGGCAGGCCAACAGCTCGACCGGGCAGTCTGGCTGAGTGAAGCTGTCGCCGGGGTAGTAGAGCTTCGAGTTGATCATCACGCCGCAGTTTTGAATCAGCGGAATCGATCGGTGAATCTCGGCGTGCATGTCGCCAAAAAACTCGAGTGTGAATGCGCCGACTTTATAAAAATCACCGTGGTGCACGGCCGTGGTGTCGAATGCTGGGCGCGACTCGGCAAGGCGCTTGCACACTTCATCCGTGCCATAAATCTTTAGGTTTGGGTTCAGAGCGGCGATTCGGTCGAGCTGCTCTTCGAAGCAGTGGTCATCATGCATGTGGGTGAGCACCACGGCAAGCACCCCGGTTTGGCCTTCGACTGGGCGGGTATAAACGCCCGGGTCGAGAATGATCTTGTCGCCCGATTCTTCGAGAATCAAACACGCGTGCTCAAGCTTTGTGATCTGCATGGTTTCATTCTGCCAACAATGTGCGCGAATGCGCTGGCGGCTAAGATTTGAGGGTGCTAGACGACATCGAAGAGCTATTCACCGGGGCCATTGACCTGCCCGGCGATGAGGCTAGCCACAAGGCCAAGGGCCGTCGTGCGGTCGAGGTCGACCCGACCGAGGTCAGTGATCACTTTCTAACCCGAGTGCTCAACATTTGGTACCTGCGCACCGCGGGCCTGCTGATTTTCGTAGGCTTCGGAATCATTCAAAACCTCTCGGGCGCTATCAAAAACTCAAGCCGCGACATGACCGGTTTCTGGTGGCAGCTGGGCATTATGGCGGTTGTGCTTGGCGCGAGCGCTTGGTTTGAACCTCGACTCTTGGCTGCGGTTCAGTTGCCTTTCTCGGGTCGCAAGCTCGAAGAGCATGTTCAAGAGGCGCTCGAGCGCGCCGAAGGTCAAAAGACTCTGATGCAGATTCGCGCCGAGCGTTCTGCCGGCCCGATTTATTTCATCTCGGTTGCCGTTGCCTTGGCCGTCACCGGCATCAGCCTGATTGTGGGCAGTGCCTCGATCACCGACAATGTGATGCGGTTTACCGCGGTCTTGCTCGTGGTTAGCCCCGCCGCGTTTTCGCTGGCGGTCGGCATCATCAGCCAGACGGTCTTGGGTCGCTTGGCAGGCGCTGGCACCCTGGTCAAGAGCCGCGCTGCGTTTGAGCAGCTTGCCGACATCGATCTTGTGGTTTTCGATAAGAGCGGCACTCTCACCAAGGATGAACGCACCTTCGTATCGGCGCTTTTGGCTCATGGCTCGAGCCTGCACTCAACCGAGGACCTGATCACCATCGCCGCGGCCGTTGAAGGCCCTTCGCAGCACTCGCTTGGCAAGGCGATCGTAGCCGAGGCTGCTCGCCGTGGCCTAGATGTGCCAAACATCATCGACTTCAGAACCATCCCAGGGCAGGGTGTGACCGGTCTGCTCGAAAACACCACAATCATTCTTGGTGGTCCGGTGTTGCTAACCTCGCGCAACATCGAAATCGACGTGACCGACCTGGTTCGTGCAGACACCGCAAACCAGAACGGCAACACCGTGCTGTTCTTGGTTCGCGAGGGCGAGCTTTTGGGCACCATCGAGATTGCCGACGTGGTTCGACCAACTGCCAAGAAGGCTGTCTTTGGTCTGCAGCTTTTGCGCAAGCGCGTGGCTATTTTGACCGCCGATGCCACCGGGGTTGCCGGCAAGCTGGCGAACGAACTCGAGGTGACCGAGGTTTTGGCCGAGGTCTTGCCGCACCAAAAAGCTGCGGCAATCGAGTCGCTTCAAGCCGATTCATCTCAGGTTGCTATGGTGGGCAACGCTCGTGAAGACGCCCTGGCGCTGGCAGCTGCCGATGTTTCGATCGCTATTGACGCGACCCTCGAAGACCTCCAAACCGAAAACGACATCCTGGTTAACGGGCAAGACCCGATTGCGGTCACCAACATGGTGAAGTTGGCCGTCAGAGCAAAAAAGAAGACCGCTCAAAACATCGGTGTGGCCTTTGGTGTCAACGTGGGAGGCATTTTGCTTGCCTCTGGATTGCTCGCCCCGATCGGAATTGTTTTGCCGCCGGTTGGCGCTGTTGTTCTCTCTTGCTTTGCCTCACTGTTTGTGATCAATAACGCCAGATTGCTGCGTCGCTAGGCATGAATCTCGGTCTGATCATCAACCCGACTGCGGGCGGCGGCTCGGCTCTTGCAGCAGGCGAGCAAGCTCAAAAAGTTTTTGAACAGGCTGGCCTTGAGGTGCTAGATCTTTCGGGCAGTTCACTAATCGAGGCCAAGGCAAACGCTCAGGCGGCCATTCTCAAGAACCAAATTGATTGCCTGGTGGTTGTTGGTGGCGACGGCATCATGCATCTGGGTGTCAACCTTTGCGCGGGCACCAACCTGCCGCTTGGCCTGATTGCTTCGGGCACGGGCAACGACGCGGCGCGCACCCTTGGGCTGCCAGTCGGCGATGCGGTTGCTGCAGCCAACCTGATTGTTGCCAAACTCGCCAACCCAAGAAACATCGATGTCGTCAAGGCTCACACCACAGCGGGTTCGTTTTGGTTCATCGGCAGCATTTCGGCCGGCTTCGATGCGCTCGTGGCCCGTCGCGCAAACCGCATGAAGTGGCCCAAGGGCCCGGCCAAATACACCATCGCAATGCTGCTCGAGCTCTCATCGTTCAAGTCGATTCACTTTGATGCCGTCATCGATGGTCACCCGCGCAGCTTCGATGCCATGCTCTGCGCTGCCTGCAACACCAAGGGTTTCGGGGGAGGACTGCTGGTTGCGCCAGACGCTCAGATTGACGATGGCCTGATCGACTTGTTCATCGTCCACAAGATCAGCCGCCTCGAACTAATCAAGGTTTATCCAAAGGCCTACACCGGCGCCCACATCGGCCACCCGGCTGTCGAAATTGTTCGGGCCAGCAAGGTCAAACTCAGTTCCGGCGACATGCCAGCCTTTGCCGACGGTGAATCGGTTGGCAGTTCGCCAATCGAGGCCGAGGTTGTGCCAGGCGCATTGCGCATGTTCTGCAACTAGGCGCTCTCAATTGCACCAGACCCTCGGTCTAAGCTCGACTAGCGGCATCGACTCAGATGTGGCATAATCGAGAGGTTGCAAAAAACGGTCCCATCGTTTAGCGGCCTAGGACACCGCCCTCTCACGGCGGCAGCAGGGGTTCAAATCCCCTTGGGATCACGAATCTCCCCATCGATGACATGTCTCGGTGGGGAGTTTTATTTAACCGGGATGCCGCCTAAGCGCGAGCTGTTTTGTTTCTCAGGCGTGAGACGCCAGCAAAAATCACAATCAAAGTGACCGGCAAGAATGCGGCAGCATTTACTCCGCCAAAGGTGAAGGCGGTCAAGATCGAACCGGCTACGGCGCCACCAAATGCACCCGATAGGTTCATCAGCGAGTCGCTTAGGCCCTGAACGTTAGTCTTTTGATCAACCGGCAGGCTGGTTGCCAACAGGGCAGAGCCCGCAACGGTCGAAGCCGACCAGCCGAGGCCAAGCAAGAACAAGCCGATGGTCACCAAGGTGCGATCGTGTTGGCCGAAGCCCGCGACCATCAAGGCCGCCACATAAATACCCTGGCCAATCAGCACGGTTTGAACCTTGCCGAGCTTGTCGGTTAGCCAGCCGAAAATTGGGCTGAAGGCATACATGCCGGCAATGTGAAGGCTGATTGTGAAGCCCACGATCACAAGGTTTGCGCCCATCTCGTGCTGCATGTGAACCGGGGTCATAGCCATTACCGAAACCATCACCATGTGGCTAAGGCCAATCGCGGCAACGGCAAAGGCCGCAATCGGGTGCTGTTTCAAAGTGCTGAACGCGCTGCCAAACGAAACCTTCGGCTTGATTTTGCCGTCGAGGGCGTTCAGCTGTTTCGCCACCAGCAGCGGGTCTGGGCGAAGACCAAACCAAAACACGGATGTCGCCAGCAGCTGAGCCGTGATGGTGAACACAAACGGTCCGGTCATGGTCGGTAGGCCGAGCCAGTGGCCAACGATTTCGCCTGGGCCAAAAAGGTTTGGTCCGACTACCGCACCCACCGTGGTTGCCCAAACCACGACCGAAAGGTCTCGACCAGCAGATTTAGTAGTTGGTAGGTCGGTCGCGGCGAATCGAGCCTGAAGGCCGGTTGCCGAACCTGCGCCCAAGAAGAACAGCGCCACCAAAAGCAGCGGAAAGAAGTGAATGCTGGCGGCAGTGATCACCAGGGTTGCGCCCAAAATGGCTAGTCCTGCGCCGGTGGCGAGTGAAACGCGACGACCCCTGGCAAAGGCCAAGCGAGCCAAAGGAACTGCCCAAATCGCGGCACCGAGGGTGCTGAAGGTGGCGGCGGCTCCCGCCCAAGCGGCCGAGCCCGATAGGTCGGCGGCCAATAGCGAGCCAATCGAAAGAGTTGAACCCAAACCAAAGCCCGAAAGCACCTGCCCAGCGGTTAGAACCTTGATGGTTTTGCGCTGCAGAAACTCGATGCCGTTATCGCTCATTTTGCCAGCCTAGCCGACCGAGGCAATCTGGCAACTCAGGCTCAGAGCCCATAAAACGGGTAAACTTTAGGTTCAATCTTTTTGAGGTGCATGCATGACAAATAAGCCGTTGACTCTTGCCGAAAAGGTCTGGAACGACCACTTGGTTACCAAGGGCGAAAATGGTTCACCAGACCTGCTCTACATCGACCTTCACCTGGTTCACGAGGTCACCAGCCCACAGGCGTTTGATGGCTTGCGCTTGGCCGGTCGCCCGGTTCGCCGCCTCGATCTGACCATCGCCACCGAAGACCACAACACCCCAACCTGGGATATCGACAAGCCAATTGCCGATGTAACCAGCCGCACCCAGATCAACGCGCTGCGCACCAATGCCGAGGAATTCGGCGTTCGCATTCACTCGCTCGGCGACAAAGAGCAGGGCATCGTGCACGTGGTTGGCCCGCAGCTTGGTCTAACCATGCCGGGCATCACCGTGGTTTGCGGCGACTCACACACTTCTACTCACGGCGCCTTTGGCGCTTTGGCGATGGGCATCGGCACCTCTGAGGTCGAGCACGTGCTCGCTACCCAGACCCTGCCGCTCAAAGCATTCAAGACCATGGCCATCAACGTTGAGGGCACATTGCGCCCGGGCGTTACCGCCAAAGACATCATCCTTGCCGTAATTGCCAAGATTGGCACCGGTGGCGGCCAGGGCTATGTGCTCGAATACCGCGGCAGTGCAATTCGCGCGCTTTCGATGGAAGCCCGAATGACAATCTGCAACATGTCAATCGAGGCAGGCGCCCGCGCTGGCATGGTTGCACCTGACCAGACCACCTACGACTACCTAAAGGGTCGCGCTCACGCACCGCAGGGCGCCGACTGGGATGCTGCCGTTGCCTACTGGAACACTTTGCCAACCGATGAGGGTGCAACCTTCGACGCCGAGGTCTTCCTAGATGCCAACACTCTCGACCCATTTGTGACCTGGGGCACCAACCCTGGCCAGGGCATCAGCTTGAACGAAACCGTTCCAAGCCCAGATGACTTCAGCGACCCGAACGACAAGGCAGCTGCCATCCGTGCTCTTGAATACATGGATCTAACCCCGGGCACCCGCATGAAGGACATCGCGGTGAACACCGTGTTCTTGGGTTCTTGCACCAACAGCCGCATCGAAGACCTTCGTGCCGCCGCCGCAATAATCGAGGGCAAGAAGAAGGCCGATGGAGTTCGCTTCATGGTCGTGCCTGGTTCTGCTCGCGTGCGTTTGCAGGCCGAGGCCGAGGGTCTCGACAAGATCTTCAAAGACTTCGGAGCCGAGTGGCGCTTCGCAGGTTGTTCGATGTGTCTTGGCATGAACCCAGACCAGTTGGCTCCGGGAGAGCGCTCTGCCTCAACCTCAAACCGCAACTTCGAGGGTCGTCAGGGCAAGGGTTCTAGAACCCACCTGGTGTCGCCTTTGGTTGCCGCCGCCACCGCAATTCGCGGAACCCTTTCAGCGCCTGCCGACTTGGAGTCAAACTAATGGAAAAGTTCGAAGTATTCACCGGCGTCGGCGCACCGCTGCGACGCAGCAACGTTGACACCGACCAGATCATTCCAGCGGTTTATCTGAAGCGCATCAGCAAGACCGGCTTTGAGGATGCCCTGTTCGCCGCCTGGCGCAACGACCCGGAGTTCGTGCTGAACCAGGAGGCATACAAGAATGCCCAGGTTTTGGTTGCTGGCCCAGACTTTGGCACTGGTTCGAGCCGCGAGCACGCCGTCTGGGCGCTTCGCGACTATGGCTTCAAGTGTGTTTTGTCGAGCAAGTTTGCCGACATCTTCAGAGGCAACTCTGGCAAGCAAGGTCTAATCGCCGGTGAAATCACCGAGGCCGACACCGAAGCGCTTTGGGCTGCTCTCGAGGCCAACCCTGGCGCTCAGATCACCGTGAACCTGGTCGAGCAGACCGCCACGATTGGCGACCTCTCGGTTCACTTCGGCATTGACGAATACACTAAATGGCGTCTGCTAGAAGGCCTCGATGACATCGGGCTAACCCTGCGTGACGAACAAGCAATTTCAGATTTCGAAGCCAAGCGTCCTAGCTGGATGCCTAAGACTCTTCCGGCGAAGCACTAAGGAGACCCATGAGTCAGATCACCGTTCACGGTGGCAAGCCACTTGTTGGTCGAGTTGACGTAAAGGGTGCAAAAAACCTGGTCACCAAGGCCATGGTTGCCGCTCTTCTTGGCGAGACTCCGAGCATTCTCAAAGACGTTCCGTTCATTAGCGACGTCGAGATCGTTTCGCGTTTGCTTCAGCTTCACGGCGTAGCAATTCAGCACAGCGAAGAGGGCGTCATGACCCTCGACCCAACTCAGGTTTCATCGGCTCGCATGGCCGACATCGATGCCCACGCTGGCTCATCTCGAATTCCGATTCTTTTCTGTGGCCCGTTGCTTCACCGTTTGGGCGAAGCATTCATCCCGGGTCTCGGTGGTTGCCACATTGGCGACCGACCAATCGACTTTCACTTCGAGGTGCTGCGCAATTTTGGTGCGGTAATCGAAGAGCTCGAGAACGGCACTCGTCTTTCGGCACCAAAGGGTTTGCACGGCGCAAAAATCAAGCTGCCTTACCCATCGGTTGGCGCAACCGAGCAGGTTCTGCTGACCGCAACTCGCGCCCAGGGCCTAACCGAGCTTTCTGGTGCGGCTATCGAGCCCGAGATCATGGACCTAATTGCCATCTTGCAGAAGATGGGCGCAATCATATCGGTCGACACCGACCGCGTGATTCGCATCGAGGGTGTCAAAGAGCTAAAGGGCTACACTCACCGAGCAATTTTCGACCGCAACGAGGCTGCATCTTGGGCCTGTGCGGCTTTGGCAACCAACGGCGACATCTTCGTTGGCGGAGCCCGTCAGCAAGACATGACCACCTTCTTGAATGTGTTCCGAAAGGTTGGAGGCGCGTTTGAAATCGAAGATGACGGCATTCGTTTTTATCACCCGGGCGGCGATCTAAAGCCGGTCGTTCTCGAAACCGATGTGCACCCTGGCTTTATGACCGACTGGCAGCAGCCGCTCGTTGTTGCGTTAACCCAGGCCAAGGGTCTCTCGATCATTCACGAAACCGTGTATGAAAACCGCTTCGGCTTTACCGATGCGCTGGTTCAAATGGGCGCCCAGATTCAGATTTACAAAGAGTGTCTAGGTGGCACAGCCTGCCGTTTTGGTCAGCGAAACTTCAACCACTCGGCGGTCATCTCTGGACCAACTGAACTTCATGCGGCAGACATCCGTGTGCCCGACCTTCGTGGCGGCTTTAGCCACATGGTTGCCGCGCTGGCTGCGAAGGGCACTTCGAATGTCACCAACGTTCAGTTGATATCGCGAGGTTATGAGCACTTCTTGCAGAAGCTCACAGACCTTGGCGCCGACTTCACATTCTCTGAGTAGGCATTCGCATATGGCCAAGAAAGCGAAGAGCGAATACCTCAAGATGCCAAAGATCAACCCGCGCGAACATCACTTCGTGTTGGCCCTGATTGCTTCGGTCTTGATTCCGCTCGTTCGTCTCTTGTTCAAAACCCGTGCAACCGGTGTCGAAAAGCTGCCTAAAAAGGGAGCCTATGTTTTGGTTGCCAACCACGTAACCAACGTCGATGCGCTTGCGGTGGCCTACTTTGTTTATGTGATCCTCAGGCGTGCGCCGCACTTTTTGGCAAAGGGCAGCCTTTTCAAAGTCCCGTTTATCGGCACTTGCCTGCGGGCAGCCGGCCAGATCCCGGTTTATAGAGGTGGTCAGCGCAACGATGAACAACTTCGTGCTGCACACGCATTCTTGGATGCCGGTCACACCATTGCGATTTTCCCAGAGGGCACACTGACCCGCGACCCAAACCTTTGGCCGATGCGCGGCAAGACCGGTGCGGTTCGTTTGGCGCTCGAAACCAACGTGCCGGTTTACCCGATTGCTCACTGGGGCAGTGAGCAGATTTTGCCGCAGTACGGCAGCAAGTTTCGCCCAGGGTTCTGGAAGCCGGTCGACATCGTGGTTGGTGACGAGATTGACCTAAGCCGTTTCAGGGGCAAGAAGCTAACCTCGGCCGAGGTTCACGAGGCCACCGAGATCGTGATGAGCGAAATCACTCACCTGGTCGAAGGCCTGCGCGGTCAAATTGCGCCGCGCGAACTTTGGGACCCAATTCGAGCCGGTCAGACCGAGACCGGAAACTTCAACAAAAAGGAAGGAAAGTAAGCATGGCCAAGATTGCCGTAATGGGCGCTGGTAGCTGGGGAACCACATTTGCCAAAGTCCTTTCTGATAACGAAGACAACCAGGTAATGCTCTGGGCCAGGCGTGAGGACGTGGTCGAAGAGATCAACAATTCGCAGCGCAACGGCGACTACCTTCCGGGTGTGCGCCTGCCTAAATCACTTCGTGCCTCGGCCGACATCGGCGAGGTTCTAGAAGGGGCTTCACTCGTGTTCTTGGCAGTGCCATCGCAAACTCTGCGTGGCAACCTCGAGCAGTGGTCGTCGCTTTTGCCTAAAGATGCCATCTTGGTGAGCCTGATGAAGGGTGTCGAAAAAGACACCGGGCTTCGAATGAGCGAAGTCATTTCTCAGGCAACCGGGTTCTCGCAAGACCAAATCGCGGTCGTCTCTGGCCCGAACCTATCGCTCGAAATCGCCGCCGAGCAGCCGGCGGCCTCGGTTGCCGCATCCAGCAGCGGTGCAACAGCTGCCGCGGTTGCCAAGGCTTCGACCAACAGCTACTTCACCACCTTCACCAACAAAGACGTAATCGGAACCGAGTTCGGCGGCATCCTCAAGAACCTCATTGCGGTAGCAATCGGCATTGTGAACGGTGTGGGCTACGGCGAAAACACCAAGGCCTCGATCATGACCCGCGGGCTTGCCGAAATCTCAAGATTTGCCGTTGCCTACGGCGCAAAGCCGACCACCTTGGTTGGTCTTGCCGGACTTGGCGACCTCATCGCAACATCAGAATCGCCGCTTTCACGCAACCACCAGGCCGGTGAAATGCTCGGCAAGGGCTACACGCTGCGCGAGGTTCTAAAGCGCATGTCTCAGACCGCCGAGGGTTTGTCATCGGTGGCTCCAATTCTTCAGCTAGCCGAGGCCAAGGGCGTTTCGATGCCCATTGTCGAGCAGGTGCAGATGGTGCTGCAGGGTAAAATGAACCCTCGCGACATTGCTCCGCACCTAACCCACGAAACCGACGGCCCGCAGGGCGAATAATGGCAAAGCTCAAAGTCGTTCTTCTGTTCGGTGGTCGCTCAAGCGAGCACTCAATCTCGTGCGCAACCGCCGCCGGTGTCATGGGCGCAATCGACCGCAGCAAATACGACTTGATTCCTGTCGGCATCACCCAAACCGGTTTGTTTGTTCCGGCCGACGACGATGCCCAAAAGTGGGCGCTTCGCAAAGGTGAGCTAGTCACGGTGCAAGACCAGGGTGCCCGAATCGAATTTGCCATGGATGGTAGCCGCAACGTGACTCGAGTAAACCTCGATGGCACTCGTGCCTCGCTAGGCGCAGCCGATGTGGTTTTCCCAGTTCTTCACGGCCCGTTTGGCGAAGACGGCACCATGCAGGGCTTGCTCGAACTAATCGGCGTGCCTTACGTTGGCAACGGCGTTTTGGCTTCGGCTGCGGGCATGGACAAAGAATTCACTAAGGCCCTTTTTGTGGCAGCCGGCGTTCCCGTGACCCCGCACGTTGTGATTCGAGAGCAAGACTGGATGAACGACCCAGAGTCTGCGCTCGAAGCGGTTCGCGGGCTTGGCTCGTTGCCGCTGTTTGTAAAGCCAGCTCGTGCCGGCTCATCGGTTGGCGTGTCGAAGGTCAAAGACATGGACCAGTTTGGCTCGGCAGTCGCCCTTGCCTTCGAGAATGACAACAAATTGGTTGTCGAGCGAGGCCTAGTTGGTCGCGAGGTCGAGTGCGCCGCACTTTCTTCGCGCAGCGGTCGAGTTCGCATTTCGGTCGCTGGCGAAATTGTGGTCAAGGGTCGCGAGTTTTATGACTTCGATGCCAAATACCAGGATGAAGATTCGGTCGATCTGATCATTCCGGCCGAACTTAGCGCCGATGAACTTGCCGAAATGCAGTCGATTGCCCGCAAGGCATTCGAAGCGCTCGGTTGCGAAGGTTTGGCGCGAGTCGATTTCTTCTTGACCGCCGACGGTTTCTTTGTAAACGAGATCAACACCATGCCGGGCTTCACCCCGCTGTCGATGTTCCCATCGCTATGGCAGGCATCGGGCATTGCATACCCGGATTTGATCGACGAACTAATTCAGCTCGCGCTAACCGCAAAGCGTTAGAAGCCAGGTTTTATGGCGTGCAGCGCTTGCTGGCGGCCACGTTTTGAACCGCACCGGCAAGGCTCTCAAGAGCGGTTACTCCAGCCATTTGCTCTGAGTCAACAACAACCTCGGTAGCCGGTTTGGTGCCAAAGGTGATGAAGCGATACATCGGTTTGGCTGAATCGTCGACCAACCAATCGATGTCGCCCGCGGTTACGCAAGTTAGCGCGCTTGCCTCAACCGGCTCTAACCCGCAGCGCAACAACACGGCAGCGGGGTTTCCCCAGGCTGCGGTCGATTGAGCATTAGTAACTCGCTTTTGCGATTCGCCGATGGTTTCTGGCAGTCTCACGATGATTTCGGCGCAGCCAGGGTCGTTGGCCAGGGGAGCGGCTTCGATGTTCACCGTGGGGGTGCAGCCGGCTAGCGCTGCAGCCAAAACCGAAGCGGTCACCAGGGCAATCAATTTCGAAGATCTCATTGATTCAAGGCTACCCGAGCGAACAAGGTAGTTTTGAATCGTGAACACTGCAGAAACGATCGCCTCGATCGGTGAAAACGAGAGCCTAAAACGCACGATCTCGCGCCTCAACGCCTCAAGCAGTGCATTGGTTGGCCCTGGCGATGACTCGGCGGTCATCAGCGCTCCAGATGGTCGTTTCGTGGTCACAACCGACACCCTTGTCGAAGACCACGACTTCAAACTCCAATGGTCTTCGGGCTACGACCTTGGCTGGAAGGCCGTTGCCTCAAACATCGCCGATGTTGCCGCAATGGGCGCAGTTCCGACCTCTCTGGTGGTTGCCGTGACCGCTCCGGGGCACACGACAGTGAGCTGGCTCGAAGCATTTGCCGACGGCCTAAGGGCAGCCTGCGAAAATTTGGCACCCGGATGCGGTGTTGTCGGGGGAGACCTTGCGGCCAGTAATCAAATCGTCATTTCGGTAGCCGCTCACGGCTCGCTCGAGGGCCGCGAACCGGTTTTGCGCTCTGGTGCGCAGGTGGGCGACATTGTCGCCGTGGCGGGCACGCTGGGCCATGCGGCGGCTGGTCTAACCCTGCTGCAAAGTGGCAACACCGATGCCATTTCGGCATACGACGAACTGGTCAATGTGCAGCGTCGCCCAAACCCGCCAATCAAGGCCGGGGTGGCAGCAGCAGAGGCTGGCGCGACAGCGATGCTTGACCTGTCTGATGGGCTAGCCAAAGATGCAACTCGCATCGCCAAAGCTTCTGGCGTAACCCTGCAGCTTGACCCGCTGCAACTGCAGGGCTTTGAAGCGGTTCTCGAAGAAGCGGCCATGGCCATCGACTTCGATGCCAAGATTTGGGTGATAGGTGGCGGCGAAGACCACTCGCTTTTGGCTACGTTCCCCTCGGATGCGGTTTTGCCGCGCGCCTTCAAGCCGATCGGTCTAGTTGTGCCGGCCGGGCCATCGCCGGTAATGCTGGGCGCTCAGCCGCTTCCCGAGTCTGGATGGGATTCGGTTCGGGGCTAAACCCTCTTCCGGATAAAGCAAAACGCCCCCGAGAGTTCGGAGGCGTTTCAAGCTTGCTTAGCCGTGCAACAAAGTGTTGAGCACGATGCCAACGCCTTCGCGTGGCAAAACCTCAACTCGACCGTTGACCGAGTTGCGACGGAACAGCAGATTGGCGACTCCCGAAAGCTCTGATGCCTTCACCGAGCGAGGCTCGCCACCGTCGACGATGGTTACCTTGGTGCCAGCGGTCACATAAAGGCCAGCTTCGACGACCGAGTCGTCTCCGATCGAAATTCCTACGCCGGCGTTAGCGCCGAGCAGTGCACGAGCGCCGATAACTACGCGCTCTTTGCCACCACCAGAAAGCGTGCCCATGATTGAGGCGCCACCACCGATGTCGCTGCCGTCTCCAACCACAACACCCTGCGAGATTCGACCCTCAACCATCGATGAGCCAAGGGTTCCCGCGTTAAAGTTCACGAAACCCTCGTGCATGATCGTGGTGCCCGGGCTCAGGTGAGCACCCAGGCGAACGCGCGAGGCATCGGCAATTCGAACCTTGCGCGGGGTCACATAGTCAACCAGGCGAGGGAACTTGTCGATCGCATAAACGCTGATGCCCGCACGAGTTAGCGTCGGGCGCAGTTCATCCAAGTCATCAAGGGCAATTGGGCCGACGTTGGTGAATGCAACGATCGGAAGGTTGGGAATCAAACCCTCAAGGTTGATGCTGTTCGGCTTGACCAACAGAGTCGAGAGCAAGTGCAGGCGAAGGTAGGCATCGGCGGTGCCAGAAACCGGTTGGGTCAGGTCAATCTGGGTGCGAATTGCTTCGATTTTGACTCGGCGGCGGTTATCGGCGCCAACGAGGGCGGCGTGCTCAGGGGCTAGTGATGAACCATCGTCTTCGCCTAGAGCTGGGTTTGGGTACCAAACATCTAGCACGGTGCCGTCGGTTGAGATGGTGGCAAGGCCTAGGCCCCACGCTTTGGAATCGATAAAGCCTGCTTGAGTCATGAGAATAAGGTTACAAGTTAGGCTCGATACATGGCGCCCGTAACCCTAAATCTCGAAGCCGATGTTGTTGAACTGACCCGTCAGATCTGCGACATCGAGTCTGTGTCTGGCAATGAAACCGAACTTGCCGATGC
>JACCDX011048646.1_pt1 | contig 82705 bp, 77 predicted proteins | sample 7449681 | NCBI WGS metagenome assembly JACCDX01 (sample SAMN15323450, study PRJNA562643) | freshwater metagenome | isolation source: river surface water | place: USA:Blue River Watershed | collected 2017-08-18 | reverse complement strand
GAAATGAAGAGGGAACGCACCGCGGCCACGCCGTAGTCGGAACCGGCTGGACCTTGGAGAATGTAGCTGTCAGGAAGAGGATTCTTTGTATCCAGACGGAGAGTACATTCCGTAATGCCCTCTTTGGTTTCAGCCAGTTTCGCCACAATAGGTTTCACCGCCTCAGGCTTGGCCGCATCAGGCTTGGTCATTTCAGCTTTCTTATGCTGAACCATAGGAGGGGGTGCTGGGAGATTCTTATTCTGGCGTGGTACAGGAGCCGTGTCTTCTCCTTCAGAGTCGGACTGGATTTGCGGGACTCTGGAAATAGAATCATATACATTGGTCGGTTGTTTCTTTCCCACCACGGACTTGTAATTCGGTTTCTGGTCTTGGACCGGCCGTTGCTTAGGCGCTTGCGGTTGCCCTGGCGCCCCAATATTCCACCGGAACCGCCGCGACCCGCGACCCTCAGGCTGAAACACGACACAGAATGCCTTATCATCCATCGTCCAGCCCGCTGCGCTCTTCAGCGTCTCATAGGCGGGCACAGAAACAATACAATCCGAGTATTCGTGTGTACCCTGCAGCACGCCCCCCTCTACAATCTCCACGAGCCGTTCGTAGCGCTGGGTGAAATCCTCCGTTTCCCACACCGCCGTCTTGTTATAGTATACCACATCGCTCACTACCAGGTCATGGTCCACCGAATCCCAGAAGCATTCACAGACAACCGGTCCCACCTGGGCCAGCGCTCGGTGATTGACCGGAATTCGCAGCGTCCACGCCTTATCCCCTTCCTTGGAGTGCGGCGGAATCATTACCACGGGCTGCCCCTCCTCCATGTACAGGAGCGACGACCGCAAGTGCGCCAACCGCCGCCACGCATAGAATGTGCGCGAACTCAGCACCCCCACCGCATTACTCCGCAGCGCATTTTCCAAAACCAACGGTACATTATTACTTTGCAGAAAGGTCAACACACGATTCTGCAAAGGACGCGGACACAGACGCAGCGCCGGCTTCGTGCGCACCTGAACTTCACTGCTACGTACACTCACATGTGTCATCATTTTATCCAACGGTGGTTAAAGAAACAAATCCTATAGTGTAACACTATAGGGAATCTTTACGTCAATTTTGTTATGGGGGTGTATTGACTATTATGAGAATTATTCTTGAGAATGATTCTTATAATGTGCTGAAAGAAAGACCGTGAGTGGGCTCGGCGGCCATGATTCCATCCGCCATTGCCGCGCCGTTGCCGACCATTTCAGGACTGAAGAGTGTGGCGTTATGGGGGCCTGGCTCACTTGCAACGGAGGCGAGGCCGGCACCGACCGCCATCATAGAAGCAGCGGCGGATGATTCCGGGACAACAGCGGGCCCATAATAGTTCTCAGGATGTGTAATACGTTCAGGGGCATCGGCGCGGTCCACGGTTTCGTCGTAGGGGTCCCGTGCGGCGACCTGGGCGGCGGGTTCGGCGTGCTCAGCGCGCTGGGCTGGGGGGTTCGGTCCCGCAGCAGCGCTATTCATAGAACCGCGTGGCATAGGTGCCTCCAGAATAGGTCCCGCCGCCAGAGGAGTAGCGAAACTGTCTTTTGAGGGAGCAGTGAACATGATATAAATTACATATGCCGCACCAAGAAGGAGTGCCGCAATTACGAGCCGTTGAACAGCCATTCTGACTTACTTTTGTATTTTTTATCACCGTTTTATCTCGCGCGCACATTATAGGAATTCGGCACAATGGACTCACTTACCGAAAAAATGAGTGGAATAATCACTGAAGAAAAACAAAAAGAAATGCTGAAGGAACTTATGGCGGCGGTCCCTTGGCCCGCTGGCCTAACCCCAGAATCAATCACACCTATAGTGCATCAGGGGGTGGAGTTTCTCAAGGAACGGCATTTGATTCCTGGTTCTATGGATACTGCCTTTGCTGGCCTGAAGACTCCCACTATAGGAGTTGTGATTGAGATGGCGGGTCGGCTGAGTGGGCTTGTGGGAAAAATGAGCGGGTCAGTATCCCTGAAGGGAGCAGATAAGCTCCAGACGGTGCTGGGTGTAGTGAACGTGCTTCTTAGTGTCGTCGGCCGACTGGTCCCGTCTTTGGCGGATGAGATGGAAGTGCTGAAGAAGACGGCGGGGGACGTGTTGCCGGCGTCGCTTTCGTTTGCGGTGTCCGTTGCGAAAGGGAAGCTGGACTTGGGCATGGTTCTTCGGAAACCAGAAGGTGTGTCTCATGTTGAACATGGGCGTTCACTGTTTCGGCGATTTGTTGGGCTTCTGCGGCGGTTAACTCCAGCACTTGCTCTATGCGGTGCATCAGGGGCGGCGGCAGCAGCTGTTGCAGAAATGGAGAAGATTGAAGAGGCGCCACGGGCTGCGTTAAAGAAGGTTGTTTCCGCTGTCCCAGAGTCTGTGAAGGATGTGATTTCTGCAACAGGTGTGGATGTGAGTTCAATGGTAGAACAGGTAGCTGAAACTGTAGGAATCCAGGCGCCTGTTGCATCCCTTGTACCTCTTGATATTCAATCCGAGAAAGAACCTGCTGCCCCTCCGCCCACACCACGTGTTTCGTCAGAGGAACCCCTGCCGAAAGAAGAGGTCCCTCCACTAGCCCTGGAGGCAGCGGCCGAAGAAGTTCGTAGTAGCAGTCCTGTCCCAGCATCCAGCGACCCAGAACCGAGTAGCCAATTGACCGTTGCCAGACAGATTCTTCATGATGCTTGAGCGGGGCCTCCAATTCATAATAGGAAGCACCCGCCTCGTAGCGTGTAAGTGGTGTACTGGGTTTCTCTACATTTGTAGATGCCAACGCGACCGGCTTGTAAATTCGTAGAAGCATTCCAACCTGATACATAAAATTGAAACCGATTTAAGCAACTCCTATAATGTAAACCCAGGGACTACACTATAGGAAATCTTTTGAAATGGCCTCTACGACGAATGCGGTGATTCTTACTGGCAAGGGCGAGGTGCGAAACTGTAAACTTCCTGTTGGGTCAGCGACGAACTCAATTTTAACCGAGACCCAGCTCATGGGTGTGTTGAAGCGGAAGACCGAACCTGAGGAAATCTGTACGTATAAGCACGGTGCGCTGCGGCTGACCTGTTTCGGCTACACGACCGGTCGCGCTGGTACGGAATCCAAGCACACACTGCCTGCGCCGCATGATGAGGATGTATGTTACGGCGACATTCTTGTTGTGGCGTGGAAGAAGGGAGCGTCCTGGGCACGGCCGACGGCATTTTCGGCAAAGGAATATGAGGAATTTTATGAGCAGCGGCTCATGGGGGACGGGGAAGAAGATGACGAGGATGAAGATGATGAAGATGGTGGACCTGAGGCGGATGTTGATGTGGATGCGGAGGAAGTAGTGGATACTGGCGCTGATGCTGATGCTGATGCTGATGCGGATGTGGATGAAGAACTACCAGAAGAAGATGAAGATGCGGTTGTTGATTCAGAAGAGGAGGAGGAAGAAGAAGACGATGAAGATGCCGACGAGGCCGAAGATGGTTCAGAAGGAAGTATTGGCGGTGGTCTCGGTGAAGACGACGATGAAATCGTGATTACGAAGACGAAGGGAAAGAAGAAGTCAGTGCCGAAGCCGACCAATGCGGCGGCGAACACCGGTCGTGGGAAACAGACCTATCTTCTTCAGAAGGGGGCAATCCACGATAGTGAATCTATTCACGACGGACCCTATCATGAACGCCTCTTGACCTTCATCCGTCAAAAATTCGGCAATACCTACATCCAAGCCCACGCGGAGGAGCTGTGTGCCGTGATTGAGGACTGTGCCTGTGCGGAGGCCGAGCGACGTGGTATTGTGCGGCATCATGCGAATCCTCTCTTTCAGACTGTATATAAGGCAGTTGTGCGTCGCATCATGGGAAACATTGACCCTTCATCCTATGTCCGTAACGACCATCTCCACAAGCAGCTCCAGTCTGGAGACCTCTCACTTGAGACACTCCGTTCTATGTCAACCCAGGACATGAATCCTGGGCTGTATAAAGAACTCTATGACCGCCAGCTTCTTCGTGAACAGGCACAGCTGGAAGGGAATAAAGCCATGACCTCTGAACTCTTCACGTGCTCGCGTTGTAAGAAGAACCAGTGCACATATTATCAGCTCCAGACTCGGTCGGCGGATGAACCGATGACCACATTCATTACTTGCCTGAACTGTAATAAGCGGTGGAAAGAGTAAACTTACGTTTACTCTTATACTGCGTTTATTCGTCCTACAGACTCGTTCACTAGAAAGAATAAGCTGGCACTTATTCTAATTGAAGAAATAAATACATAATTCACAATGAAGCATGTCTTTATTTTTTTGCACTATATGTGTTGGATTTTAATGGCCCGCCCAATTTAGAAGAGGTGTGCCACTCCACCCGCAATGGACCATGACATCAACTCTTATAGTGAAAATTGCTCCCTATCAAGCATATCCTCTTACGGTTCCTCGTCCTCTAACAGCACGGATACGTTCCCAGTTGCCGACGGACCACAATACAGACAGCGTGCGTATTTTTTGCGCGCGGTGAAAAAACTGGGCGGCCGTCGGCGTGCCTTCACTGCCCGCTGTAGTCGTGAGCAAGGGCGCTCCCGCTCAGACTCATCGTCCGCTGGCTCAGGCTCGGATGCGTCGGCAGGGGAAGATTCACCCATCTATAATAGGTTATGCGTTCCAGAAGAAGAAGGTCTCACAGTGGACGACATAAGCCGGCTGTTATGCAAACCCGTCGTCAGCACCAGCGCCAACATAAGAAAAAGCCCGTCGCAGCGGAGCCGCACGTACCGAAACCCGACCCGCGGGTAAAGCCAGGGTCCGATTTCTACAAGCACATCAATGGTCCATGGCTACGACACATACACATGCCGTCTTATACGTCGTCCTACGGCGTCTCCGAAGAAATAGAAGAGCGCATTGAGTCCGAACTCTCCTCCATTCTCTATAGTGCTCTACATAAGGTACGCGCCATGGAAGACAAGGATATAGATCATAATACGACTCTTCTTGGAACATTTATGCAATCCGCGCTCCATGTATCAAGTCAGAAAAACAACATCGCCTTCACCGAAAAAATCCTATCCTCCTTTGGCTGTATGCGCGACTGTACCGATGTATGTGCTGCGCTTGGGGATGCAGCTGCACATCGTGTCCGTTATGCGCCTTTAACGGTGGGTGTCGGTCCTCAGGAAAAGGATACCAATCATGTATACATTACGATTGGACCCGGCGAACTTCTTCTCCCAGACACATCCTATTATGTGGACAAGTCGCCGTCTATGTTGCGAAATATGGAGGCGTTCGTAAAACTTCTCAGCCAGGTTGGTCTCCATTTCAACATACCGGACCTGGAGCTAGTGTTTCCGCAGGAACATGCCGCTGCGCAAATACTGAAGAAATCTGAGGATGAGCGTGAGGAATTTACCACGGGTGCAGCCTTAATGAAGCACTATAGGAATTTTGATTGGGAGGCGTTCATTACTGCCGCCTTCAAGGGTATGACTCTGGCCGAGTTCAAGGCGGCGCGGGTCGTGAATCTGAATCCGCGCTGGATGAAGGCGCTGGATGGATGGTGTAAGAAGTATGATGTGGAGGTGTGGCGTCGGTGGCTGTCTGCACAGGTGATTTTCTATCATTTGCCATACATGCCCCCGCCTTTTGATGACATGCACTTTGCTTTCTATGGTGCGCGTCTGCGAGACCAGACGGAGAAAATGCCGCAGCACAAGTTGGCGATTTATAGTGCGCAACAGTATTTGAGTGAGCCGCTGGGGGAGTTGTATATGAAGAAGTATGCTCTCCGCGGGTCGTTGGAAAAGACGAAAGCAGTGGCGGAGGAGATTGTTGACGTTGCTGCTGCGCGGCTGGGCTCGTCGCCATGGCTCGGCTCCGCCTCGCGAGCAATTGCACGCCGTAAGATCCGTGATGTTGCCCTAAATATTGGCACACCGAAGGGGGGTGTGGACGTGGGGCACTTAAAGACGGTCCGGCTCTCGTCCACGGAGTTCTTGCGAAACATCTACACTCTTCAGGCAGCGGCGTACCAGCGCGACCTCGCCCGCGCAGGAAAGCGTCTGGACCGGTATCACTGGACGGAGCCGGTGTACATGGTGAATGCGTTTTATTATCCAGAGGGGAATCGGCTCGTCATACCTGCGGGGATCATCCGTTATCCCTTCTATAGTGAAAAAGACATGGGGTTTCTATATGGGGCCTTGGGCAGCACTATAGGGCATGAATTGACACATGCTTTTGATGTGGATGGGAAGGACTATGATGATGAGGGGAATTATCGGCCGTGGTGGACGGCCGCGGAGCATGCGGCATACAAGAAGCTGACACAACGGCTGGTGCGACTGTATGAGGGGTCGTCGTATTTTGGGAAGTCGCTGAATGGTCGGCTGACGTTGAGCGAAAATATTGCGGACTTGGGCGGAGTGGCATTTGCCCTGGAGGCGCTGAAGCGGCGGTGTGCGACGGCGGGGATTAGTGGCGAGCGATTAGATGGGGTCTTACGTGATTTCTTTATAGGATATGCGGTGAGTTGGCGTGTGAAGGAGAAGAAGGGGAAGGCGTTACAGGCGTTGTTTATGGATGTACATGCTCCGCCGTCGTGGCGTGTAAACAACATCGTATGTCAGTTTGATGATTGGTATCGTCTGTTTGATGTGAAACCAGGGGACGGACTCTATATTGATCCCCAGGACCGGATTCGGATTTTTTAATGTTTAATGTTTGCGATGTGCGATGTGCGATGTTAATATTTGTAATGTTGATATTGATGTTGATGTCCAATGTCAGTGATGACAATGTTCAAAACAATTCCTATAGTGTAGCACTGTAGGGATTGGTTCTATTATTTATTTACGTTGTGCTTGTCGTTTGCTTTGGCGCTTGCGCTGGGTTCTGCGCTGTTTTTTGGCATGACGTGTACGACGACCGCCCTGTGTCGAGGCTAATTTTATTCTTTTAGAAAAAAAATTTTCATTTGATTTATTTTTCTTTGTTTTTATCCCTTTCGCACGACGAAATGCGTTCACTGCTTCATGCTGTGCTTGTAATTTACGAGCTTCATCCATAAAATTATATCTTTCAATCCCTTTTTCTTTATTCGGTACAACATATAATAAGGCAGTTTCATTTACATTTGGTGTATAATTAAGAGTAGTAAACTGATTTGCTGGCTGATTAAATAAATGTTGTAATTCTTCTCCCTTTTGTTTTCTTGCTCTTTGTTTTGCCGCAATCGCCGCGATTTGATTTAAAACGGTCCCTTCACGTTTTGATTTAATATTATGTTCATTCCCTCTACGAAAAATATTTTCAGGATTTCTCGGTTTGCGCGGTGGTGTACTCATTCTAAATAATCCCTACAGTTTTACACTATAGGAGTTATTTATTTCTTATTCTTGATTAATTCTTTCATCCTCGCTCGCTCGCCGCCTTTTACAGAATCATGAGGTCCGCCAGCCGCCAGTACTCGTAGGTGCCATCAGGCATCGGCCGTGCGACAATAATAGGAAGTCGTTTCTGTTCCAGCTCCATGCGCGCAATTTCCTTTACATCCGAGACATACGCCGGCACCTCAATAAATGGACGCGCGCCGTTCGCCAGCTGGTTCTCGCGATGGCCGAGAATCTTCGTCCGTTCATACAGTGTAAGGAAGGGAGGACTCTTATGATGCGGGTCATCCTCGGGGGGATACGATTTAAGGGCGAGCCGTTCTTGGACTTGTTCCACGTAGAGGAGCTTCGTCTCTGGATGTTGGGCGTAGAGATATTGAAGGGTCTTCTGTTCCTTGGCGACCGTCCGCTTCGTGTCAAATACGACCTCTTCTTCCACCTCACCGATGTTGATTTCCTCCTCCACGATGTCTACATCCTCTTCCATGTCAAAATCCGCATTATAATCTTCATCCGCCATTTTCCTATAGTGTATCCTATTTGGTGTATATGAAAACACATTTAGGCGGTGGGCGCCGGTCAATTTTATTAGAGGCCTAAACCGTCTTTCACAATAAATAAGTAAATGAACTCGGATACAATGGAACATCAAGAAGTGAAACATACTGAAGCTGTAGCGGTCGTGGACTTCGGCTCAGACTCCGCCGCTTCAAGCACGGCGCCCCTGGACCCCACTGGAATCTACACGACATTTGAAACCATGAATCTGAAAACGGAGCTTCTGCGCGGTATCTTCGGCTACGGGTTTGAAGAGCCGTCTATTATTCAGCGCAAGGGGATTGTGCCGATTGTAGTTGGCCGTGATGTGCTCGGCCAGGCACAGTCAGGCACGGGGAAAACAGGGACTTTCTCTATAGGGATTCTTCAGCGTGTTGATGTGGCAGTGAAGCAGCTCCAGGCGATTGTTCTGGCACCGACCCATGAACTCGCTCGCCAGATTTATGATGTCATGAGTGGCATTGGTTCCAAGACGGGCATCTCTATCCATGTTGCCGTGGGTGGGACAATGGTGCGCGATGACACCCTTGCCCTTCGCGCCGGTTGCCAGATCCTGATTGGTACCCCTGGTCGTATTTTTGACCTGTTTTCGCGAAAGGCGGCGTCCTCCGTGGCGATTAAGACGATCGTGATTGACGAGGCGGACCAGATGTTGGAGCGCAATTTCCAGACCCAGATCATTGATATTCTCGGCACCGGTTTCCCTGATTCCACACAGATCTGTCTCTTTAGTGCAACCATGCCGGTTGATGTTGTAGACTTCGCCGAAAAACTCATGCGGAATCCAGTACGTCTTCTTGTCACTGCCGACCAGGTGACGCTGGAGGGTATCAAGCAGTACCAGTGTTGCCTGGAGCGCGAAGAGTATAAGTTTGAGGCACTGTGCGATATTTACCGCCACTTCACGATCAGTCAGGCCATCATCTTCTGTAATCAGAAGAAGAAGGCGGAATGGCTCGCGGCCAAAATGAAGGATGCCGGTTTCACCCTGGAGCATATTCACGGCGAACTGGATTCCGCCGACCGAAAGCGTCGTATGGAAGATTTCCGCGCAGGGAAGGTGCGTGTCCTGATTGGGACGGACCTGATTGCCCGTGGGATTGATGTTCAGCAGGTGAGTGTGGTAATCAATTACGACCTTCCTCTACAGCGCGAAAACTACATTCATCGTATTGGCCGTTGCGGTCGGTATGGTAAGAAGGGTGTCGCAATTAATCTCCTTACCACGGCAGACGAAAAGGTAATGCGCGAAATTGAAGCCTTCTATAGTACAAAGGTGAATGACCTACCCCAGGATTTCAATAGTATTCGGGTCTAAATTCTTATTCTTTTTTATGATATTTCAATGAAACATCATAAAAACACTCTATGGTAAACTATCTACGCCATCACTATAGGAATCGTCCGCGTCCGTGTCGTACATGAATTCATCAATCATAAACATGTTTGTTTGGGTGAACATTTGAGCACCAGAAATGTCCGCCGTGCCCTGAAGAGTTTGGATGAGATTCATTCCGTATATGTCATCATCCAAGCCCACGCTCTCAGAATAGAAACCGAATCCCCCGCTCGCATCCAACAATCCTATAGTGCTTTGTATTAGGTTTGCAGTGATGTTCATTTCTTGGGTTTCATCGAGAGGATTGATTGGACTATCCAGTAATTCACCCCAAACTCTAGTACGCATTGGTGGCGTGTGAATTGTAGGTGTGGGCTCTGGTTGTGCATTCGTTTCACTGGGAACTCCGCTGGACACTGCGCTGGACACTGCGCTGGGCGCTCCGCTGATACGTATATCATGGCGACATAGGGGACAATGAACATTGCTCAGAAACCACCGGTCAATACATGTGCGATGATACATATGTCCACAATGATTAATTGTACGAACAACATCTCCTGTAGTGTAATTATCCTGGCATATGCTACATAGATTGTCGGCGAGATTCGCACTAAGACCAATATCCGTACCTATAGTACAGATACTTGACGCTGCCACAATCTGTGCCTGAGTTGGAACTATAGGGACTGAGTCAAAGAAGTTTAAGGGTACAGTTGGATTCGGTGCATTCATATATATTGCATTTGCGGCAGTAGTTGTTGTACTGGACTGAGCCCGTCTTTGTCTTGACCCAGCAAATTGCATGAGTGTATCCACAATACTAAAATGCGTCCCCACCGGTGTATGATACAGGGGCGGACGACTCAAAAAACTATTCATAATTCCGCCGGTTGTGAAAAATGATTCATTAGACGGGTATGCCACTGCACGCCCACGGTTTCTGCGAAAGTCATCACGCTGTCTTTCGCGTCGTGCCTGTTCCAAATGTTGTGTATAAACTTCGTCATTGTAATGATATGCACGTGCCCCAACATATTGAAGCACATCCCCTATAGTGTGAAACCGGTCAGTATCATAGAGCAGTGCTGGCAAGTAGTTATGTATGTCGTCTAAGAGTTGGACGCCATAAATTTCATGATAGGTATCCGTTTCCGTCTCGGAGTCATCCTCCATTTTTCAAATAAAAATCCTTATAGATTACACTATAGGAATTGTTTAGGTATTCACCCCCCCTCATTGGTACAAGATCTGAATGCCTACAATTTATTCACTGTCCGTGCTCTCGGCATCTGAATCTGTTTCAGGCTCAGGAGTTTCACGCATAAGTTTTTCAATGTCTTCCAGGAGACTGTTTACACGTTCACGTTCTCCTTCTTCTTCTCCTCCTTCTCCTCCTTCTCCAATTTCACTGGTCTCCTCTGATTCAGAGATAACGGACGCCGACGCGGACTCTGACCCTGGTGCTGGCCGTTGTTCAATAGGAGTACGCTTTCGCTGTGTTCCATAAAGAGATGTATAAGATACTTTTCTAGCTTCAAAGTATGATTGAGGTTCCCCAGGATAAGTCTTTCTAATAAGGGTTTTTTTATACATATATAGTTGAACTTTATAAGTTTTTACAATTGTTCTAATTTTTTCATTCATGATTTCAATTATCTGTTCCACCTGAGTCCAGAGAGAAGCCATATGTTCAAGGAGTATATTATAGTGCTCTTCAATTCGTTCACGCTGTGTTGCATAATTTCTCCGTTCAGAGCCGGTTAGAAATCCAATTGGATGAATATATTTATAAATGTCTTTGGGAACTGTTTCCAATGTGTTATTATAATGGTGTGCGAAATTTTGGTAGAGAATTGTACACACATCCAGGAATGCCTGGAGTCCTTGTAGTGCTTCATTATAGGCAAGGCGTTTTACTTCATTTCCCATAATCTGTTTTTTCCATTGGTCTACACTATAGGTATTGATGAGGTATTCTGCGTTGAGTTTTTGATTGGATACAACGCGCTGTAAATCTGCCCGTAGATTAAACATGTCTACACCGCGAATATGATTCATGAATCGCATACCTTCGCGAATATTTTCATATATATGGGTGATATCCTTGACCTTCGGTCTATACAATTCTGGATTTGCTTCTTTCAAACAGCCGGTTGCCATTTCAAGGGGAATAATATACCGTCGTGAGAAGTCGTGGTAATCAATACGGTCATCCGCGCCGCACGGATTGTGGTTGTGGTTTTGCGCTGACGCTGACGCTGATGCTGACGCTGACGCTGACGCTGAGCCCAAATCCACACGCCGCAGGTAATCCGTATAGTGTGGATTATGGATTTGGCGTGTGTTGAGCTGCTGACCAGTTGCCCAGTCAAACGCCGTATTACACGCCGTACAGAACATTTGATTACATCCCTCAATACGAAAGATGGACATACCGCACGACGGGCAATTGCGACAGCTCTTCTTAATCAGTTCCACCGTCTTCTTGTCATCCTCAGAGCAGGTGTGGGCCTCGCCTTGGGGATCATCTATAGGGTATTGAATGAGGCAATGCGCGCATGTGGACCGCTCGCAAATGCCGCACTTGTAGGCTGTGCTGAGGAATCCGCGGCACTCAGTGCCAGGACATTTCATTGTGAAAACGCGCCCTGGCGCCTTCGCCTTCAGGTCAACCGTCGCCATCAGAGATTGTACGAGCGCCTGTTCCATATGGCGGTCAATGCCAGGATTCTCGGCGCGGACTTGCTGGAGGAATCGTTCGTAATTTTCATTACTCTGAATCTGTTCATCTGTCTGGTTCATGAGTGCGTTATAAATACGGATTGAACGCGCCAGTTCATTGAACACATTTGTTTCGCGAATACGAAGAGACGTCATTTTATCGCTCCATTCCTTGATTTTTTGGTTATATTCTTTCTTGTCTTCCTTTGTTTTGTTCTTTCTATGGCTGTATTCACGTTTATATAGTTCACGTTCACACTTTGTAGTTGCCACATCATTTTTAATTACAACAAGGTCCGCTCTGTTTTTTTGAATTAGCGGCCGATATTCATCCTCTGCACGTCGCATACGCTCCGCCCACGCCTGTGCCTCAGGGAGACGACTCCGTTCACGGTCCATCAGGATTTCCTGGCGGCGTTGCTTGAACTCTCCATTATACCAGGTCTTGGGGAAGACCTGGCAAATGTAGTCATAGGTCCACGCCTTACGGCATGAGGGGCAGTGGGGGTCTTCAATGGAAGTTGTAATGTGCGTCTTGAGGCAGCGGACACAGGCCGACTCCCCGCACTGGGCACAGGACACCGGCTTACGATGAACCTGTTTCGTGTACGGTTCCATGCAAATGTTACACGCGGGCTTTTCTTCTTCTTTCTTCGTGCGTGACATTTTATCAAATTCAAAGGGTGTCCAGGGATAGCACTATAGGGATTGTATCTAGTGATTGGTGAGGGACGAATCGTTCAATTTTTTGGCTGGGGGGTCGGCGGACTCCATGGACCCATCCTTTATTTCTGGTGTTGCCTGACCCCAGTCAAAAAATTGAATCCGATAACAAGCCGACCATTTAAAGCAACAACAGCGTATATCATCATCACAATTCCTATAGTGTATTCTATAATGGAGAATATTCACCCCCTTGGCGATGTTGGGCCTTCGGCTAACGTGGCGCAAGCTAACCAGACGCCTTCGGCTAACCAGACGCCTTCGGCTAACCGTAAGAGTGTAATTGGTCTGGCAAACATGGGAAACACCTGTTATATGAACGCCGCCATTCAGGCTCTTCGCCATTTCCCAGAAATCTCTTTCATGTGTACACGTGGTCTCCTGACCGCCGCATTCACCGAACAAGGCCAGCGCAGTGCTCCTATTGCCGCCGCTTACGCCGAGCTTGTACAGAGTCTCCAATCAGCCGGTGACGCCGGTGGTTTTGTACGACCTGCAGGTTTCTTTGAAGCCCTTCAGACCGCCGTCCGCGATACACCCTACGCCTACTTCACCCAGCGTACGGCCCAGGACGCACACGAATTTATTGTCTGGCTTCTGGACCAACTCTTCATGGCCACCGCCGAACCCCGTGATCTTCCCTATAGTGTAGACGTAGAGGGATCCAAAGAATGGGCCGATGCTTTCCGCTCCTCCTACAGCCCCCTCGTGGAACTCTTCTTTGGTCAACTCCGTGTGTCATACAGATGCCAGGCATGTCACACCGTCCATAAACGTTACGAGGTCTTCAATTCTCTGAAAGTCCAGCCCATTGCCGGTCTCAGCTGGGCCGAATGTATTGAAGAGGAAATTATGGCCGAGGAAATCATTGAGGGTTATGAATGCGAAACCTGTAAGACGGCCGGCCGACCACGCGCCGATGCCCTGAAATCATCGTCCGTAATGCGCCTGCCGAAACTCCTGATTCTCACCGTCAAACGCTACACCCCATTCGGCTCACGAATTAATACTCCTATAGTGCATGAAAACTGTGATTTCCGTTTTGACCCTATCTTTGCGCCTGAAAGCACACACTTCTCTCGTAGCCATTGGTATCGCACTATAGGAGTTGTGGACCATCATGGCTTTGGACTCAGCGGTGGACATTACGTCGCCCAGTGTCTCTCGCCGGTCTACAAAGACTGGACTCTGTATGACGACGAAGGAGTCCTTCCATTGCCGAAAGGTCCGAACTTTGGCGTCCAGACATACATGGTGTTCATGCGAATGGTAAAGGAGTAGATAGAAGATTAATCCCTATAGTGAAGCATTATAGGGATTAGTTAATTGGGTTGATTAGGTTGGGTTTTTCTTTTAGAAATCCGAAAACCCCTCGGTTCGCATCGCGAACCTCTGGGCAAGCAGACTAAAAGTCTGCGAACCCCTCAATTCGCCCATCCTCCAGGAAGACGGTCTTAATGCGGCCGAGCATACCATTCGTGGTGTAAATGCGGTAGTGAATGTGGGGTTTGAGGAGACCGCGCATCGGCACGGTGTAAGCCTGGGGGTCGCGCACACGGAGCTCGGCCTTTCCATCCGCACTACTGATTGTGACACCTGCGTTTTCGTACGCACCATAGGCTTCCTTATAGGTCTTAGAACCGTCGCCGGACTCCGCAGCCCAGAAAATTACCTTTGTATTTGCTGGCGCATCCACCACGACCTTCTTATTCCAACGCTCGGGCGTCTTCTCAGGCAAGGCGCCATTGGGAATCACGGTCTCCCCCAGGAAAGGGAGATAGGTATCGCGGTCCCACATTACATATGCCGCGCCGAGACCGACAAGTATGTAGACGGACCGCGCGAGCCAGCCCTTGCCGAGGACACGTTCCACGATATTGACTCTGAACAAGCCATAGAGGAGCCATACAAGTGCGCCAACAATAATCAAGACCATTGCCGCCTTGTGGACCCATGCTTGGACATATACCTTATCTGCGTCTTCCATACTTGAATATTCTCTATAGTGTAAGTCTAAAAGTTTTTCCATGGGGATGCACTATAGGTATTGTTTTACTTTAGTAGAAATGGGCTTCCTTGATAATTTATTCTCAAAGGGGGCGCCGAATACGATGTCGGTACCACCGCCACCGGCTTCAGCCGGCCTGACAGTAAAACCCCTGACCACATATCTCGGGTCTCTTCTGAAGGAGGCCGGCATTGAAGACATCAAAACACTTCCCTATAATGGAAAATCGGTGAGTTATGACGCATATCCGCAAATTAAACCGATGGAAATACTCGGTCGCTATGAGGCCGGTCTCACGCAGGCATCCTATATGTCCCGTCTCTGCTACACCGCAAATATTCGTAAAATGGCCGGCGTCAATTTCATCAACCAATCCCCTATAGTGTTTAATACAGCTCTTTCCATTTTACGTCGTAATATGAATATACGAGAGGAAGTGGATGGTGCATCTTTTAACGCAATGCCCTATATTGGTCCAGCAACTATACTCTACGATAAGACAAAGACACATGAAACCCCATGTTATTTTCAGATAGTGGACTATACCTCGTATGGTGGTCCATCGCCATATCCTGGGGAGCGAGTACTCTATGTCACATTTCGCGGGACTCTTAGCCTGAAATCGGCCTTCCTTACCGATGCAAATATAACCACTCGCTCCGCAACGGAGCTCTTTTCAGTATGCAGTATGGAGGGGGTAAAAGGGACAGACGCATTTGCCGAGGATATTAACGCCGCGGAATCTTACCGGTTTTCTCCTGGGATTCACCCCTTTGGTATTCACCAGGGATTTGTACTCAATCTTCGTGATATGATTGGCGACATATGTCAGACCCTTGAAAGTACTCTCAAGTCAACTCCTATAGATAGAATTATAGTTACCGGCCATAGTCTCGGTGCGGCAAATGCTTCGGTGGCGTCCATGATTTTTGCAGGTTTCAAGCGTGCAGGCGTGGCCTGTCTTCAGCAGCCGAAAATTCATGCAATGACCTTTGGTGCGCCGAAGCTTTTCCTGGACTATACACGACTTGTATATAATCGTCTGCTAGACGGCGGGTTCCTGACACTTGATCGTGTGGCCGGTCGTATGGAGAATCTTGTCCTGGGTATGGCGAGTGCCGGCGTCGCGATTGACCTCGTCCCAACGATTCCGCCAAATCTCGTCCATCCTGGCTACATGATTCTCAAACACGAGCTCAAGACCCAGAGCCGAACGGGTCGTTCCAAAAATATTAGCGACATTCGTGAAATGTTTGGTACAGGCGGTACAAAAGCCGCGGCAAATAATAGTGCCCTCGGAAAACTCAAAGCTTACACTATAGGGGCTTTGAAATCCTATTCGGAATTTAATGGGCTTCCCTATTATGCGGAGTTTTTGACCTGTTTTGAACCGGCGGCTGGGATTACACAGGAGAACTATGAGAAGAAGTTCATGAACCTGCCGTTTGCGACCGTCTATAAGGTTCCTGGGGCGGATAATGTGGTGTACGAGGGCGTGAAGACGCTTGTAATGCAGGTACTGGGGAAACAAGTTGTGGATCCTTCGGCGCAAGAGGATGTTATGGCGGCAAAGGAAGAAGCGGCGGAATTAACAAGCGGTAATAATTTGCCACCGAATAATTCCCAAAATTCAACCAATGCCCAGGCCGGTGGTTTTGCACTTGTTTCCAAGGCAAAACAAGAATATGAGACTGGAACTCTTGCAAATGGTCCAAATCATGTAGTTTATAGCTGTAAAAAGAACATATCTCCATTTAGTTGTCATCTTGCATACATGGGTGTCGGATATGGCGGTCTTTCCGCAGGAGATATTGGTTATTCTCCTCCTGCGCTTTCATATTTTATTGTGGAAAATGGAAAGATTCGTTATAACATACCGAATGTCTCTTCAAATTTGGCGGGCGGGAAACGTAAGATGAAGAAAACGAGACGTCATAAGAAGTTAGTGAAGACATCACGTCGTATACGGAAACATTAGAAATTTACCTATAGTGTAAACTTTGAGAAAACACTATAGGGATTAATTTATTAATCACTTGTGAGGTCAGCAATATTGGAAAAGAGATTCACGAAGTCCAGGTACAAACCAACACTCTCGGCCGGATAATCAGGTCCGCCGCGGATTGAACGGCAGACATTCTTCACTTGTTTGAGGACCTGGATGTCAAATGCGGTCAGCACGGCAAAGAGGATGACCGCCAGCGAGTCCAGTACACGAAATGCACCCTTCTTCTCGTCCACAAAGAACATGACGACGAGCTGTGCTATAATGAGACCAATGAGGCCGGCCAGAAGGTAGGGACCGAAGCCAAGCAGGGACTGATTATCGTAGAAGCCGAGGACCATCATACCCACGAAGACACCAGTCGCCATGGCCAGGACACGGGTCAGGAGCTGCCGGTCCTTCAGCTTTTCCACGAGGGGTTTAAAGACCTGGCCGAAGTAGAACGCGAATGCGGCAAAGGCAATGTATTTGAGGGCGGAACCAGTTGGGGTCTTTTGGACTGCGTAGAGGAGGCCGAGCAGGATACCAAGATTAATAAAAAAATCAACCCAGAAATTTCCCGTCATCATCTTGGAACCGATGTCAACATATTCCGCAGATGCCGTGCTCACCGCCATTGCACCGGCCAGATGGGCAAAGATTTTACCGAAGAACGCATCACAGGTTGGAGCCATGTTATTCTACATGGGATGTTGAATTTTGTATGTTGAGTGCGTGCATATCTAAACAATCCCTATAGTGTTAAATTATAGAGATTGTTTCTAATATGTCAACCATGAGTGATGCTGAAGTGCCACCAATGCCGTCGCTGGAAGTCATGAATAACGCATGTCTCGGCAACCGTTGGCTCAATCACGCCTGGGGAGCGGTAGTGGGGGCATGTATCGGCGATGCAGCAGGGGCGATTCTAGAGGGTATGCGACCCCCCATTTCGGATCGTGCCATTAATGATGCCTGCTCTTTTGTCGGCGGCGGGTGTCATAATGTTGACCCTGGGGCGGTTACCGATGATGGTGAACTCACCTGTGCGGCATTACACGCACTCCATGACTACTCCCCAGATTACGAAATTCCCACGGACGTCTTGGCGGAACACTATAAGGATTGGGCGTGGTCGGCTCCATTTGATATTGGGAACACATGCCGCTCCGCATTCCGTATGCCACGGTCCACACCAGGTCAGCTTGCGCCTAATGAAGGACTCGCCGAACGGATGCGGGCGGGGGCAGCGCAGCACCCAATTTGTGTGGAATCCGAGGCAAATGGCTCACTAATGCGAGCCTCCGCTCTGGGGGTGTGGGTCAGTGCTTCGGCGACAACTTCCGGCACAGAACTCGCCCGCCTCGCGGCGGAGGTGGCCTGGGCAGATGCCACGCTGAGTCATCCGAGTCGTGTATGTGTTGAAGCCACTACACTCTATGTTCTGGCCATTGCATATCTGATTCGCAACCCAGGGGACGGTCTGGGGGCGCTGATGGCGGTGGAGGCCGAACTTCAGGAGCGATGTACATCCGATGTTGTGGATTGGTTTTACCAGTCGGTGTCCATGGATCCTAACTCACAAGATTCCAATGTATGTGTAAATGGGGGTCATGTGAAACATGCCTTCCGCCTTGCCTTCTATCACCTGCGCCGGCGTTCCACGGCCGAGGAGGCGGTGCGTGATGTCCTGCGCCGTGGTGGTGACACGGATACAAATGCATGTATTGTCGGCGGTCTGATTGGTGCCCTTCATGGCTACACGCTCATTCCAGAACATCTGAAGAAGCGGGTCTTGACATTTGATTGTACGAAGCCACATGGCCTCAATCATCGCCGGCCACATACCTATAGTGTACCCCGTTGTTTTCGCCTCGTGGAGCACATGGCTCCGCTTCAGGAACCGATTGCTCCGCCATCACGTGTTGTTCATGTGATGAAAGTGGAGGAAACCAATGTTAAACAGCCAGGAGCCACCAACCCTATAGTGTATTCTCAGGGCCTTTCCATGGATTTGAACTATAGGGATGCGACAACTGGTTTGGATTCTGTAGTGACGGCCATCATTCAAAAATTCACGCAGCGTGCGCAGTTTGGAAAAGCGAAATATGGAACGGACCTGGACCGAACGGATCTCGGCGTCCTGGATTGGATTCAACATGCCCAGGAGGAACATATGGATGCGATTCTGTATTTGGAAAAACTCAAGCGTGTGGTTCTAGAGAAAAATCTGGGGGGAGCACTATAGGAATTTTTGTTTGGGGGATGATACGATGTGGACGACCACGATGGGATGCGAAAGATAAGATTTGTGATTGGGACTCTGGGAAAAAAATACAGCCGGTCGTTGCGCCGGTGCAAAAAGATGTATGTGGGCTACAAATCCATCCGCAGCCACAGGCTGTGAAACAAACAGGTGAAGCCGCGCTCAAAAAAACAGAAACCGATCTGGCTCTGGAACGACTTCTTGCCGAACGAAAGAAGTTGGATAATTTTTGGAGCCAGTGAGAACAATAAAAGATTGCATAAAACAATCCCTATAGTGCGACACTACAGGGATTTTTTGATTTGGGGATACGCGTTTCGAGAAAAATTTTTGAAATTGGATTTTTGGTAATTCTCGAAATTTATTTCCAGACATGAGTGCCGGCCGTCCTCGAGGACATGGTCTGGATTTCGAAAACAAAAAACATCCAAAATTCAATTTCGAAAAATTTTTGGCAACATTGCTTCGAAAAATTTTTCAGGACATGCCCTCAAAGAAAATCTGTAGAGTACATACATTCGAAATCTTTCCAGACATCGGTTCGAAAAATTTTTTGAAATTGGATTTTTGGTAATTCTCGAAAACTTTTTCCAGACATGTGCCGGCGCTGTCCTCGAGGACATGGTCTGGAAATAAAAACAAAAAACATTCCAAAATTCAATTTTGAAAAATTTTTCAGGAACATCGCCCCCCTCCTAAATCACATCCCTATAGTGTAGTTCCAAAAGCTAAACTATAGGTATTATTAATTAATGATCCGATAAATAAATGAGGCCTGGACATACATAAAGTTTGTCAAATCCAGCATCTATCATTTGTGCGTGAAAACTAACATGCTCGCATACAATTGGATAATTTGCCCCTGAACAATTGAAATAAAAAAACGCCTTATTTTCTTTTGAACCGTGAAGATAAATCCCAAGGAGTGAACCACGAATATGAGTTTCAGGATTCTTTTGTACCGCGCTTACAATTTTACATTCAGGGTGTTCAGGAAATTTCTCATAAATTGTACGATATAATTTATCCAAGGCAACTGTGGGGATAGCACTATAGCGGTTTCCTTTGATTGCTTCCGCACGATAAATACCGATTCCTCCAAATGCGCTCATTACAGGAATAAGTGGTTCAGTTGGCGCAATACTTCGTGAAATTGTAGATATCATGTTATAGTAACGATTAATATTATATTCCCCATAAATTTCCACTCCAAAAGGATACGACACATCGCGATAGGCAAAGGCGTCATAATAACGTCCGCCGCGACCCATACCATTCGCAAAAAGCGCATGTGCCTCCGCAGGAAATGTACGAATTGTATGAATAATGGAATCGGCTATAAATCCAACAGGAACATCAGGATCCACCATCATACAAAAATCTCCTGGAGACCCCATCCCCTTTTCCTCCAGGAGAGACATTAAACGATTCCGCGCATGTGCAATACAATATACACGATATGGTTTGTTATCCCAGGTTCGTATGTGAATCTGTGACTGATCATACGATTCTGAAATGTAAAAAAATTCTTCTGGATGTGCGGCCTGAAAAGCCGCTAAAAGTTGCGGCGTCTTATCGCTACTGTTATCCTCGTATACACATGCGACGGTTCCAGGAAATACGGAAAAAAGTGTTTCTAGGAGTTTCTGGAAATGCCCCCATGTCTTTTCATGATTCTTCACCACCGCGCCGACATAGAGTTTCATTCTAGGGGTCAGGTGTGGCAATTCTTTATGTATTCAACATCCCATGTTCAATACATAACTAATAAACCCTATAGTGTTATCCCTCGGCTTTCACTATAGGGGTTTTTTATTTCCTTCTATTTCATCCTTACACATACATCCCAAACGGCGGCTTGTCACTGCTCTCCTTCTTTTTCAGGAAGAGTTCCACATGCTCCTTCTTCATGATGAACGGCAGACTGAATTCCTTAATGTGAAAGGGGTAGTCCTTGGAGTTAAACATACGGAGCATGTTAATCTTCTGTGCGATCTGTTCCAAACACCGCTTCAGTTCACGTACACCCGCCTCCTCGCCGGCGTAATGTTCAATCACATACTGGAGAATTTCTTTGCTGATGCCGACCTTATCCACGAGACCAACATCGGCAAGCGCCTGGGGTAGAAGATACTGTTCCGCAATGGCCAACTTCTCCTTCGCATTATAACCGGCGAGTTGTACGGTCACGAAACGGTCGCGGAGTACGCGGTCAATACGACCCATATCATTTGCACTAAAGACGTAAATAACACTCCCCAGGTCAATCGGCACACCTGCAAGGTACTTGTCCTCAAACCCTTCGTTCTGTACAGGGTCTGTCATGTGAATCAGGAGGTGCGCGACCTCCTCCCCCTTCGGCGTGGCCGAAATCTTATCCACTTCATCAAACATCAGAATCATGGACATACTCTTCGCCTGAATGAGTGAGTTCACAATCTTTCCACAATGCGATGACTCATACACGAGCTGATGACCGGTATAGGTGGACGCATCACTGTCGCCGCCGAGTGAGATGAATTGGAATGGCCAATCAAATGCCTTTGCAATACCGTTCTTAATCAGGCTCGTCTTGCCAATACCTGGTGGCCCCACGAGCAACAGACTCATCCCTTTTTTCTCAGGATTGGCAATCTTCGCACCAATATATTGGAGAATCTGGAGCTTCGCCTCCTCTTGGCCATAAATCGCATCATTCAGACACTTCCGCGCCCGCGCCATGAATGTACCACAGGCCTCCGCACCATCCCCCAGTCGCACAGGCAATTCCTTATAGTGCCCAAGCGGGAGACTCGTCAACTTGTCTAACCATGCACGATGCTTGAAGTATTCACTGGAACTGGGATCCAGGTTCTGGAGACTCTGGAATTTATTCAGAACGACGGCCTGAATCTCTGGAGCCAGATTCATTGTCATGATTTTGAACATCAGACTCTGTTCAGGATTCAGGGCCGCAGGATTTTTGTTCCGATTTTCCAGGACATCCAGGACACGTTTTTGCTGGTCGGCGGCGAGACCTTTGAACATGTCAATTTGGGTGTCAATTGTATGTTCCTCGCTCGGTTTTGTAATCAGTTCTACGAATTTTTTCACCTCCTGTGGTTCTTTTTTCATATTGTGTCGCTTCGGTTTCATCTTTTCTTCCTCGTCTACACCCATCGCGCCGAAAATCATGTTAATGGAAGGGATTGCTTCCCCCTCTTCTTCATCCTCGTAATCAGAATCATATTCGTCTTCTTCATCCTCGGAATCTTCATCCTCAGAATTTTCATCGTCTTCAGATCCAGAGCTTGCACTATAGGAATCATCTTCTTCTTCCTCGTCAACCCAATCCTCGTCTTCTTCATCCTCAGTTGTAGAACTTTCCTTACGCTTGCGACTCAGACGGCGGGGCGGGGCCACAATGTCCTCTTCTTCCTCCTCATCCTCATCCTCTTCTTCCATGACTTGAGTCGGCTTGCGAGTATGAATATGGGATGTGCGAGAACTAATACTGCGAAGAGCTGGCGATGGTTGTGGGGTCTTTGCCTTTAACACAGGCGAGGGCTGTATGGATGGAGGCTGCTTCTTTTTCTTGATGGGTTCAGCCACCTCTTTCTTCCCCTTACCTTCCTTCTTTGCTTTCACAGCCTTCTTCGCACGCCGCGGTGCTTCCTCCTCTTCGGAAGTGTATGCGATAAATCCGCGGAGATTTCCACGACTGTCTACACTAGAATCATCATCATCCGCGTGACCACGGCCGTTTGACTTCTTGCGATTTCTGTAGGCGGATGGCATTTCTAATTGGGTCCAAATATACCTATAGTGTAGTCCGTGGGTGAATTTTAGGCCGGTTGAAATAAGGGGTTTAAGAACATCTTATTTCAAATATAGTTGTCAATTTTTTGACTCCGCACTTTTAGTACTTAGTACTTAGTGCTTACGGTTCGCCTTGCGGCTCTTGCGGTCCTTTCGGCTCTTGCGGAGGAAAGTATTACGGATTGCATTCCCAGTGTGTTTGAAAGTGCTACCAACAACCTTGCGGGTACCCTGGACAGTTGCACCAACAAGACCACGGGCGGCATCAGTGGTAGTGCCGAAGAGACGCTTACCAGTCATGGCAAGAGTGCCGACGACTTCATCACCAAGCATGAGAGCATGGTTGATGGGGGCCTTGGCACGGTTCAGAATACTGCGACCGCCACGCATCTTACGATGGGTCTTGCGGTGGGTTTTGCGGTGCGACTTGCGGTGCGACTTGCGGTGCGCCTTGCGATGAGATTTACGGTGGGTCTTGGCCATTGTTGATTCCTATTTTATACGCAAAAAAATAAATTTTCCTCCCAGGGAGAGATTAGAATAATCCCTGGTGACCTATACGGTCAACCCCTCAAAGAGGGGAAGTGTAGCACTACCTCGCAAAGCGAGGATGACCTTTCAGGTCAGCAGGGATTAGTTTATGAGGTTGAGGGGTTCGGTTTATTCGGCAAAAAATAGGAAGGAGGCCGGTAGGCGTCGGACCATGTTTTTGCCGTTTTATTCGGCAAAAATATCCAGACAATCCATCAGAGCAAAACGAGCCTTAATTGTCATACCAGGGAGCTCGCCAGCCTTGGACCGACGGACAATCTCCTCCATTGTACCCTTTGTCTTTTCCGCAACAAGATTACGAATGGCAATGAGTGCCGGGTTTTTTTCCTTCTGGAAGGCCTGCGTCATACTGGACATACATGCGCACATTTCCTCCAGCTGATTCTTATGGTTGGAACCGGGGCCACCATAACGATTCACTATAGAGAGTAGCATCTCGTACATGCGATTGAGTGCCGCCGCATCCAGTACCCCCTGACGGGTGAGTTCAGCCAAGAACTGACCGTAGCCGAGCCGGTAGAGCTTTTCACTCTGGGTTGCGCAGAATTCATCATAATCATCACGAGTCTGGTCTTCTTCAATGGTTTCAAACTCTTTTGTATAAGCGTCATAACGGGCGAAGAGTTCATCCTTAATAATCGGGTATTCCGCGGACAGCTCGGCAATGAGACGAACATAGAGAGGACAGTAGATCTTTTCACGAGTGGCCTTCTTGAAAATAAGGACCATAAAATCCTTCAGGAATTCTGTTTCGTCGTTACTCAGAATCTGCTCAAGGAACTGTTTAATTCCGTCGTAGTTTTCCTTTGTGAATTTATTCAGCTTGCCGAGAATCATGTTGTTGAGGATTTTACTTTCCACTTCTTCCTTGGACTTATTGAAGTTGCCAGCGCGATGTGAGCTGGGGAGTTTGTACATGCCTTGCGTCTGCGTCTTATCCTGGCCTTGGACTTGGACTTGGCCTTGGGCCTGCGACTGACTAGATGCCTGTGTCTGCGATTGGATCTGCGACTGTGTCTGCGATTGCATCTGGTCACCAGCATTCTTCTTCACAGCATTAGACCATGTTCCCTTTGCATTACTAATAGGACCTGTTCGCATGCCAACAGACTGAATGGGAACAACTACAGGGTTTGAAACATGTCCCTTATTGGAGGTGTCGTTCCCTCTGTGATTTGAATGCTGGCCATTCTGACCATGTGATCCATGTCCCCCTTGGGACTTAGGGAATCGCTCACCACTAGCGGCACCACCACCGCCACCGCGCCACGATGAAAACCGGCTCGCGCCAGCGCCGCCTTCCTTGTTCTGGTATTCAGAACACATATTGCGAACAGTGGTCAGGCTCTGAACATACGCATCCAGGCCATAGCCAGCAGGAATGGTCTTACCCGCTTCCATGTAGCCGCCGATTTGCTTCTCATAACTCAAAGTTTCCATGGCTCCCTAAATAGACGTGCGTCTTTATACATTAAATCGCCAACGCGGTTTAAGCTGGTTAGGCTGCATACGAATATAAAATAAATCCACCCCCCCCCTGATGCGTAACAACCCCAACCCAATCCCTATAGTGCACACTATAGGAAATGCGCCTGTTAGGCAATGAACATGCGCTGGCAGAAAGTGGTCTGCTTGCCGATGGAGTTTTAGAACGAATCCTTCCTTGTAAAACGGAGGCCGGCGCATCTACCGCCCGCGCTTGGCTCGCCGGTTGTACAACTTCCGCGTCCCTCCTAAAGAGCCGAGCGGCAGTGCTGCGTCGTATACAGGCGGATCCGACTCATACCGAAACCCTGGCGCCAGTTCTGGAAAAGGCGCGGGCAGCAGAGGAAGTTCTCAAGGAACTCCAGGCGGAGGAGGAATCCGCGCTCTCATCTGAGGCAGACGCACAAATCTATTTCAAAGGGGAATATACACGCCCTATAAATGAAATACCCTATGTAATTGCCATTTTCACCGCTTTCAAAATCTATATGGCGCCGTTTCTTGCGCTATGTATGCCTCTTATTCTATGTGTCATGCCCTATGTACTTCTTACTGGTCTAATGAATGTGCCAATTCCCTGGGAAACATATAAATTGATTCTCTTTCAATATATCCTCGGTATAAATCCGCAAGAGCCGTGGAGTCTGAAACAGATTATGAAATTGGTCTGGACGCTTGCCAGTTTTGGTCAGGGGATTATTCAGCCAATCCTAACAGCATTCAGTACCGCCCGTCTACGAAACACCTATCACCGTTACGCGGATGCCATTCGGTCCTACGCCGAGTCGGTGCGCTTGTGTGCCGATTTCTACAAACAGCATGGTCTCCGCGAACCAAAACTCCCGCCCTTGCCGGCGGATTCCTATGTACTTGTGGAATGGTGGCGCCGTGAGAAGACCGTGGGGATGCACTATAGGGAATTGCTGGGGTACTATGACCTCTTGTATACACTGGGGTCGGACCGACGCTGGGTACCGGTTCGGTTCCAGGGGCGGGGCACCGGCGGAAAAGATGGGGTGACAACTATTCACAATTTCTATGATGTTGCTCTTGAGGAAAAGAAGGCCGTGGCGAGCACGGTTGCCATTACGGGCCATACACTTTTCACGGGGCCGAATCGCGGGGGGAAATCGTCGGCGTTGCGTGGCATGTTGCAGGCCATTCTCTGCGCCCAGTCCTTTGGTGCGTGTTGGGGGTCTGCTGTAGTGATGGCACGGCCCTATCGTCGGATTTATACACGGCTCGTGGCGACGGACATGCCAGGGGCAAAGAGTCTGTTTGAAAGCGACGTGGCCTTTGCCTTGGATGTACTTAAAGGAGCACGGTCAGCCCAGGGGGCGCATAGTGGCTCGGTCCTCGTCATGATTGATGAGCTTTTCCATAGCACGAACCCGCGCGACGCCGAGCTAAGTGCCTCGTATTTCCTGCGACAGCTGTGGCGCACCGGCGCACATTCCATGATTAGTACACACATGTTCCAGCTCCTGCCGGCGGCAGAGTCGGCAGGGGTACGACTCTTGTGTGTGCCGGCATGGATGATGCCCGACGACGGTGCCCCAAGCAGCAACGGCCAACTCAAATACTCCTATAGTGTAAGTCCTGGGGTGTGCACTGTAAGTAGTGTGGCTGAGGTGTGGACCAGCTTGAGCGCCAGCTTGAGCGCCAGCCCTTCAGGTGTAAGCTTGACTGTCCCACCAAAGACCGCGTCCTAAACGCGTTAGAAAAAGACTCCCCCTACGGCAGTATGGCCGCACCTAGTGACGCAGTGGTAATTGGTATTATCCTGACTCTCGTATTTTCCGCCGCGATTTATTACATCTATACTCTCCTCCAACAGTTGGAGGGAAAGGTCAATGTATTAAACACCGTCATCTTTGAACTAAAGAAGACGAATGAGCAATACATGAATATGTATGAAGGGCCAACTGGGGGTGTTTATGATGGTCCTATGGATCCCTTCTCCATAGAAGCGACTCATAACAGCGCCCCACAGGATACCGCGAAGCAGGCGGCCACTGCCGTTGTACACGACGTTGTTGATGAACTCCCCGTTTTCTCCAGCGCGGAAACAAAGAACACCCCCCTCCTCCCAGCCAAGGAAGAAACCTATGTAATGGAAGAAGTCGTCGTGGACGAATCTACCTCCGCCTCCGCTAACGCACCGTCCTCTGTTTCCCTCTCGGCCAGTTATGAAAGCATGACCTACAAGGAACTCGTCGCTGAGGCCAAGCGCAAGCACGTCAAGGGTGCCTCCAAAATGACGAAGCAGGAGCTGATTGACACTCTCAAACAGAACGACAATGGCACCGAACCCGCTGGTATTACCACCTTTGACCATTTTCAGCCAATTGCCGAAGAGGAATTCACCGCCAATTTTGAAGATGTGATTAACCTCAACTAAATTGCTGACCTCCCAAATATTATGATAATTCATAGAAATATCATAATAACTCAATCAATCGCCGCATCAACAATCCCTATAGTGTAAACTATCATCCGCAATTAGTGTCCACGACCGGCAAATCCCATTTTGATTCGCAGGAGGGTGGAGTAATCCATACGTTTATACAACTGTGGATTTGAAACATAACTACTCGCCAATACACTATTTGAGCGGTTCACGGTTTCCGTTGTCTGTGTTCGGTCAGTAGACAAGTTCAGGGTATATCCACGGACCGCACATGGGCACTGCGCCTCATCATTCACTATAGGAGCGCCGCCTTGTTCAGCTCCTTCAAGAAGAATAAATGTCGGATTCTCACGAACAGTAAATATACTTCCACTTGTTGGCTGATATACAACATCAATCACACCGGATGAGTTCACGTGGCATAAAACTGGATTTGTATAATGAACCGTATAATCTGTCAAATCTAGAACTGTATTACCGCCAGTTACTTGTTGTCCCGCTGCGTCACAAGATGTAATTGTAAATATATCATAAGATTCAACTGGTGTTTGAATCCCACTTATAGTGCTACCCGCGACAGTATCTTGTATAAATGGAAGATTAAACGATGTCTGGTTTTCATACGCAAAAAGTACTTTCGCAACCCCCGCTTGTGGTGTTATAAATACATCAGGAAAACCCGAAATATCAACTTGTACTGGTGAACCATCTAACGCCGGCGCAATAATGTTTGTTGGAATCGCATCTTGCCCTGTAAACGGACTCGTAATACCACCTGCCAGTTGGGTAGATTGACCGGCCGCAGGTGTTGGTGTGCCTGACAAATCGGCAAGAATAGCAGTTTCACCCGCACTAATCGCACCAGAAGAAGGTGTATATGACCCTGGTGAATTTCCTATAATGGAAGGCCCTGGGTTTGTCGCAATAGTTATACTATAGGAAGTGCCATTTGTGAGACCGGTTAGCTTCGTTAAATAGAGAAGTGGGTCCGTAGTCGTATATGTATAGGTCTGACCACCACCAGTTGCCGTAAGTGTATAACCAGTAATTGTACGTGGCCGTGTACTTGGTTGAATCCATTCAACATTTATAGACGAAAATCCTGGTGTAATTACATCAAATGTTGCGGCTGAAAAAGGCGCATAGACAGTTTCCGTACGGATTGTTGGGTCGGATTCTACAGCCGCGGCAGACACACCTATGAGTTTGAATGCGTAGACACCATCAGTGGAAACATCGTATGTAAATGTGGTGGACGAACTTACATCAATAAGAACATCATTTACGTATCGTTTATATGTCGCCGCGTTGACTGCACTATAGGAAATGCTTACACGGGTCACTGGTGGTGTGCCGTTTACGGAAGTGGTGGTGAAACTACTAATCACGGGCGCACTGACAGACTGTTGCGGCGAAAACGGGGAACTGCGTTCAGAAAGGAGATTGACGTAATTGGCTTCATATACACGAACAACTGCTTCATATGCTGTTCCGTTTGAAATATCAGTTATATTGTATGAAGTCGCAGCAGTCGGTGTAATAACAGATTTTCCTATAGTGTTTGTCCCTTGGAGATACAGAAGGATTTGATATGCAGCAATCGCACGAGGCTGAGTCGCCGGCGCGGTCCAGGAAATAAGTGCAGACGCATCTCCAGGTGTTGCGGAAACGGCACTGGCGGCGCTGAAAGGCGCAAGAACGGTTATATTTGCTTGATTAAAACCACTATAACCTGCGCTATTTGCTGCTTGTATTTTTGCGTATGGATCGGTATAATCTCCACTATAAATAATAGTCCCTGATGTATCCGTGGTTGTTAAGTATGGTGTATCTTTTTTGAAAATACGATAGAATGTTGAATTTGCGGTAGCAGGCCATAAAAATTTATAATATGTACTCAGAGCGCTATTGAAAATGACGGCACCTTGTTCTGTCGCAGTCATAGATCCAGGAGTATTAGGGGGTGTTGTTGTACCTGTTCCTGATGGGGCAACATTTGCGGAGGTTACTTGTGCACCATTTATAAGTGGATCAATCACATATATTAAAGTCCGATATTGAGTTCCTATATTAAGACCTGTAAATACATAGGATGTTTCATACCGACCGACTTGTGTATCAATAAGTGGCGCACCACCAGTACTTAAAAATAAAAATAAGCGATACGCGGAAAATTCACGTGTAATAATGGCCGGTGGTTGCCATGTAAAAATGAGTGAGGTGTTGCCGGCAGTAAGTGAAAGGTTTGTTGGTGAAGAAGAAGGCAAGTATATTACGGCAGTGTAATCTCTTCGTGGTCCTTCACCAAAGGAATTATATGACCGCACACTTATAGTGTATGTTCCTGGGGTTGTTGTTGTAAATTGGTTATATTGGGTTCCTACAAAATTTTGACGATAAATACCATCTACGTATATATTATAGGATGTGGCATTTGCCGCAGCAGGCCATTGAATAAATAAGCGTGTACTTACATTTGTTCCATCAAATTCTGCCCCAAGGCCATTTGATGGTCCATATGTTGTAATAGAACTAACTTGACTTGGTAATACAACAGATGCGGATGGTTTAAATTGTGGCACGGTAGTAGTAGTTCCTGGGACAGATGCATTATAGGCATATATACCCGCGGTATAATAAATATTATTTGTCAGGCCTGTTATAGTATATGATGTTGCGGATGATGAAATAGTATATGTTGTAGTTGTTCCTCCGCCAGATAAGTCTAATTTATACGATGTGATTGGCTGAGGTTGATAGGACGGAGCAACCCAAGTAAATGCTACTTGGCCATTGGAAGGTGTTGCAGTAAAATGGGTCGGTGGACTATAGGGTAAATAAATTGTTGCACTTGTGGTTGTAAGAGGTCCATCTCCAATGGCATTTGTACCACGAACATAGAATGTATGTGGTCCTTCAGATGTTATATTAATAACCGCATTACTTGGTGTAACAGTAGATACAAGATTAGAAGAAGAATCCAAATAAATCTTATAGGATGTTGCTCCAAAAATATCCGGCCAATCAAGTGATACATTTACACCTGGTACTCCACCAGTATATGTCCCAGCTTGCCCTGTAATTGAAACCGATGTTGGTGCTGTAGGAATTTGATTAGAGCCAGTAATATTAACAACTAACGTTACTTGAACAGGCCCATACAAAATCCCATCATATGATGCATAAATACCAAATGCGTATGTTCCATTTTGTGTTAAAGTATAATCACTCGAAGTGACATTTGCTCCACTTATATCCTTTGTTTGTAAAATTGGCCAAGGCTGTGGTCCATTAACATTATATGTTTCAATACGATAATAAAAAACACGGGAAGTTACTCCTTGTGGAACCTGCCATGATGCACGAAGAATTTGACCCAATTGTGTACGATTTTGGTTTAATACTTGAAGAGGTGCATAAAATGCTGTTCGCGTTTCAATAGGAGTTGGTGCACTTTCACCCACACCATTTACCGCTGTCACTTTGAAATTTAATGTACCACTGTTTGCCACTGTAACTGCATAAACTGTAGATGTTGTTGAGCCTACATTTATAGGTACATCGTTTACATATAAATTATAATATGTAACATCTGGTGGTGTTGTAGACGCTACCCAACTAACTGAAAAATTCTGTGGACCAGAATTATATGTTACAGTTAACGATGTGGGTGTATTCGGAACGGACATCCCCCAAAACTCTCTAAAATATACACAATAATAAAATTGAAACAAATAATCCCTATAGTGAAACCCCACGGAAACGCACTATAGGAATTGACTTTCGTGTTCCTCCCTGAATGATGTTGAACCACGTGGAATCCATCATGACGCTGCTCCAGAAAATCTATTTCATTTGCGCGGGCATTCTCTTTGTCTTGGCGGTGGGCGGGACGGTGATGCTCGGATTCTACATCCACGATGACTGTAAAGAGACCGAGTGTGTCGGCCTGAAAGTCTTGCTCGCATTCTTTGCTGTGGGCATTGTTATTAGCTGCGGCTACATCTTTCGCGTCGGCTGGCAGATTTACAAGGCACGGGCGCGCGGATTCAACTATTACGACCCGCTGCTTGGAAAAGACGCGGCAGATGAGCGTATCTACGCCGTGTAAAGGGGGGGGGGGTACTAAAAGACCGTGACAGGTTTTTCTATAGAGACTATTAGATAGTGTAATCTATAGAAAATGTTCGGCACAACGACGGAATTACGCGTTGACCCATTCCGCGAACCCCAGGACTTTGAAGTCCCCACCCTCGGCTCTGTCATGGACGCCCGTCCATTCCCCAATCTCTATAGTGAAAACCCTCGTGGCACCCTTGACGGTGCGACTCGTGTGCTCCGTGATTTTGCGAAGACGATGCCGACCCCCGATTCCCGTTACCCTGATTACGCGGCGCCGATGGAAGATGGACGACTTGTGACGGATTATCGGCCAAACTGTAGCACCCGCGCACCATACGGTCACCAGAACGCAACCAAAGCCTGGCTCGTGGAAAACTCCCAGGATGTTATCAACGTGGGTCGTATGCGGCAGGCCGAATACACTGGGGCCGTCTATGGCGCGCCATTTCGTGGGCCGGCGCCGGCGGCAGTGCAGACTTGCTCCGTTTACGGCTGCTCCTACAGCGACGGCAAGCCTGGTGGCTTAGGCGTAGAACGTGCCAACTCGGTCGCCCCGCCTCTTCCTGGAACCTTTGACCCCCGCCCCTTCTACAGCGCTCTCCAGAAGCCGACCCAGCGCACGGCCCTGAACCGACGCAATGAGGGCGGTCGCAATGCGGCACTCGGCTACGCCGGCCGTCAACCTGTATCAGATCCATACAACATGGCCGTCGCCTATTCACTGTAAATGTCAACTAAATAACCCCTATAGTGTAGCACTATAGGAGTTAGTTCTTTTTATTTCTTATAAGAACGTATTATATCTATCCAATATTGAAGTTTGAGTTTTTCAAACTTGAACGACTTTTGGCGAAACTCGTTCACTGTTTTTTGGAGAAGTTCCTCAGTTACATCGGACCATTTATCCACAATCAGTACGGGCAAATCATCGTATAAATTGTCATGAGGTACATTGAAACGACGCACTATAGGAATACATCCAAGAAGTAAGGCTTCCCATGTACGATGACAGTCCATGCCACCGCCGGCAGGAGATGGAACAAAAGCATATTCTATTTGTCGTCGCCATGTATCTGGTCGCTGAACCTGATGTGGCTCATAGTCAATAAGATGTGAAGGAATCCCCTGGACACAATCAATACGGTCTTGTGTATAATATTTGCCATGAATTGTGAAGTGGAAATTCCCATAACATTTCAATTTTCGTTCATAATACGGCTTTGAAATAGAGTGAGTTACATTGATACGTTTTTCTTGTATTACTGGTGGTTCAATAAATGAAAATGTATGATAATCCATGCCGATTGGAATCGGTGTAACCTTCGGATGTTTGAGGGTACAATTTTGTGTAAACCAGTGAACACAGAGGTCGCTATCTAGGAATGCGCGAATCTCATCTTTGGCAATTTCATCGCCTGGCCCAACTGGAAATTCCGGCTTGTCAAAAATTGGACTATCAAAATCACTGTCATTTGTGACAAGAATAATCTTATTTTTCAATTTTGGTACAAATTCTTTGACAAATCGTGTAATTGTTAAAAAACTACAAATATGAATAATCGTATAGTCTTCTATGCCATCTAGAATATCGGCGTCAATTCGTCGTGTGGAAGATTCCGGTACACGATTTTTTCGCTCACAGCTCTTCAGAATGCCGCGGGAACTTATCCAGCGACATGCTGTTTCATCATTTGAATTCATTCTAAACATACCTATAGTGTATTTTTTTAGGCTCGCATTTTTGAATTATTTATTTGGACTTTCCTGTTTTTCGCTAAGGATATCTTCCGTTCCTGGGACACGTGCCGGCACATCATTCTTTCCGTAGGACGATATAAATGATCTGGTTTTCTTCAGCCCTGGGAGTTCAATCTCCACGCTCCGTGCTGTGAGTGGAGATGCGAGTTCTGAGGCGAGACCGGCATAGCGTTTTGCAGTCGCAGGATCCTCGCCAACATACACCGTCACTGCATGGAGTCCGTTGGTCTCTTCAGGGAGACTGAAATCCTGAATTCCGCTGAACCGCTTATTAAACAAGTTCACAATCGGCGGCGGAACAAGGGGGCTATTTTCACAGAGCGAGTTGTAATTGCTCTGGACGTATTCAAGGAGCTTGTGCGGCATCATGCGCTCAGACCGTGGCTTGGTATGCATTTCCACACTAATCATACGACATAGACGACTATAGGAGTTGGACGCAAGTTTGTGTGCCTCGGCACGGCGACCCCAACTAAAATAGGAGGAAATTGTATTTAGCAAACTAACAAAGAGAGAGACCATACCAATGTATACAGGAGCATAGGAATCGTTCTGGAAAATCTGATTGGAACCGACGGAAATGAAACCGTTGACGGCACCAATAATAATCGTAGGAAGATCAATAAAAATCGTACGGCGACTGTACATCGTCTCGGCCTGTTTGTGTATCCAGGCGTAGCCCATACATTTCTCGGCAGTATCAACGAGATATTGTTCCAGCGCTGGGTTCCATGTTAGGAGGGCCTCCGCATCGGTACCGGTATTATTCTCGGCCATTCTATTTTTATGTTCAGTTTCTTTTTCTTCCGCATCAGCGTCAGCGCCTATTTCTTTCTGCGTTGATGACATAAACAATTCCTATCGTGTACACTATAGGAATTGTTTTTAATTATGTCCGAAGATGAGACGCGTCGGCGTGTACTCGCATTTGACATTGGTATCAAGAACTTGGCCTGGTGTGTAGTCGAGAAGGATCTGGAAGCAAAGACCTTCCGTATTCTTGGCTGGGACAACTACAACCTTCTGGAGGAGGAGAGCGCCGAGTCGGTCGCCGTCCCCTGTGGTATGTGCAAGGCGAAGGCGATTTACACATGCAATCGTGCCGGCGAGGAGACGCTGCCCCGCTGTGGCCGCCACGTGCCGCCGACATTCAGCGTATTTAAAGACGCGAAGGACAAGCCGGCAAAGAAACTTCCACCGGTGGCGACCCTGAAGAAGCTTGTGAAGGAACTTCCTCGGCCGGCCACTGTAACGGGAGTAGGGAAGGCACTCGCGATCCCCGCCGGCAAGGATGCCCTCGTAGACGCCCTGCGCCATTGCTACGCCATTCCTATAGTGCAGAAAAAGGTGTCGCGGTCGGCGGATGCGGGCCTGGTTGCCCTCCATGACAGTATACGGCGCTTGGCGGAGGACCAGCGGGAACTCTGGTCTAGTTGCGACCTCATTGGCCTGGAGAATCAGCCGGCATTCAAGAATCCGACAATGAAATCCGTACAGATGTTGCTCTTCGCAACACTACGAGATATGTACCAACCGCAGCCACCAGAGCTGAAACTCATTCATGCGAAGAAGAAGGTGGAGGGGGCGGAGAAGGGGGATAAGGGCTACAAGGAACGTAAGGCGGGGTCCGAACACCGCGCGGCACAGTTCCTGCACGGCTCAGGTCTCGTAGGCAGCGCACCGTGGTTGAAGATTTGGAACGCGGCAAAGAAGAAGTCCGATTTGGCGGATGCGCTGGCAATGTGCCTTGATCAACTTGCTTAAATATAAACTATACGAATTATCTTCAAAATATTTCCTATAGTGAAAAATAGTGGCGACGGGGGTCGAACCCGCAACCTCCCGCTTAGAAGGCGGGTGCACTATCCATTGTGCTACGCCACTATACAATTATGAGATTAAATCTTTAAACTATATTTAACCTATTTCTTTACATACACAAAGCATTTCCTATAGTCTACACTATAGGGATTATCCGATGTTATTGAAGTTAAATGTTTCTTACAAGGGGAAAAAGACCGTCGCCGAAACGACGGCGGCGCCGGCAATCCGTTTTCCGAAACAAGAAGGCATGTATTACACAATTCTCATGTATGACCCAGACGCACCGGCCGGCACCTGGCTCCATATGTTGAAAATGAATGTAACATCCGAAAAAGAACATGGAAATGTAGTCATGTCCTACATGGGCCCTTCGCCACCGGCTGGCTCAGGATCAGGACCCCAAGGTACGCATCACTACATAACATCGGTTTACAAACAACATGGGTATGTTGGTTCACTCCCAACATATAATATACGTGCAAAGTTTGATGTTGACGGGTTTGTTGAAAATTAACAACTCCAACTTCTCGGTTCCAGCACATTTACTGTTGACGCTGTGGCGGCGCTGGGTGGGAAGCGACGCAAGACACGGAAAATAGTAAGAAGACGCAAGTCAAAGAAACAACATAACTAAACAATCCCTATAGTTCTTTCCATGATGTAGCACTATAGGGAATGTATTGGGTAAATGACTTAGGGTATATTCTAAAAATTGATGAGCGCGGCGGCAGTATATTACATAAACACAAAAAACCATATATCATGGAAATTGCAAATCTTTATTCTATGAAGGGACAAACTCCTGAAATTTGTCTGGCAGCCGTCCAAGCAGATGGACGTGCTTTAAAGTATGTGAAAGAACAAACTGCTGAAATCTGTTTGACAGCAGTCAAAAGTTGTGGATGTGCTTTATATTTTGTAAAAGTCCAAACCCCTGAAATCTGTATGGCAGCCGTCCAAGCATATGGACGTGCTTTAGAGTATGTGAAAGAACAAACTGCTAAAATCTGTTTGGCGGCCGTCCAACAGAATGGGATTACTTTATATTATGTAAAAGTCCAAACCCCTGAAATTTGTTTGGCGGCAGTGAAACAAAATGGAATTGCTTTACGATGTGTGAAAGAACAAACGCCTGAAATCTGCTTGGCTGCGGTAAACCAAAATGGATATGCCTTACAATATGTAAAAGTCAAAACCCCTGAAATATGTATGGCGGCGGTCAAACGGCATGGCAACGCTTTAGAGTTTGTCAAAGTCAAAACCCCTGAAATCTGTTTGGCAGCAGTGAAACAAAATGGGTTTGCTTTGCGATATGTCAAAGAACAAACGCCTGAACTCTGCTTGGCAGCCGTGAAACAACGTGGAAAGGCTTTATATTATGTCAAGGAGCAAACCCCTGAAATATGTATGGCGGCGGTCAAACAGCATGGCGACGCTTTACAGTTTGTCAACGTCCAAACCCCTGAAATCTGTTTGGCGGCCGTCCAAGCAGATGGACTTTGTTTAAAGTATGTCAATTTTGCGCGTATAAAACCAGCTTAAAAAAGCCGCAGGAATGGGAAGATAGTAGGCACGCTACACCATGGATATTAACTTAGATGTAGACGACTTTGGTGGCCCCGATTTGACCAATACTCTGAATGTAGACCCGAATGACGACTACGGTCTCGGCCTTCTTACCAACAATAAGTATTCGTCCAGCAAGCCGGCTGGCGGGTCTTCTGGTGGCGGTGTGTCGTTTGATATTGGCTCAGGTCCGAGTACTATTCCAGATATCAATATTGCCACCGATTCCTTTGATGCAATCAATCTGGATGTGAATGCGGTCCCCTCAGCGCCGCAGATTAGCGTGTCGCGTGAGCCGAACTACTACAATAGTCCCCAGAACAGCGGCTTTAGCACCGTCCAGCTCAGCAGTACCCCTGGTATGTCGGCGGATGAAGAGCGTCGCCAAAAGAACGAGTACATTACTAAGCTCCAGCGTCTGGAGAAGAAAGGCTATCCGATTACCAAGCAGTTCACTGTGGACATGCCTCTGACGGAGATGAAGGAGGAATATGAGCGCCTGATTGATGCGAAGAAGCTGGAGGGGAGTATTCAGTGGCAGCGTGATGCTGTCGTCTTCGCCATCCAGTCGCTGGAAATGATGAACGACAATTTCCCGTTCCTTGGCCTCAAGCTGAAGGGGTGGAAGGACAGTGTCCAGGACAAGATTGAAAACGAACAGTTTGACGACATCTTTGAGGAGCTGTATGAGAAGTACAAGGGCAAGTCCTACATGCCGCCAGAGGTGCGTCTCCTGTTTGGTATTGCGTCAAGCGGGTTCCTGTGTCATTACAGCAATAAGATGATGGATAGTCTGAGTGCGTCATCTATGAATGCGGGCGTGGAAGCGGCGCTGCGTGCGAATCCGGAGCTCGCGGCACAGGTCGCGGCGGCGTCCATGCAGCAGACGATGCCCGCTATGGGGAGTTTCATGGCAGGGACAGGTGGTTTTACTGCCGCCTCTCCACCTGGTATGCGCGCCGGTGGTCCAGCCCCAGTTCAAGTGAATCCTATGAACCAGGGCCAAGGTACAGGCGCATTCTTTGGCTCAGGCCGGCCCGCGGAGGTCCCCCAGTCCGTCGCTGCCCAGCCACAGGTCCAGACCGCGCGCAAGGAAATGCGTGGCCCCGCCGGTGTGGATGACATCCTCAATACCTTTGAATCCGTCCGTCGTGCCGAGACTCAGCGCCCACCGTCCCCTCCCCCTCAGCAAATCCCCATGAGTGCGGCCATGGCCGCTGCCATGGACATGCAGAGTGTCGGTAGCGACGACTTCCGCTCAGTGATGACTGACCAGACTAGCGGTGGTACTCGCCGTAAGCGTCGCGCGGCACCCGTTGGTAATACTATGTCCCTGAATGTCTAAACCCAAAAAACATACCAGAAACACCTAAAGTAATCCCTATAGTGTAGCATTATAGGGATTGCCTTTTTTACATTTATTTGAAAATGCCAGTTGAAACACGCGCAGCAGTTCGTTTTCGTGAAGCCGAGGAGGAGTCGTTTTACATGATGTCACGGTTTGTGAAAAATATTCAGGCCGCGACTTGCACCCATTGCAACGATGAAACAGTCTCTTTGATGGAGCTGTATGATTCGGCCACGGCAACGGGGCTTTTTCGCCAGTTCTATGAAACCCTTGTATGGACGGACCTCTATGTACTGGCAAAGTGTGCGGAGTATCTCGGTGCCTGGAATGTCTATCATAACATCCGCTGTGGGAAAGAACACATTTTTGCCGTTCTAGATACAGAGCGGTATGATGCCTGGTGGCGCCGGATTTGCGGGGAGCTGGATATTACATTTATTCATACGAAGCACTAGGGCATGTAGATCCGATGTATGGAGGGGATGGCGTCGGCCAGGAATTCGTATCCCAGGCAGTCGTCGCTCCGCTCGGATTCTGATGTAATCCGCGGGTGTATACATAATGTTTGTTTTTGATATAATTACATAATATTTATATCAAAAAATTAATACCTATAGTGCTTTCTTTAGAACCGCGGATTTTGGTACCCTTCTTTTAGTTCATTCATACGGGATAAATAAGTATCTACGAACGTATCTTTATTAACCGACGGCTGTTCAGTTTGACCAACAGGTTTGTCTTCAGATGTTACAGCCCCTTGGGTTGGAGCGGACGGTAAAGGGGTGCCCTGGGTAGACGTTGGTTTTGGTACTGGATATTTTGGTAACATTTGACGGTGTTCACCTGGTCGTAGGAAGCGTGGAGCAGGAGGAGCAGGAGGAGCAGGAGGAGCTGGAGCGGCCTTCTCCGCCTTTGCTTTCAGAATATTATAGACCTGACTTTCTTCAGGTGTGAGTGGAACAAAACCTTCAGTGCCCTCCCCACCGGAACCTGATGCGCACTTAGACCCAGGCAAGCCAGTGCCGAAGATACACATGGAACTGTTTTCATTCAGGACATAGCCGAGCAAAAACACGACGGCCAGCCACATCCAAAAGGCAACAAGGATGTTGCGGGTACCCATGAAGAGCACGACGAAGATAAGGAGGCGACGTACCCAGACATTCTGGAGAAATGCCTCCTGCGAACGGGTGAGTTCCAGACCAATAAAGCGACCGCCCAAGTTGAGGGCCAACATCATGAAACCAATAAAATAGGGGTTCGCATTCACGGCCATAACAAAACTATCAAAGGGACTCGGCACAGCGGCAACAGAGCCACCTGTCAATTGTGGTGCTGGCGGGGTTTGCATTATAGGGATTGGGATTCAATATCTACATTGGGTGTCGGTTATTTTGGCTGAGGACCAGGCGCTGACTGAGGCGCTTACGCTGGCGCTGGTGCTGAGGCTGGCTCCGTGAAATAACCCACATCCGCATAATAAAACACGACCATTAATCCCACTGTCACTCCTATAGTGTTAGACCAGGAGAAGGCCCAGAGGAGGAGCCCAAGGAGTGCAAAACGGAAAAGGGGAGAGCCATACAAACGGACGAGCGCGGTATGATATTCTTTATCCAGAACTGTGGAGTGCATGAGAACATAATAGAACAAGGCCGCGAGGAGGAGCGCAAGTAAATTATTTGGCATGTATCTCTAATGGTGCTTGAATGAATAATTTGTATCATCGTCCACGGCGTAGGTCCGTACTTCCGTCTCCTCAATCATATGCGGGCTCTCCCCCAGGCTCCGTTCCACAAACCACCGATTGTCGCCGTCCATTTCGGGTACAATGTGGCGAATCTTGCGCCCTTCATTGTAGAGAATAAAGGGAAACCCACCAACAAAGTTCTCTATTGATGTCCGGCGGACCTGGAGTAATAAGAAGAGCACTGCCCAGAGAACAGCGTGGTAGAGGCCACCAAATTCAGCGGCGAAGAGGAGGAAGATAAAGGCCACCACACGACCGACGAGTGACTTAAAGAAATCGGCGACCTGGAAGGGAATGTGCTGGTAATAGACAATACCGACGGCAAGGGCTCCGAGCGCAAAGTAGTTGGCATTTCGTGCTGCTTCCGCACTGGGGGAGCTATAATTGGCAAGGCCTGGGGGATTGAATTGCATGACCGACGGCGGTTTCCTACTGTTTCACTATAGGAATTATTTACTGAATTGACCGATAATGATGATACCCTACAGTGTAGCATTTTAGGGTATAATAAGTGAGGGGTTATGGGGGCGGCGCTACGCCCCCAACTATAGGAATTATTATTCCTCATGTGTACATTAGGAATATGGACCTGGATGGGTGCAGTTTAGAAGACGCATTCGCCACGGACTTTGTGGGGGGCTGGGCCGGCGAGTCGCCTGAATTAGAACAGGCGCAGTTGCCCACGGTGGCTAAGCCAAAGCGTGGTGGGAAGAAAGCCCCAAGCGCCGGCGCCGGTTGCACACGCCCTGAAACAACGGCCGTGGCGTCGCGAAAAGGCGAACGAAAACGTGCTGCCGCCGGTCGGGCAGACTTAGAAAAATACTATAAGAGTGGGTTCTCGCTACTCGGCAATAGCAGTCGCAGTGAGGAGGAGGCATTTGAGCCAGTTCCCGAGAATTCGGCGGTACACCGACTCGGCGCGGCAGTGGAGGGCGGTGCGGCGGCGGCACCGAAGAATGTTGCCTCCCTGACGGAGGACTTTCAGGACAACCTTCAAACGAGCCTGCCGGCCATTCAGAAGATGGTGAAGCGGGTGGACGATGGGTTCCAAGGAACCGTGCCGGCGTACTTCGGCGCGGACCCCCAAGGCGGCTCTGTCGGTTGTTCCATTAAACCGAAGGAGAAAGAGCTGGCTCCCTTCATTGACTACATTGATGATGAGGACACCTACAACTTCAACAAGGCCGACTATACTGCTTCTTTCAATGCGAAAGGCTATGACAAGGCCGCCGGCGCACCCCTCCAGGCGAAGGGTCAGCCCCTCGCAAAGCGTGGCAATTTCCTGGCCCCAATGCACTCAGATCCGTCAGAACAATTCAACGCCGAACCATCACTCCTATCGTGGAAAAATAAGGATAAGGGTCTTTGGTCATCCCAATTTGAAAAATCGTATCTCGTCCCTGAGTCCACACGTGAGACCCAGGCAGCGTCTCGTGATGTGCCGGCAGGCGAACGTATGCAACTCCTCAAAAAGCTGGACGCCATCTACGCCCGCCTGGATAAGATGGAAGCCGAAGGCTCGGCTTCAGGCAGCGGTGCCGGCCCTAATGCCCAGACGGAAACTCTCCTCTTTGTTATGTCCGGTCTCGGCCTCATTTTCTTCCTGGACCTCGCATGTCGTACGGCTGGTAAGCGATGAGCGACCAAGCGATTAGCGACCAAGCGATGAGCACCAACCAATCAAATAAAGAAACAATTGAAACAATCCCTACAGTGCTACACTATAGGGATTGTTCCTACATAAACTCGTATTATGAATTGTAATTAGTTATCTGATTCATAATTGACAAATGGCAACCGTGCCACCGCCCCCTCCCTCTAACCTCTTCACATACAGTGATGGCTCTATTCTGAAAAAGATGCGGATGAGTGAGTTGATGCGAATTGAAACATGGGAGGGAAATCGGACCGTGGACCGAGATCATGTGGCGCACATCCGAGAAACAGTGCGAGGAAACATCAATGTGTTGGACAAAAATACATTCACTATAGTGAGTTATGCTGATGAGGATACGGGCGACCTCGTTTACCGAATTATTGACGGCCAACATCGTGTTCGTGTATGTCATGCGGCCGTGCTGGATACGACCTTCCAGGACTTCCAGGTACTCGTTCGCCACATCCTATGTAAAACAGAGGCCGATGTGATTGCAGAGTTTCAGAAGATTAATAATACGAAGGCAATTCCCCTCCAGGACCGACGTCTAGATGTACAACCCTATGTCCTTGCTCTAGAGGCGGCCTATGCTCCACTGGCGAGGACCCTGAAGACTCCGCTCCTTCGTCGCGGAGAACGGACGGCGCGACCCTATATGTCGGTCAAGAAGCTGTATGAGATGCTCGGCAAAGTTGCCCTTACCGTCAGGCCCGCCGAGTTTGTTGCAAAAGCCAATTCCTATAATGCATCCCTTATGGAAACACTAAAGGAGAAAGTGGGTCGGTCAAAAATGGAGGAGTCGGCGCTTCGGCTCGGCTTCGCTCTCGCCTTGGACGATAAATACATGTGGATACAGGAGATTTTCCAGTAATCGTAAAATATTAATCATCTATAGGAATAGGTGATTAATGTCATTTTCATTTTGTTCTTATCGTATAACATATACTACCATTCCGAAGGGGACTTTTTTGTATCGTTCTGCTGACCGTATATGTGCTTATGAAAAGAGTCATTTGCGCAGAAGAGAATGCCCTGATACTGGTAAAAAAGGTGTCTATTTTAGCACCTATGTATTCCAATCCCTCGCAATGGCTATTGAATATGGTGCCGATTTAGAACTGGGTGTCTTTAAAACTACTGCCCCTATAAAAGTCATGAACGGAAAATATCACTTCCGTTTCCTTCATCCTGAGCGATACTTCCGTAATGACGGGTCTTTTATTACAAATGTGGGCGTGCGACGTGATGAAAATGTATCCCATATTGAACAAACATACCCGCTTATTGATATGAAAAAACATGTCCTTTTTGACCAGGATTTAGACCCCAAAAACGGCGAGGTCTTCATTGCCAGCACAGAGGATTTAAAGAAGGTAAAACTGCTGAAGACATATAGTTTTTCAGTGGATGACCTCAAGAAATTTTTGAAGCGAGTGAAGAAAGAAAATAATGGATGTATTCCGTTGTTGAACAATACACTCTACCTTCGGTCTGGTATACTAAAGCCAGTGGATTGTGCGAAAGAGAAGACAAATAAAACACGAAAGAATAAATACAAGGACGTGAAGTAAGTATACTCCTATAGTGCAGACATGAGGTTTACACTATAGGAATTGGGGAATTTTACTTCTTGGAACGGCGCTTTGTCTTCTTCACGCGAATGCCGCGGCGTTTGGAACGGGTTTTGACGCCGCCGCCTTGAAAATTTGGTCCGTAAAGTTTATTGACTTTTCTTTTGGCGGCTGATTCTGAGTCGGCTGATTGTGAGGCTGGTGATTGTGTTTGTGCGTCGTTTTGTACTGTTTTTGGGTTGGATGAGTTGGATTTAGAATTTTCTGGTTTATTTACAAGAATATATGTTTGCATATTATTATCACGAAATAATTTAATAATTTTATCATAATCTGTATTAATATTATATATATCTGGTATATAATCATCTATATTATGAGAAATTTCAATTGGTTTTCCTTCTTTTTCTTTCTCTAAATCTTCTAATTGTTTTAATAATTTTTCAAAATCATCATCTGATAAAGCATCTTTTTGAGTTGAATTTGAAGGGTTAATAACTGACTTTGGAATACGACTACTATTACGAAATTCAAGATAGTCTTTATTCAAACGTCGTAATGTAGTCCAATGACTACCGCTCCCCATTATAAGACCTAAATTATTATCATTATTTGCTATATTTTCCTCAAGTAATACTTTAAATTCTGGACGTTGTTTTAAGTTTTCAATTGTATCTTTTTCATTTTTCACTGAAATATCAATTAGGTTTGAAATTTCTTTTATTAATTCTTTATCTATATTATTTGGATTATTACCACTTAATGCGATTTTATATACTTCATCAAAATCAAATGATGCATTATTATATTGTATTTTATTTTCATTATATGTGATTTTTAATTTATTTCCTTTATCTATTATAAGATTTAATACATTATCTTTTGTTTTAGGGTCATTTCTTATTCCTTTTATTATTTCTTCTATATCATTAATTAAATCATCTTGAGAAGTTGTCTCTTTTACATTATATCCTTGTTTCTCTAAGAATTTAGTCATTACATCTTTATGATAAAATCCACTTATAGGGCATCCTTCTTCAATCATAATCTTACATAACTCATCAAAAATTTCACGTTCAAACTTTTTTAAGTCTGAATTTGCTCGTCTTTCTTCAATGAAAAGATTATTAATTGCGTGTAAACCACATAATGCTTCGCGCTGGAAATCATAGTCTTTATAATAGTCATTTTTAAAATCTTTATCTGAACCTCCTATTAATTTTTGAATATTTTCATTTGATATATCATCTGCTTTAGCTCCATTATAATTCTTATTTGTTTCAAAATAAGTTTTAAAAAGATTATCAATAGATTCAGGTGTTGTTCCAGGTGTTCCTGATGTCGTTACAGGTGTTGTTTCAGGTGTTGTTCCTGATGTTGTTCCTGATGTTGTTTCAGGTATTGTTTCAGGTGTTGTTCCAGGTGTTGTTTCAGGTGTTGTTCCAGGTGTTGTTTCAGGTGTTGTTCCAGGTGTTGTTTCAGGTGTTGTTCCAGGTGTTGCTACAGTCTCCCCACTTGGGCCAATCGCTACAGTCTCCCCACTTGGGCCAATCGCTACAGTCTCCCCACTTATCCCCCGCGCCGCCATCAAATCCGTCTTGAATTGGTCAATCTTCATTGTTATCATTTGCGAAATTAGGCTGCGAACATCTTTGTACCGCGGGTCGCGAATTATGGCACTCATCTGGTCCACAGGAATAGATTTCATAATTTCCTTTATAGTGTTTTCAAAATTGGGAGAATCCATATTTAATTTCTTTTTAAGTTCTTCATAACATACTTTATTTTTATCTTCTTCTGTCTCTGGTGTTGCAATTGTGGCTGGAGGTGTAGTTACAGATGGTGTTGCGGCTGGAGATGTTGTGGTTGCGGCTGCAGATGTTGTGGTTGCGGTTGAAGATGTTGTGGTTGCGGCTGGTGGTGTGGTTGTTGCTTTTCCTGTTGTCCCTGTCGTTCCTGATCCATTTGAAGGTGGTGGTGCAGGAGGTGGTATTATTTTTTTTAATTCTTCTCTTATTATATTACGATAATCCTTATATTTTCCTGTATTTTTATCTTCATCTTCTTCATTTGGTACATAATTTTCATACTCTTCTGTAATTTTAATTAAATGGTTACCATATGATTTTGTCATTTTATTAGTACCATCAATATAATTTATTAGTGTTAATATACGAACTCCATTTTTAATTAATTTTTGATTCGTAGGCTTAAAAAATATTGCTTTAAAAGTTTTAAAATTATCATCTAATTTATTATAATGTGAAAATTCTTCCATAAAATTTTCAAAAGTAGTAAGTATCTTAAATAATATAGCTCTTATTTTAATTATATTGTCAACTTTTGATTCATTAATACTCTTACTTAGTTTTTCAATAAAATCTGAAAATCCTGATTTTATAAATTTTATAAAAAAATAATATTCACCAATTTTTAAATTATTATCTGTAATTTTATCTTCTTTTTTTATGGGCAATGACATTTTCCGAATAAGTTCATAAAATTTTTCTTCATTACCTATAAACTTATACCCTCCGCGCTGTACTTTCACACTCTTGCTTTTACGAATCTTCTTCATTTTAACCGGCTTCCCGCCGAGCTGTGCGTCAATCCGCGCAGGTACTTCAGGCAATAAACTCACATTACCACCTCCGCCCATTTGTGGTGTAATTGGCGCCTGCCCAGCACCAACATGTGGAAGTAAAGACGTTGACGCCATATCTACTTATGAAGTCAGAAGAAAGTAAACGACGGGATTTACTCGCGCAGGTTAATCAATAACCATTCCTATAGTGTATTTCCATGAGTATGCACTATAGAGGATTATTTTTGAAATTGATGAAGCGTAGGGGGTTATGGGTTGATGCGCCAAGGCGCATTTCTACCCAAAAAAGGGTCTAAAATAAAAGACGTTTCTAAAGATAGAATTTTATACTATATGTCTCTCACATTAACACCCGATGCGGACATTCTGTTTGGAAATGACGATACCTACGAAAAACAAAACGGCGGACTAAGTGCTGATGCTTACGCTTACGCTAACGCCGACACCGAGCCCTACATCCTCCAGACAGATGGCAATGGTCTCCACCAGACCCGTCGTAAGCACATCCCATGTCGGCGGGAACTCCTTGTCATGAGTCTTGTCAAATACTACAACGGGATTAAAGACAAGGCTGTTCTCAAGAAGCTCGTGGATACGATGCAGGGGAATGGAGAATATAGTCTCCGCCTGATTGACGTTTTCGTCACCAACTACGCCAAGAAGCACAACACCGCGTATATGCTGGACGGTCAGGAGTTCCTCGTGTATCTGAACTATAAGAGTCAGACGAAGGCATACAGCAAGAAGCTGTTTGACCCTTTCTGTCGCCACGACCGCATTATCTTCCAGTGTGAGGGCGTGGACGACTTCTTGACAACCGTCGGGCAAATGAACTTCTTCCGTTGGGCCCATGAAAAGGGGATTCTGGACTACATTGCAGCACATGTGGAAGACATTCGCAAGGAGGAGAAGGAGGCGCGGAAACAGAACGGATCGCAGTCATCCACGGGCTCCGAGGCGTCCACCGTGTCTACGGTCTCTGCGGCCAGCAGTGCTTCTGCTGGATCAGGTACATCAGCAGCATCAGGTGGATCCCGTCGCCGACGTAGTGAAAAAGTCCCCGCAAGTATGAAGATGCTCCATAAGCACGATGTGGAGGTGACCATCACGTTTGATTAAATCAGTTAATAATAAATAAATATACCCTATAGTGTTTTCTATAAGTTTACACTATAGGTAATTCTCGTATTACTCATCTAAATTTGGCCGTCATATCATTCAGCACCGGCCGCAGCTTATTATACGACTCTAACATCTTATCCATCGGTTCGGCTTCTGGTAAATGCCGCGACTGGACGGCACGCTCCAGTACTCCATTATTCACGGCCACACCACGATTCGGCGATGGTTCCGAGACGGCCCCACGGAGTTCGCGGCCCACATTCCGTGGGTCCGAGGCAATATCATATTCCGTGAAATATGGATTTTTCTGTAAAGGTGTCGCGGGGTCCACAACAAATGGCTGGGACTGTACCCAACGGCGGACATCATCCACCCGCGTCTGGGTCGGCTTGCGGTCAAAGAAGGGCGGCGCATCATTCACGTCTGGCCGGCCGACGAGCCCCTCAATCGGCTGCGGCACCGACCCGCGCCAGCGTTCATACCCACGGGCGTTGGTCGTATCTTCAATCGGCTTTTCACGACGACTACGGAGACTCATATTTTGACAGGCCCATGGTGCGGGACCATACCTAAAAGGAGCAGACTCCATTCTAATGTAGTATCCCAAGAGAAAATGAAGCGAAATGGCCACAAGGAGGCAAAAGCGCAGACGAAAATACCCGCCGTCGCCGCTCCAGCGAAGCACACATTCTATGTTGTTGGCGTGGAGCCTGCGCGCCAATTCCAGGGAATCATTTGCCCTCTGGACCTATACAAGATCCATGTGCTCGTAGAAGGCGGAACCCAACCACTCCAAGAATCCTATAGTGGAAGCTCGGAGTCGGCCCTTGCCTGGTACAAGGCACATCTTGAGAGTCAGGGTATCGTATTTACAAAGACAAAAACTCTCACCACCGGCCTCAATCAAGGACCGGCGCATGTTCTCTGGGTAGACCTAGAGGCCACACCCCTAGATTCGTATGCCCATGTTCGTACACTCGCAGATGATGAACGGACGGATCCCTCCATCCTTGCGTGGAAGACATATTACATACCATGTACCGCCGGTACAAAGAAGGAGGCACTCGGATTCTGGGTTTGTGCGGCGTCAGAACGTCTCGGTCCAAAGACATGCGCCGAACTCTTTACAGAAGTGATTGGACTGGAAGTAAAATAGTAGCATGTTATGTTTATATAAAAAGCGAAACCACATCTAAAGATTGCCCACGACATACACTATAGGAATAGTCCTTTTGTGACAGCAAATGAATGGAAATGGAAGTGGATATCGTGGTCGCACTTTAAAACGACGGGCAGGAGGCTCCTCTGATGAAGCAAATGCTGCTCAGTCTAGTCCAGCCAACCCTGAAAATGTAGAAAAACAGAATAATTTTTTGAGCTTCCTGAATGCGCAGGCCGACAATGCCTACCGCCGCCCATGGCATCGCCTGGAACATGGTCTACGCCTCAATCGTCTTCGTCTCTTCGTAGATGAAGAAGCCCAACGCACTTCCTATAGTGCGGAAGAAAAGGAACGTCTCTATAATCTTCTTGTGAAGGCGCTTGACCGTAAACTGTTAAACAGTAAAAATAATGTATCCTATGACGTGGATGGACAGCGAATTACAGAAGTGAAGGGACTGGTGATGCACCGCGGGGCGGATGGGGCAGCGGTATTCAAGATTCTGGATAAAAAGGCGGGAGGAATGACCGTACGGCGCAGAGCGACTGATAAAATTGAGGTCGGTGGGTCAGCGGCACCGGCAGCAGAGGAGAGTGCCTAAATTCATACACTATAGGAATTCATAGTGGAACATAAATTCCTATAATTCATGGCTTATGTGACGGATATTGCGGATTTCCTGCGGGATACGCCGCGGGACGAATGGGACGAGGTCTGGTGGGAGGCGGTTGTGCCGTATTTGCCTCTGGAGGATGTGGGCGCGATGTGCCGAATGTATGTGGAAATGGCGGAGGCAGCGGATGCCTTTTATGCGCGCGTGGGCTGTGATATTAGTACAGGTACTTCGGCAAATGAAGAAATGATAGTTGACTCTGAACCACAAGCAGAAACAATCCCTGCTGGCTCAGAGCCATCCCCCTTTCAGGGGGTAGTGCATCCCCTAGTGCAAACCCAGTGCCTCTCCCCACGTGAAAAAATCCAGTCTATCCTGGGCCGACCCCAAGTCGCCCAGCGGACGGATCAATGGTATTTGGAGGGGCTAAAATACTTGACCGGCAGTCAGTTTTCCCAGCTCTTTGCATCGCCATACATTCGTGGCCAACTTGTTTTGGAAAAGGCTGGCCTGACCCCACCAGCGCAGCGCTCTAATCGGCTCGTATGTACAATGGAGGAGACGGGTCCCTTTGATTGGGGTATCCGTTTTGAACCCGTCGTACGAGCCGTATACATGGACCTAACACAGACTTTCGTGACAGATGTTGGTCGCCTCTATCACGGCACCCTGGAGAATCTGGCGGCAAGTCCTGATGGTCTTATTACAGATACAGCCCCTGAGTCTGCACATCGGCTCGGCCGACTGGTAGAATACAAGGCACCGCCAACACGGAAACTCATGCAGAAAATTCCCAAGGAATACTACATGCAAATGCAGGTCCAAATGGAAGTGGCCGACATTGACGCTTGTGATTATTGTGAGATGAAATTCTACAGCCCGTACAAGGGCAAAATGACAGAAACATATCCTATAGTTCAAGATGGGGGAGATGTCCAAGGAACGGCCCAAGGAACGGCCCAAGGAACGGCCCAAGGAAAGCACTATAGGGGTTGGATTGCGTTGATTATGAGTGATGGGATGCTAAACCGGTATGAATACAGCCCTTTCGGCTTGGAAAAGGATACCTGGGTCGCTGACCTGGACGCGCGGCTTGGCCCCACGGAGCGTATTTATGAGCTGATTCCCTGGGCATTGGAGGAGTATTACCTGGAGACTGTAGCCCGAGACCGCGCATGGTGGGCGTCCATTATGCCGGCAGTGGACGGATTCTGGGCCGACGTGGAGGCGGCACGGGCTGGTACCTGGGTCGCACCGGCAGCGAATCCACGGAAAAAGCGAAAGGTGGAGGGAGCGGCAGAGGCAACAGGTCCGCAGATTCAGGATATGAGTGATGATGAATAAAATGAAATAATCCCTATAGTGTTTCACTGCCCCACATTGCGGGGATGACCTTAACAGGTCAGCAGGGGTTATTTTTTTAACATTATTCTGGCACAACCACTGGCAACTCACCATAATAATTGGCGGCGGTGAATCCCTCCGTCCACGCGGCAATGTAGCATCGGACCTGGACGCCTGCTGCCACTGCGGCTTTAAATGCGGCGGTGTAGATGCCATCTAAAGCCGCAGGTTCAAAGCGCGTGGCATCAATCCGTTGACAGAGGAATACACAATATGCCCTATCTCCTGCCGCAACCAGCTCCGCCAGATTATCCAAATGCTTCGTCGCCCGTGGCGAAACGGCATCCTCCTTTTTCTTTCGGTAGCCGTCAGGAAACAGGGCGATCTTGTCGCGTGTGCCGAGACCAGCCGGCACCGTCTGAGCCGCCGCGGCACGGTAATCGGCACATCCCTTCACATCATTCCTATAGTGCGACAACGGGACATTCTTTACTTCCACCCACGTCCGACTTCCATCCTTATGCTTTACACACAAGTCCACACGCGAATCACCGGCCACGACCTCCGCCTGGATGTTGGCCACACCACCGCCGAGCGTAATCCATTCATCGGTCCGCCCCTCTTCAATAATGGCCCGCACCATACGATTTGCCACCATTGGATTCACGCCCACACGATAGGGTCCGTGGACCATGGTGCCGAAGACAGTATGCGTCGTCTTGGCACCGCCCTCTTTCGGCTCCTTGCCGTGGACATATACATGGGCGCCGACTTCCACGAGACCAGAGCAGCCGAGGCTAGGAGCATGGGCCTGGTAGATTCGTTCATCCCCTGGAAACTGAATGTCGGCAACATAGGGTGTACGAACGACCTTGGACGGACGCGCCACGACGACTGCTTCTTTCAGTGCGTTCTGGAAGCGGTAGAGAGGAGTCGGCTGCGGCGGCGGAGGGAGCGGCATCTTTGCATTATAGGAATTACACTCTGAAATAATTCCTATAGTGCGATTCAATTTTTTACACTATAGGATTAGGATTCAAGGGATGGTTCATGGGATTAAAAACCACGGCGCCATGTGTTATTGTAATTCAACCGTCCAAATGTTATTTTCTATTCCTGAATTTCGTGAGTTTATTCTGCGTTCCGATATTGACGCGGAACCATTCGTCGGATTAAAAAATATATTTCGTAAATTATCATCCGAAGGCACGAAGACAATTGACATAAAAGACAATTTTTTGTCCTTACGAACGGAGTGTATGGAAGAAATGACAGTTAAACAATTATTAAATACACAGGAAGATGCAACAGAGTTTTTAACCGCTTGTATATTGAAAAAACTTGAATTTATGGAACAACTTCCAGAATTTCTAAAAATAACAAAAAACTCATATACATTATGTAATGAGGAATTTGAAGGAGTAGGTGTACCATCTACGGGTCCATCGTTAATACCGATTGATTCTACAGCGAATAATATACAAGATAACTTAACAAATACACTCTATGAAAAATCGCAATTAAACCGATGTCCTGGTGGATATGCCAAACATAATTTTTTTGAAGGTGAAATACCAAAATATATTCTTTTATCATTAAATCGGTTTGTCTATAATGTGAAAAGTGGAGTTCAACAAAAAGTTGATAAACCGGTGGAAATTAACAATCGCATTGAGATTCCGTTTGAAAATGGAATGGTCCGCTATAAAATAAAAGGGTTTATTTCACATGTGGGTCCGAGTGCATCTGAAGGACATTATTATTATACTGGCAAAGCGGATGACAATCAATGGCGTATCTATAACGATACACATATAGGAGTAAAAGATTATATAAAACCTGGGCCTTATTTAGCGGTTGAAAAAGATGAAAAGAAGAATGTCTATATTCTTTTGTATGAACTTGTGGAACCAGCCGCGGCTGTGCTTTCACCTGCGCCAGTGCGTATACCAGTGCGTATACCAGTGCGTGCGCCAATGCGTGCGCCAGTGCGTGCGCCTACAGAAGAAGAATTGATACCCAACATGGCCGCAATGACAATTCAGTCTTCACAGTCTTCTGGACGAACACCAGAGCTTCCATCTGGAAGACAATCACGTTCTTATAATAAAAAATCTGCGATTAATTATTTAATGTCAAGAAAAAGTGTAAGTCCAAATACAAGAAATAGAACACAACGAAAAATAACCTATGGAGTTAAAAAAGGAAAACAATTAACAGAAGAAAATATAAATAGATTAATTCAAAAATCAAGAGCGGAAAAGAAAGGTGGTGCTCATCATACACGTCGTAAGATTAAGAAATAATCCTATAGTGTAAACTTCAGGTCTTCACTATAGGAAATTGTTATTAGATTACTCTGTGTCTAGGTACTCTTATAAAAATTTCCCAAGAATTCATGGAACGGCGAGGAACATGAATCAGGATTGGTACGCATGTAGTTATTGGTGACCTGGGCGTAGGAGCCGCCGGTGGAGTTCATACATGCCTGGTAGTTATGGCGGTAGCAGTCCTCGGCATTCGGTTCATTGCCGGCGGACCCCTCGGACCACGGCCCCTTGTCGGCGGCGGCAACACGCTCCACGGATTTCAGACATGGGGTATCCTCAATCAGGGTATAGGGGCCGGCGTCGCGTTTTACCGCCTCCCCCTGAGTAAGAGGGACATACTTCCCTGATACGGCATCGGGTTCGGGCGCGGTAGCAAGAACTTGGGCGAGATTTTCACTGCTGGAACCAATGAATGACTCTTCTAGCAATGGACTGGTCCAATCACTCATGATACGGGCACGGACAGTCGGCCAATTGATGTAAAGATAATGAATGTATGTAGTCGCCAACAGAACGAAGAGTATATATATGACGACGATAGAACGTAATTCTAACATGATGTCAACGAAGACAATTCCTATAGTGTAATGTTAAAATGTATTGCTCAGGGGACGGGTCTGGGGGGAGCACTATAGGGTAGTGATGTTTTCTGATATTCAATGTTCAACATCCGATGTTCAATGTCAATGTTGTTCAAACAAATGTAATGTTGATTACAGATTCGGATTCCTGGTCAGATTCTGACATCGGTTCTGATGTAACATCGGATGTTGGGAACATGGGATGTTGGATGTTGGATACATCGGCCAGAACATCTAATCCAGAAAACAAACCGACATCTATTTTTGGCACAACATTGACATTCACATAGGCCGGCAACTCCCCCTCTACATACAATCCCTGGGCATACCGCTCTTCCACCCAGACGGTGAGCGGATAAGACCCACAGGCAACCGTCGTCTGTTTCGTCCACTGCTTCAGCCGTAGGACATGGCCGAGGCCTCGTACACGACCTGCCGGCCCCTGCCATTCACGTCCCCGCTTTCCAGGAACACCCGAGGGACACTTAATCCGCCATTCACATTGTAGTGCGTTCACATGGTCTGGGAAGCCGGCCACCACCGCCACAAAGCGCCATCCTGGTCCGGCGCGGCTCGTCGCACGGGCTCCGCCTTTAAGCTCCCCATTGTGCTGCCGCAGCCGCCGACGGGGGTCATTCGTGGAACCATTGTATGTCCGCTCACCATTTGCGAGAATATAACAATACCAGGTCATTTCCTATAGTGGAGAGCCAGGGAAAGAATTATAGGAAATGATTTATTAGTCTTACATGAAGGATTATATTCTAGTGATATTTTAGAATGAGTACTATTCCTGGTTTAAATCAGACTAATGCCCCTCCAGCACTAGAAATTCCTCCATTTGAAAATAATGGGAATAATAACGGGAATAATAATAATGGAAGTACACTTCCTTATAGTGTACACAGTAATAACACTGAATCTACTATTTCAAATAATGAAGAAGGAAATAATAATCAAGAAACGAATTATGAAGAGGCAGGCATGCTTAAAAGAGGTCGTTATAATACCAACAATACCAACAATAATATAGAACCAAACCCCAAAAAACCAAGAACACGAAAACAAAATAATCTTATTGGTGGTCGCCGCAAGCACCGCCATACAAAGAAGTGTAAGTGTCTCCGTAAGCGTAAGACTAAGCGGTCAGTGAAGCGGTCAGTGAAACGTACTCACCGCGCTCCTCGTAAATAAAGCGCCGGCGGAAACCGCTCCGCTACAACAAAGCTGAAGAGCGCACACAGAATACCAATCAATAATAACATCACAAACCAATTCCTATAGTTCAAACTATAGGAATTGTTTATGTAATTCATTCAATGACCCCCCTACAAAAATTGACTCCCATCAACGACCGACTGAAACGCAAACCCCTCCTCCCCAGACAAAAAATGGACCCTCTAGGCATGGAATCCATGAATGTGGTGAAGCGCGACGGCACCCATGAACCCGTCAGTTTTGATAAAATTACCGAACGTATCGGCAAACAAGCGGCGGGCCTCCATGTCAACTCTACGGCACTCGCCCAGAAAGTCGTCGCCCAGCTCTTCAATGGAGTCCACACAAGCGAACTGGATGAACTAACAGCACAAATTGCGGCCAACCTCTCCACCAGCAATCCTGATTACGGTGTCGTTGCCTCGCGCATCATCATTAGTAACCACCAGAAGAACACCAGCCCCTCTTTCAGCGCGACCATCAAGGAACTGGCGGCGCAGCGTGCCCCCAACGGCGAGCCCTTCTCCTATGTCAGCGACGAACTCATCTCTATAGTGGAAACCCATGGCACCCTCATTGATGCCCGTATTGACTACGAACGCGACTTCCTTCTGGACTACTTCGGATTCAAGACCATGGAAAAATCCTACCTCCTCAAAAACGCAGCAGGCGTTGTGCGTGAACGGCCGCAACACCTCTGGATGCGCGTGGCCCTCGCCCTCTGGGGCTCGGTGGACCTCAAGCGCGCCTTTGAAACGTACGACATGATGAGTCTCAAGCGTTTCACTCATGCGACCCCAACTCTCTTTAACGCCGGCACGCCGCGGCAACAGCTGAGTTCATGCTTTCTTATGGGTATTGGTGACTCAATTCAAGGAATTTACAAGACCCTCGGCGACTGCGCGGCCATTAGCAAACACGCCGGCGGTATTGGCATGCACATTTCCAATATTCGTGCCAAGGGCTCCATCATTCGCGGCACCAACGGCAAGTCCAACGGCCTTGTCCCCATGCTCCGCGTCTTCAACAACACCGCCCGCTACGTGGATCAGTGCTTCGGCGCGGACACCCTCGTCTACACAAGTACCGGCCCCAATAAGATTTGCCTCGTCCAGCCTGGCAATTACGTCCTTTCCAGCGCAGGCATCTATGTCCGTGTCAACAAACAACTGAAACATTCCTATAGTGGACCCATTTTGAATATCACTATAGAGGGTTCTCAGGGACCGGTTGTGGTGACGCCTGAACATCCTATCTTGTCCGTCCCTGGCCTGGGCGCGGAGAAGTTTCAGGATGTGCATGAGCGATTGGCACGGCGACTGGCAAAAATGGACTATACTGATGCTGGCGAGCTTCAGGTCGGTGACTATGTAGCCTTCCCTGCGGCGACAAATATTGACAAGGCCGACTACTATAATGGATTCTACATGCGGCGTATCAAAGCCATTTCCCATGGGGAATTTGCAGGCGTTCTCTACGACTTTGAAGTGGAATCACCCCACGACTACACTGTAGTGGGTCTCGGTGTCGCACACAATGGCGGTGGTAAACGAAACGGCTCCTTTGCCGTCTACCTGGAGCCGTGGCATGCCGACGTGGAAGATTTCCTACGGCTCAAGCTGAATGGCGGCGCCGAGGAAGAGCGGGCGCGCGACCTCTTCTATGCCCTCTGGATGCCTGACCTCTTCATGCGGCGTGTGGAGGAGGGCGGCACCTGGACCCTCTTTTGTCCTGACGAGGCACCTGGCCTGGCCGACGTCTACGGCGAGGAATTTGAGCGGCTCTATACACGTTATGAGGCCGAGGGTCGTGGCCGCAAGACAGTAGACGCACAGAAACTCTGGTTCCAGATTCTGGATACACAGATTGAAACTGGTACTCCGTATTTGCTCTATAAGGATGCGGCGAATATTAAGAGCAACCAGAAGAATCTGGGGACAATTAAGAGTAGTAATTTATGTACGGAGGTCGTTCAGTATACAAGCCCAGAAGAGACGAGTGTGTGCAATCTCGCCTCCATGGCCCTCCCCTCCTATGTGGACTCTAAGACCAAAACTTTCAACTACGACGAGTTCCGTGCCGCCGTAGCCGTGGCCGTCCGCAACCTGAACCGCGTGATTGACATCAACTACTACCCCATTCCAGAGACTCGCACCTCCAACATGCGCCATCGTCCTGTCGGCCTCGGCGTTCAGGGTCTCGCTGATGTCTTTGCCCTCATGGACCTCCCCTGGGAGTCGCCCGCCGCTGCCGACCTGAACCAGCGCATCTTTGAACATATGTACTATGCGGCGGTAGAAGCGTCCCATGCTGAAGCCCTAGCCACACAATCCTATAGTTCCTTCCCTGGGTCTCCCGCCTCGCAAGGCCTCCTCCAACCAGACCTCTGGGGCATCACTCCTCTTACCGAAGCCGACGGTTCGCTGGACTGGCCGGCCCTCCGCGTGAAGGCATCCACCGCTCTTGCCAACAGCCTCTTAATCGCCCCCATGCCGACCGCCTCCACCAGCCAAATCCTCGGCTACAACGAATGTATTGAACCATTCACTTCCAATATTTACACCCGTCGCACACTCGCAGGGGAATTCATTATAGTGAATCGCCATCTGGTCGCCGACTTGACCGCCGCTGGCCTCTGGTCCGAGGAAATGAAACAACTCATTATTGCCTGCAACGGTTCCATTCAACAGTTGGACGTCATTCCCGCCGCTCTGAAGGAGAAGTACAAGACCTCCTGGGAACTGAAGCAGAAGACACTGATTGACATGGCAGCCGCCCGTGGTGCCTTCGTATGCCAGAGCCAGAGTCTGAACCTCTTCGTCTCGGACCCCACCTACAGCAAACTGACCTCCATGCACTTCTACGCCTGGAAGCGTGGACTCAAGACCGGCCTCTACTACCTCCGCACCAAGGCCGGTGTCCAGGCGCAGAAATTCACTGTGGATCCTAAGCTCATTGCTTCCATTCAGGCGAAAGCAGCGCAAGCTGAAGCCAAGCCCGTTGAAGTGAAAAAAGAAACCCGCAAGGAAATGCTGGACCGCCTTGCCCGTGAATACGAAGAGGAACAGGCCAAGGAATGCACTATGTGTTCGGCCTAATAATTAGAATAATAATACCCTATAGTGTAATCCATGAGAAAGCACTATAGGGGTCTCTTTTTTATTCTATCAACGTGTGTATATCCCGTTGATAGAATACATCCTTCTAGAGTAGATGACGGCACCAGGTCTGTCCCGTGAAACAATAAAAGAACGTATCCAAGAGGCGAAGGCCGCAGTCGGCGGCTCCGTACTAGAGAACCTGAGAGGCGGCGTCTATAAGTTTATGGATACCGCCAGTCGTACATACTTGGCCGCGCAAAAAGGTGGAGCAGAGGCAATTGCCAGCCTGAAAGATGCACGAGGGAAACCGGTCTGGACAAGGCAAGAAGCAGAACAAATTGCCGGCACTTTTTCCCAGACAGGAGGCGCTGCTGACGCACCAAAGCCAAAATACCAAACAACCCCTACAGTGCAACCGGCGCAGCCGCTGGATCCCCAGTCCGTCAGTATTGACCGTGCATATCATTCCATTCAGGACTACTTAAAGAAATTGGACGAGCGAAACCGTGCGCTGAGCCAGGAGCTTGGTCCAATTGCTCTTATCAAGGACCGAACCACGGACTACATGATAGGACCTTTTCCGCCCTACATGCCCGTCGCATTACCTGTGTCCCCGCGTCTTGTTCTTCCTATAATTAATACCTTCCTGGAAACCCTACGGCTCCTTGCAACGTTCGGACCTCTGGAAAGCGATTTCCTCCGTATGCTCTTCAGTGCGGCGACGGCGGTCCTAGAGGTCGCACGTGGTGAATGGCGAAACGGTGTCCTGTCGGCACTCGGTGTCTTCGGTCCGTGGTATGTCTACGCTGGCACTATAGGGAAAGTCTTTCGTCTTGTGTATGGCTTCATAGCCCCTGACATTCAGGACGGACTGGAGGAGCACATGTTTGAGGCGGCGAAGTCCCTCCTGGTCGGTCCCTGGCTCTGGCTTTTCAGTTTGACGGCACCGGCTTTCATTCGCGACCAGATGGTTAAACTCACGGAAACCCTGAAGAAACAGGTAGAGAATTTCAACGGCATCGTGGCCGACCTGGAATCCGCGGCACAGGCCCAGGCAGCGCCCCTCGGTCTCCGTGTGGATTTTAAACGTCTGGACCCCGCGCTCGTCCCATCGTTTGATGACATACAGCAAATCCAGCGGCTCTTGCGTGCGCCCGAAGTCCAGTGTCTAGATGCGACACAGGCTGCCCTCGCCCCCCTCGCAAAACAGGCGGCATTCCGTGTTATTCTGGAGCTGCTCGGTGTTGTCGTGGACCCCGCCCTCTTGGAGGAAAAGTGTCGCGGCCGGCCACGGACTCTGAAGTCTGTCGTAGAGTCGGCGGCGGTTCCCTCCATTACAACGCAAAAAGGCGGCAAGCGCCACACCCGTAGACGCCAGAAGAAACAATCCCTATAGTGCTTTTCTAGGGCATACACTATAGGAATTCTTCATATTATGTCTGCAGCACAAGTCCATTTTTTCCTTCAGCTCCGAAATCAGGTGAAGCTCTATCATTGGCAAACTCGGTCCTATTCGCGTCATAAGGCAACGGATGAGGCCGTGGACCGCCTAGATGAACATATTGACAAATATGTGGAGGTCTACGCCGGCAAATACGGACGGCCACGGCTCACTGGTGACGCGGCGTCCTTTAAGCTGACAAATATGACGGAGGCGGGTGCTGTGCGCTGTATACAAGCGGCCCTCAAGTATTTGGCCGGCCCGCTGACCCGGTCTCTCAAGCCAGCGGATACGGATCTCGCCAATATACGCGATGAAATGATTGCGGACTTGAATCAGCTCCTCTATCTTTTTAGCCTACATTAAGCCCTCCCCCCCAAGAAAAATTGAAGTCGCCTACCCCCCTTCCTTAAAATAAAACATTGATACCTTAAAACATAGCTATCGTGCATCATTATAGGTATGTTTCCTATCTTCGGCTGAAATGAAAACGGTCAACATCAACATCGGCTCAGACATCGGCGCCGACATTAACATTACATACATCGTCGGCCAGAATCAACATGAGAACCACGCCATTCTGGATGCCGCCGGCCCTGACGACATCTGGTTTCACATACATGGCATGTCATCCGCCCATGTAATTGCCCGTGTTCCAGCCGGCCTCAGCCGTAAGGAGCGCGGCAAACTAATTAAACAAGGCGCGGTCCTATGTAAGAACCATACACATAAGGTAGTCTCACAAAAGAATACACCTATTGTGTATACCACCTGTCGGCATGTAGAAAAAACCGACGTACCAGGCCAGGTCATCACATCAAACACACATACGCTTACACTATAGGAATTGAGTGAATCGCTAACATCTGATGTTATCCTATAATGTCCAAGCTCAGGAGCCGCTGCACGGACGGCTCACGTAAGAGCGCCGGCTCTACTTTTACCTGGTCGTCAATGTACCCATGGAAAAGCTGGAGGCGATATTCCGAGTCAATGCTCTGGAAACGCCACGAGCGGCGTTTTTCTTCGGCCTTTAAATCTGGGCCAGGGCCAGGGCCAGGGCCAGCAGACAACCGCCGTTCCAGCTCCTCGCCAATAGACTGGCGCAGCGATTTGATGCGGGTATGTGTCTCGGCGTCATACATGATATTTTCACTCCCAGGCACCGATGGCCTCCCAAAAACGCCCTCCACCAGTTCTGCATATTCCTGATTCATTGTATCCACAACATCAGTCTTCTCCTTCGCATAACTACGCACCACTATCTGTCCCTCGCAGTTATGACCCATTTTTCGCCACGCCCACCAACGACATAACCACTGGAACATTAAATACCCATATTCCTATAGTGTAGTCCATAGAAAATCTATAGCGCGCTTCTTAGCACATTCCTTGCTCACGATGTATGCACAATATGTATAATATGTCCAATAATTATATTACGTACTGATGCCTTATAGAGTTCTACAAGGAAATATTCCAGTACATGCTTTGAATCTTTACTGATTATGCGGCAGAGTTCTTCTGGGAATCTATATTGTAGATATTTCTCAATAGACCCGCGTTGGCCACTCTTCTTGTAGAGCTGATGTGCAAGCGCGGACACGGGGCGGTAGTCGCCGTGGTGGAGAGCGGTGGTGAGAGCGTTTATGTATAAGGATGGATCTTCATGTTTGGATGTAGTGGACATTTTAATGAATGAATAATCCTATTATTAATATAAGATAAAAAAACAATTAATAGAATCTTATATATTTATAATATTTACGATTTATATAAAGAAATTAATCTATATATAAAGTAAAGGTAAATGAAAAAATGAACGTTTCATTTTTATTAGTATTTCTTTTATTTATTCAGTCATATGTATCTACATCAGTGCATTATAAACAAGCCCGAGTCCTTCAAGAGTTTTGCGGAAATGGTATATGCGATACGGATGAAAATATTGCTTCATGTCCTATTGACTGTTCTGAGATTCGGTGTGGTGATCTTATTTGTAGCTCTCCGCAAGAAGACTGTACAAATTGCATAGATGATTGTGGCGTCTGTGAGCCACATTGTGGGGATAATATATGCCAAGAGTGGGAAGATTGTCAGGCATGCGCTAATGATTGTGGTGTATGTCCTGATTCGGCCGTATGTGGTGATGCCGCATGTAATGGTTCTGAAACATGTAGTTCTTGTCCGAGTGATTGTGGAGATTGCCCGCCACCTAATCCCTATTGTGGAGATGGATCATGTCAATACTATCATAATGAGGATTGTATGTTATGTCCAGAAGATTGTGGGACGTGTCCACCACCGGATCCTGTGTGTGGTGACGGCACATGTAATGGCTCAGAGAATTGTAATACTTGTTCAACTGACTGTGGAGTATGCGAGCCATCATGTGGTGATGGAATTTGTGGAAATGTATCACAAGAAACATGTGCAACATGTCCTACTGATTGTGGGGTATGTGATCCCAATTGTGGTAATGGTTTTTGCGAAACTTCTTTGGGAGAAGATTGTAATACATGCCCAGGTGATTGTGGTTCATGTCCAACAACTTGTGGAAATAGTGTATGTGAACCTGAAGAAAGCTGTAGTTCATGTCCAGGCGATTGTGGGACGTGTACCAATTGCGGAAATGGCTTTTGTGAAAATTCTATAGGAGAAGATTGTGGTTCTTGTCCAACTGATTGTGGTACATGCCCTGAACCATCATGTGGAGACGGTTCATGTAATGGTTCTGAAACATGTAATAGTTGCCCTACAGATTGTGGCTCATGTCCACCGTTATGTGGTAATAGTGTTTGTGAAACGGGTGAAGATTGTGGTTCTTGTCCAACTGATTGTGGGGTATGCCCACCCGCATGTAATGATGGTACATGCAATGGGGATGAAACATGTAGTAGTTGTCCTGAGGATTGTGGAGCATGTCATCCATTATGTGGAGATGGAACATGTAATGGATATGAAACATGTAATAATTGTCCAGACGATTGTGGTGTTTGCATCTTAACCTGCGGAGATGGAGTATGTAATAAAGATGAGAATTGTTTAACATGTCCTAATGATTGTGGAGTATGTGAATCAGTACCATGTGATCCAATCATGATTTATGCTCCAACATCGGTTGGGTGTACAAATGACTATGAATCAAGAATATTTCAAGTATCATATGATTTTGGAGTGTTGCGCTCCAATATGAACGATGGACATCTAATTGGTTGGTCGTCTATTAATGAAGCTGTTAATGCATATCAAGATATTGCATATCTTTCAGTTGGACTCACTGGAAATGTACCAGGTTCTGTTATTACATGCCCGCGTCCAAAAATTTTCCAAAATCCATTCTATCTTTTACGAAATCGCCAAATTGTTGAAATTATACCGTCAGCAGATAATGGACAGGAAGTGGTTTTTACAATTATAAATATATATAATTCGGATGGTTCAATTGGTTGTCCAACAAGTACTGCAACAAGTACTGCAACAAGTACTGCAACAAGCACTGGAACAAGCACTGCAACAAGTACAGCAACAAGTACAGCAACAAGTACAGCAACAAGTACAGCAACAAGCACTGGAACAATCACTGGAACTAGCACTGGAACTAGCACAAGTACACAATCATTTACTTCTAGTTCTACAAGCACAGCAACAAGCACGGCAACAAGTAGTGGAACTAGTACAAGTACACAATCATTTACTTCTAGTTCTACGAGTACTGGAACAGGAACTTCTACTAGAACTGGAACATCTACTGGAACAGGCACATCTACTGGAACAGGCACATCTACTGGAACAGGCACATCTACTGGAACAGGCACATCTACTGGAACAGGCACATCTACTAGCACATCTACTAGAACTGGAACTGGAACAGCAACAGCAACTGGAACAAGCACAAGTACTCAGTCATTAACATCTAGTTCTACTCGTACTGGAACTGGAACAAATACACAAACATCAAGTTCAACACAAACCAGTACATCATCGTGTATTCCAAATTATCCTGCACAAGTCCATTATTATTCATGTGATTCATATCCAGGATTTAGTCTTTCTGGTTCATTATGTCAAAAATCATACAATGCTCCAAATGAATATGTATGTAATTCTGGAGAATCAACTATAAACAATCAATGTTATATACAAGCAACTAAATCAAATTGTCATCTTGGTGGTGTCTATGAACCATCAACTAATAAATGTGTTTTATCACAAGAACCAACCCATTATGTAATGTCAATGTATGAAATATGTCCTGCTGGATATACTGCAACAAATGGTTGTTGTACATTTATGGGTGCATATGCATGTTGTCAATATTGGATGGATCCAGGATATGATATGTTAAATGGAATGTGTACTGGGTATTATGATGGAGGATGGGTATGTCCATCCGAATATACATATGATGGTGGTTCACAATGCTATCGATCAAAAACTGTGTTTTCAGGATATGTTTGCGGTAGTGGTGAAGAATTATCAGGAAATATGTGTATTCAAAAAATAAACGCAGATATTGTGTATTTTTGTCCAAATGGCGGTAGTTTGTCTGGTTCAACATGTATAGTTCAATGTCAATCTGCTTCATCAACATCAACTTCTACAGTGTCTTCCTCAGGAACTGCGACCCAAACAGCGACTGGAACATCTACCCAAACATCTACCCAAACAATTACAGGAACTGCTACAGAAACTGCTACCCAAACAATTACAGGAACATCAACCCAAACATCTACCCAAACAGCTACTCAAACAATTACAGGAACAGCTACTGAAACATCTACCCAAACAATTACAGGAACATCTACTCAAACATCTACTCAAACAGCGACTGGAACATCCACTGAAACATCTACCCAAACAGCGACTGGAACATCCACTGAAACAGCTACTCAAACAATTACAGGAACTGCAACTCAAACATCTACCCAAACAATTACAGGAACGTCCACTGAAACCTCAACCCAAACAATTACAGGAACAGCTACCCAAACATCTACCCAAACAATTACAGGAACGTCCACTGAAACAGCTACCCAAACAATTACAGGAACTGCTACAGAAACTGCTACCCAAACAATTACAGGAACGTCCACTGAAACATCTACCCAAACAGCGACAGGAACATCCACTGAAACAGCTACTCAAACAATTACAGGAACATCTACTGAAACAGCTACTCAAACAATTACAGGAACATCTACCCAAACATCAACTCAAACAATTACAGGAACAGCGACTGAAACCTCAACCCAAACAATTACAGGAACATCTACCCAAACCCAAACCCAAACCCAAACCCAAACCCAAACCCAAACCCAAACCCAAACCCAAACCCAAACCCAAACCCAAACCCAAACAACAATCCCTATAGTGTCTCCCTCTGGAACAGCCACAGAAACATCAACACAAACCTCCACAGGAATACCAAAAGTAAGCACTATAGAGAATCCTTCAAAAACACCAACTCCGCCTTTTTATAATTCTAATTATTATGAAATACTTCTATTAATTACTTCAACTACAAATGTATTTAATATTAAACAAAATTATTTTAATACATCCTCTTTCTATCCAATTAAAGGAATATTATTCTATTGTAATTCATCATCCGTTCTTGAATGGTATACAAGCGAAAAATATTATGGTACATTTATTGATTATCTTGGAATCACACATACAACATATATTTCACAAAATCCAAATGTTGAAATATGTCCTGTATATAGTGTATTCTTATTATATGATATAGGAAACACCTTATTTTCAAGACGACTCCAACATACATCTATAATTTTAACAGCATTTGAAAATGAAATATACCCATTATTTAATAATACTGACTATAAAATTACACTTTTAATTAATAATGGAACTGCGGCAAAATATACACCATGTTGTAAAATTGATAATAGTGTTTCAAATCTTGAAACTTCAACTCAAATAACACCTGAAAATAAAGAGGTAAATAACGCAATTGCCGGTGGACTTTCAGGACTTTTTATAGGTGTTATTATTATTGCTGTGGCAATAAAATATATATATTTTAATAAGAAAAAAAATAAGAAGGAAGAAAAAGAAGTAATTAAAAATGATACTGATAGAAAAGAAACAGATGAAAATTCTTATAAATACACTATAGATATTGATTATGAAAGAGTTTCATATGAACCATCACATGTGAACCGATTATCTGGTCAAAAAGATGAAATTTATCGTATAAATCCTATGGCGCGACAAACAATACCATCTATTAAGTCAAATTATACACCAATACAAGTTAAACGTTTACAAAAGAAGATAGACACTTATGATAAAACAAATAATGGAAAAATACATTATATTGAAAATAATATGTATGCAAATAAAATACAAAACATAATCAAAAATACAAAAGAATAATATGAAATATAGAGAAGTATCTCATATTATTTTACTTAGACTGTTGGATATGATGGACTCATGAGAATACCACATTGTCCGTTTGGGTCAAACTTTGGCCCGCGACCAAGAAGAATATAACCATCCATCCCCCAGTCGGCGCCCCATGAGTTTTTCACCTTATAATAATCGGCCCCATTCAGAGTTCCGTAGCCGACGGCAAGAACACCGTGGTCCAGATTCGTCCCACATGCAGCCGTCATAACGCCACTGCTATAGAACTGGAATGAGGCCTGGTCCGCTTCCACCGCCACGGAAACAGGCTGTTGTGCGATCGCGGCCATGAGTGCCTGGTCCGAGTTGGGGGCCACATCATGATACGCGCTGAGAGTCGCACACACTGGTTTTCCTGATGCGGCACACGCATTAGGCCCAGTTGCACTATAGGGATAATCCGTCTCGCATGTAATACCACCATTCGTAATCACATATTCAAACGCATTATCCATCAGACCCCCGTTGCATCCATCATTCCCCTGCGCAGTGGAGCAATCCACCAGCTGCTGCTCCGAGAGACTCACCAGAGTTCCATTGGAAAGAAACCAGGCCCCCTCCATTGCACCCGTGGAGGAAAATGACCAACAGGACCCACATTGCCCCTGATTCTTCACTGGAGTAACGGCGCCGGCGCTAACCCAATCAACAGAGGCTGGAATTTTAACACGTAAATTTGTGAGCTTTTCGCTGGTAATATTTTTCACAGTGTGGGTAATATCATGAAAACCGTTGCGGTAGAGGCGCATACGGGAACGGAATTCGTCGCCGGTGAGGTCGGCGTATTTATTGACGGCCATGGTCCAGCTCAGACCGGCGGCGTTGTGTGCGCGGATTTTCTGGACATTCTTCGCATAGATCATTGCACGATAGGAATATTCTTCATCATTCTTATAGTTCTTTCCATGGGTAATGACCCAGTCGGCAAACGAGGTTGGATCTGAGGCACCGGCGGTGGCACTAAGTAGACAAAAAAGAAGGGCGAAAGTGCTAAATTGCATTTTCTATATATAGAGATAATTATTTAGACAAATATTCATTTTTTCACAATCTGATCCGCCAAATGAGACAGATGTTGTAGATGCGGCGGAAGAGCGTACCAATCCCAGTTTCCCACACGCCGATTCTCTTCAAAACGATAAGGAAGGGGGAATTCAATACGTGTAATGCCAAGTTTTTCCATATGATGTTTTAATGTAATTGCCGCATGTAATATTGGAACACCTTCCGCCGCATAGTCTGGTAGAACATCATATACAGAAAAAATACGGGTTATCGTATCTACATCTCCATAAAATGTCTGATCATTAAAAATCCCACAATCACGTAAGTCAGGGCAATAAAGTGTATTCTTTTCTAGACGCGGCGCATAATAGAATGGTCCCTCATAAAAAATATCGGCGCGCAAATAAAGAATTGCATTATAGTTCACCCCAGAATTCTTAATAAGTTTGAGAACACGGTGCATGTGATAGTACATGTAGAGCACATTATAATTAAAAATCCCCGTTTCCGTCGGCAGGCGTACAAGCGGTCGCACTCCCTCTACATTGAACTCGGCCTGGTCCCAACAGCGAACTCCGTATTCTTCCGCGAATTTTTCTACAGGATCATTCTTATTTCTGCCATTATGAGAAAGATATACATCCCATGTATGACCCGCGGCCTTCAGGGGTCCAAGAATATTTTTTAGATACAATTCCCTGCATTTTTCATAGCCCTGAATACGACCAATAAAAACTAGCGCCCAGTGCATTATGCTTTCTTTCAATTAGAAAAAATACATATTTAGACCGCTGAATATTGAAAATGGACACCGGTTGACAAGTCTAAAAAATTGAACATTATATTTTGTTTATAGATTACACAAATAAAATATAATGAAATATATGAAATGGAATCGGCAAAGCCTACACTCACGCCTTCTTTCTATATGATTTGTTGTGATCTTCACACACGTGATAAATGCACTACTCAGCTTCGTCATGCGGTGAAGATTGGTACTACAATGCACCCAGAATCACGCAAAGCAGCATTTTCCACGACGCATCCTACTGCACCACACTATAGGGTATTGTTTCAATTGGACCCTGCTGTCTTTCCAACGCCGGCGCATCTTTATCGGCTTGACCGCATTCACTGGATTCAGTGGCTCGCCGCGAAAGGTCTGAGTATGCATTATCATATACAAAATGGAGGGGGAGAGGAATGGTTTTGGTACGACGATGAACTTCAAGAGCATATGTACTCCTTTCTCCTAGAACACGAAATCCCTATAGTGCAAATTTTGGAAACTGACCCCTATCCTCTACGTCCGCCTACCTCTGACATTCTACAGTATATTCAAAATGAAGATAATGCACATCTACAAGTTATTAGACCATGTGCAGAAGAATTAAAGGAAAAATTCAAGCGTATCTTCTTGAAGGCAGGTGCAGATTTTCGTCACAACCAGGCCGAACTCTGGGATATTTTCGCACAACGTTATCAAGATAAAGAACCCGTATGCGGTATTATTCAGTGGCCCACTGGTGTGGGTAAGACCTACGCAATTCTAATGTCTATTATTCTAGCAAAAGAACTCTATTTCACCGAAACTCCATTGCGTGGTCTCCTTGTCGCACCACAAACATCCATCTTTAATACATTAAAAAAAGATTTTGATAAACTCTCGCAATTTGGAATTAAGATCATCAAACTTTACGATGGTGAAGCATCCTCTGTTGTATTTCCAGAAGAAGGTTCCTATATAGTTCTTGCAATGCATCAAGGACTGATTATGGAACGTGCAGATAAAACGCGGCTTATTCAAACACTGCCTCCTATGAATTACTTCCTGTACGATGAACTCCATCATTGTGGGGCGGATCTATTTCACCGTTATATTCAGGATTATTTCAGAATCTGGAATACATCCATTCGCCTTGGAACAAGTGCGACTCCATTTACTCAGAATAATGCACAAATTGAACGTGTGAAACAGATTTATGGAAATCCGCCTAAGATACTTCATTATGTGGATTACGATACAGCCATTCGGCATGGATGGGTCGCAAAGCCACGCTTTCATCTCTATGCCTATAGTGCAAAGAAGAATTCAGAAACAATGATTCATTATATGGGAACAGTTATTCAGAATAAAGTCCATGAAAAAATGACAGAAGGAACAATGCGCAATAATAAAATGATTGTGTATGTTCCATCGTCAAAAGAAGAAATGGCGGAAGTCTATACGAAAATTCCATTGGATATGCACTATAGGAAGTATTCGGCGAATCCAGATGAAATGGGGATGGTAGGGGATATGTTAGACGATGACGCGTTCATCAAGGCACCGCTCATGGACGGTGCGTATCATACACTCTTTGCATGTCAGCGTTATCGTGAAGGAGCGGATATTCCAGGCCTAGAGCTTGGTGCACTTTCCATGGGACAGACGATTGAGCCACACATTCTTCTCCAGATTGCTGGGCGTGTAATGCGTCTAGATTATCCAGGAAAAGTGGCGGATATTCTGATTTTCCGTGAGAAGAAGGACGACGAAGAGGCGGAACGAATCATTTATGATTTGCTGGAGGCAATTTCAGATACACTTGGCCAAGGAATCGGCCAAGGAATCGGCCGTGCGAAAACATCGCCCAAAAAACCAGGACCTCCATCCGTGGACTATATTGGCGACTTTATAGTGGATGGCGAAAGTTGGTCCACTGAAAAAACTACTGAATCAATTCAACGTATGTATACGAAACAGTTTATGGAACAAGTCCGAGATGTGAAACTGAAATACGCTGTTGTCCGTGAAAAAAACGGGGAACTCGGTCTCAACTCTGAGGCGGAATACTGTCAATCAAAAGAACGGCATGTATATTATGTAGAAAATCCACGTGTCTATTTTAAAGACTCGTGGATTTCCTGGTATCATTTCCTTGGTGTAGATACGGTCGCCCTCTGCTGGCCACAGACCAAAGACGCATTCATTCAAGAGTGTCAGAACCGTGGTGTCAGTCATTCCTATAGTGCTTACTGTGGAAAAAACTATAGGGATATGCCGCCGCGACCTGAGGAGATGTATGACTCGTGGACCGACTGGAACAATGAATTTGGTGTGGAGGAAGAGCTTATTCTTTAGAAGAGGGGCGGGTCTTAATTTTAGATGGACCGCGTGTCTTTTTTTCCTTTTGAGGGGAGGGTTCGCTGGCGACAGATTCTGGGGATTCTGATTTAGTCTGCTGTTTTTCACTGGCTTCTAGTATTTTATTATTATTTGCGCCAGGAATTAGACGATTAATTGCGTCTTGTGCTTTCGCCTTATATTCTGCGATTTTTCTATGCTTGTGTTTGATTTCATCAAAATCGGACTGGAGAGTTTCTTGTTCTGCGATAGAAGGCATTGCAATTGTCAGACTGTTAATACTACTGGGATAAATATGAGGCTGTGCAGTTCCAGTTTTAAGAAAGTTAATATCATCTTGAATATGAAGAAGAGAGTAATAGAGAAAGTCATCATTCATTTTTGTTGATGTTATTGAGAAACAATCTGATGCCCATACTTTCTTTGTATATCTGGAAATATGGCCCGCATTTTCACCTGACTGGGAAATTAGAGGAATATATTCTTTCCGATTTGATACATTATGATAACCCATTGGTGAAAGACCACCACCAATAACTGGAAATTCACCATCAATTAAATCTTTCTTTGTAATCATTTTACCACGTTGAAATTCACAGACCTCCCCCAACTTCACCCGCTCCTTCCCACGTCCCAATTCCTTGACCCAACCCATCACCACTTTTTCAAGAAGTTTCAGGGACTGTTCCTCAGAATGTGCCAGTTGACTATAGTAATCAATAGCTCCTACAATTTCTTTCTGATGTTCAATGCTTGGAATTGGCAATATAATCTTTGTATACATATTTTCAATATTAATGTTCCCATTTCCAGTTGTGTAATCCGCAAGCATTTGAATTTCTGAAAGACGCGAACGAAGTAGATAGTAGAGATATTTATACAATACTTTATTTGTATCACGAATTTTATATTGATATACAGCAATATTTCCTGCTGTTTTACCTGTCACATAATGGAATTTTCCAATTCCCAGATTTTCTCCGACTTTGGTTTTCGCATTTCCACCGCTTTTTGCAAATAACAAATATTCATCTCCTTCAAAATCATACTTATTATGCTTACCAGTTGGAACTTTTGCCGTACATCCATAAAAGTCATAATCTCCGCTATTTGAAATTTCGGTGCTATTCGTTTTTCCGCTTTTAATCTTTTCAATAATATCACCCAAATTAATCATTTCAAAACCTTCTACTTCTACTGCAGTCTGTGAAAGATATTGTTTATAATCCAGCGAATAGTTCTTGCTGCGCAGTTCTTCTAATGATGCATCTACCAAGATATTTTCATCAATATCAATAAACTTCACATTTTCAGTTCTACCAACTCCACGCTGAAACACCATCATTGCCGTCTTTGTATTCGTATTTTTGAACACACCTGCCGCAAAATCCGCAACATAATGAATCTTATATTCTTCGGCCAACCGTTTCCGCAGTTCTATCAGCTTCTTAGAAGCACCAAAGAAGAATCCTTGTGGGAGTACAATCGAACATACACCCTCAGGCGCTAAAGTCGCCATTGCCAACTGAACACCCGCCGAGACTTTATCATCTTCTTCAATCCCAATAGACTGAATATCCTCATTTACCCTATAGTGTTTCATCTTGGTCTCCTTATCAAATACCGCATATTTGAATTTATAATCTTTTGCCTTTGTCTTATCCCCACCATAAGGGGGGTTCATAAAGCAATAGTCCACAAGAAGATCTTTGAATACTGCATTATGCCCCTTAGAAATATTATCCTGGAAAGAATTGTATTCGCGAATTTTCTTATCCGAGAAGGGAATTCCTGTAAGAATTAGCATATTTAAGAGAGTGGTCATAACCGAACTCACATTTTTATCAAGACAATAAATGGACTCACAGTCCTTGGACCAGTTTGTTTTCTTCCCTTCCACTTGATTTACACCTTTCACAAACTCAGCAGGAAATCCACCTGTACCACAGAAGAAATCGGCAAATGTCATCAGTGAACCGTCATCGCGGCGGACTCGTTGTTTTACACTATAGGAGAGTTTGAATGCGAGCTTGCAGATTGCGCGCATAGTGAAATATTGACCCTCGTCAGACATTGTGCTCATGCCGCGAGCCAGCATATATTCAAAGATATCACCCAATGTATCGGTTTCCTGGAGAGAGACAATGTCTAGTTTATTAATTTCTTGTACAATATTGTAGAGCGTGTCAATCTTCTTAATTTCGTGAGGCTTGAAGAATGGCTTCGTCTTCTTATTCTTATTGAAAGCAATAATACCCTTTCTCATTTCCTCAAAGAGAATCTGTTTATCCTTAATATTTGCAAGATACGACCAGCGGCACTCTTGGGGAAGGCCCAGCGCATCGGCCTGCTGTTCAATCAGGCGATAGGCAAAGAAGAAGGTCATATGTTCCAGCGCCTTTTCAGGATTCAGGCCCGCGTCGTTCCAGAGAAGGTTATGGAGCAATTCAAAGAACTTATGCTGTTCTTCCTTTGTCTTGATTACTTCTGCCATTTTATCATTCGTCTTTTGAGGCAAAACCGCCGCAACAACTGGTTCAATTTTTTGGAGAAGACCCTCAAGACGTTTCTCCAGTATAGAGTCGTTCACACACGGTTTCTTCTTCTTCATATGTGCATCATAATGCGACTTCTGGTCAAAATCCTTCCCACACTTTTCACACGCGTATTCCTTCATTTTTTTCTGTTCGGCGTCGGCGTATGCTGCTTTCATCTATACTTAGAATGTCGGAAATCTTTAAATCAATTTTAACCAAAAATAACCAATTTTGGTTAAAAGTTTTCATCGGAAGTAGGTGGGTCTAAAAAATTGAACCCGCGGACTGGCCAGGCGATGTGCACACAAACCACCAACCCAAACAAACAATTCCTATAGTGCTGCTCACCATGGACCTTGACCAGTTTTACGACGCCCACGCGCTGTATGAAATCTCCAAACAGAAGCCGGTGGAAGATCGCTATGTAGGAAACATCTTTGCTATCATGCTATTCCTCATGTTCCAACTTAGCATCCTCCGCAATTGGAATTCACCAAAAGATGGTCTCACAATTCTTTTCGTGGAACTTATTCTCATATGTCATATTTACATTGGCTATCAACTTGCACAGTCAATGTAAATAAAGAAGATAAACATAACCCCTATAGTGCTTTCCGTGGGTATACACTATAGGGGGTTGCTTACAGGTTTTTTACTTTCGCTTTGGGTGCTTCTTTGTCTTCCGCTGCTTGCGGCCGCGACGTTTGGTCGCACGCTTACGAGTCGCACGCTTACGACGACCCCCCATGGCAGGAGCAGGTTGTACAGCTTCAGCATCACCTTCTGTTGCAACTACATTCGGTGGAAAATTAAGAATTAAATTTGGAAATATATTTTGTAAATTTGGAAATATATTTTGATCAATTAAAAAAGCATTCAGTGCAGCTTGAAAATGGTTATTGTCATAGGGAGGTAAACCCTGCACATGACGACGCCCATCCAATACCTCTTTTATTTTTTGATGAAATACAGGCGCAAAATTCGGGTCATTAAACGTATTAATGAGGTCATCCTTAATATTATCACGCGTAGCCACATCCATGCCATTAAAATTCTGCTGTGCCATTCTCTTCTACTCCTATAGTGCAAAATTATTTCCGCCCTGCCTCTTCCACTTCCACACCTGCCAGACCGTGGTAGAAAATCAACTCCTCCTTGGAAAATCCCCACGCACATGACGGCTTCAGGCCCTTCTGGGGTAGGATACGACCACTAGCGTTTTTTCCGTGTGAAAACGCCACAATGATTTGCTGTGGCGGGAGTTCAAGAACAGCATCCGCTCGTCCCTTCAGAAAACCCTCTCCTTCCGCCGAATCAGTGGAGGGGAATGGACGCATCCACCAGAAGCTCTTATAGAATGTAAGGGTTGCTTCACTAATACGCTCTTCTAGAGGGAGATTATAGGGCGGTACATTCATAAATGAGACACCAGTCTGGAGGTCGTAGCAGGCAATTGCCGTACATGCAACGGCCTTTTTGCCGTCTTTATAATCTTTATCAGCAGCCCCTGTCTTCGTTAGCCACGCTACACGCCGACGGAGCGATGTAATGGGGTAGCAATCGTCATCATCACAGAAGGCAATAATATCATGCTTCGCAAACTTCACACCAATGTTCCGCTTCTCTCCTATAGTGTATTTCTTATCAAGCGGAATATAGTTCAGCTCCATGGGCGCAATCCGGTCGCGGAAGCCGAGAATCATCGGTCCATAGTTTTTCTCTGAGGGCGTATCATCTACCACCACGACCTCAATCTTATCCCAAAGATAATCCGAAGACATCAACTGTAGGAAGAAGTTTTTCACGAAACTGGGGCGATTATGAGTAAGTACAATAACAGATACAGGAGGACAATCATCCACCTTCAGAATGGGCGGCCGTGGCCCTAAGTCCCCAGCCGCCGTCACTTTCGTAGCAACAACGGAGGCGAAGGATTCAAAACTCTCCTTCCAGCGTCGGTCCATTCCCTGATAGAATCGTTCCATGTCTGTCTTTACCACACGGTCATCTGCCCCCTTCAGTCGCGCATCCGCCTCCAGCACCGCAGCTTGAATATCAGTATCAGAACCACTGAGATCTAGCCATGCCGCCTGACCACATTCCCTATAGTATTCACTATAGGTATTGATTCGGTTAAGAAGCATGAAGGCACCGGCGGAGACGGACTCAGCAGCGGCGTAGCCGAAAGACTCCGCGGCGGAACAGTTTACATGGCCGAGCGTCTTGGCCGCCGCAGCACGGTGCTGTTTCGGCGTCAGGTCTCCCACCTGGACCTTCACGTTGGGCGGAAGCGCGGCGGTCTCCTCCTCAGAAAGAAAGGCCGCCGCCGCATATACTCGCACCGGTGCCGCCTCTGCTGGCCAGAGAGGAAGCAGTCGCCGCGCCGCCGCAATCTTGTTTGCCGACCCCCCAAGGAACCAGCTCCAGGACCGTTCCTTCGTCTTCAGGGGACCTAAAGCAGCAGCAAACTCCCCAGGTGCAACGGTTCCCTTCCAGTGGACGAGCGTCTGCTCAGGAATACCCCCCACTCGCTCGGCGAGTCGTACCGCCGCATCCCGCGTTTTACAGAGGACGAGGTCAAAATCCCGCACATACCCGTTCCACGCATCCAGCCACCACTCCTCGTTCAACATCAGCACCCGCACCTTCGCCCAGGCGAACCACACTGGATGCGGTACCTCCAGAAACACCACCACATCACATACCGCCGGTGGTTCACGTGGGTCCAGCACGGACACCTTCAGACCGTGAATCCCCTGGGCGCGACCCCAGCGAATCCACTCCCCCTTCAGCAGCTCGGCATCCTTTGCAAGACCGAAATTATTATTCTTGTTTACGACAAGGACTACATGATTGACGACCATCTTACCACCAACACAAAAAAACACACCTATAGTGTAAGTCCACAGGGATTCTTTATGTCCGAACATTAGTAGACATAGGTCCAAGTCCCTATGATAGTCGAAAAAAGAAATACCAAATACGCATGTTGGACGGACCCAGATGCCGCCCTGGAACGTATGACCGGTCCCCTCTGGAACCGCGCCCTGAAGGACGAGGAGACTGCGCTGGATAACTACATGGAACAACATCCTCGTGTCCGTTCCGAGGCCAAATCCTATAGTGCGCACTATAGGAAGGTATTTGAGGAAGAGGAGCCGATTATATACACGGTTGACAATCTGATTCAAGTGGAACATGCCGGCCGCGGGGTACGGGCCTGGTGGTGGAAAAATCAACTATCCAAAAAATTCCCCGCCGACGATGTCTGGGTTGCACATGGGTATGTCATTTCCACGGAGGACATTGGAAACGGCGACCATACATATGTTCTCAAAGTCTATAACGGTCTGACCCACAAGCTCATCTGGTCTACAACGGGTATCGGCGAAGGGGTCGGTGTATGTGGCGACCGCTTATACACAACACTTATCAAGAACCGGCTCTGGAATTATGCCGTCATAGAATTCAATCTTACAAATGGGAAGGAACGGCGCGTCGTTGTCCGTTCCGAAAACGAGCGCGAGAACTGTTATGTCTATCGCCATCCATGTGGCGTGGTCTATGCTGCAGTGGAGGACGCCCAGGAATGGCGCTGGTATGAGGCGCCGACATTCAAGAAAGTGGCCGACCCACGCACCATTCCCGCCGGCATCCAGGCCCCTAAGGGCATTCCCTATGGTGTAGAATGGGCGGCACCGTCCCTGGGTCTCTATATTACGAAGCGTCATGGGTCCCATGTACTCTGGTACCTGTCGAAGACGAAGCCACCGAAGGAACTACTTTCCATTCCAGCGGGTTCTATTATACCAGACCCCTATGTGGAACGAGAGAAGAACCCCAAGCACTTCCCTATAGTGGTACTACGGCCAGACTCCAAGCGTTTACACTATAGGGTATCATTTCATTCTGCCGGTTCAAGCGTAGGTGCTACCATAACCCGTGTAGGACCGGCGGCGGCTCTGGTTGGGAATGGACTCTATGTACGGCGCGGACAGACGGAGTCGGCGGATGGAACCAAGGTCCATTACATCGTGGCGCAGAGCAGAAGAATAAAGAAACCAACGAAACTCCTTATTGTGGGTTATGGTGCGTATGCTCTACAGACATATGTGGGTATGTTAAAACGGCGCTGGGGGCCATGGATGGAGGCCGGTTGGGCGGTGGCAGTGGGCTACATACGTGGCGGCGGCGACCATGATGAGCGGTGGGCGCAGGCCGGTCGGCGTTGGGGGCGTAAAAAGACGCATGAGGACATGGAGGCGGTTATTAGAGCAGCACAGAAGTCATGCAGCGTTGGGCCGCGCCAGTCGTGTATTTATGGTCGCAGCGCCGGCGGATACTTGGTTGGGGCGCTGTTGGCGCGCAACCCTGGGGGCGAGTTATTCCGCGGAGTTTATACGGAGGTGCCATATATGGACGTCCTCCAGACCACTACAAACCCCTCACTGCCTTTAACTCGTATTGAGTATGGGGAGTTTGGGAATCCGGCAGAGTCGCTGGCCGATTTCATTTATGTGGGTCTGACGAGCCCGGCCACCGCGGCGGCGGCGCAGTCATGTCCTGGGGTCTTCGTTTTGGCACGTACGGCAACAAATGATAGCCAGGTTTACACATACGAGGCGATTAAATGGGTACGGCGGCTGAGGGCGAATGCACCCTATGGTGAAGCAAAGCTCTGTATTGTAGAGGGGGGACAGGGGCATTTTACTCCGCCCGAATCTGAAGCGGAACAATATGGGTTGGACCTGGCTTTAGTGGAGGCAGCGTTCCATTCCGCCCGATGATCTGGTGCGTTTAAAAATACCCGCCATATGGAACGCACAAAAAATCTTGGACACAGGTATAGAAGTCAAAAAATGGCCAACACTCGTAAGAATATGCGCAAGGATCGCAAGAGCCGCAAGGCCAGCCGCAAGGACCGCAAGGACCGCAAGAGCCGCAAGAATACCGGTATGTCTATGCGCAAGTCCCGTAAGGACTACCGCAAGAGCCGCAAGATGAACCGTAAGTCTCGCAAGATGAACCGCAAGCACTAAAACCCTTTTCATTTTTTGTAAAAGAAGTACAGCTGGCGTATAAATAAATAAAATAATCCCTATAGTGTTAGCATTATAGGAATCATTTTAAAAAATAGAAGTAGAGAAGACTAAAAATGGAGTGGAAGTTATTATTAATTACTATGTTTATATTTTTTATTACAAATTTTGCTTGGGCAAAAATCAACAATCTTGATTTTATAGAAGAATCTAAGAAAAAATCCCAAATAATGCCACTTCTTCCTCAAATCATAGTTTACACTTTCATCTTTTATTTTATTCTTGGGAATCTTGGTTTTTGGTCATCTATTGGTCATTGGTTTCTTGCAGGACTAATTTATTCTTTGCTCGTCTGGTAAAATAGAAATTTTTAAGAAAATATCATATAAAGAGATTCTAAATCTACACTATAGGAATGATGGCATCCATTCCTCCCTCAATCAATCTTTTTAAAGCAACGCTTGAGGGCGAGCCGGTCTGGTCTGGCCGTGTATCGTCCCATAAACTCTTCTTTGATTCCGTATGCTAGTGCGACCCTTGTGGCTTTTCCATTATGGAAAAACCGAACCCCGTTCTGGACCACGTCCCTCCAAATCCCCCAACCCGTGTCATTCAGTTGGCACATTTGTTTATTGTTCTTTGTTTGGAGGGACAGGTCATATTTGTTCCATTGTTGGTCGTTTGTTGTTGGTTGTATTTCCTTCGCACGGAATCAAGACTATGAGTTGTTGCTATTTAGATTGAAAATAGAATCATATTCCATTTTCAATCATTTCCCCAGAGAACCTAAAGCAACCCCTATAGTGTACACTATAGGAATTTTCTTATTGCTAAGGATGAGTGGCTTCTTGGAACATGTTCTCTTCTATGATGCTTCGGTGTATTCAAAGAAGTCCATTACTATGAATCTTGTTCGTGGTCAGAAGCTTCTTGCCAAGCTGAAGAAGCACATTGACAAGACGGATGAGGTGGAGGAGTCCGATTTCATCAAGTCAATTAGTCGTAGCTCGGTTGCAAATCACAAGACGGCGGACGAAAATATGGCGACTCTGGTTGGTTTTATGGAGGAAACAAAGAAGCGCTATGTATCCGAACATGTCGTTGCCAATGATTACACCCAGTTAAAAAACGAGATTTACAAGAAGAATACGGTGATTGGTGTGGCGGATGTACTTTCGCAGGTGGAACAGCTGACCGAACTCAAGCGTTTCTATGAGCGTCTCTTGGGCTCTTTCAAGGGAACGACTGTGGAAGTTCTCAAGCAAGAGCATATTGAGCGAATGGTGGAATACAATCAGAAGGAGAAGGCCGAGCGTCTGGCACGGATATCAACCCATACTTATTTGGACTCTTCCATCAGTGTTCCGAGCCTGAATATGACATATTCTCCTGTGGAAAAGTCAGTGCTGGAGGAAAAAATCAAGGCCGTGAATCGCGCTCTGGAAGACCTGGAGACCCGCCGTGATTACCTGAATGCATCCAATCAGATTACTGTGGAACTTTCCGTGGTGAGTTGCGACATTCTTGGCCTTTAATTGGTCCACCTTAATCCTCCTCATCTTCGTCATCCACAATCTGGATCCGACTCTGTGCATGGGCCGGTGCCGTCTTCTTCAGGTATGCACGCCGATGGTCGGTCAACGGTCCGTGCCGTTGAATGGCCTTGCGATGTGCCGCCGTACCGTAGCCCTTATTGGATGCGAGCCCATAAATCGCCGCCTCACGTGGATGTGCCTCGCACCACGACTCCACAATCCTATCGTGTGATACTTTGGCAATAATGGAGGCCGCCGCCACATGGAGGTATGTGGCATCCCCCTCTTCCACATTTACGGAACTCTCACCAGCCCGTGTATCAGGAAGAGGAAGATGTCCATCCAGGATTACACTATAGGTGTTGAGATTCTTGGACTGTCTTCTGGCAAAATCCCTCAGGCAGTCATCAACTGCCTCACGAAATGCAAGTGAATTCGCCCAAAATGCATTGTGCGAATCCACTGTCTCCGCTTCTACACGTCCCACGCCGACGCCAAGAGCACCCGCCATAATGACGTCGTAGAGTTTGAGCCGCCGCTTCTCGCTCACCCGCTTACTGTCGCGAATCAAATGGGCGCAGTCCCGAAGCTCAACAGGAAATTCCTCAACCGGCGGAAGAATCACCGCCGCCGCCACGAGCGGGCCCCAAAAGGAGCCGCGCCCCGCCTCATCCACGCCGAGCTGGGGCCCAGGAAGGTCAGGATACAACGGCAGAAGCATTCTCTTCTATTCTTTGAGCACGAAGAATAACCGAAGAACATCAAGAAACAATTCCTATAGTGTACGCATACAGAAAGCACTATAGGGATTGTTTGGATTCAATTTTTACGTGACCTGAAATAGATAGATTCGTTCCGATGAAACAGCAGTGGAAACAGATTCTTGTATGGCTCGTGGTATTGATTGTCGTCGCCGCGGCCGTCTACTATTTTCTTACACCGGCGGGGCCTTACCTGGAGGGATTCTCGTATTCAACTGCGGTGCCTCTTGCGGATGGTAAGAACGCCATTAAGGGGCTTTACACAATAAAGAATCCTGGTGTAAATTTAACCGACGCGTCATTGAACACTGTTATGTTGGATGTGAGTAATATATGCCCTGTATCGGCATCAACAATGTCAAAGGCCTGTTTTGATGAGCTTGTATCAAGATACAATTTAAATACAGGACTCCTCTCAAGTTCCTACAGTTCTGGGATTAATGCGGAACAGGCAAAAACAATCATGACTGTGCTGAATCGTCAACTGGGAACGAGCTATAGTACGCTTGACGCTGCCGATGTAGGCTATGCAATGTCAAATGATGTTGTTCTCTCTGGCCTTTGCACTATAAGTGCGACCGGTACAATCAGTGTCGCATGCTATAACAGACTCATTTTGGAGTTCGGCGGTACTCCTGCCGCCCCCACTTCTACTCCTGTTGCGGCAGACACTACCACTACAAAGACTGCCGCTGAAGTGAAGAAGGGCCGTATTGATACATTTATGGCGATTGCCGATGTTGCCGGCTACACTGATTTGGATAAAGACGAAGTTGGCGACGCCTACGATGACTTAAAGAAGTCCTGTGGAAAGACGAAGGCGTCCTTTGACCGTGAATGCTACAATGACCTGGCGAAGAAGTTGGATATTACTATCTTCAGTTCAAGCACAATGGATGAGGAAGATGAGGAAGATGAGGAAGATGATATTACCACAACAACGGCAAGTACAAAAACCAAGACAGACGCATCTAAATCAGATATCTCAGGCGGTTCCTATAGTGCAAAGTGTACCGTCCAGTTTGGGAATGACCTTGTCACACCCCAGACCAAGGCTGCTACGGAAAAGCCGGTTGACAAGACATGTGATACAACTGGCACAGTCTCAAAGACAACCAAGACCCCCGCCGTGGAACAAGGATGTGAATTCACCCAGAAGTTCCCCAAAGTCAATGTCATCAACCTCCGCGACTATGTCCACAAGGATGAGATCCCATGTTGGTCATGTAAGTTGTAAGCCGATGTTGAATAAATCATAATCTGAAATAACTCCTATAGTGCAGCACTATAGGGGTTATTCTTTTTCTGTCTTTTGGGTAGGTATTATGTCTACTGGATATGTCGTATTTTTAGGAGTAATTCTCCTTATTGTGATATATGTCTATGTCTATCGGAAAAAATTCGGCCTCCAGTTCGGCCCTTCTTACGAGGGTTTCCTCTCCTATACTGTGGACGACCCCTCCGCAAAGGCGGCGTGTGCTCCAAAGACTCTCGTCCAGGACCCAGTCCAACCAGAGGTAGCCCAGCTCGGTGTCGGCTCCATTCCTCCGAGTAAGGCGGTAGGTGACATCCCCTCCTCTACATACACACCAACCCGCGCGGCCTCCATGCCCTACCGTAACCCTGGCACGGAACCATCACGCTACATCAACATCCTTTCCGCCCTCCAACAGTTCCAGGCCTTTTTCGGTTTTGAGGCACCGGCCCTGGAATCTGAATGCTCTCCCACTGTTGTCCTCCCCCTTGAAACAGCACGGGCAGATATGAGTCAACTACAAACACAGACGGATGTACTAGAGCGAAACCCCGGTATTCCAAGTACTATTACTACAAAGGAACTTGCACAAATGATGAGCAATCTCCGTTATCTCCAGAAAGCTGCGCGCAAAATCAAGGCCAACTCAGGAACGGAACTCCTTGGGGCCAATTCCTATAGTGGAAAGGTTGTGGAAGGTTTTGCAGATGATGATGAGGATGAGGATATAGAAGATGATGATGAGGACGAGAATGAGGATGAGGATGAGACTGCAACCGATGGCACCCCAGCCACTTCTTCCCAGCTCACCGCCTTCAAACAGGCACTTGATACCGCAATCCAGAGTCTTCGTACTGGGACTGCCAATTCAACGGATAGTATTACTGTTGCACGTATTGCCACACTGGACCGCCTTCGTCGTGATGTAGAAGACATTATTATTGACTTAGACAAGGGAAATATTCGCGCCAGCCAGGTCCCCATTTATTACGAGGACATTTCGGGCATTTCTACACGGCTCGCTGATACGGATAAAAGCATTGGTACCATTATTCGTAATGTGAGCCTTCCCCCTGTACTTGCCAAACTCTTCCCCTCAGAAATGAACTATAAGGATAAGCTTACGTTGTCTGAATTGAGTGAAGATATTCGCTCCTACATGGACGACCTCACCGACGGTCTCAGTTGGAAGGCAAAGGGGGATATTTCCCTCCAAATGAACTATGACTCTCAGCGGGCGCTTGACATTGCGAATGCGAATGCAACCAAAGGTTCAGTTAAGGCGGCGTCAGCAGAGGCCGTGGATAATACAGACTATGCATCAGCGTCAGCGCCGGCGTCAGCGTCAGAAGCAACCAATACCTATAATGCAACCTCTACGTCCTACATTTATGACCGCTCATCCGGTGCTTCCACGGAGGCCTACGCCGATCGCCCAACTGGTCTGAATGCGGACGGTACCCGTATTATTCTCCAGGACCCAGTCGCCGGCGGCTTTGACTGGAAGGGTCGCGCCGAACATATATGTGGTCAAATCAAATCTCGCGGCATGGACCCTACCGCATTCGGCTGCGTGAAGGCGGCGGATGTTGGCTCCAATTACTCATGGCGCGGCAACGTTGCCATGGTTTGCTCACGTCTTAAGAGTACCACGGACCCCGGTTTACCTGTAAGTGCTGGATGTCCTCCTGCTTCATGGGACGGTTGGAAGTTGTAAGACACCTTCTAAAAAAGGTACCTATAGTGTAGATATGGCTGGTTCATCCCGTTTTATAGATAATGCTCTTATGCTCATTGTCGGTGTCCTGATTGGTCTCGTCATTGCCCGTGTATTTGTCATGAAGCGCACCGCCGAAGGGTTTGAGACCTCGGCGACCTGTTCTAATTGTGGTGAAATTGCCAGTGTCGTATGTCCCCCATGCAAGGACGTGGATATGACAAAGTATGTTCTTAAGTCAACTATTCCTCCATGCCCCGCACAGCCGGACCTCAGCAAGTACATGCTCAAGACTGAATGTCCTCCAGTCCCTGACCTCAGCAAGTACGTCCTCAAGTCGTCCATTCCCAAGCAGCAGCCGGTCATTCTGGACTGCTCCAAGTGCCAGAAGCCCTCAGGTGAATGCCCGCCATGCCCACGCCCTCGCTGCCCTGAGGTCAAGTGCCCTGAGCCGACCGTGTGTGCCCCGTGCGCACCTTGCCCACGCTCTGAGTGCCCGCCGACCAAGATGAAGTGCACGGCCACGGAACAGCCAATCCAAAATGTCCGCCCTTACTTGAGCCCACTGGATATTAATGTTTTTGGTTAGTGAAACTAACCCTAAAGCGGGCCATGAAATGGCCCTGTTTTCGGCTAAATTCTTTAGCCTCAAGACCTGCCGTGCAGCGGCAGTTTTCGGCGAATAATTAATAATTAAATAATCCCTATAGTGCTACATTATAGGGATTATTATTAGGTTTTTGGCACACCTTTTTTTGAAAAAGGTGCCTATAGTGCTACATTATAGGGATTATTATTAGGTTTTTAGCACACCTTTTTTTGAAAAAGGTGCCTATAGTGCTACATTATAGGGATTATTATTAGGTTTTTAGCACACCTTTTTTTGAAAAAGGTGCCTATAGTGCTACATTATAGGGATT
>JACCDX011325949.1_pt1 | contig 83149 bp, 173 predicted proteins | sample 7449681 | NCBI WGS metagenome assembly JACCDX01 (sample SAMN15323450, study PRJNA562643) | freshwater metagenome | isolation source: river surface water | place: USA:Blue River Watershed | collected 2017-08-18 | reverse complement strand
TCACACTTCCAAGTTAGTTCTTTTTTAGCCCCCAAATACTCAGTAGAAAGACATTCGCCATTTTTGCTTTGAGCATGTTTTTGTGCTTCAAGTAAGCCATTAATATTAATCTTGCTTTTTGTGTTACATTGTGGGCACCATCTATTTTGGTTTACCATATATGTGTATGTAGAATTCCATATGTGTTCTTTTTCACACTTCCAAGTCAATTCTTTTTTTGAGCCTAAATACTTAGTAGAAAGACATTCGCCATTTCTACTTTTGGCATAATTGTTAGCACGTCGTAAACCTTCTTCTTTAGAAAATTTCCCATCACACTCTGGACACCAACATCCTTTAGATTTCATATCGTTATAAACTATTCCAAATATTTGATGAGAAGGGTCGCCGCACTTAAAAAGTAGTTTATTTTTTGCACCTAAATACTCAGTAGAAAGACATTCGCCATTTTTGCTTTGAGCATGTTTTTGTGCTTCAAGTAAGCCATTAATTTTAATCTTACTTTTTATGCTACACTTTGGACACCAACTACCAAATAAAACATGTTTAGCAGAAGCATTCCAAATATGTCCTTCTGAGCATTTCCAGGTTAAATGTAGGGCAGCATTAATATACTCTTCAGACAAGCATTCACCGCCTTTGCTTTTAGCATAGTCTTGTGCTTTCTTTAGTCTGTTTTCTTTTTCAATTAATTGGGTGAACATAAATGGATATAAAATAATTGGTGTTATTTTACCACAAAACGGTTATATTTTGTTAAGTTTTGGTGTTGCTTGATTAGTTTTCATGCTCAAATCAAGTTTCCATTTCAGGAGAGTTTTCTCTTCGTGGTTTGCTGAAAGTTTATATCCTGGATAGCTATCTTTTACCTTTTTAGCTATTAGTTCAATAAAGTTATTTTGTTTTTCTTTTGGCAGTTCTTTAAGAATAGCTTCAGCATAAAAGAGTAGTAGATAATTTTCTGTAACAACTTTTTTCTTTGTTGATTCAACCATATATTCTTCATAGAAGGTGCTTTGATCAACATAAAATTTTATGTCGTTTAATTTCTTCAGTTTAGTTTTAAGTGGAAGAATGTTGAAAAGGTTTTTGAGTTGTTGAATATTTTGGTCAAGTTCAACTTGAATAAGTTCTTTATTAATTTGAACAAAAAGACCATCACTTTCGTGTTCTTCAGTAAATTTTTCATTAAAGAAAAGTCTATCTTTAATTTCTTCGGGTGTGAAGAAAGAATAGTAAAGTTCTTGAGTAACAAGATACTCAAGTCGTTTTAATTTTGGCAAGTATTTTTTACTATACCAAAGGTGTTTAATTTCAGAGAGAATTAAATCTATCATAGAGACTTTCTTGATTGATAGAGGTTGAGTCAGTGGTGTGTTGAAGAAGTTGGATATGTTCTTTTAGAGCATAGTAGAAAGCCATATAATCTTCTTGATAGGATGAGTCTGGGTCATAGTAATCAAATCGGATTGGAGTCTGATTAAACAGTGAGTAAACTTGTCTGCTGATTTTTTCTGAGAAAATCATGTCATAGATAAGTTCTTCTTGAAGGTCACTATTAACTAGTTCTTCAGAAAATGATAGAATCTTTTTTAGTTGAGATAAAATTTGATCTTGGGTCATGATAGTCCTTTAGTATGTTGAAATTATAGCACAAAAAAAGTGTAACAAGTTCAAAAAAAGTATTTACAGGGCTTGTTTATGGGTATATAATAACACCTATGTTGCAGAGATAGTGAAGCAACAAAAGTTCTTTAAAAATTTGTTTTGATGTTAAGTAAGTGGGCATACTACGCTAATAGGTTGCGTAACTCCTACTGAAAATCTAGGCTAGAAAGAAAGCTAGTCACTCTTGCGTGGTTTGTAACAGGCTACGGTGGTGCGAGGATACCTAAGAATCCTTGACGATCTATTTCACTACCTCCACGTATATGGTGGTAGCAGAAAAAAGTGTTATAATAGGCTAAGTTAACAACTTGGTAGTTATGACAGGGGCAACCAATGATTTAGATTCTGAATTAGGGCTAGTCTCTAGTAGTAGGAATAACTAATTCTCCCTGTGACCTTGAAAATAGGTGAAAGAGGCATCAAGACAAATCCTTAAAGAGTTTTTCGCCCGGATGGTGAAATAGGTAGACACAAGAGACTTAAAATCTCTCGCTTTAAAAGGCGTGCCGGTTCGATTCCGGCTCCGGGCACCATATTGAAGCATTTATTGTTCGGTTCCTCTAATCTGCCTAGGTAAAGTTAGAGTAGGGTCCTTGGTTTCAAGGAAGAAGAATAAGGAAACTTATTTGGAAGGCAAGTGCAAATCCCCCTAGTGAATGTTTCAATATGGTGTAAAACACATAAAGAATCCCGAAAGGGTACCGCCGAAAGGCGTTCAGCTAAATGGAGCAACCGATAGTCGAAAGTAGCCTGCAGCATCTGTAGACAGGTCCAGGAAGGGGCTTACGAGAGTGGTCGAAGCCACTCATTATATTGAAGCATATCAGCCGAAGTACAAGGTGTCTTGGTTGTGTCAAATCAAAGGGTTTGATTTTCTGAGATGGGTGTGTTTCAATATAATGTAAAGCATTATGCCCTTGTGATGGAATTGGTATACGTGTCTGACTCAAAATCAGAATTTTGCGGGTTCGAGTCCCGCTGAGGGCACCAATATAAAACACACTGTATCATTGGAAGAATCCCGATGCTAGGCTACACTGGTACGCTGGTTAGGTAGTGTGTTTTAAAATAATTATTAATGTGACATAAGAGTTCTCATGAGCCATTAAAAGAACAACCCAATCAAAAATTAAATTCCATAATAATTGAATTATTATTTTCAGTTGGTAAAATATATTATCAACTAAGAAAAAAATTATGGAAAACTTAACAAAAGAACAAAAGCAACAATATTCAGACATAGAGTTTGAAGCCCAACTTTCATCATTTGTTTATAACGAAAGTTTTTTTATTTTTGACTTAAAAAGGAATATGAAAGATCTTGGAAATAAGTTTGATGAGTTCTGTAAAACAATAATAGAAAAACAAAATTTAAATACTGAAGAAGAACAAAATGTAAGAAGATATATGTATTATAAATTAATATCTTCAGATAGGAAAAAACCAATTAATAAAGATATTGAAGAAATAATCAGAGATAATATTAGTTTTTCAGAATTAAAAAAATTTAAAGAAGATTTAGAATATCTAGATGACCAGCAAGTGAGATTTTTAATTGCTGATAGAGATTCATTAACAGAAGATTTAAAATTAACAAAAGTAAGTGATTTATCACTAGATAGAATTGGTGGAAGATTTTTAAGGCAAGAACTTGCTAAGCAATTGAATGTAAAGATTCCATTAAATGATTTTTATGAAAAATTATCTGGTTTTTATAAAACTAAAAATGAAAGTTTAAATATATTTAGTGAAGATTTTATGTCTAAGTTAAATAATAAAGAAAACTATTTGACATTACCTAGGGTTATAAAAGAACAAGAGTATTTAGATTACCCTATTGTTCAAAAAGGTCCTGTTTTTGAGTATGTAGTAAAAGATAAAAGTGAAGAAGAAATTCAAAGAGACAATCAAGCACCTAAAAACACAAAATATAGAATGTGTGCTTTAAAGGAAGAGTCAGAAGAAAAAACAAAAATATTCATATCATTTCGTGGAACTGAATTGGGGGTGACTAAAGGTTGGATGGAAGAATATGTGAATATGCGTAAACATTCAGAAAAGTTTGAGCATTTAGTTGAAGAAATCATTAAAGAAGAAATGAAAAAAAATCCTCCTGGTAAAAAGATGGAGATTAACTTTTCTGGGCATAGTCTTGGGGCTGCTACAGCAGAAAGAATGTCTGTTTATATTCAAGACAAATTTAAGCAAGAAATTAAGGATGGAAAAATATTTGTTGGTGGAAATATATTTGCCAATCCTGGTGGATTAAGATACGACCAAGCCATCAGAGATAAAGTAGTTGAAAAAATAATTACTGTAGAAAAAACTCTTTACAAAGGATATTCCCATTTTTTAAGAAAAGGGTTTGAAAAGGCTCATAAGCTAAATAAAAAGATATTGTCTGACCTAGAAAAGAAAGATTTTGATTCTATTGAAAGTAATCAAGAAAGAGTGGAAATATTAAATGTTAAAATTAAAGAGTATTTAGATATAAAAAATAACAAAGGATTTACTGAACAAGAAAAATTAGAATTTGATGCTTTAAGAATGCAAAGAGTTTTATGTAAGGGTAATATACAATTAGGAAAATTAAATGCCGATCAGGTAGAGAGAAGAAATATTATTGTTGATCGTATGATAAAAGTATTTAAAAAACTTGCCGAAGTAACAAATAAAATAATGGATTTTATTTCTACCCCAGTAAAAGGTGGTGCAATTGTAGAAACTATTTCTGACAATGAAAAATCTTTATCAATTGTGGGTGGTTTTTTCACATTGGGTATGGTTAGTTTAAATGTAATTGGAAAAACTTTTTTACTGGCAATCCCAAAAGATATTCGCCATAATACAATTAATATTGTGGAACACAATCATAAACAAGATTTGGTTCCTTTTGTGGGGAGAGCACTAGCTAGTTGGAAGAATGCTCTAACATATAATTTTAGCAGAAAAGATTTAATTAAACCTAGTGTAAAAGAAGAGGGTGAAAAGTCTTTTAAAAAAATCGCAGTAGGTTTTATTGGCGATATTATGAGAAAATATGGTGTACATACAGATTACCACAATATGAATGATTATCTGACTCATATTAGGTCTGAAGAATTTAAGAAAGATTTTGAAACATCAGAATCACATAAAAAAATAAGAGAAAGAAAATCAGATTTTTATGGCAAAGATTGTAATTTTGCATTTACTGATAACACTCAAAAAAATATATTAAGCATTAGAGAAAAAGCTAAACGAGAAGAACAATCTGAATTAAAGCCAAGATTGACTTGATTTATTGGAGATATTGCTGTAAAGTTATGCTCATTAACAAAGTAAAATAATGAAAAAAATAGACATTTTAATTATAGTATTAGTGTTCTCAATAACCCCATTGGTTGTTTATAAATATCCTTTGTGGGGGGCTTTATACCTATCAGCAGTGCCTATGTGGAAAATATTGAGATTATATTTGTCTGCAAAATTTATAAATGCTAGCAATGGTGTGATATCACAAGTAGATAAAGTAACAAAAACATTTATATTGATTCAGCTAGGAGAATTGGCAATAGCTATACCTGGTGCTTACTTTATAGGAATGTTCTACAATTACTTGTTACAAAAATTTAACATTGTAATTCCATACTTAACCGTGTAATAATCTAATTTTTGATGTATAATACAGTTTCATATCTGTAGCTCAGTTGGTAGAGCAGGAACCACTTCAGCAAAACATCTGATTCTCGTATGAGGATTAGTGTAGTCATAGAAAAAATGACCTCTGTGAAAATGCTCGGTGAAGGGCCGTAATATGCGAGTGGGAAAACCAAGCCGATGGTTCGAGTCCATCCAGATATGTCAGAATTTAATTTTCATATTGAACCTTCAAATGGTTCAATATGAAATTGAAAAGACAACAAAAAATGATACAATGAATGTATGAAAAACGGATTAATCAAAGAAAACGGATGTGACAAATGGTATGTAAACGATAAGTTGCATCGTTTGGATGGTCCAGCAATTGAAAGCCAAGATGGGTTAAATTCTTGGTATGTTCATGGCAAGTATGTTGGTGAAGAAATATCAATCTTTGTCACAAATCGTAAGACTGGTGAAAAAGTCAAAGAAACAGAATATATCTTGAATGGTGTTTCAGTTAAAAAAGCGATGTTCTTATCAATGGTTTTAGAGAAATCTTTACAAATTGAATTAGAGCAAAAAGGTTCAAATAAAAAATCAATGAAGATCTAAATATATGAAAAATGTAACATTAGAAGACAATAATAATAATATTATTTGTTGTTTCTTGTATGGTTCTCGTGTTTATGGGACAAACAATGAACAATCAGATTATGATTTCATTGCTGTTGTTAAAGACAAGCATGATTTAAAAATCAATACTGAAGTAATTAAGATTGCCAAAGAGAAACTTGGCATTGATATGAAGCAAAATATCAAGGTTGATGTCCACCCTTATACTGAAGAGGAGTTTCTTACTGGTTTAAATGGAATGGAGGTTTCATTTTTAGAATGTGTGAGTGGTGGCTTTGGAAAGACTTTGTTTTACGGTAAAGAATATGAAGTCCCCAAAATTAACTTTACTTTACTAAGGGATAGCTTTTCTCGTAAGGCATCTAATTCTTGGGTGAAGTGTAAAAAGAAATTTATCGTTCCAGAAGATTTCAATCCATATATTGGAAAGAAAAGTGCTTGGCATTCATTGCGTATTTTAGATTTTGGTAAGCAAGTTGCTGACAATGGAAAAATTATTGATTTTGGTTCTGTGAATCATTTATATGATGATGTAATGAGTCTTGAATCTTGGGAAGAGGTAGAACAGAAATATAAGACTGTTTACAATGCGTTTGCCACTGAGTTTAAGAAATCTGCCCCTAAGGAAGTAGTAATCTCAAAACCACAATATAAAAACTGTTAAAAATGATAAAAATTGCGTTTTTTGCAGTTTAGTGTTACTATGGTATTAATTTTGGGAGGATTAATACTATATGGTAACAATAAATAAAAAATTCCAGTCACATAATTTTGATTACATAACCATAGATTTAAATGGTAAACAGGTAAATTTTAGGCGCCAAATAGGAGATCCTAATTGGTATAAAGAGCATACCAATGGTTATTGGTATCGTGAGGATGAATTTGCTAGTGAATTAAATAAAATTCTTCAAGAAAGTGATTGATTTTTAAAAATAGTTAAGATACAATACGTATATCAGGCTATTGTTACGACTTCCTTCTATATCAACTGCTTATACTGAACTTAGTGTGACTGCTTCCCTGATAACAAATACAAAACCTTGAGAAATCAAGGTTTTTTTATTTGTATTTTAGGTTATAATAAAGCAAAGTTTTTAAATGGAGTATCCTATGAATAAATCAGAAATTTTCAATGCAATTGAACCAATTCTTATGACTGCTTACAGTTATAGAGATATTGAGATTTTTAATGAAGATACACCACTTTATTACAATTTTGAATTGGATAGTGATATTGAAGGAGTTCATCCATCAAAACAAGTCCCAATGTCTCAATTAGGTGGGATTAATCTTTATAATGGTGAAGATTCTTTCCCTCATTCATCCTGTGCTGCGATGAATGTAATTATGGAAGTAGAAGATATTATGGGTATTGAAATTACTGATACTGAAGCGGCAAGTGTAACAACTGTTGGGGAGTTGTTAAATTTAATTGAAAAGAAGATTTCTTAATGCTTATCAATTATCTTGAAAGCTTTTTGAAAAATGGGTCTAATTTTTAAGAATTGAACATAAAAAAATTCTAAAATTGAAAGACCTATTTTATTATCAAAAGGTTTGGCTAAATATTTCCAACCTTTCATTTGTTTCCAAAGTTCAACAAATGCTTTAGCACCACTTAGCATATTGCCTTGTTGATCTTTAATGTGGAATCGTTTCATGAGTTTATTTTTCTCTTCAGAAGATTCCATAGAGGAGACATCAATGTATGATATTGAGCAAGAAGTTGGAGTATTTTTATAAAGATTAATTTCTCTTGTACATAATGGACAAGAACCATCAAAAAATACTTCTATCTGCTGTTTATTTTCAGAGGTCATTTTTCATTTATTCCCAACGAACATTTTTGCAAATTATAACAATAGTAACCTCCAAGTCAATTGAAAATTAATATGGAAAAATAAAATTTTGTGCTATAATTTGGCTTATTTTAAGGAAACATCATGATTGTTGAAAAACATTTTCAAGCATTGATTGATATTGGAAAAATTTTAGAGGCTAGAAGCTCAAAATTATTCGTATCAAAAAAGTATAAAGAATTATATAAAAATATACAAAATGAAGTAGAATCAGCAAAGAAAGACTTGTCTATTTTTGGAATGTATGAAGACTGTGGTTCCTCTTACGAGGCTTCGTATGAAAATGCTAAAGGCAAAATGGAGGCATCAAGAGAAAGTTTATCGTTATTGATTTCTTTTGAAAAGCATTTAAAAAAGCTCAAGCATGAATTTAAAGAAAAGCACCCAGAGTATATTGATTTGTTAAATTTACACTTGGACAAGCAAACAGAACAAATGGAAAAAGAATACAGAGGTGTAGCATGAAAAAAGTAAAATTAAATAAGAATGAAATTAAGAAAATGTTAAGGTTTCTAAACACAAAGCCTGACAGCACTATTGTTGAGTTAAATGTATCTGAAACATTAGGTGGTGAACGTGTGATTATGAAAATTGATAAGGAACCCCAAGAGTATGATGTTACAGATTATTTAAGACTTAAAAATATTTTTTAAAATTAACTAAAAAAATGTTGATTTTTATTTTTAGTTAACATATAATTCATACATCAGGCTATTGAAAAACTTCCTTCTATATTTAATTTGGTGAATCTTAGTTTTTCTGCTTTCCTGAACTTATTTTAAAAGTTGATCTGATGGTCAACTTTTTTAACAACTTCAAAAAGTAATTGAGTAACTTTAATGAGTTATTCTTATAGCCATTTTGTCAGTCTATTTAATTTTTAGGAGTTGTTATGTCAAAATTTTCTCAAATTCAATCTGAACTTTTCCAATCCAAGCAAGTTGTTTTTATTGACCGTTTCTTCAAAAACCTCAATGTTTCTGAAATGGGTAAAAACCAAGCAGAAGCTTTTACATTGATGTTGAAATGTGAGCAACTTGGTTTTGCCTTTAATGACAAACTATTGAATGTGGTATCCAATGCTTCCGTAAAAGAAATGGAAGTTTTTTGGAATTGGATGGTGAAAATGAATGAAAAGATTTATAGTTCTGCAAACTATAAGCCAATGTATCCAAACTTTCCAAAGCAGGTAATTGAAGCTGATGAAGTAGAGTTATTGGTGAATGCTTTTATGCATTACACTGGAGATCTGTTTGGTGTTCGCATCGTTCCTAATTACCAAGAAAAGAATCGCAAGGTTCTAAAAGAGTTTGTAAATCCTCTTCGTATGTCAGTTATCACTGAGGAAGAACTTCCAAAGTATTTTGTAAATTATGCTACTTCAAATGCTTCAATGTCTCCAGCAGTGAAAGACATTATGAAGTCTATCTTTGAATATTTGGCAGAAAAAGATATTTCTGTTGTTGAAGATATTCTTGTTAATAACAAAATTCCACAAAAGGAAAATCTTGCCTTTATGGGGGCTGTTGTTTTGAAGTCTGAAGTAGACTTTAACAAGACTCTTGCTGAACAATTTAAGACTCCAACTGATTTGCTTCGTTTGTCAGCTGCGATCAATGGTGGTGATACTAGCTTGGCTGTAGACACTAAAATCAAAAATATGTCTCGTGCTGTGCGTAAAGCATTGGCTGCGAAATTGGACATCATGTTATCATCTGGTGATAAGTCACAGTTCATGGAAAATATGTTCACATATAAAGAACAGTGGACTCGTTTGGCTCATGCAATTCATATTGGTGAGTATCAAAAGAAGTTTCCTAATGCTTTTGAAGCATTACAAAAGATTCGTGAAAACGACAAGGAGGAATCTTTTAACTATCAAGTTGAAAAACTTATTGCTGATGGAAAAACAGTTAAAGCATCTGAATTGCTAAAGGTTCGTCCTGGTGTGTTTGGTCGTATGTTGAACCAAGTTTTAGCGAAGAGTTCTTCTGTGGAAGATCAAGATGCTATTTTGAAGAATTTCAAAACAGCAAGTGCATCTATTGCTACACCTGTGCTTTTGCAAATTCATGCTAAGTTCAAGTATGACAACCAAAACAGCAAGAAAATCATTCTTCCAAAAGGTGGTTTGGGTAAAGTGTTTGTGCGTGACATGAATGCTGTGCCTGTTAAGGTTGAAAAATCAAAGAAGGCAACTAAGGTTGCTCCAACTGTTATTGCTAATTCACTACAAGCAGCTTTGAAAAAGAAGTTAAATGTTGTGGAAGAAAAGGCTGTTATTAAAGAGAAGAAGAAGTTTGTAAAAACTCCTGTTCTATCTAGTGATGTGGCACAAAAAATTGTGGCTATCATTGAGGAAACTTTGATTGAAAGATTCAAGTCTGCTCCTGCTTTAGGTAAGGTTTATATTGAAGATTCTTTGGCTCTTCAGAATATTCCATTTGCCCAAAGAACTGCTTCAAAAGCACTTCGCACTGTGCCAAAGGGTTCACGTTTTGTGAAAGAATCAGATAAGCCAATTATCCGTTTCTTTACTTGGTGGAATGAAAATGGTGTAGATAAGAATGGTGATAAGGTTAATGTTGGTCGTGTGGACATTGATTTGAGTGTTGGTATCTATGATGCTGGCTACAATTTGATTAAGCAATGTGCTTACTATGACCTTCGTTCATCTGACTATTTAGCTCATAGCGGAGATATTACATCTGCTCCTGATGGCGCTGCTGAGTATATTGATGTGCATATTGAGAAAATGTTGAAAGACATTCCTGGAGCCGCATATGTTGGTCAATTGATCAGTTCATATACTCAACAAAAGTATGCTGATATGCCAGAGTGCTATGCTGGTTGGATGGAACGTGAACAAAAGCAACATGGAGAAATCTTTGAGGCTTCTACTGTAAAGAACAAAGTAGATATCACTTGTGATTCAACTCAAGTTTTGGTGTGTTTGTATGATATTGCTCGTAAAGAGTATATTTGGGCTGATACTCCACTAAAGGGTGCTAGCTATTACAGCTACAACAATTTGAATACTGTTAAGGGTCAGTTGGCTTACACAATTGAAGGTCTTGCTGAAATGAAGAAACCAAATCTTTATGATTTGTTTGAGATGCATGCTAAAGCTCGTGGAGTTATTGTAACTGATAAGTCTGAGGCTGATACTGTGTTTTCAATTCATGAAGGTGTAACACCTTTTGATTCTGAAGTGATTGCTTCTCAGTTTATGGCTGATGAGTATTTGCCAGAAAAGCCAAAAGCAAAAGTTACTTTAAAGTAATTTTTTAAACCACCTTTGGGTGGTTTTTTTATTGTTAATCCATAAATCCTGAATCTTTTCGTGTTGAATATCCTACATATTCCCAATAAGTTCCAACAGCTATAATTGTAGTGCCAATTAAAAATAAACTAACAAGAGTGTAGTTAAAAAAATAAGCAGTAAAGCTAAGAGGAATTCCAATAAGAAAAATACGAGTAAAGTTTGCAACTTCGTCATAGGTATATTGTTTTTTTCGGAAAAAAACAAAAAATAAAACCGTTTCTAAAAATAATAAAATTATGACAGTTTCCATAAATTTAATTTTGAAATATTTATTTTTTAAGTCAACATTTCTTAGGAGAAATGGTTTTATTTTGTTATAATAAGAACATCTAATTTTTAAGAAAGAAACACAATGGGTTCATTCAATACAACTTGCTTTGCTAGCCAACAAACAATTGCTCCAGATGATGATTGTTTCATTTTTCCTATTTCACAAAAGACGACTTATAAGCCTGTAGATTTGGTCTTTACTCGTGGTGATAAAGTTACAGAAATTTCTAGATATGGTTTTTCAAACAGTAATTGTTACTCTACTGCATTTTGGGGGTTTGAAGGTCCTATGTTAAAAGGTAAGTATGATGACTATGGACGTTTCCAATTGGAAAGGCGTAATGAAAACTTTAGAATGCTTAGGTATTTTCTGAATATCTTAGAGATGAAGGTTTGCGATGTTAAACAAGGGGAAAATAGTTCTCATGATTTGCCTTTAGATTTTAAATCATTGTATTCTTCAAAAGAAAAATATACTGCCGATCAATTGGAAGAGATTTTTGGAAAGTTGTGGGATGTTTCTTCAGAAAGTAGGCTTTTTGTAATGAATTATAGCGGCGAACCTGTAGCTGTAAGTTTTGCTGTAATGCATAAGTGTGTTGGTGATTATTTTATTAAAGATGTTAGTAGTCATCAAGATTGGCATGGCAACAGTCTTGAGCAAAAAAAATACTTCAATTCATATTTGAATAATAAGTGGAACGATATGAAAGAAATTTTTGCTGAAAAATTAAAAGACCCAGAAAAGAAAAAGCAAACCTATTCTTTCTTTGCTGTAAATGTTTCTAGTTTAGATGGTTTTTCAATTGGTGAGTCTGAAGGTTCTGGTATCAGAAATAAATATCCTCATTATGATGAGGTTATTGATAAAGTTATGAACCATTTAGAGTCTGGTGCTGAGAACTTTGATCAAAAGTTTTCAGATGAAATTTTTGCTTACTTTAAGACACAAATGGATCATAGGTATATTAATTCTGGATTAGATTCGTTGAATATCAAACTAAGTCCTATTGTCTATGCAACCCAAGATTACAGTAATGATTTGGGTAATTCATACTTAAAAATGGTTCAATTTGCTAATGAACAAGTAAATAATATTGTTAAACAAAAATATGGTGAAGATGACGATGATGAAGATTCCATGAGTTCTTCTCCAAAAATGTAAAAGTAGGTTATAATACATCATTAATTTATTGGCTTCAAAGGTTGTAAAATGCAGTTTTTAAATTTTGTGGAATCTTATTGTCAAAAAAATAATATTGAATTAATAGTTAGTGAGAAAAAGAGGGTAAATTGTTACTCAATTGAATGTAATGGCTTCTTTGATAATTCAATGTCTGTTGATTTAACCAAAGAACACATTGTCGGAGCTAAGAAATTCAGTAGCAAAAATTTTAGTAAAGACACTAAAATGGTGCTTGCTTATAGTAAAGGTGGAAAAACAGAAGAAGAAATTTTGAGTTTAGTGGCTCATGAGTTTGGACATGCCAATCAATATTTGGAAAGTTCAGAACTTTGGGTAGATTCTTCTCAGTTTCTTGTGTGGGATGATTATTTCACTAATGAAAAGTTCAAGATGTCTAAGGTTAAAAAAGTTTGGGCAAACATTGTAAAATTAGAAGCTGATTGTGAAAAAAGAGTATTGAATTTTATTGATGAATTTAATCTGCCTATCAGTAAAGAGAGTTATGCACAAAGAGCAAATGCTTATTTATATTTTTATATGTTCGCACTAAAGAAAAGAAAGTGGTATAATAAAGCACCTTACGAAATTAAAGAGATTGTTAAGGAAATGCCCACAACAATTTATGATTTAGATTTTTATTCAGATCAAGAAAATAAAGAAATTATTTCAAAAGAAAAAATCTTTGAAGCTTGTTTTGTGTGATATAATATAGTTTTTAAACCGAAGGAAATTTATGCAAGAGATGATTAAAAAAGTGTTTGAACTGTCTCGTGGACAAACCAATACACTACCAGTTTTGGCTAGGAATGCAAAGCTAATGGAAGAAACTGGAGAGTTTTCTCAAGCATTGCTTTATAAGTTGGGTTATCTTCCGCATAAGAACGTAGAAGAACCTCTTATTGGCGAAACTGCTGATGTTCTTCTTTGTGTGTTGGATACACTGGCAAGTGCTTACCCAGAAAATACTCCTGAAGAACTTCAACAAATGCTTTTGGAGCAACTTGAAAAGAAAAGTAAAAAATGGGAAAAAGTTATGAAAATTCGTTCTGATATCGTAACGACTGAAAAAGTTGTGGTATAATTCAGTTATTAAAAAAAATAGAAGTTCAATTGTGCAACATACTATCAATTGGGAGACTCTTACCTAAAACACTAAGTTGACACCGACAGTAAAGGCTAAATGCCTAGGGTGTGTAAGCCGTTAAAATTGCGGTATGTTCAGGTGAGGGGTTGTAGGTTCGAATCCTACTGTTGTACTCGTGTTTAGTTTAGTTTTATTTAAAGGAAAGAAAATGAAAAAAGAGTTCAAAAAAATCAATAAGCCATTCCATCTGCGTGCTCAAATGGGATTTGCTCCCATTCTGCTTGGCAAGTATAAGTCTGAAGCAGAGGCTCAAAAAGCGGTGCCAGTTTTTGAAGCAAAGAAGTATTACACTGATTTTCGTATTGAGAAAGTGGAGGTGGAGGCTTAATATGAATTTTGAAGATGTTTACAAAATGCAGTCTGCTTTACAAGTGGCTACGAATACTCTAAGTCGTATGCATAAAAATTCGAAATCTGAAGAAGATGCTCGTATGGCAGAAAAGGCTCTAACTTTTATTAAGGAAAAAACAGCGATGGTTCCTAATGATGGTTCAACACCACAATCACATATTATGTATGACCAAGAATGATTTGATTATTCTTTTGGATAATTAAATCTAACTGCTCCACCAAAACTTAAACTATCAGTTTGCCAACTTCTCTTAACGGGGGTTGGCTTTTCTGTTTCTAATAAATGGTCAAAATGTTCAACATCTCTTTGTGTAACTATGGTGTGACTATGATAAAGATTTGGATATTTTTTGCCAATTTGAACAATTTTTTGATTAGCCCAATTTATTTCATCAAAATGTTTATTAAACCATTCAGTATAAGAATGTTTAATGAATGTTGTTGACCAAAAAAGTGTTATAATACCTTTGGCTTTAGTTACTGATATATTAATGTTTTGAGAATCTTCCATTTCAGTTTCTAATATAGAACAAAAATCATTAACTTTCATAATAGCCTTTCATTTGAAAGACCATTTTGATTAGGTTATAAAATAAAGTCAAGTTGATTTAAAAGATAGATAGATTAAGATAATAGAATGAAAATAATAGAACACATACTCACAGAAGAAGAAAAGTTTATTTTAGAAAATAAATTTGTCTTAAGCAAAAACAGTTCAAAAATTAATTTTGAAACATTTACATCTCATTTAATTAGCAGATATACAGGAAATCCATTTGATTTTAGGGTTCAGCCTAAAAATCCAGAATATTCTATTGAATTGGTTTGGAATAAAGATTTAGAACAAACTGCTTTAATGAGATTTTTTGCTGACTATAAGTTTTCGCTTTCAAATTCAAAAATGAAAGGATTTAAAATTTTTAATGGTGATGTAAATCGTGTAGATATTAATAATGAAAGTGCTATATTAAAGTTGGCAAGAAATCGTGGACAATTAAATGTTATTCAAATGCTAATGAGAAATAATGAGGATGGATTTAATTTTAAACAAATAAATAACGATGGAGATTCTATTCACACATTAGCACTGGAAACAATAACGAAAGATATGAATGCCCCGCAAAATATATCTCATTTGGATATGAAGATTTTTGATCTAATTAAAAAGGTTGATTTAATTAGAAGTTTATTGGAAAATTGGATAGAAGAAATCAAAGGAAAAAACGAGGAATTAGATAATAAAGTTTATAAGGTTGGAAAATCTACTATTGATTTAATGGTTGAAAAAATTAAAGAGAGGGAAGAGACACTTCAAAATAAATACAATTTTGGAATGCTTTTTGAGGATTTGAACTATTCAGATAAACTATTGTTATCTCAAAAATTAAAAGAGGATTTACCTCATAAAAGAAATCTAAATAAAAGGAGTAAAATATGAAAAAAGTAATACTTTTTATTTCAGCATTTATACTTACTGCCTGTTCGTCAGTGCAAATAAAAGAGCAGTTAAATGAAGAAGAAACTTTTAAAAAGTTTGATATTATTTGTAAGGAGCAATCCAATAAGAATTTTCCGCCCAAAATTGATAAAATTAGAGCTTACGATGGAAGTTTCATAGAAGTGGATGAAAATAATAATTCAAGGGTGTTTTATTACCTAAAATGTATGAATTCTAATGGCATTCCCCTAAGAATGATAGATGGGTAGTATCATAATGTGGATTTTTTTTGAAAAATAAGTTATAATTCTCAAAAAGGAACATTTTATGTTAATAGAGCCAAGAACCATTGAAGACGGATTTGTTAAGAGATTTTTTAAGAATAGTTTACAACTAATTCTGAAGGATATAACCTCTTGGATTTTTTACATTACAATTATTTTTGTTGTGAGCATTTTTCTTAACTCAGTCTTGGAATTGTTTGCTCAATCTGCTCCTAAACATGCTTTTGTAATTGTGGGGGTCTTTGCTAAAATTGTGTTTGGTTTATGGCTTGTTTTCTTTGGTATGGAATTAGCAGCAAATACAGATTATGGAACAACTGGTGAATTTAATATATTTAAGCAACTAAGAATAACATTCCGTCATGCTAAAACATTCTTGTTTGATAATTTTATGTTTATTGTTGTAATGATAAGCATTATTGCCTTATTAAGCACAATGGTTTCCAGTAATTCAGAAGCCCAAAAACCTATAATTGAAGGTGGGGAATTTATAACTTTCATTTACGATAATTTCATATTAATGAATCAATTGGTTTTTTGGGGATTAATTGTTGCTAGCACATCTAATAAATTATTTTCTTTTCCTGCTGTAAGACAATTTAATTTAGGTGGATATGAAGAAGCTGGAATGCTTTCTCAAAAAGGGTTTAGAATTAATCCCAAATTAGGATTGTTTAAAAATATAACAATGCCTTTTGTTTTATTGGCTGCTCCATTACTAACATTTATTATATTGCTACCTATAGTTATGCCATTTGTTTCTTTATTCATATATATGGCTTTTAGAGAAGTGTATTTAAATAAGAAAGAAAATGAAAAACAAGAAGTTTTTGCTATGGAAGGCAAACTTCAAACAGTTAGTGTAGATAAATGAAGCAAATATTATCGTTAACCTTTGTTTTATTGTTAGGTGGTTGTTCAACGTATGGTTGGATTGCTCCAGATGGAAAAAGTGATTCTCAGATAAGTTTGGACCAGCAGTATTGCCAAGATTCTTCTTATAAGAAATATCCAAAGAAAATCATAACAGAAATGACTGAACCTGCAAAAATTATTCCAGCTCATCAAAGTTGTAAAAATATAAAAAAACAAGAAACTTATAATTGTAAAACTGTTAACAATAAGATGACTTGCGATGTTAGAGATGTTATGGTGAGAGATTGTGTTTTTGTAGAAACAAGATTTGTAGATGCTGTTTATCAAAGTAGAGATGTAAATGAAAAAGAAAGAGATTCTGATTTAAAATTATGCTTGCAATCCAAAGGGTATAAGTGGAGCAAAATAGAATAATTATTTGACTTTAATGCACCATTAAATAAATATAATATATCTTTTAAAAGGTGGTTATATGAATTTAAAATCTTATAGAGTTTATGTAGAAATTGGTGAATACTATGGTGGATATGATTCAACAATGGGAGGGCAAGGTGCTTGGATGTCAAATACATCACAGCAATTTGAGACAGTTGTTCAAGCACAATATCCTGATATGGCAGTAAGAATTGCTCAAGCTCAATTTGGCGGTCCTGGTCGTTGTAGAGTGACTTTCCGTGGAGAAGCATAAAAACCTTGATTTTTTAAGTTTTTTTTCTAAAAATTGTTTTACAAAAGAAAAAATGATGTATAATAAACACATTGAGAACAAAAGCTCTTTTAAAATTTAATAATAAAATTTTGCCCTTGTGATGGAATTGGTATACGTGTCTGACTCAAAATCAGAATTTTGCGGGTTCGAGTCCCGCTGAGGGCACCATATTGAAGTATATTGTGTGTGATTAGCTTTTAGCTAGCTCATTTTTGAGAGCAGTATATTTCAATATGGTAGATGGTCGCTGTTAAAGATGGGTACTCAAAATATCCGTTCTTGAAAGGTGCAAATCCTGAAAGGGTGTAGTTGGGTGAGAAGCTCAGGCAAATATTGGAGATCAACCAATTGCTACATACTGCATAGAGCCAAGTGATACAACAAAGACCAGCCATATAAAAACATATTAGAGTCACTGGTCAAGTCCAGTCAAGTTGTAGTTTAGTGAAAAACGCTAGTATGTTTCTATATGGTAATCAATCCATAAGGGAAAAGTGGGCGTGAGTCTATAACACAGTTCCTTACTATGCTGACAGTTGATTAGGCTATATGGTCTATGAAATGGGCGGGTTCAGCACAGAGTAATGAAGAGCCTAGGTTACTCAATATATTAAAGTGTATTAGTTTGCAACCATTTCGCACTGCTTTTGGTCAATGTTTATTAGTATGCTTTAATATGGTATGGTGTAATGAGAATGCACGGAATCGCCACATAAATCTACAGTTGAAAGACAACACTGAAAAGTGCGGTAGTGGTGGAACAAGGTTCAGGTGTGGTAAAAACCCACAAACCATATAAAAACATATTGCAAAGTGGGGGCTACGAACCACATTAAATAAATAAGTAGGAAAAGCAATGTGTTTTTATATGGTTAGCTAACCAAATTTCTCGCAGATGATTACAGCGTCTGACTTGGAGAAAGCAGTGAAAGTCTGAAGTTGTAAGCCCATATTGAAGTGTATTGAGTAGCTACACTGGAACAACTGAAATACTTGCCAAAGTCGACCAATGCAAGGACCAGCCAGGAAGAGTAGGGCTACCATAGGTTCAAGCACTACAATACATTTCAATATGAGTGATGATGCCCGTATGCCCTTGTGGTTAAGACATCATTGCAATAGTCTGTGGCTACCTATGCCTGTAAAGGTGCAGTAATCAATCTGCTTAATTGTTAGACAACTGAACGGTGTTGGCAAACCAGCGAATGAGTGGAAGGCTCATATTTATTTTTAAAAATTGATTTTATACAATTTTTTTTGTTATAATTCATATATTGGCTCTATTCACGGGGAATAGAGGTAACTGAAGGAGTCCTGAAGCCAATTTTTTGTGAATCCGAAAGGTGAAGCAATGGTGGATTTTAACCCTCCACAACAGCCGTAGCTGGCACCTGTAAAGGACTTGGGTTAACGTATTAGCTACATTGGTGACGTAATACCAACCTGGAGAATGTAACCAGGGATAATTTAAAGAGGATAAGATGACTTATTTAAAACACGGAACAAATGACTATAATTTAGTTAGAAAAGAAATTCAATTTAAATATGGTGTCTATTCTGAGAAATATTTTAATTTACAAAAATCAATCAGAGATAGAATTGATTATTTAAAAAAGTTTTTAAAAGACTCAGGAAGAAAAGCCTATGTTTTAGGAATTAGTGGTGGTGTAGATTCAACTTTAACTGGCAAACTATGCCAAATAGCTGTAGATGAACTAACCCAAGAAGGCTATATTTGTAATTTCATTGCTATGAGATTACCTGCAAATATTCAGTTTGATGAAGAAGATGCACAAGAAGCTTTAAAATTTATTCAACCTAATAGAACATTAACAGTTAATGTAGGTTCAGCTGCTAATGATTTAAGTTCTCAACTCATTAGCCAATATCAAGATTTTGGTGGTTCTATTTTTGAAGAAACTATTGATTTTCATAAAGGCAATATTAAAGCGAGATTAAGAATGGTGGCTCAATATCATGCTGCTGCTGTTTATGAAGGCTTGGTTATTGGAACAGATCACAATGCTGAAGCAGTAATGGGTTTTTTCACATTACACGGTGATGGTGCTTGTGATTTAACAGTATTAAATGGATTAAACAAAAGACAGATTCGCTTAATGGCAAAAGAGTTGGGAGCTAGTGAAAGAATTTGGAGTAAGCCACCCACCGCAGACTTAGAAGAATTAAAGCCTGGTAAGTTAGATGATGAAGGTTTTGGTTTTCCTTATGACTATTTAGATGATTTCTTGGAGGGTATAGACATTCCTTCTGAAATTGAAGAAAAGATTGTTAATCAATATAATAAAACAAGGTTCAAAAGAAAGCCTATCCCAGGATTTATTGAAGATAGAGAACTTAGTTGATCACCATTTCCAATTGTTGAGTGAATTAGAAAATTTTTCTAAATCTTTATTAGTATATGGTTTTTGATTGGCATTAGTTTCTGTGCTCATATCTCTCATTTGAGAATAAAACTCCCTAAAAGAAAGTTTTTCATTAACAGTTGCTAGAGTAATTTCTTCACCATACTGATTAAGAACCTTTCCACCTTTTTCCAATGCTTGTTTTGCCAAAAGAAGATCTTGTGTGATTACAAGAGATTTTGGTTGGATTAATGAGACAATATGATTATCTGCTTGGTCAATTTGTTTTTCTACAAAAACTTGTTCAACGAAAAGATGCTTGGACATCTTAAAGAAATGATTACTGACAAATAAGGTATGCTTTTCAGTTCGTTTTGAATAACGAATAATAACTTCACGAATTTTAGATGGGATGGAATCAGCATCTACAAAAATTTTATATTCCACAAGTTTCCTTATTTTTGAATTATTTAAATTATAGCACAAATTTATATTTAAATAAGTTTGAAAAAAAAATTAAATTCATGATATAATTTAATCTTGATTGATGGTGTAAAGGTAGCACGCCTAAATTAGACTTAGTTTGTCACATAAACACAATATTATTGAATAAAATAATATTAATATAGAATGATGTGTGACATGTGGATTCTAAAAATATTACTAAATTTACTGTGTTTTAGTATATAGAATCCAAGCGGCGAAGGTTCGAATCCTTCTCAATCAACCTAATTATTTTATTCAACATCTGACCTTACGCTGGAAACAGAGGAAGCTCAGGACTGGTGGAAAGTGCGAGTAGTAGATAGGCAATCTGACGATGTGTTGGTTCGATTCCAACTTAAAGGACGGTCCCCTCCTGTGCGGGAGGAAATTAAGGTTTGATTCCTTGATGCTTATCGTTAAAACTACCGTGATATAACCAGCAACACAAACAGAACCTGAGAACACTTGCCTTATAGGTTCGGGTTGTGGCAAAGATTAATGTAAGGATAAAACAGAATCCTGGCTACTAGATGTTGAATAATTATTTCAAAAACAATTATCTGTGATATAATGCAGGAAAATAAGGAGCATTTATGATCAATCAAAAAGAATATCAATTGGTTCAAGATTTTCTTAAAGAATATGCTGATAGGCTAGGTAGGGACGGTTGTAATGACTGGCGCTTTCCTAGTGCTTGGACTGTTCTTGAAAAAGAAGAGTTTGTAAAACGCTATCATGCTTGGAATGGCGATCCAGAAGAATACGATCCAAAGCGACTAGTGCTTCCAAACTTTGCTGTTGTTGCTTTCTTAGCACATAAGCTATCAAAAAAGGAAGTAGAATACAACATTAAAATTAGGAGTGTTCTAGATGCCAAAGAAAGTTGGTTGCTTGGATATTTAACTGCTGACCAACAAAAAGATTTAGTTTTGAGTGTTGAAAAGTCAAAGGGACCATTTGTTATTAACTTTAATCATAGTGGGACTAGAATGATTATTAAAGTTTATGATTCAGCAAAAAATTGTTTGGTTGATTTAACTGATTATACTTAAATGGAGGTGTTAAATTAGTAAAGTAATTGAAGAATTGATTGAAAAGTTTGATGAGAAAATCAGTTAATCACAAAAAAATCAAACTAATTCAGTTATTTTTGATGTGTATGCGAAAGCATATAAAGAGGTAATGAAAGAGTTTGAAGAAAATAATGTAAAGTTGGTTTAAAACACTTGTACAAAAAGAAAATAGTGATATAATAACCACATGGAAAATAATTGGACTCAAATTAATTTTAGCAGAAAGTTGGTGATTTGAGTGAAATGAACAACTGCTGTTATTTGGCTCCATGTCCGAGCGGTCTATGGAAACGCCCTCTAAAAGCGTAAAATTCGTGGGTTCGAATCCCACTGGAGCCACCAAATTCTTTAAAGCAGATCTCAATAGGGTCTGCTTTTTTTATATTAATACTGCTAAAAAGAATAAGGTTTTCATATTTTTATTAAAATTGATATTTTTATTGATTAGACAAAGATTTTTAATCATATAAAATATATATAACATAAAGGAATAAAAATGAAAATTAAACAAGATGTAAAAGAATTGGCAGCCGAAATCTTTAAATTAAATGATTGTTTGAGTGAAAATTATAAGTTGGAATTACTACCTTTGATGCCAGAAAAATCTAATGAAGAAGTAACAGATTTTGCTGTAAAGATTAAATTTAATAATAAAACAATTGGTGCTATACAAACAGTAAATCAAGAATATTTTAAATTTAAAGATTTAGAAAATTTTGAACCATTTGATTCGCCATTAACATATAATGGAGATTTTGAGCTAGAAAGAAAAATATCTTTAAAAGATAATAAAGAAGAGTTTACCTTGGTAATGATAAATCAGTTATTACATAATGTGAAAAATCATGAAAAAGAAATGTTGAAAGAGAGTAAATATAAGTTATTTACTGATGCTTTTCAGCAAGAAATAAGCTCAAAACCACCAAGTAAATTAAAGAGATAAAAGATTGATTGCCGCCTTAAATGGCGGTTTTGTGTGCTAGGAAAGATAAAATGTAAAACTTGAAATGATTTTTAATTGTTTTAAGATTATTTTTTTATGGAAAAGAAAATGACAAAAAAGAAAAACAAAGATGTTGAAAAAACATATACAAAAGAACAATTTATAGCAAAATTACGTCGTTTTGCTGACGCACTTGAAAAAGATGAAGGATTTCAAATTCAAATTGATGGTGAGAGACTTTATGTTCCTGCTGGTGCTAAATTTAGTGTAGAACATGAGAGAGAAGACGGTAAGCAAGAAATTGAATTTCAAATTAAATGGGATGTTAAATAATAGATAAAAATATTGGGCTGTTTATCTATTGAAAATCTTATTGATTATAGAGTGTTCTAAGTCTAAATGTTTTTCAAACAATTCAGATAGAACACCTCTGTAATCGTTTTTAACATGTAAATATTTTCCTTGATAGCTATATTCTGGTTTTAGGCTCTCAATATCACCTATAATTTTACTTTCTTTAATCAAACCGCCAGTAACCATCATTATCCCACCATAACCGTGATCTAATCCCTGACTTCCGTTCTCAGCATTAGATCTTCCAAATTCAGTATTAATTGCTATTAAAGTATTATTCCACTCATTTTTTAGTTCTTTCTTTAATGACATAATAGTTTCATCTAACATATTAAACAAAAAGAAAAGTCTTCCATCTGTAGAAACATCTATTGAATGTTTATCAAAGTTATGAGATTCGTTTCCGTGAACAACACCAGGATTAAATAAAGAGTGTGTATCCCAGTTGTGACCAGTATCTAAAAAAGCAAGATTGGAATCAGTTTCTCTTAAATATATTCCAATTTTTTCAGCATAACTTTTATTATTAAACTCTGGATAATCAGCCAGTAAAGTTTCCATTATTTTCTTTTGTTCCAAAACTTTTTTAAATACATTTTTCAATTGTGTTTGTTTTAATATTTCAAAAATTTGATGTTGATTAGATTGATTAATTTTGCTGTTGTATCGTTCAATACCAACATTATTAATAATATTCTTTCCTCTAAAAACCATAGGATAATCTGGAGAAAATGAAATAGGATTGGCATCATTCACAAAACTTACCATTCTATTTAGCCAACCAGAATTATCAGATTCTAAACATGAAGCTCTTTCCATCTGTTTTTGTGCTGTGTAGTGATTGTCAGTAAAAGTTCTATGCCCAGATTGTGGATATAACAATAAATTACCATTTTGAAATAGTTCGTATAATCCATTTTTCAAAGATGGATACATTCCATATTTATCATTGATTTTTAAAACTTTATTTTTTGGAATTGAAATATTGGGGCGTAAAGAGTAATATTCATCAAGTCCATAAGGGGGCAGTAGTGAAAGTCCATCCATCCCTCCTCTTAATAATATCCATATAAACTTTTTATTATTCATTTTATTTATACAACCAATTATTAGAAATTAAAAAATACCTTAATTTGTCCTTATCCATACCAAAATAATTTTTAATTATATCTTGGTTAGTAATCATTTGAGAAAAATTAATATAATGATGTAAATTATTGGGGGAAATGTGATCATCTCCTATTAAACTATAACCTTCTGGTGTAAGTTTCCAATGTATGCCAAATGAATTGTTTAATAACGCTTCTTCTAAGAAAGATAAATCTTTAATTAAGTTGCCATTTACTATCATCTTAGTAGTTGAAAAATAATACTCATATGGATTTTTAAATGTGGTGTTTAAAAATAAATAAAAATTATATTCTTCAGAGAATAAAAGTTCTTCTAAAACTTTTTTAATATAACCATTTGAAGATATGAAAGTTCTAACTAGCTTTTCATGTAGAGCAACACTATGGTTAGTTCCAATAAAAAATAATAATAATTTTTTACAGATTGTTTTTGCGGTATTTGGGTGTAATGCTAATATTTCTATAGACTCATCTATCTCTTGATGGTTGTTGCTTTTAATTACATTCCCTAGGAATTTTTTATCTGTTTGAACATGACCTTCTTCAAAAAAGATACTGTAAGAATCAAATATTTTAGTTAATATAAATTCTGGATGTTTTTTAAAGAAAGATTCATATTCTTCTTTATGCTTAAAAGAACTTAATTCATCAAAGTAAATTTTAGAGCCATCGCTAAAAAAGAAATTATATTCTTCAGCAGATTTTAATCCGGATAATATTTCTGCCAATGAAAATATATCTTTTTGTGTGTAACCGCCAAATTCTCCAAGAGTATATAGTTCTAAAATATATCTTGCAAAGTTATCACATATTCCTATGTCTGTTTCATTTTGAAATAGCATTGGTTTAGTGTTTAAATCGTTATCAGAATAAGTTAAAATTGCTGGGTTGTATATGACTTGTTGAAGTATATCTCTAAAATTACCAAAAGGATTATTCCTAAAAATATCTTCAAAAGATTTTAAATATACAAAAGCCCCACTATCACCGTATACATTAAAATGATTAAACCAAAACCAAACCATCATTTCTCTTAATCTGTTTTCTGAATATAGAGAATAATAAGCTCTTCTTTGAAATGCTTCTTTCATAATAGAAGATTGGTCTGGAGGAGGTTCAGAGTTATATTTAAGTGTTAATTGAAAGTTATTAAGTCTTTCTGTTTCAAAATCTTTTATTTTAGCTTTAATAAAAGAATCATCATAAATATTTGGATTATTTAACTGTTTATCAATCCAAGCCGCATAGCCCCCAGAATTTGCAATATTTAACAACCCTTGATTTGTTGGTGCTAAACCAATTTTATTAAGGACTCTTTCATGAAAATCAATATTGCTTATTTTGTCCGCATTCATTGGCTTAGTATTGTGTTTGGTGATTATTTTGTCAAGTTGTGTTTATGTGTTAAAATACAATTATAAAGAAAGAAATAAGTATGAAATTAATTAACGATACAGCAAAAAAACATTTTAATTGGGTTGAGTCTAAGGGTTGGCACAATAAAACACCATTAGAATCTATAGCTTTGATAGGTTCTGAAATTGGGGAAGCAATGGAGGAAGCTTTTAAGTCTAATGGTGAACTACTAAGTTTAGAAGTGGCAGATATTTATCTGCGCTGTATGGATTTAGCAGTGGAGCATAAAGTTGATTTAGATAAAGAAAGACAAGACCGTGCAGATTTTTATGATAAGTTTCAAGTAAATGTTGGAATTATTTTAGATATAGCTTATTTAACCATTCCTTTAGGAAAGTTGGCTAATACAACTAGATACAAAGAACTTCCTGAAGAATTTTCAGATGAATTAGTAAAGTTTATGCTAATAATTGAAAAAGTTGCTAAGTGGAATCATTTAGAGTTATTTGAAAATATAGATAAAAAAATTAATATCAATTTAACAAAAGACCATAAAAAAAGAATTAAATAATATGAATATAACTTTCAAGCAAAGACCTGGTAAATTAAATTTTAAGTCTCTTTCTGAGATGGATACAACTTCTCTTATAAATCTTTATTATAAATGGGAAGGCGTTCAAGAAGTGCTTTCAAAATTAGCTGACATTCAATATGGATTAAATGGGTTCGCACCAGGCATTGTTTATGGTAAGCCTAATAGTATTTTAAGAGAATGTGAGGGAAGTCCTGGTGTTTGGGTGTTTGACTTCACAAACGATGTAACTATTTTAATGTTTTCAGATGGCTTTAGGAAAAATTGTTTCAAAGGAACAAGTTACGAATTAGTTTTAGATAACAAGCCAAAAGAAGAAAATGTTATTCAAGCATTAAATGTATTGTTTGATGATTTTAGTGTTAAATTTAAAAAAGAATTTCCGAAAGAGCAAAAAAAATTAGAAAATTTAGTGAAAGCAATACATAAAAAAAGATTTTAAAGTGTTAAATTTATTGAATTTATTAAATTATTATAATCTTTATTGTTTTTGATATTTTGAGAAACATTATTTTTTGTTAATTAGGAAGTTTTTTTCTCAAAAAGGCTTTTAATTTGTATATTTTTTATTTACATTATATTTAAGATTTAACTAGTTTATTGATAGCCAATATTTGTTATTTTTAAAATAATATTTTTGTTATATTAATAATTAATTTAAGGAAAAAAATGTACTGTCCTATATGTTCAAGTAAAAGTGTAAAATTAAGTTCTGAATATCTTTCAAATAAAGAGTTACCAGAAAGTGGTATTTATGTTGCAAAAACAATAGATAAAATAACTGAGTTTTATGATGATGCTTATCCTTTTGAATGCAGTGACTGCGGACAAATATTTTATTTGGGATATAAAATAAATGAAGAAAAACTTAAAAAAGATTAATTTTGATTCATCTCTTCCCACTTAGACTTGTTTTGTAGCTTCCACAATTCAACCGCTTTTTTTACTTTATTACCCCAAATTTCAGATTCTTCTGGAATGGTTTTTTGAGTCGGGGATTTATCAACATAATGATAGCCCAGTTTGTTGTAAATAATAGAAATTCTTTCATTTGGTTCAAGTTTATTAAGAGCATCAAATTTTTGTTCCGTATAGTCCCACATTGTTCCCATTGGAACGAGTTCTTCACCAGTAATGATATCTTGAATAACAAGATAAGGTTGCTGAGCTTGAGAAATAAAAATAATGTCTTTAGCCACTCCAACAGTGACATTAGAAATCTCATTTGAAACTGAGATAACAAGTTTCCCCAATTTCATTTTGAGAACACTAAGTTCACATTCTTTCTTTTGTTGCTCACGTTCTTCATCCCGTTTTTTCCAAAGCTGAAAGACTTCTTCTTTAGCTTTAGCAATCAGTTCTTCTTTATTGAAAAATCCAAGCATTTTGTGTTCTCAGTGTTTTGATGATGAGATTATAGCACAATTTAAAGTTAATTTGGTGTTTTAATCAACATTATGATGATCAATTGCTTTCCAATTTTTTTGACTCATAACTTCCTTAACCTTTTCGTAAGAAACAGGAGTAAATTCCCAGCAGTCTACACCAACATCAAAACTACGTGAGTTAGGGTCATCAGGAAGACTACCATGAGAATGTCCATAAAGGTGAAATGCTCCGTGATGAGATTTGTTCCAAACCCTCATGGCATAGTGGCAAAGAGTGATTGATTGTTTACCGCCTCGTGCTGTTTCATCTGGAACATAAATTTCTTTATGTGCAGCAGTAGAAAAAGAGTTAAATTGTTTGCGGATTTTATCCTTGAACATAATCTTATCGTGATTACCAACAACAAAGTGTTTTTCGCCATTCATTTTGCGGAGAATATTAACCACAGCATCTTCATCAGAAGTAAAAGCAAAGTCTCCAACAAAATATACGATATCTTGAGGTGTGACGACTTTATTGTGATTTTCAATCATTTTTTCATTCATCTCATCGACATCAACAAAAGGACGATTAGTGTATTGAATCACATTCTTATGAAAGAAGTGGTGGTCAGAAGAAAAGAAAAATTTACGATTATTCATGATGTTTAACTCTATGTTGTTTTAATTAGGGCAATTATAGCATAAACAAGATAGAAAAATCATCTATTTTTGATTTTATTTTTCATTAGTTTATAATATAAAAAAGAAAAGAGAAAAAATGGGAAAAATACAAAAAATAAGTGAATTAATTAATAGTGGAAAAACTTTTACTGGATTAGATATTAAAATAGAAGTTTCTAAATCAGGTGATGTGAGTGTTCAAAATAAAGACAAGTTGAATATTTTAGAAGAAAACAATTCTGATGATTTATTTACACAATTTCAAAATGATCATTGCGCTCGTGGTGTTATGATCAAAAATGTTTCTGCTGATAATTTAAATGAATTAAAAGAAGTGTTTGGTCCTCTTTGTAATTATAAATTAAATGAAATCAGGCAATATGATGTAACAATAATTACACAAGTAGATAAAAAATCCAAAATAGAAAAAGCAGTAGAGGCTAGTTTTAATATTGCTGGTGGAGCAGTGGCAGTTCCTGGAGGAATTATTGCCACAGCTGGTGAAAAAATAGTTGAAGGTGGAACAGTGCCTATAACATTGGCAGTTATGGGGGCTGGAGTTACTGTGCCTGCCGCTATAATTGGAGCATTAAGTTTGGGTGCTGGAACTGCTTTATCCTTGGTTCCTAAATTAGCTGACAAAATAGCTGACAAATTTAATGGTGACGAAAGAGAGATGGCAATAAAAATAGCAACAGATGTATTAGAAAATAATTCATCATTACATAATGTTCCTTCAGTAAAAGAAATTATGGAAAAAGTTAAAGAAAATCGCCAAGAAGAAGCTTCATTTAAAAATAAAAAAACAATGTAAGATATGGAAATAGAAGCATTAATTTACGAAAAAGATGACAATCCTTCAGACTTGTTTAAGTTCTGTTTAGATAATCATTTATATAAAGATGATGATGAGCAAGAAGATTTTATCTCTAGGATGAAAAAAACTTTTAATAGAGAAGTCCCTTATTATGGAGTCTCTGCTGTGATAGCTTACAAAGAAGAAAAACCAATAGCTATTTGTATGTTAGAACACAGAATTAAAGAAGACTGTGATTTATTTTACAATCAAGCAGGGGTTGTTCATTTTGACAATAGAGAAAGAAAAAATCCTTGGAGATATCAATATGATTTCCATGTGCTTCATCTTGGGTTTATGGCTTTTTATGTAAAACCAGAGTTTAGAAATAATGGTATAGCACAAGAGTTGTTGATTGAAATGGAAAAATTACAGTTAAACAGAATCCAAAATATGGATTTCCCTGAAAGTGTGAAGAAAAATATGGGTAATAATTTCTTAACTGTTACTGTAAGAGAAAAAGCAAAACAAATATTGAAGAAATCAACTGTTTTAAGTGAAATGCACGGCGACATTACAGATGGTTGTTTTAAACATGATGTTAGCAAATTAACTTATGGAATTGTTTTTGATGATAAAACAGAAAAAAGATTAGGTGATTTGTTGCCTGATTTTTGTGAACAATTTCAAAAAAAGCAAAGTTTTAAGGCAAAAAATTAAATGAGTAAGCTATCAAACATAAAAGAATTAATAGAAGATAGAAGCGAAAAAGAGTTATTAAATTTATATCAAGAAAATAAGAAACATTTTTTAACTGCTGTAGGTTCTATTTTTGTAAAAAAAGACGAAGTTAAAACATTAGAGTATTTAGAATCTTTGGGTATGGAGTTAGATGATAAGGGACATCCTTTATTGTGGGACTGTGTAAAATATTCAAAACCTAAATCAACTAAATATCTATTGAAGTATATGGCTAAAGACAGCCAAGAGGCTATTTTTTGTAATAAGGTAATTATCGCTTCTGCCATTACAGAAGATGATAAAAACTTTGTAAAAAGAATGAAGGTGTTGCCTTTAATCTTAGGAAAGATTTCCTTAGAAAAATATAATGAAATAAAAACAGATATTGAATTAAATGTTCATAGGCATAAAGGGCAAGTGTCTAGGGATAAATATGTGGCAGAAATAGATGTTTTATATCTGAATCAAGAGCTGTCTAAAAATAATAAAATTAGTAAAATTAAAAATAAGATTTAATTATCTATAGAACCAATTATAAGATATTAAAAACTTAATATATTCATCTTTACTTAAATTGTAATAGCTATTCATATTATCTAAGTTCAATGCTTCTTTTGAATTGTCATTTAATAAATAGATAAAATTAATATAGTTAGAAATTGTATTTGCTGATAAATGTGTTGTCCCAGAAAGACTATAACCCTCGGGAGTAATTTTTGAATAGATTCCGAATCCAGAATTATGAAGATATCCCGCTATTTTTTCTTGAGAATCATAAAATGTACCGTTTAATGTTAGTTTAGATGTAGATATATAAAATTCATAAGGATTTTTAAAAGAATTATTATCTTTTATGTGTCTTGCAAAATCATCATCCAATAATAAAACTTCTAAAACTGCTTTAATATCACCTTTTGTTTTAATAAAAGTAGTTGCCATAGAGTCAAGTAAATATTGATTTGGTTCATCTCCTAGAAAAAAGAAACCAATTTTTTTGCTAATAAAATAAGCTGTTGAGGGGTGTTCTACAATAATAGATAATGCTTGCTCTAATTCTTTATAGTCTGAACCTTTAATTTCACTATTAAGTATTATTTTATCAGAAGTATCATGGAACTTATGAGAGTAAATTCCAAAATGATCATAAACTTTGTCAATATTTAATTGTTTGTTTTTTTTAGAAAAAGCCATCAAATCGTTTTTATTTCTAAGATTTAAAAATGCAGATTCATATTTTTTTTGATATGATTTTTTGCTTCCTTCGTAGATTTGGTTGTATTTATCAATAGACTTAAATCCAGATAAAATTTTAGCCATTTGATGTATATCTTTTTCAGTATATCCACCATTAACTCCCATTGAGTGAAGTTCAAATAATTCTCTTGCATGATTGTCATTAAATCCAATTTTTTTAGATTTAAAAGTCATTCGTTTATTGTTTAAATCATTATCTAAATAGGTAAGCATAGATGGGTGTGTAGTGACTTGTAATAAAATATCTTTAAAATTACCAAATGGATTATTTCTAAAAATATCTTCATAAGATTTAAAATACACAACATTACCATCATTGCCGTAAATATTAAAGTGATTAAACCAAAACCAAACCATCATTTCTCTTAGTCTGTTTTCTGAATATAGAGCATAAGTTATTCTTCTGTATTCTGCTTCTTTCCTTAATTTTGTTCCAAAATTTTCTTCATCTTGATTATAAAGGTGAGTAATCTCTAAATTGTTTTTATTATGACTAATAAGATTTGTAAATTTGCTTTCAATTAAATCATCATTATAAAAATTTGGATTATTAAGTTGAGATGAAATCCAATTTTTATATGAGCAAAAAGAACTAATGTTAGTAATTCCAATATTGGTTGGAGCATAACCTATTTTAGTGAGTGTTCTTTCACGAAATTTTAATGAGTCACAATCCTTATTTTCTGTGCCATATACCAAGCCACTTGCTAAGAAAGATGTTAATAGTAATAATTTTAATGAAAGATTAAACATATTAAATTAATAACATTATTTAGAAAAAATGCAATTTTAATTATTTTTTTATGATATAATTAAACTGTGTGAGTGGCGAAACGGTAAACGCACAGAGGCATCTGGTCTAAGGTTCGAGTCCTTAAGTAGTTAGGCATAACGAAAATGTATGGTACAAGTGTTGGTTCGACTCCAACCTCACACACCAAATATAAGGAGTTGACATGATTATTTTATCTTGTGGACATGAAGTAAGTAATTTTAATAAGAGTTTTAACGTATTAACAAAAGCTACATCTCGTGAAGGCGAAAAGGCTATTTCATATAGTTGTGTTTGTGGTTCTTGTGAAGACATTTATAGACAAAATGGGCAACTTTTTGATACAGAAGTCAAAGCATATGAATGGTTAGAATCTGAATATTGGTAAATAAGTATTAGTATTAATTTACTTAGCTTCTTTTTTGTGTATAGTTTAATTGACAGAAAAATTATTTACATGGAGAAGTATTATGGGAATAAAAATAGATAATTCAGTCAGTTATGAGTTAAATGAGGGAAAAAAGATTTTAACCTTAATATTTAGAGATAAGTATTTCGCCCCAGTTGGAATAATGAATGTAGCAAAAGAGTTTTTCAATATCCAAAATGAAGATTTTGAAAAAGTAAGAAGTAATCTGTATGAAGAATTTAGGGTTATGAAAAATGAAACTAGGTTGGATGATTATCCAAGTAAGATATTAGTCACATACAAAAAAGCAAAACTTATTTTAGAAAAGGAATGAAAATGACAACTAAAACTGTAGCACCAGAAGATGTATCAGAATACAAAAAAACATGGGCACCTGGGGTAGTAGTAAAAATAAGTTCGGATTTAGATTTAAAAGCAAAAGATTGGTGTAGAAAACACCTAGAAAGACATGAATGGGCATTAGATGTGTTTACATCTGAAAAAGAGCATACATTAAGATTTGAGCATAATCACCATGTCAAATTATTTAAGGGGCATTTTGGACTTTAACCTAAAAACATTAGGTGCTAAATCTATAGTGTTTTGAGTCTGAATTCTCTTCTTGTAATTTTGTCTGCTCATGTCATTACAAGCTTGGAAATAAGAAGAGATTTTAACTTCTTCAATAAGAGAAAAAAGTTCTTTTTCAGCCAGTTCTTTATCTTTGAGATTAAGAATTTTATTAATAGAATCTTTCAAATATTTTTCTTTCATAAAACTTCCTTTTTAGCAATTGTATCATAAATATTAGATTGATAATTAAAAATTGTGTGTTATTATGAAAAAAAGAATTGAGAGAGGGAGAGAAATATGAGTTCATATGTAATTGTTCATAAAAGTAAAGAAGGCAAGTTAGAGAAAACATCAGTAATGAACGAAAAAGATGCAAAACACTATTGTATGTCCTTAGAAGTGCTTCACGGTTTAGGAACACATATCGTGGTTCAAGCAGATAAGCTACAAGAAGTAGATTTGAGTAAGCTCCCAGCAGTTAACTAATATTAAATTGGTGTTGAACACCTGGTAAGATAAAATCAATTTTATCTTTAGATAAATTGAGGTGGTTTTTAAATAAGGAAGCCAAAACCTCTCTATATTCAAACTCAACATAAAGATCTCTATTTTCCCAAGCATCTTCTAAATTTAGAGATTTAATATCACCTAAAATCATACTTTTCTTAACATTTCCACCTGTAACAATCATCAAACCACCATGTCCGTGTTCTGTTCCTTGTGATCCATTTTCTTTGATGCCTCTACCAAACTCGGTGTTGATTACTAATGTTGTATTATTCCATTCACTTCCTAATCCTTTTTTAAGTGAAATGATTTCATCGTTTAGCATTTTAAAGTAATTAAATAACTTTCCATCAGCTATACCATACTGTGCATGTGTATCCCAATTGTGTCCAGTATCTACAAATGAAACATTTGTGTCTGTTTCTTTTATAAATATTCCTATTTTTTCGGTGAGTGGTTTATTTTGAAAATTGGGGTATTTCTTTACAAGATTTTCAAAAAATTTATTGTTTTCTAAGATTTTCACATATTTATTAATAAGAGATGGTTTTAGCGCAGATTGAATAGTATCTTGGTTATACTGATTGATGTTACTGTAATATGTTCCAATGCCGATATTATTAATTACAGCATCTCCTTTGTAGATTTCTGGCATTCCAGAAGTAAAGCTCACATGGGAAAGAGCCTTATCAATTAGATGCATCCTATTTAAAAATCCGTCTGCACTTTTAATCTTTCTGTTGCCATACTCTAATTCATCTTGTGCTTGGAAATGACTCCTTGAATTATTATGTTGTCCTGATTGTGGAATAAATATAACTTGGTCTGAATTATATAACTCAAGCAGTCCTGTTTTAAAAACTGGATGAATTCCAAATTTTTCATTTATACGAATGATTTTTTTATTTGGAAGAGCAATATTAGGTCTATATTTTTGATATTCGTCTAATCCATAGGGTGATAACAAGCTTAATCCATCCATTCCTCCTCTAAGCATCATAAAAATAAATCTTTTTTTACTTTCAGTTTGCTCTGCTTTTATAGGCAAGCTTATAAAAGGAAGTGTGCCAGTTAAGATAAGTTGTGTTAAAAAAATTCTTCTATCCATAAATCTCACCTATTTATCCATTGTGGGGATATTAAAAATTTAAAATAATTATTTTTATTCATCTGATAGTAATTCTCTCGTGCCATTTGATGTCCACCAAAAGCCTTATCCGATATTGCAAAATCTGCAAAGTTTATATATTGGTGCAATGTATTAGAAGATTGATGTTTCGTTGGTTCTAATGAGTAACCTTCTGGGGTTATTTTCCAGTGAATTCCAAATGATAAATTATATAAAATATTTCTAATGTCTGTATTGTCTTTTAATTTTTGGTTATTAACACTTAATTTTGTTGTAGAAACAATAAATTCAAAAGGGTTTTTAAAATTGTTATATTTTTTTAAGCTATCTTCAAATTCTTTTGAAGTTAAAAGTATTTCCAACAATGGTTTTATTTCACCATTAGTTTTTTTGAAAGAATCTTCCATAGATGATAATATATTTGTATTGTATTCTGTGCCTAAAAAATAAGTATATAGTTTTTTAGAAATAAATTTTGCAGTAGAGGGATGTTTAACAATTATATCAATAGCATCTTTAATTTCCTTGTCTTTACCATATTTAATGGTTTGCCCAAGTATTTTCTTATCACCCTCTTGATGACCTATGTCAAAATATAAAGAGTAGTTGTCATAAACCTTTGAAACATTAAACTGTTTGTTTTTATTGAAAAAATGCCTAAGTTCTTCAATGGTTTTAAGAGAATAAAGTTCTTTTTGATATTTGCTAAAATCGTCATCTAAAAAATATTCATATTTTTGAATAGATTTAAATCCCGTTAAGATTTTAGCTAATTCTTGAATATCTTGCTCGGTATATCCACCATCTACTCCCATTGAATGAAGTTCAAATAGCTCTCTTGCCTGATTGTCATTTAACCCTACATCTTTTCCATCCAATTTCATTTTTTTATTATTGAGATCGTTATCCAAATACATAAGCATTGAAGAGTGAATAGATGCTTGAAAGAGTAAGTCTTTAAAGTTTCCAAATGGGTTATCTCTAAAAATCTCCTCATATGAAGTAATATATCGTATAGCACCGCTATCCCCATAAACATTAAAGTGATTAAACCAAAACCAAACCATCATTTCTCTTAATCTGTTTTCTGAATATAGAGCATAGTTTAATCTGCGTGTAAAAACTTCGTGTTGTAATGGTGTTTCACTAGGTGGTGCTTCAACTAAATATTTTTGCATCATCTGCAAATTATTTTTTTGTTTTATTTCATAGTTATTGAAATCTTTTTCAATATGGTTGTCGTCAAAAAGTTTTGGGTTGTTTAATTGTGCTTTTACCCAATCTTGCCATTTACAATATTTTGAAATTTCTAGAAAACTTGTTGTTGTTGGAGCATATCCAATTTTAGTTAATACGGCATCTCTTGTTGGCTTATCATCGCAGTTTAAATTATTAGCAAAAGCAGAATTAATTGCTAATAAACAAATGATAGATAGTGCTGTTTTCTTTATTTGCATATTTTTTATTCCCAATAATTATCTTTTATTAAATTTTGGTAAAATAATCAAATATAGTGATTTTTATTGACATCAGATTATGTTTTTATATCTTTATAAGAAAGGGATGAGAATTGTATGAATAAATTAATTACAGCGGGAACAGCTATTGTAGTTTTTGGCTTGGGAGCTAGCGGATTTTTAGGGTTTAAGATTTACCAAAAAGGAAATGAAGCACAGGCCCTGATTAATCAATCTGTAACTCAATTACAGTCTATGGGTATACATGCTCGTTACGACTTGAATAAAGGCTTACTCAGCTCAACAGGAAAATATTATATTGAAGATTTTTCAACTGTAGATTTCAATGTTTCACATGGATTAGAACTAATTGGTGGTAAGCCTATTAAAGTGACAGCCCAATTGCGTTTTAGTGATGAATTTAAAAACAGAATTAAATCTGACGAAAAAAGAATGAAAGATATTGCGTTCATTAATAATGGATCTTTCTTAGATTCAAATTTAATGAACATTACAGCAGAATTAAAAGATAAAGTTGCTGACATTAATATGGATTTGGTGCCTATAGAAATTAAAGAAGAAAAACCTGCTTTAAAAATGCCTATAGAATTAGAAATGAATGCCCCTACCCCATCTCCAAATAGTGTTCCTCAAGTTGGTGAGAGTAATCAGATTGCGACACCAAAGCAAGACAATCAAATGATGAAAAAAGAGCATGTTTCTATTAATGGTGCGAATATAAAAATCCACTTTGATGGCAACACTGGTGTAACTAATATGGTAGGTAAAATTGCTGACATCAATTGGTCTAGTGGAGTTGGAGAATTAAAGCCAATGATTTCATTGAAAAATGTTGGTTTCAAAAAAGATTTCGTTCCAGGTAGCATCCTTTTTGGCAAGGCTGAATTTAGTGCTGATGAATACAAGGTTCAGAATATGGTTATGCACAACATAATGAACACATATGATTTTAGCAAACAACAAGACGGAACATATTCTATCAAAAACAGCATGGATGTTCCTCATATGACTATGGAACCAATAGAGCCAAAGGGAAGTATGAGTATGGCTACAAGCTTTAACAAATTAAAAGCAGAAAGTGTTGAAGGTCTTATTTCCCTATTTGGTGATATTCAAAATGCCACCAAAGAGATGAAGAAAGTAGATGCTGAGCCAGATCCGGCGAAAAAAGCTGCTGCCAAAGCAGAATTGGAAACTAAAACAACAGAGTTAATCAAAGAAAAAACTAAGAAACACTTAACTGATATGTTCTTGGCTGGTTTTGAGTTCTCAATTGATAAGTTACAAGCTACAAGCACCAATTCTGGTAATCTAAATATGGTTTTCAAGGTAGGTGTCGCTCCATCACAAAGCTTGGAAGAGTTTACAGTGCCATCAAAAGTAACAGTTCAAGCAGCTTTTGCTCTAAAAGGTGGACAGATGGTTCAAATGCTACCTATGTTTGTTCCACCAGAGTCTGGAATAAAAATGGAAAAACCAGATGAGTTAAATATGACATTTGTATACCATCAGGGAACTGTGTATATTAATAATCAGCCAAAACCAGAAATGTCTAACATGATTAATGGATTATTAGATAAGAGTAAATCCAGTATTAATTTGATTGCTGGTGGTAAAAAAGAGGAAATTGTAGCTCCTACTGAAAATTCACAAGTTGAAGTTCCAGAGTTTAAATCTCCCCCTCCAGATCAAGAAATTAAGCCAGTAAGATAAGAAAAGCCTTCGGGCTTTTTTTTATTTTTGACATTTTTTCCATAACTAGATATATTTTTCAATTATGTATTATCAAGTTGTAGACACTCCCAAACCGATAGTTTTTCAATTTAAAAGAGCTTGTGAGAAAGCAAATTTAGAAGAGCTAGAATCATTTTTTCCTAAAGAAAAACATGGAATCTTGTGGTTTATTAAAAATAAAGATACCGTTGCTCAAAATATAATAGATAAAGAAGAGTATGTTTATGCTTTTTGGTATGGACTGTATGGTGCCTTAAAAGGTAATAATCAAGAAGCATTAGATTTTATCTTAAACAAAAAAACCCTTAAAAATTTCATTAAGTCTTCAAAAATAAAAAAGGTATTAATTGAGTATAGAGATTTAATAGGTATTCCTAGAGAAAAATACCCAAGTATGTATGATGAGGCAGACTATATTGTTCCTCAAACACCAATTAGGCATCAAATTGATATTACGAAGCCATTTAAAATCGCAGCAGAAAAAGGTAATTTTGAAATTTTCTTAAGACTTAAAGATACTGAAATAGGAAATCACATTAATTGGGAGTCCATTTTGATGTGTGCTTTTAAAAATATGAATAAAGATATATTTGAAAAGTTTAAAAAAATAGAAAATATTAAACAAATAGTTGATAAGTATTTAGAGTTGGCTTGTGAATATATTATAGAAAATAAAAACGAATATGCGATTGGTGTGTTAAGGGATTATTTTAAAGTAAAATTAAAAAATGATAGCCATTTACTTATAGAGAATTATCAAAAAGATCAAGAGTTTGCCAACTATCTAAAGTTAAATCTAATAATAAATGAAGGCTCCAATATAAGAGCCTCTCAAAAAATTAAAATATAATTATTTCAATTTATTTTTGTTAGAGTTAGAAAATTCTGGAAGATTCAAATACTTATTTCTGATTTCATCTCTATTTTTTTGAATTTGTTCATATTTCCACTGTTCGCCCCAATTCAATCTAGTTTCTTGGGCTTTCTTATCATTGTTTGTATCTAAGAAATAGTCGTAATAGCTATTTTTTGTTGTCATTTTTTTCCCCTTTTCTTTTTATTTTATAACTTAAATATGAAAAGTAAATATTAATTTGGAAAAGATATTTTATTTGGTATAATTAAATATAAGAGATACATTTATGGACAAAAAAATAATTCAGCAAATATTCAATTATGGTTTAAGAGAAAAATATAATTTGTTTTTAATTGAAAACAGGTATTACAACAACCTAATAATTACCAAGCCAGGTGATCCTACTCCAAAAGATTCTTCACCATTAACAAGTGAAAATCAATTGCTTTATATTTTAAATAATAAACATATCTCTGGTTTTAAGTGTGAACATAAAGATTTCCATGTGAATGCTTTTATAGATATTTATAATTCAAATAATACTGAAGAACAAAAGTTTATGTTATCTAATATAACAGAATATTTAGGGTATTCCTGGAATGATAATATTATTTATGTTTTAGGAAAAACAACAAAAAATTACAAAGATGTTGTTAATGTAGTGAATGGATTTTCAATAACTACACTTCACATATCAAGAGTGAATCTAAAAGAATTAGACAACATTTTGGAGTCTTTCAATCCTAAGGCTGAAGATCTCTATAAATTTTGGTTAAAGTTTTTTAAACAAAGAAAAAACCAAGTTAAAAATGCTATGTATGGTCCAGTAATGAGCAAATTCTTATTAAATAAATATGGGCGAGATCAAGAAAAATTAAGTCCTTTTTGTGAACTATCTAATTCTCTTAAGTCAGAGTTTGAAGAGTTGGAATTTCAATTAGAGGAAGACTCTGCTAAATATGTTACTGCTTTTAGAGTTAATTGCAGAAAAGCATCTCAACTGTTGTCTATCCCAAACTATACAGAAGGAAGAATACAAAATGAAATTGGTAAGTTTATGTATGGTTTAAAAAATATTTGGAACTTAGAAAAAATAGATGTTGTAGATTTTGATAGACATAAGGGAATTGTAGAATTTAGAATTTATAACAGTCAAAAACAGTATTCTCAAGAAGAGGTGACTTCATTAGTTAAAGAATTTCTTGTGTATAAAAAAAGAGTTCCAGAGTTAGATACCACTGATGTTTTAGTGAACAATTGGATGCTTCAAAGAGAGTTGTCTAGTGTTTTATCAAATGAAAAAAACATACTAGTAAAGAAAAATAAAATATAAGAGGTAAAGCAAATGAAATTTAAAGAATTGCCATATTTAACTATAAATTCCAATCAAGAACTTGATGTGGAAAAAATAATACTTAATAAATCTCTATTTGAAAAATTTCAAGAATATATTCAAAGTGCATATAACTTTTGTTCAAAAACAAATCCATTCTCACCATATACATATGAAAAGATTCACAGTGTTAAGGATAGGACTGCTTTTCAGCAATTTATAGGACTATTAGATTCAAAAGCTCATGAAAAAATATTACAAGAAGCTCTAGAAAAAGAATGTAAGGTTCATTTACATTTTACATCGCCACAAGATTATAAAAAAATTGAATTAAAGTTAGAAAATATATGTGAAGGTCCAATAATAGACAGCAAAGATTTAAAGTTTGGTTTTTCTGAGGATGAAGAGATAACTTTAAACACTTCAAGAGCTATTGTTAATTATAAAAGAGATTTGATAAGAAACTCAGATTTAAAAAACACAAATAATAAAGCATTGGGAATGAAATGAATAGACATATAGAAGCAATAATAAAAAATGATTATATGTATCTCTTAGATGAGATGGAAAAAAATCAACCTGAAGAATTTAAAAAATCAGTGTTAGAGCTTAATGGAGAAGATAGCCTTTTTATGTCATTCTTCAAAAAAGATAGTTCACCCGCATTTATATCAAAGTTATTACCTAAGTTAGCCAGTTATGGTTATTCATTAATGTCTGAGTTTAAAACTGCTGAAAAGAGATATAACTCAGGGCATATGGTTGTAAACCCTAAAAAAGAAAAACTACCTGAAATATTATATGCCATAACTAAAACACATTATGACAAATCAATAGAATTAATGCTAAGACATATTGGAGAAGAAAATATTCTTAAATTAGAAGCTGATGGTTGGCCATTATTTAAAATCTTAGCAAGAAACACTTTTATAGAAAGTGCTAGATATTTGGCAACTACAGAAAGTGATTTTAATTTAACAGATGATGAAAGAGATCCTGCATTAAATGCTGCTGAAAGAAGCAAAGAAATCTTGGCTATTTATTGGGGAAAAATGAACAAGCAACTTCCAAGCTTACATATGCCAGATAATGAATTCTTTCATTTTAATAATTTAATTGAGAAAAAATCTTCATCAATATATAAAAAGAGTGCTAGTGAAGTTTCTGTTGTTTCTGGATTATTAGAGACAAATAAAGAAAGATTAACAAAAGAACAACAACTTAAGATTTTAACATCTACATTAGAAGCACAAGATAAAACCTTATTTAAAGGTGCTGTTAAAATGTTTGGTTTTAAAGTTAAAGATGAAGAAATCCTAGACTTATTATTAAAAAATTTAAGAAAAGCAGGACAGATGGAGTATGGTTATTTATTTCTAAACGAAAAGTTTTTACTTAAAAAAACTGAAACTAGAATGGATACAACAACAAATGAAATATACCATAGACATGCTATTCATAATATAGATGATCTCTTAAAAGATTTAAATGTAACTTTAAATACAGGAACAAGGTGGCGTTCAAAAGAAGATAAGATAATGTCAGCATCCATGACAAGATTAAGAGATTCTATTGGTAAAATAGGTTATGAGTTTTTATTTGAAAAATTAGAAGACACAAACACCACACTTTTTGAAGGATTAACTGAGAAAAAAGGTGCTACATTTAAAATGGTTTCATTAATGGAAATTGTAAATATATCTACGAATAGTGAGTCTATATTTAAATTTAAAACTATCACAAATGATACTTTGGGAAAACTAAAATTAGGAAGTATTTCTTTAGATGAAAAGCAAAAAGAAGAAATAAAAACACTATTAGATAAAACTTGGTTTAAAAAAGAACAAGATGGTTCGTTCTATGTCGAAAAATATGATCCTTGGCAAATGGCAAGAAAAAAATTGGAGCTATTAAATCCATTATTAGTATTGCCTGTTTTAGGTGATGAACAGAAAATGGCTTATTTAAGATGGGGTTTTGCTAACATTCAACATTTAACATTAAATCCAAAAAGTGGAGATGATTACATGTCCTTAAGTTTTGACAGCATATATAGAGAATTCAAAGAAAAGAATGATTTTGATTGGAGAACTTTAAATATTAATATGGAAAAGTTAGAAGAAGGAAAAAATACAGAAATTTATTTTGAAGTTAAGGCTTTAATAATGAAATCAGAACTTGAGAAAAACCTAGAAAAAGGAAATGTAGTTCAAAGAAAAAACAAGATATAAAAAAAGGCAACTTATGTTGCCTTTTAGTTTACCATTTGCCAGATGAACCACCTCCACCAAAACCACCTCCACCAGAAGAGCTAGAGTCTCCGCTACTGTTACTTCCACCGCTAGAAGACCCACCACCACTTCCCCCGCCAATACTGCCAAGGATACTGAAAATAAATTGAAGAATAGTTACGATGCCAATTGCTCCAAAAATAAAACCAGCCACTGAAGCAGCAATAATTCCACCCATTTCAGCAGAAAAATAATAAGCACCAGCACCAGCGGTTGCACCGCCAATAGCACCTTTAATAAGTCCAGGAAGTTTACTGCCAACAGCATTCAAGATTGATCCAATTACAATACCCAAAAGAATAATTTTGCCGATTTTAGTGGTGAATAGTAATGCAACTCCCGCCACCAATAAAAGTAGCATTGCTACATCACCATCGACATTATTTGCGGAAGACAACAAAGATGAGCCACTAGAATTTGTCATGGGTTTGCTTGCTACACCACCAGAATTAAGCATATAAGAGTCAGTTAGTTTTTTAGATGTTAGAATATTTTTAGACCTTCCCATTGCTTCCAAAATACCACCTTCCCAATCAGAGTGTTTAAATTTTGGAATCATATACTCTTTAATAATTCTAGAGGTGATGGCATCTGTAAGTTTACCTTCTAGACCATAACCTACTTCCAATCGTGTTGCTTTATCATTAATTGCTACAACAATAATGACACCATTATCTTGTTTTTCTTTGCCAATTTTCCATTTTTCAGCGAGTTTAATGCTGTATTGTTCAATTTCCATTGGTTTTGTTGAGTCTACTACAAGAACTGCAACATCAGCCCCAGCATTGAGTCTTAAATCTTCAATGGCGGCTACAATTGAACCACCATTGATAGGTGCTTTACTGAGATTTAAAAAGTTACCTTGAAATGCTGGAATATCTTGAGCAAAAGTAATGCTAGAGATTAAAAAAGCAAAGATAGCAAAAAAGAATTTAAAGAACTTCACATGTTTTCCTATTAAGTTTTTCATTGTTGAATTATAACATAAATTTTTATATGTGCGCTTAAATATTTAAATAATTCATCACAGGTTCGCACCAATCGCTACTATCACTTAGCATATTTACACAGGCAATAAAGCTTTGTGATAACCATAAAAGAGAGATTAGAAAAATCAAGAAAATAATAAGCTTGGTGCTATAATTCATAATTATACCCTTAAAAAAATAAGTGGGGAAAAATCCCCACTTTATTAATTGCTTACTTCAATTTAAATTATTTCTTTGTATCAAAGTTAATTTCAGGTGCCTTAGTTACCGCTGCTTCATCTTCAACTGTAAATTGTGGTTTCACATTGTAATCAAAGAACTTGGCAGTAAGATTTGAAGGGAACTTGCGAATCACAATATTATATTGCTTGATGGCATCAATATAGCGATTACGAGCTACAGTAATACGGTTTTCAGTGCCTTCAAGCTGAGATTGAAGATCACGGAACTGTTCATTAGCCTTAAGTTCTGGATAGCGTTCAGAAACAGCAAGCAGACGGGAAAGAGCAGAAGACATTTGTGCTTGAGCTTTAGCAAAGTTCTCCATCGCCTTAGGGTCATTTAGTGCTTCTTTAGTCAAATTAATTGAGCCAGCTTTAGAGCGTGCTTCAGAAACCGCAGAGAAAACCTCTTTTTCGTGAGAAGCATAACCTTGAACAACTTTTACAAGTTGAGGAACAAGGTCAGCACGACGTTTGTATTGGTTGAGAACTTCAGACCAATTAGAAGAAACTTCCTCATCTAGTTGTTGAATAGTGTTATAGCCACAACCAGTCATGGTCATCGCAACAAAAAGAGCCATAAAAAGACCGAAAATTTTACGCATTAGGTTTCTCCTAGTAGTTAAGATAGGTGAATTATAGCATAGAATTTGGAAGGCAAGCAAGGTTTTTTCTATTATTTTTATTTACACAATAGATTTTTTTTAGTTGTACTATTCTTTGTTTTTGGTACAATTATGGTTATAGGGAGGAAAAATGAAAAATATAGCAATTTTTACACATCAGCCATTATGCTCAAAAGAGTCAGCCCGTGGCATTAAAAAGTCTTTAAATAAGTATAATTTCATAAATTTTGGGGCAAAAAAGCTAAAAAATGACTTTTTTGACAACATTGATATGGTGGTATTTCCTGGCGGTATTGGAGATGCCACAAAATTTTATGAAGTAATGGAAGAAAACGGTGAAAAAGTGGTAGATTTTGTAAAAAATGGTGGTAAATATTTAGGTATTTGTATGGGTGCTTATTGGGCAGGTAAAGACTATTTTAATATTGCTCCTAAAGTTAAAATCCAACAGTATATCACTAGACCTAATTCACAAACTCATAGACCACATCCAAAATCTATGCCAATTACTTGGGGTGGAGTAGAAGATGAAATGTTTTTCTATGATGGTCCAACAATGGTTGGTGGAAATCAAGAAGTTATTGCAACCTATCCAAACAAAGATCCAATGGCAACAATTGTAAATAAAAATGTTGGATTAATTGGCTGTCACCCAGAAAGTGAAAAAGTATGGTTTGAATATTATTCTTGGTTAAATGGTAAATATCACCAAGGTAGGCACCATAAGATATTAGAAAGTTTTGTAGATAAACTAATTCAATAAGATAAAAAAATAAGCCCTATTGGGCTTATTTTTTTTAATATAAATGTTTCTTACATCATATATAGAGCAAATGCTACAGATGCTACAAATGCTAAGATTGCTAAAATAGATCTATTACCTACAGAAACAGCATTTTGTTCTGTTGTTTCCTTATTGCCAGTAACCATACTTTTGGGAAGATTTTCTTTATGAATCTTACTTGAAACAATAACACCCAAGACGTGAATGCCCACCACGACTAAAGTTGCAGTTGCTAGGATTTCATGAGCTTCTTCAAGAAGTTCAGTTTCACCAAATGAAAGATAGTGTCCAACAATAGAAGTTGCTAATGTTCCAAACATTAAAAACAATACACCTAATGCTCCAATAGGGTTATGTCCTAAGTAATGTTGAGTTTTAATGTTTTTAATATAGCCCCAAATTTTCCAAGGTTGAACAAAGTCACTAAAACGAGCATATTTAGAGCCAACAAATCCATAAATAATACGTAGAGAAACCATAGCAATTAAGTAGTATCCGCTAAAAAAGTGAATATTTCTAAATTCTTCTGATTCAGAAGTTAACCAAGCAAAAGCAAATGCCACAGCAATAGTCCAGTGGAACAGTCTAACTGGTAAGTCCCATACTCTTATATTTTTTTTCTCTAAAGTATTTTCCATAATGTTCTCCATCAATCTCTAAGTCCTTTATATCCAGCCAATGAATAATTTCCCACTTCTGCTTTTGTGTGGCAAGCAGCACAATTTGCAAAATTTGTTTTTGCTGGTGCATTAGCTTCTCTATGCTCTCTAGTAAACCATCTAGCAGATGTAATTCTGTGATCTTTCGTTTCTTCTGCTTTACGATAAGTAGTAGTCCCCATTAGATACTTATTGATTTCTGCCAAAGCTTTTTCATCAATACTAGAATCATTTCCAAAGTGTTTTGAAAGATTAGAATTAATTGCTTTCCAAGATGCTTTAGGTAAAAGTTCACCAGGATAAGCAACGTGGCAAGAGCCACATTCAGCCACATAAGTTTTTGGTAATACATATCTTTTGTCTCCATCAGCTAGTACAGATGTTGAAACCAAAAGCATTGCGATTAAAAGTTTATTTTTCATTTGATACTCCTTAAATAAGCAATAACATCAGCTTTCTCTTTAGCAGAGCATTCACGAGAAATGACATCATTACAGTTGCGTTTAAACCATTTTTCAACTTTAGCTAAGTCAGTAAAACGGTCTGGATTAGCAATAGGTGCTAATGGTTTAATTTCCCTACCAGTTTTGGCATGTTTACCATTACCTTTTAGGTTGTCAGAATGACAACTTACACAAGATTCAAATGCACCACCAGTATTTTTAGAAACAAAAAGTTTCTGTCCGGCTTCAACATTTCCATTTGGGTATTTTGTTAAAACTTCATTTGCTTGTGCAGCAGAAAAAAGCAATCCTATTGAGGCTGCTATCAATATTTTTTTAATCATAATCTATCTCCTTATATTGCAACGATAACTCGAATAATTAGTTATGGCAAATGCTTTTTTGATGTAGGAATAAATAAGACATTAAAAGGTTGATCTATATCAAAAAATTAAAGCTTAAATTTAGGTGGATTAATATTATTTTTGGGTATTGATATATCTAATAAAATTTTAGATAAAAGTTTGCTTGTGTTAGGCTTCGTAGCATTAGCTAACATGTTGTCAATGAAGGTGCTTAGTTCATTTTCTGAATTATTTACTAAAACTTTATCTTTCAGTATGGGATATTCACTTATTCTATAAGCTGGGATAACTTTTTTAAAGTAACAGACATCTCCATTTTTTTGGGTCATAAAACAATCAAAAACCAAAGGTTCTAATGGTTTGAAAGTTGTTGGGTTATACCTGTTATAAACCTCTCTAAGATTAATAGATATATTATATTCTGGTTCGTTTAAAATTAACTTAACACTTTCATTTATTTGTTCTTCACAAAATGGTGAATCATTTTCTTTTTTTAATGCGAACTCTAGTTTATTATTAAATTCAGTATGTGTATCTGAATGGTTATTCAACATTGCTTCATGTTTGTTATAAATACCATTCATAAAATCAGCACAATCAAAAATAGAACCTAAAGAAAGATTACTAATGGTTGTTATCTCAGTAGATTTTACAAAAATAAAACTTAATTCAACATTTGTAGAGTTGCCAATTTCAATTTGAACAGTTGCACCTAAATTTTTAACAAAAAGATAAAAGTTATTTTCGTGCTGAGTTTTAGTGTGATAAACACTATCTGTGAGTTCTAAAATTGCTTTAGCAAAGTCTTGCTTTTGGTTTTCCATATTAATTCTCTCTTTATTATTTTAACTGTTTTGAAATTTTATTCAATAAGAAAAAATAAAAGCCCCGAAGGGCTTTATTTGCTTTAATGAAACATTAGATGTGACAATCTACAAGAGTGAGTTGTGTTGTTGGGTCAAGTGAGTTAATCATTTCCCAAAACTTCTTATTCCATTCATCTTGTGTCATTTCGTTGGTAGACATTCCCCACCAACCCATTTCACCTTTTTGATACCAATTGCCATCTTTAACAACAGCAAAAGGAACCATCACTTGATTTTTGCATTTCTCTACATATTCTTGACGACTATTGCCAAAGCCTTCATAAAAATCACCCCAAATATGAAAATTTGCTTGGTTGAAGTCTTTAACAACTTGATTAGAATTATATTCTTCACGAGCTGCTTCTACATCTTCACCATGTTTTTTAAGGATTTCTGTCCAATTAGGGAAAGTGCGTCCTTTAAGAAGTTCTTCAATTTTATCGTAAGTTGCATTGGCTTGTTGCACCTCATCATTTTGCATTTCAGAAATATCAATATATTGAAGTTGTGTGCTATCCACCCAACCTTTTTTAGGTTTATTACCAAAAGCACCTGGCAGTCCAACTTTAATATCAGCTTGGTTTTCAAATCCAGGTTTAATTTTAAAGAAACCTGACCAGCGTCCACCTACTTGGAACCAATCCCATTTGGCTTGAGGGTTGTGCCAATAACCATATTTACCCGTTTTTTCATCTCGCTCAGAAGTGCCATGCCAACCATTCATAAATTCTTCAAATGTAGGGTAGAGTTCAGTAAACTTGCCTTTTGAAAGAATGGAGCCTTTAGGAAAAACATAATCCGTCTTAAAAGTTTTAGCATTAAAGTCACGAAACATTTGGTTGTATTTTGAATACTTCTCACCATTTTCAAGAGTAACAATTTCAACTTCACCATTATGGTACTCTTCTAGACTTTCTTGTTCGGTATCATTAAAAGCACCATATTTTTCGTCAAAATCTTGTTCTGCATAGGGTTCAAGCTGTTCTTCAATGTCGTTGCCAATAACGATAACTGTAAAGTGTGACATGTTTGTTTTCCTTGTGTAATTTAGATAGACAAATTATACCATAATTATTGTAGATTGTCAGAGGTTTTACATATAATTTTATCTATCATATGAGGCTTTGACTTCAATAAAAATTACTTTAAAGATAAAACAAAAGTATTAAGTTTTATTTAACAAAAATGTTCAAAAAAGAAATAATAAAAATGCTATTTTCCACCTCTGTTTTAATGTTAACAGGCTGTTCAACTATAGTAGGTATAGATTCTAAAGAATTAGAACCGTTTAGTCCAAAAAAAGAAAAAGATAGAGTTTTAAATAAAGTTGTTATGAGCTGGAAGGTGTCAGATAATCCATCGGAAGATTGCCGTAGGTTAAGTAGTGGATATTTTATAAGAAGAAATGATTTACTTGGTTGTGCTGTGTGGAATGCTGAAACAAAAGAGTGTACCATAATAACAACAAAAAAAGTAAGTCATATGATTTTAGGTCATGAAGTAAGGCACTGTTTTGAGGGAAACTTTCACGATTAAATATTGAAAAATACTTCTGTACAAGTTTTAAAAGTGTGATACAATAATGCTTTAAACAAAGTATGGAGAAAATAATGACTCTGATCTCTAAAATCAAAGAAAAACAAATCAATGCTCGTAAGTCTGGAAGTAAAGAGGCATCACTACTTACTACACTTTTGGGTGAAGCTACTGCTGTGGGTAAAAATGCTGGAAATCGTGAAACCAATGATGCAGAAGTGATTGCAGTTGTTAAAAAGTTTATTAAGAATATTGATGAAACTATTACTGCTCTTTCAAGCCGTAATCAAGATGCTTCTGCTTTTATCGCAGAAAAGACTGTTTTGGAAGAATTCCTTCCTAAGCAACTTTCAGAAGACGAACTTAAAAAGATTGCAATTGGTCGTTCAAATATGCCTGATTTTATGAAATATTTGAAGGAAAAATTTAATGGTCAATATGACGGTAAATTGGCAAGTTCTGTAGCTAAAACAGTATTTAGTTAAATTAATTTAAATAAAAGCCAGCTTAAAAGTTGGCTTTTTGTTTTGGATTGTTTATTATTAAAATAAAGTAAGGAAAAATAGTTGGATGTATAAAGTAAGTTGGAAAGAAGAAGGTTCAGAGAAAAATAAAGATTTTGATTCATTAGATTCCGCAATGGAACATGCAAAGAATTTAAACCTTGTTGTTGAAATTAAGGGAATTAACTCAGAGTTTACAATGATTGGAAAATTTGGAGTAGATTGTATTCAAGATGGAGTTTGCCCAGATGGTGTTGAATACAGTTGGCGAAAACGTAGACCATAAAAATCACTGTACTTTTAAACAAACCCATGTTAAAATTTATCATCTTAAAGATAAGGGATAATCATGCGATTAATGTTGGGTTTCAATAATCGTCCAAGCCTATTGGTTAGTGTAGACGGAAAATATAGTGGCATTGGTGAGCCTACAAAAACAAGATTTGATTTTTGGGTAGTGAATGGTGGTTGGGAAGGAATTTATACTGATGGTTTTGTAACAGTATCTCATCCTCCTTCTGGTGCTTTTTCTACTTTAGAAAAAGTGGAAATTTTGTCTGACAATCAAGATAGACTTCGTGGTAATTATCAGGATGTTTTTGATAATTGGGATAATCCTAATTATGTTGCACCAGAAAATAAGGTTGTATTTTTTGATGATGACGATATTGCGTTCTAAAATGGGAGAAAAAATGAAAAATGCTAAGTATGTTGAAGTGAATGCTGGTCCTCGCTATTGGGAAGATACATATTTCAATGGTAAAGAAGATACAGATGGAAATATTGCCTTGCGAGATGGTAGCCGTTGGCGTCCAGTGATTCGCCTAGAAGATGGCCAAGTAATGGATTGGCAGCCTGGTTATACGGCAGAAGTTCATTACAAAGTTTGTGATGATGGTGAGTATTGGCTACAAGATACAAACGGCTGGCGAATTGCTAAATATTACAGTGATTATGTTCCAGATCTGTTATCTGTAGGTGAAAATGGTTATGGAGACTACATAATCATGAAAATTGATGAAAACGGAAAAATTAAAGATTGGAAGCAACCAGAAATTAAAGAAGAAAACTGGATTAAAACTTAAAAGTTATTGTTTTTTAACATCTTGGGAGTTTTCGGTGTGAACTGGAAGCTCCCTTTCTAATTTATTTTTAAAATCTCTTAAATAAAACATTTTTTCCACATGATTAAAAAACTCTCTATTTCTTTCCTTAATGTTTTCTAAAAAATTAACAATGTATTCAGTTTTTTCTATGTTTTGGTCAAAAATAAAGTATTGTAATATTCCTTCATAATTTGGTTCAAAGTATAGTTTATTTTCTTGTAACTTTTTAATAAGTATGTGATGGTAGTGTTCAATATATCCATACATACAAAGAGAAATAAAAGCGCCATCATCATCACTATGAATATCTGCATGTTCTTTAAGTTCTTTACTATTGAGTAAATATGAAACATGTTCAAGTTGCCCATTAGCACAAGAGATAATCAAGTGTGAATTCAAATGGTATTGAGGCAATTCACCATACTGTTCAAAAAATGTTTTCTGTTTCATAGGAAACATTTATTAAAATCATATTATTTTGTCAAAAAATGAGTTTATTTTAGTTTTTAACTGTCTAAGTGTTTGATTTTGTTATTAAAATTTATTAATAAGTTCACATGAGTTCAACAGCTTTAATTATAATTGAATGGACTGCCTTAGTAATAGGCATTTGTGGAACTGTTCTGTGGTCATTGGGTAAAAATCAATTTGCAGTTTCTTTATTGTGGATGATTAGTGCTATTTTATGGATTGTTTTTGCTGTTATGAACGAACACTATGGATTAATATTTCGTGATTTCATAGGTGTTATTCTCTATGCTATTGGTATTAAAACATACTGGCTTAAAAGCAAAAAAGATTAATGAAAGATTTATAAGAATTTAAACATTGTACAAATAGATTAAATGGGTTATAATCTAGTCATCTTATTGCTGGAGCAAAAAATGGCAAAAAATAATCGTAAAGTTATTACTGTAACTGAAGAAACTTTTTCAGCGGGTGATTTTGAGGGTACATTAAAATCATTGTTGGAAAAAACACAAGAATTAATCAAAAGGTATGGAGAAGATGCTCGTTTAGATTATGACAAATATTTTTCGTACCCTTACGACAATGATTATTACCCTTCATATATGGTTCAAGTGAATAGACCTGAAACAGATGAGGAAATGCAAAAAAGAATTACTGAAGAACAATCACAAAAAGAAAAAATTCGTCAACGAGAGTTGGCAGAATTAGAAAGATTGTCTAAAAAATACAGTTCTGAACCACAGGGGGAACAATAATGGATCAAAGTTTAATGATTAAGATTGCTGCTAATGTTTGGCTGTTTGGTATAAGTTTACTAATGTTTACATCTTTGCGAAAAATTCAAAAATTCTTTGGAGTAATTGGTTTCTTATTGCTCACAATGAATGTAGGAACACCTATTGTAAATAAAGTGTTTTATTGATATAAGGTATACATCATAGGAGATTGTAATGGATAAAGATTTAATTATTGAGCAGTTGATGGATAAGGTTGTGTCATTAGAAAAAGCCGTTAGTGATTTATCATCAAGAATATATGCTCTAGAAAATGCAAATAAATCTTGTTGCGAAAATGGTGGTGGTTGTGCATCAACAACTAAAGTTTCATTAGAAGATGATGTTTGTCCTAAATGTGGATTAAACTTTAGCGATATGGAAGATATGACTTGCGCAAATAAAGGTTGCCCTAAAAAATAAATATTATTATTTTGATTTTTACTAAAGTTTTTGATTGTATAAAATAAGAATATTAAGTATACTTGATAAGTTTTGTGACACAATTACAAGACGATAACAACAATAAACAAAATTTGGAGTAAAATCATGTACAAAAAAGAAATCAATATCCAAGAAGTCGTAGATTTCATCAGTCAATGTGACGAATCTACAAAACTTTATGTGGGATGTGACAGTGAACGTATTATCGTAAATGGAAAATGGTATGCTGATTATATTACAGCAGTTGTAGTCCATATTAATGGAAATAACGGTTGTAAGATTTTCGGTGCTGTTGAGCGCGAACCTGATTTTGAAAAGCGTTCTGATAAGCCCAAAATGCGTTTAATGAATGAAGTTTATCGTGTGGCTGATGTTTACTTAAAGTTGGCAGAAGTAATTGATTTGCCAATTGAAGTTCATTTGGATATTAATCCTTCTGAAATGTTCAAGAGCAATGTAGCTTTGAATGAAGCAATTGGATATATAAAGGGAATGTGTAATGTGGTGCCTATGGTAAAACCTAAAGCATTCGCAGCATCTTGTGCTGCTGATAAATATAAGGAAGTCGCAAAGAAAGTGGCTTAATTGATTGTGCTTTCAATTGGGTAGTAGTATAATAGCCTCATCTTTTGATGGGGCTATTTTTATTTAAAGGATTATATGGTTAAATTTGAATTTATTTTAGAAGATGTGGATGCTTTAAACTTAATGAGTTTAATCCAAGACGAAAAAGCTAGGTTGCTTGCAGAAGCTGGAAATCATATATCTAAGGGTGAATATGGTCATGCAGATTGGTGTAACAAGCATGCTGATTACATTCAGGGTTTGAAGGAAAAAATTTTAGCAGGTAATAAACGAGTGGAATAAAATTTATTATGTTAACTAAACTTAAATATATCTTGAAAAGTTTTAAAAATGTAGACATTTCCAATAAGCCTATTCCTTGTATGTCGTGTGGGGCTTGTTGTTATTATTTCAAGGTTCAATTTGACAAAAAATACAATCCTCAAGTGCCTTGGCAAAAAATTAAAGTAATCAGTCATTCTGAGGCAATCATGCTAGGAACTGAAGAAGATAAGGGTCGTTGTAAATCATTAGATGGGGTTGTTGGTGAAAACTGTAGATGCAATATTTACAACAGTAGACCAGATGTTTGCGAATCATTTCCAGTTTGGTTAAGGGATGGTTCACAAAATCCAAAATGTATAGAAGCTAGAAAGCATCACGGTTTAAAGCCAGAAATCTTAGAATAATTATTTAAAAATACCTTTGGACATTAAATCTGTTATGGAACCAGGGTTTCTATAATAAATATATGTAGCAAAATCCACTCTTTTTAATTTAAATCCCATATTGGTAGCTCTTTCCCAAAAGTCTCCATCTTCTCCATAAAGGTGTCTATAACCACCAATTTTCCAAAAAACATCAGTTTTTATAAAAATTGTTGCCCCTTGTGAAAATTCTGTAACATGTCCAAGTCTTGTAGGGTTATTTTTATCAACAACATAAGGATCGCCAATAACTTTCATTTCCCCATAAAGATAATCATAATCAGTTTTTGAGATATAATCTAAGCGAAGAGACAAATGATTTGGCAACCATTCGTCATCAGAATCAAGTGCTGCTAAATATGGTGTGGTTGCTAATTTAGCAGCAGTATTACGAGCATTAGCAAGTTTTTTGTTTTCTCCTAGACAAATTAAATTAAAGCGTTTATCATTTTTAATAGAATTTAAAATTATTGAAACACTATTGTCTGTGCTCGCATCATCCACAATATTACAAACAAAGTTCGGCATCGTTTGTGCTTTGATAGATTCAATTGCTCTTTCAATATATTTTTCGCCATTAAAGTTTGGCAACATGATAGTAACAACATCCATATATTTCCCTAATTTGTATTTATTAAAAAATACTAGTATTTTTTAATAAAATAGTCAAAAATATCGGTTGCTTATTAAAATATTTTATAAAAATAAAGGAATTTATGATATAATTTAAACCTTAACAATTTATATGAGGTTTAAATGTCTAAGATCAAAAACTTTCAATCAGCAAAAGGTGTTAAAGGTTTCCTTTTGGATTCTTTTGATGGCAATTATTATTTCCGAGTATATGACGGTCAAGGTGGTTTTAAAGATTACCTTATGAAGCATTGCGATTTAGAAATTACAATCAATGACGAAGATGCTGTTCTTTATGAAAGAGAGAACGGTGACTTAAGTCTTGACCATAGCACTGAAACTTTAGGTTTATCAGAGCCAACAAAAAAGTAAAAAAATAGGAATTACAATGCAAGAAATGAAGTATGTGGTTGTAAAATCTGAAGAGCAAGGTGAGCAACTTTTTGTGTTTCCAAGTAATGTAAACCATGATAGTTTCGCTGAAATTTTAAGTTACATTAAATTTGGTGATGGCAAGAACTGGCAAAGAATTTATAGGGAGACAGTCTCAGCTGGATTTACAGATGGTTCAAAGTGCTATGGAAAAAGTGAAACATTAAACATATCTTCACGTCCAGAAGATACACAACTCTTACTAAAGGGTGGAAAATGACTAAGAATTTAATGGGTTATTTTGTGATGAGTTTGAAAGATCATTCTGAAAAGTTGATTTCAAAAAAATCTAAAATTGTTCTAGAAAAACTACTTGAAGATAAATCTATTGTTTTTAAGGAACTTTTCAAAGAAAATGAATCTAACATTACACCATATGCTTGGTATATAGATCATAAAGATGGAACACATGTCGGAATTTTTAAATCAAATGATAAAATTCTGTCATTGTATCAAAATGATTTATTTATAAAGACAGCATTAATCGTTAGCAAATAATTTAGGAAACAAAAGGAGAAAGAATGAAGATTTCAGCACTAATTAAGCGTTTAGAAGAAATTAAAGCAAAAGAAGGAGACTTGGATTGTTTTGATGTAAATCTTTTTGATGGTCCAGTTCTTCGTGTGGATAGTTCAAAATCATATGAACACACAGATGTTACAGATCTTCCAGAAAAGTTCTTGTTGATTGGAGAAGATGCATGAACGATTTTTTAAATGGAACTATCTTTGGAATGTTTTCAGGTATTATCATTGGATTTAATTTGGCCGCACTTACAGTTAAATACATCAGTAATAGTGATTTTAAAAAACAACAATTAAAAGGAAAATAAAATGAATATTTTGGCAACATTTAATGTGCTAACTGGTGTATTGTTGGTTGGTGCTTGTACTGAAAAGTTTGGAAAATCTGGTTTTATTGGCTCGTTGATTGGATATGCTCTTGCGACAGTAGCATATATTTATTTTTTTGGAGCATAAATGTCAGCAGTAATTTTTGAAAAAAAATATGATGGTGAAAGTCTCTATGATTTAAATAGAGATATTCATGAATGTTTTGATAAGAGGTTCAACTCTCTTGTAGCAGATGTTCCTGTAGATGAATATGGTTTTCAACAAGGAACTTTTCTTGTGTCTGTGAAATGGATTCCAAATGAATAATTTTAAATGCACATTCACAGGAGTTGATGAATTTACTGATTTGGAAAAGTTAGAAGAGTTATCAGTTCGTTATCCATTTGTTGAATGGGGTGTATTGCTTTCAACTTCTGAAAATAGGTTGGAAAATGGGTATCGTTACCCAAGCTATGATTGGTTAAAAGAAAACCTTCCTAAATTAAAAACTATCGCTGAAAAAACAGGTTGTTCTATTGCTCTGCATGTCTGCGGAAAAGAAACTAAAAAAATATTATCTCAAGCACAAGACTCTGTAGCATTGGAATTATTAGATTTTGTAAATAGAGTTCAAATCAATTTTGTATACAAAGAAGATCAAGTTTTACAATTAGAAGATTTGTGTAAAAAATTCCCCAATAAAGTATTTATTACACAGCATAATGAAAAAAATAATGATTTATATTTAAAAATTAAAAGTAATAATCATCAAGTTTTGTTTGATGCTTCTGGAGGTAGAGGTATTGAATGTTCTAATTGGGAAAAGCCTTTAAGTGATAAAGTTTGTGGTTATGCTGGTGGTTTAGGATTGGATAACATTGAACTCCAATTTGAAAGCATCAAAAAAGTAGTTAAAGATGATTTTTGGATTGATATGGAAGGTAAAATTAGAACATCCGATAAATTGGATATAAATATTTGTAAATATATCTTATATCGTGTTAGCAAAATGATTTAACATGGTATAATAAAATTTTTCCTTAGGAGAGTTGTGATGACCTATATTGTTGTTCCCGCTGAAAAATTAATCAAAGCTGTAAAAGAAAAGAAAGACAATATTTTACAGGAAACAAACAAGAAAAAAGAATATGTAATCCAATTAAATATAGAAGAAAAGGTAGGTTTTTTTTGGAATAGGCGCAATCGTAGTCGTGAAGATGCTGAAAATGAAGTTAATCTTTGGTGGCCAACCAAAATGAGTCTTGAAGGTTATACAGCAGATTTGAGACACCTTTCTAAGCTTGAAGAATTGGCATACACTTCAATTAAAGAAGGTGACGGAAACATTCATTTAAACAAAGAAGACAACCATTTTATTTTTGAAGAAATTATTAACAATGAAAATCAGTAAAGAAAAGTTCGAAGAACTTAAAAGACAAGCAATAGAAAATGATCGTATTGCTAAAGAAAGTTTTTTTACTTTAAAAGAAAAGGTTTTCAATTCTAATTCTTTACTTGATGCTGACGGATATCCAACTGATGATGCTTTATCTTTGGTTGAGATTTGGCATCATTCAGATATAAAGGGATTGTTTGACTTTATTTATCATTTATGGAATCTGAAGTCTTTTGGTTGGCATTCAGAAAATGGTGGTGTAGACGATTGGAATAAAATGGAAATTCCAGAAACTACTACAAGGTATCACCTTTCAACAGCTGGTTGGTCTGGTAATGAATCAATCATTAGAAGTTTAGAAGAAAATACAGATATTTGGGACGAAATATGGGTTCAATCTAGAAGGGGTGGACACTATATTTTTGAAGTTAAAAACGAAGATTAAGGATTTAATATGACAAAAGAAGCTAATCGTAAAAAACTGGAAAGAATCATTGAAGAACTTAGAGAAGTCAATTTGGAAGATTCTAAACTAAATGGTTTTTATTGGAAAAATGAAATGAAGTATTTGGTTGAGTCTTTGGAAAGACATTTGGATCAAGCACAACAACTATATGATGATATGAAAGAAAATGGATTGTCATTTTCAACCATTGAAGCAGAAGGTTATTTGAGAGGAATGAAAACTGCGGTTAATGTAGCAAAAGAAGCTTTTGAAAATTCGCTAGATGGAGATGAAGAATAAATAAAAGCCCCTTTTGGGGCTTTTTTAATACTTACTTTTTGATTAAGCTTTTTCTAGTGAAATGTAGTCTTGCTTTATTAAATTGAACAGCACTGATAATAAGTCCAGCAGTCCAAGGTAGTGTTGCTAAAACCCAACTGTCTAATCCAGCCCACCATTCAGTTAATAATGGTTCTTTAATCAACATTTGGAAGGCTACAATAAATAGAACAAAACTTCCTAAGAATACAGCATCTGGATATTTATTTAAAATTTTACTAACTATACCGGCACCAAATAAAATAATTGGAACACTGATTAATAATCCAGCAATAATTAAAATCCAATTGCCTTGAGCGGCTGCTGCAATACCTAAAGCATTATCTATACCCATAACAGCATCAGCAACGATAATTGTCCATAATGCACCTAAAAATGTATCAGACGCTTTAACTTCATGATCTTCATTATTAAATGCTAATTTCCAACCAATCCAAATAAGTGCTAAAGCACCAATAAGTCTTAATCCTGGTATCATTAATAAATAAGTAAGTGCTGCTACAGAAGCAAATCTAATAGCTACAGCACCAAATGTGCCCCAAAAGATTGCTTTTTTTCGTAAGTGTGGTGGTAGTTTATTTGCTGCCATTCCGATAACTAAAGCGTTATCTCCAGCTAAAACAATGTCTATCAAGATGATAGCGAGAAAAGCCCAAAGAGCTTGAAGAGTAAATAGTTCCATAATTTTTCCTTTTAAGTTAAGTTAATTATGGTCTTGTCACTTTGCTTAATTGCCGGGTTTTCACCGTGTTGACGACAATTAAAACCTATAAGGTTGACTACTCCCCAAGAATTATTAAAGGGGAATAAAATAATTTGTCAATATTGATCACAAAATTTAGCTTGTACGATATTCTTATTGGTGGTATAATTTAGCAAAAGTAAAATTTAAAAAATAAAGAGGAAAAATATGAAAGAATTTGTGGATGTTCACGATGCACATTGTTGTAAAAAGCATGGCTGTAAATACGGAGATGAAGATTGTACCGTAGTAAATGGTGACAATCCTGGCATTCGTTGTGAAGATTGTTATGGTGAGCCAGATGTAGACAATATTAGTTTGGCTGTGGGTTCATTTGATTGGAGTTGGATTGGGCAAAAGTCTCCATATGATAAAGGAACTGTAACCTTCACTAAAAATGCCAATGGCGAGTTTGAAGTTATTGCTCCAGGAATTGATCGTGACACTTTAAGAATGGTAATGACTGCTTTTGCTGACAAAATTGTAAATGAGGCTAAATTAAAATGAATGAAAATATTGAACAATTAATGTATGAAGCAGGATTAACTGCTGATGGTTGTTTTAATGATATGGATTCTTATGACAAACAAGCAGTCTTGAAAGTGATTGAACTTACTATAAAAAAATGTGCTGATTTGTGCCAAGATGTTACATCTAGTGGAGAATATACTCCTAATCAACAATATGCTAGTGCCGCTTGTAGAGATAAAATTAAAAATCATTTTGGTTTAAACGATAAGGTTTTTGTTAATTTGTTTAAAAAATAAGGGTTTTGTTGTGAATAAAACAGAAAAGCTAATAAACATTTACCAAAAACAAGTAGATGCTATTCCAGAAGAAAGACCTTTGGTGACATTGGCTTGTGAAACAATGTTACTTATTTTAAAGCATTTAGAAGCAAACCATACTCCCAATGATGATTATAATTTTATGTTCCGTGAGGCTACAAAAGCTGCTAGAGGAAATGCAAACCCAACAATGATATCAACAGCAATTACGCTGTGGAAAAACTCAAAGGAATAAAAATGGGAATTAATACTCATGTATTTACTGTTTATGGTTTCAAAACTGAATGGGATGATGATTTTTACGAAGCCCGTGAAGTTATTGAAGAAGAACTTTATGACAAATATAAAGAAAGAAAATATTTCCCAGAAGAGGCACAAATTGATTCAGTAATTGATTCAATGTGTGGTTCATTTATGATTTTTGGAAAAATATTATACGATTCTGGAGATTTTCGTTGGTGTGATGAAATGAATAACTTTCAAGAATTAGATGTTTCTGATGAAAATTTAAAAACAATAAGAGCAGAATACGAAGAAAAATTCAAAAGGTTATATCCTAATTTTACTTATATGCTTGAGGATAAAAATTGGAAAGTATTAAACTTGATTCATTACTCGTAAATCTTTGATTTTTATTGAAAAAAATCTGTACACATCTACTTCTTAGCGTTATAATAACTCCATTCTTAAACAAATGGATAGTAAAATGGATAAGTATGAACAGATTGCTAAAATGGCAGAAGCCGCAGAGCTTCTTCAGCAAGTAGCACGTGCTAGCAATAAAGAAGTTACTGTCTCATTGCAAGGCATTATTGAAGATATTGCCATTATTGCCGACCAAATTGAAGAAGCCTAATAGGAGTTTTAATGTCTATTCATGTTGAACAAGTTCGCAGTCGTATTGAATCTGGTCGCATTCGTGCTGAAGATATTCGTCATCAAAATCGTCTTACTGATGATGAAATTGCCAACCTTGATGTAGAGTTGGTATATGCTTGGGTTCGCACTGGTCAATGGAAACAAAAACATTTTCAGCAATGGCTTCGTGTAATGCGAGTGATTGAATAAGGATATAAAATGAATAACAGAATTAAAGAACTTATGAATCAAGCTTGGGTTCAACCAACTTACATGGATTGTAATGGTAAAGAATGTAACCATTCGCCTGATGTGTATCCTCGTTATTTCAGTGAAGAAAAGTTCGCTGAGCTGCTATTAAAAGAGTTCTCAAAACAAGTTCAAATTGAAGGTCGTTTTGGACTTGAAAATGAACAGAATTTGATTCGTTTTTGCTGTGAAAATGCCAAAAAACATTTTGGAGTTGAATAATGGAATATCTATTTATAATTGTTTATTTAGTAATGCTGGTGGGGCTATTCTTTGCTGTAGAGTTTCGTGTAGTTCAGTGTAAAGGTGATTGTTATGAATGGATTGAACAAGTCTACAATCGTTTTGACTGGATTAAAAAGGTGAGGTGGTAAAATGAATAAGCAAGTTTTAGAAATCTACAAACAAGCCCATATACCTCATCAAGCAATTGATCCGTCTAACAATATGCCATATTACACAACTATTTTTAGTGCTGACAAATTCGCTGAGTTGCTTATTCGTGAATGTGCAAAAATTGGAGAAGATACTGACGGTAATTGGAATGTTAAACATGAAATTCTAAAGAATTTTAGTTTAAAATAAGGAATGATTATGAAAACTTATGAAGAAATGATTGCTTTCACAGTTCAAAATTGTACAGAAGGTGCTAAGCATCTGCGTTATAATAAGTGGGTTGCGAATATGCTTTTAGTTGAAGCATATGATAAAAGTCCAGAACAAGTTTCTGCTGACGTTGAAGCTGGTATTAAACAGTTTGAAAATGCTCAAAAAGAAATGTTTCGTGCTAAAAATCGTGCTGAACATGAACAACGTCGTCTTGCTAATCTAGCAAAACAACAATCAGTGTAAGGAAATATATGAAACTGTCAGAATTTATTAAAAACCTTCAAAAACTTGAATCAGAAGGTCATGCTAATTTAGAAGTGTTCTATCGTCATGGTGCCTCTGGTGATTGCGGTCAATTGTCTTCTGCTCATATCACAGATCGTATAGATGAATGTGGTCCATTTGACTATATTGAAGAAGGTGAAAAATATGTTTCTATTTATGCGGGGAATTAAATGAGTGATAGAAGCAATAGAGATGTAGGTAGAAAAAGAGCTTTTAAAAAAGAGCATGGAAAGTTTGGTTGTGATTGTTGGCTATGCCAAGATGGAAAAACCAAAAAAAGAACAATGCTTTTAAGGCAAGATAAAAAAGAATCACAAAAAACAAAGAAGGAAGAAGTATGAGTGAAATGATTGGTAGTGAAGATTTTCTTGTTCAAATGAAAAAGATGTTACTTAAAGCTCCTGATGATCAATTGGATAAAAGTATGTTTCCATTGATAAAAAAATGGGATGAACCTTTTGTTAAATCTATTCAAATTTTAGAAGTGCTAGATCAGTGTATCTATGCTTCTCTAGCAAGTGGGTTTACTATTCAACTATTGGAAGCGATGCTTGAAACTGCTCTTTCAAATGAGCGAAAAACATTAGAGGAAATTGTTCCTTTAGCAACTTGGAGAAACTAAATGACTGAAGCAAAAAGAATTGATATTCGTGTTGATCTGTTGGCTGATTTTAAAGTATTGGGGCATCAATGTGCTGATACTGGAAAGTGTCACCACAATTGTAAAACAAAATGTGCTAGAGAAGAATCTTGTGTTCCTCTAAGTATCGCTGATTGGTTAAATGATGATTGGACAATAAAGGAGAAAGTATGAAAGAAGGAACAATTGTTGAAATTCTGCCAACAGAGATTTGGTTTGAAAAAGATATGTTCGGAACTGTTCGTATTAAGATGCAACATCAAGGTATTGAAAAACCATTTACTTTTATCACTATGGGTTATGACTATATGTATACATCAAATGGACATCAACATGAGATGGTAAAGCAAATTGGAAAGCTTCTTGGTGTAGAAGATATTCAACAAAAAACAGACTCTGAAGACTATAGTTTTTTGAAAAAATAAATTCATCAAAAATAACAATTTAACACTTTTAAAAGTTTATTAATTGGGTTATAATACAGCCCATTAGATAAACTTTTTTTGTTGTTGGAGTTGGGTAATGTCTAAGAATTTTATTACACAAAGTGATATTGAAAAACATAATCGTGCTGTAGAGAAAATGATTCGCCAAAGTTTTGCTAAATTTAATCCTGATCATCCAGATTTATTGAAAGATGCTCCTAAAGGATATTTTTTTACTATCACAAATAAATTGGCAAAGAAAATTGAAGTATCAAGTAAAGTTTTTAAAGTTAAAAGGTTGCATTAATTGCTAAACTTTACATTTTTAAAATCTTTTTATTATAATTGACCAACCAATAAAAGGAGCAATTATGACTAAAGGATATATTCTTATAACTGCTGATAGGCTTGAGGAACTTGAAAAAAAGGTGAATGAGCATATTGAGTTAGGATGGACACCAATTGGTGGACCTTGTTTTAATAGACATGCTACAGAAGCGAGAGTGGAGCATGGTAGGTTTGATGTTTGGGTTCAAGCGTTAATTCGCTAAAGGAAAATTATGAAAAAACATGTGTTGGATAAGTTCATTATTCGTGAACTATTTTGGTTTATTGTGTTGCCATATCGTTTGAAGGTTTGGCAAGCAGAAAATAAAAAGAAGGTGCCATTATGATTTGTCCAAATATGCTTAGAAAAATTGACTCTAAAGTATCTGAACTTGAAAGTTCAAATGATGCTCTTAAAAAAGAAAATGAAAGAGTTAGAAGAGTCATTGCTGCCGTTATTCAAGAATGGGATGATGGCGGTTCTATTGATGTAGATGTGTTACGAACGCTTACATAAAACTTCTATGCAAATGTATACTTTTGTGTTACATTAAATCGTCAGATTTGTATTAGTTAATATTTTCTAATAAGGAGAAAATTATGAACGAGATAATGAAGAAGATGGTTGTTGAATCAGAAGACTATGCTGGATTAGTAAATAGATTGGGTACTGATTTATTTGAGGGTTACAGTGAAAAATTTTCAAATTTATTAATTGATCATTTTTGTAATGAATTAAAAAATCAAGGTAAACCAGATGAAGAAATAAATAATGTTGAAAAAAAACTCAAACAAAAACTTGGTTTGAAAAAATACTTGTAAAATTTAAAACTTTTTCATGGTATAATAACTCCAATTCAACTATTGGAGTTTACATGCAAAAAAGAACCAAAGCTATCATTAGAAACATTGTGGTAAGTCCACTTGTTTTTGTTTCTTTTATCTGCTCTGTATTGGTTTATGTTTTTGAAACCATTTCAGATTATTTACCCTATTGGAAGTCTCTTCCAATGAGTGATGAGCATCAAAAAATTTATGATGAGAAGAAAGAAAAAGAAAGACAAGAACTTCTTGCCGCTATCCAAGCGGGTGCAGGAAATTTAAAAGTTGATTTACCTCCTGGTTATGGAAAGATTCTTGAGCCTGTGGAGTATAGGGAATATCAATGATTGAAAACAATACAGAATTTCTGAATGGAAGAAAAATTGAAGATTTGGCTGTTGCTTGGAGGTGGTCTGAAGACGGTGGGAAATATTGGTTTAATTGGACTGCTGATTGGGCTCATTGGCTAAAAGCAAAAAAAATGGGTTGTCTAATTGAATATGCAATTCCAGCTAAGGAAGTATTAGAAGTAAAAAAGGGTGGTGAATAATGAATGAATTAAGTAAGAAAATTGTAGATGAAGCAACAAAATATGCTTGTGAAAAAGAAGTGCAGTGGTTGGGTCCAGAAGAATATAATCCTAAATGGTGGGAAGCAAGAGACTCAAAGATTGTTGAGCTTGTGATTAAAAATTATATTTCCAATTCTCCAATGATGGGAGAGTGGGAGTCTGAAAAAATTCACAAACTTTTTGGTTTAGAGTATCGTCCTAAAATGTTCCCTAATCCTAAAGAAGGTGATGGAGACATTTTTGTTTTGAAAGATTGGGATGATTATGTAAAAATGGGGGCTTTCATTCCAGATGATGGTGATGGTTATTGGGCAACAGAAAAAGAGTATGCTCGTATTTCATCTTGGGATACAAAGCCTGAATGGGCAACTCATGTAGTTTGGTTTAACAAATAAGGAGTATTATGGAAAAGAATCCTAAAATTATTTGTGCTGCTACTAAGGTGGAATATCTTGCTGAAGATAAATATCTTAAGTCAGTAGTTATTTGCTCCCCAAGACATTGGGATGTGATTGCTCGTGAACAATTTAAGGTTATGAATATTTCACAATCTAATGTTAAAAGTGAGACTCAAGGATTTGTGGATCAGTATGGTGATTTTTACACCAGAGAACAAGCTTGGATTGTCGCAGATAAAAATAAGCAAATTGTTCGTAGAGTTGGTGGTGATCACGAAAAACTATTTTCAGAGAATCTTTATTGATATGAAAATTACTAAAGTTTCAATGGATAAAAATAACCGTATGCTTCGCATAGGTTTAGGTCTTAATGAAGGTCGTTGGTTCTTTCGTGTTGACTTGTGGATTGTTGGATTAAGGATTACATCATGAATGAAAAAGCAAAAGAGTTGATTTTAAAAGCTGGATTTAAAAATGCTTATTTTGATCCTAAAGATGGGTTTGAAGTGGTTTTTGTGGATGAAGAACATACTACAGAATCGTTGGATAAACTCATTAAATTGGTTACGAAAGAATGCATGTTGATTGTGGGAGATGGCACAGTTGATGGTGAAATCTACCATGACCGAATCAAGCGTCATTTCGGAGCTTAAAATGTTTAGGTGTATTCCTGTTTATGAAAATCATTTGTGGTATCCTGTTGTGATACAAACAGAGGACGGAAATAAAATTGTTGAAATGTTGGGTAAGGAAGTAAATGATTGGAATTATGAAGTTTCAAAAAATACTCCAAGATTGCCTGGTTATTATATTTAAAGGATAAAATTATGTGGATTAAATACAGAGAAAAATGGTCACATGGATTAAGTAGTTGGGAATATGAATTTGTCTTGGGTGATATGTCATTTTCTGACTATAAAGAGTTTAAGAAGATTGAAGTTGATGAAGAATACTCTTGGGCAGAACACTATAGAGGTGTGGAAATTGAAGAAGTTGATGTACCGCCAGCAGAAATTGTGGCGAAAGAGATTGCCCGTGTTAAGTCAATTATTAAGGGCTATGAAAGTAGGCTTAAATCTTTAAATGATTTTGCTTTCAATAAAAAGATTGTATTGGAAGAATAAAATGAACACTAAAATTAAAGAAATTATTGAAAAATGCACTGATTCACAAATGACAAAGCCTTGGCCTTTAGTAGATCAAGAAAAGTTGGCTCTATTAGTCATTGAAGAGTGTATTCAAATTGGAGAAAAGGTTTCAAAAGATATTTTTACCAACTCTAAAAAGCCTGGTGATATTTTTGAATATCAATCTCATGGTGCCGCTGATGTGGTAGATCATATAAAAGAACACTTTGGTTTAGAATAATGTTCACTATTATGGACAAAAATACTGCTTTTTGTAAATAATACGATACGTTTTGGCTATTTGTATACTTTAAGATACATTTGTTCTCATAAGATCAAAAAGTAACTTATTTAGATTATTTTGATAAAAATTGCTCCAATTGGGGCAATTTTTTTGCTTGTTTAAAACCATAAGTAGGAGTATAATAAGGCATTGATTTTTAAGGATTTTCCATGAACGAAAAGATTAAAAAAATTGCTGAGAAAGCTAATGCTTGGTTTCCGATGGGATATCCTAGTGCAGAAGGCGGTGATGCCGCTTGGGAAAATTTGGTAATCTTTGAAAAAGAAGATTTACAAAAATTCGCTGAATTGATTATTAAAGAATGTTCTGAACTTTGTTTGACAAGTAATGTTTCAAATTTAGATTTGGAATTGATTAGAAAGTCTGGCAAATTCACAGTGCAAGATTTAGCAACACGTTCTTGTGGAGAAAATCTTTCTGTAAATATTAAAAAACATTTTGGTGTTGAATAAGTAAAAACTACTAAAAGTAGTAGTTAAACCAAAAGAAAAGAAATTGTATAATTGAACAAAAGGAGTAGTAAGATGAAAGAACGAATCAAAGAACTTGCTGAACAGGCTAAAGAATATGCTGACACAAAATATTCAAAATTGGTCAGTGCCAGCCGGTGGGGTGATTGCGTTCCTAGTATTAGGGAACTCTATTCTAAAAAGTTCGCTGAGTTGATTATTAAGGAATGTGCTAAAGAGTTACGAGAAGCAGAACAAGAAGCTGAACGTGCTTATAAGGCAAAAGAAGCAAAGGAACGAAACACATTCAACGGTTATGATTTTGCTGAAATGTTAGAAGAGCGATTTGGGATTGAATGAACATGGTAGATGAAAATGTTCAAAAAATGTGGAAAGATCCACGATTTGAATTGCTTGTAGAATTAGACAAGCTATTTAATGGAAGTAAGATTTGGGGTGGCTTGGATTGGACTTACAATCCTATTCATCCTGTGAAGTATTTGCCTGTCGCTCAAAAGGTTAGAAAAGAAATTGAAAAACTAAAAGAAGAGTATGGAATAAAAGATGGATTTTGAATATTTTAAAGAAACAGCAAAAAAGATGGAAGTTAAAATTTTAAAAGCTAGAAAACCTGATGGAACAAGTAGTGTTTTGAGGGGTTTTAGTGATGGTATTTATCCATTGCCTGATCCTGATTTTCTGAAAAAACTAATAGCTAAGGAAAGAGCAGAGTTATTGGAAAAAGAGCTAGATAAAAAAGAAGTTGGAACAGTTGAAAACAAAATTAAGATTTAAAGGATTTAAATATGAAAAATATTGTTGAATTTTGTGGTGTGCCTTTGGTGAGAGTTATCAAACGTGAAAAGCTTTGGTATGTTCAGCAAAGAGAAACTGAATCTAGTAAAGATTGGTCAGATGTGGGTCGGCCTTGTGAAACAAAAGATGAAGCATTAGATGTTGCCCCAGAGCGTTGTGAGTTTTAAAAAGTTGTAAAGGATGTAAGATGTATAAGTTAAAGAAAAAAAGATTTCAACATAAAGTTGGAACAATTGTATATGATGCTGAAGGTCATGATTATGGGCTAGCAAGAGATGATACTTATGATACTGGAATTAAACATATTTCAGTTACACTAAAAAAAGATGGAAGTAATCCATTTTTCACTGTGCCATTTGAAGATTTAGAACTAATTAAGGAATAGGAGTTCCACATGAAAATAGAAGATATATATAATGAAATAATCTCAAAAATCGAAAAGAAAGAAAAGAGATGTAAAACCTTAAAATCAGATTTAATGGTTGGAGATGTTGTTTCTCCGGAAAAAACTCGTGCTCTAATTGAATATTTAGAGTTGGATATTGAAGAATTAAAAGATTGGGCTTTTTCAATTGAAAAAAATCTAGAAGTTTCTGAATCTCGTTGTGCTAACTGCGGAAAAGTTAGTAGTAAGGCTAAAGGTTTTATTTCTGAGTATCCTGAAGAAGGAGAATGGTTTTGCTCTGAAGAGTGTAAAGACCAACATGATGAATTAGATTGCCCTCATGGAACTCATGATGGTTATAGGCATCCAATTGAATCTAGAAGGCTAATTGAATGTGAAAATGCTCTTCGTTCTCTTGCTTCTTGGTTGGGTGTTGGTGGATACAATGCTCCAGTAGTAGATGCTAAGTTGTTTGAGCAAAAAATTCGTTTTGGTGTAGAAGAAATTCAAAAAATGAAGACTGCCAAGAGTTGGCAAGGTCAAGTAGACCGTCAAGGTGGTGCTTTTGATGAAAGTGAGCTTCGTGGACGAGATGGTTGGACTTAAAATCCAGTTTTATGGTATAATCACAAAAATTATCCAAGATGGAGTCATCATGTCTGAACAACCTGTAGATAAAGAAGAACTTAAAGAAATGATTCGCCAAATCATTCGTGAAGAACTTACTTTTGAAGCTAAAACTGAAAGTGTTTACACTGGTGGTTTTGATGATGGTGTTCTGTATAAAGATGCCCACACCATAGAGGTTATTTTTGATAACCAAGTATTGGCTACTTTTTCAATTTAAGGAATTATATGAAACGAAAAATTACATTCAAGGAAGGTTATCGTCTGATGCGCGAAGTGGGTGCTGATTGGCTTTCTAGTGTTTTTATGGCATTTGTTTGGGTTTTAAGGGGTGATGAGATTGAGTCATTTAAGGGGAATAAATGAATTTTCTACTCTTTCTTCAAGAATTATTTATTCAAGCATTAGAGTCTGAGTTTGTTAAACAATTTAAACCTTTAGAATTTGTATTTTATGTTTTTTGTGGGGCATTGTTCACAATGTTCACATTTAAAATTTGTTGGAACTATTATTTTGTAAAAAAACAACAAAAATGGATGATTCAAGATCCTAGGTTATCTAGTTGGAAAGAAAAAAAGTTATAAAATTTATTGATATTTAAAAATATTTGGTATAATCTCCATACAACTTACAATAGGAGCTTTTAAAATGTCACAACCTTGTGTTTTCGTCTTTCAGTTTAGTCTTGATGACCAAGATTTGAATGGCGAGTACTTATCTGAACAATACGGTTTTGTTATCAGTGCTGCGGGTTATGAAAAAATTAAAGGTTTGATTCAAACGGGTGATTTCTATGATGAAATTGTTGAGCCTATTGAAAGCGAATATGGGGTTCATGATTCATTTGGTAATGGGCCATTTGATAAGGTTGAAATGATAGGCTTTGAAACATATGAGATTCAAGGTCCTTATATCAAGAAGTGCATGAAGGCTTGGCATGAAAAAATGATTGAGCTTTGTGGTGTTGAAAATATCAGTAAAAAAGTTTTTGATCTTTCTAGAATGGATGTGAAATCTTCTGCCGAAGAGTTCTATCTCCAAATGGGTAAAAAAATTATTTAATTTCCTAAAAAGAGGTGTGAAATGATTTCTGCTAAAAATATGGACAGAGTAAGTCTTGTTTGCCATGCTACTGTGGCAAATATGTTTGCGATGTTTTGTAATGAAAAATATCGTGGGGAAAATTTCACTTGGGATAAGTTTCCAAAAATGATGGCTGGTCAATGCCGTAGTCAAGTATTTATGGCTGATATTCGTGGCAAAAATCAAAATGAGGTTTTTGAGCATGCTGAAAAAACTGGATTTGATATTGCTAAACATATGGTTGAAACTGCGGGGTTTAAAAATGAATAAAATGTTTAAGAAAATTGCTAAAAAAGCAGGGTTTGTATTTTGGGGTAAAGAGTCTTGGCGCCCTCGTGGACAAGTCATAGACTGGTCTAGCGATTACGATAAGGAACTAAATAAGTTTGGTGATATTTTAGTTGCTGACATTGCCAATTGGTTAAAAGAAAACTCAGAAAATGGCAATGAGTTGGCTAAGAAATTAATCACTGAATATAGTCAAAAAGAAAATCTTGCCAAAAATCAAACCATTATTGGTTAGTTTTCTAAATAAATGTTAAAAATCAACAGGTTAATCTAACCAAAAAATCTATTTTTTCTGTACATTACCATTTAGCTATGGTATAATTCTTCTATTGAAACAAAGAAGATAGGAACTGAAAAATGATTGCAAATTTTACGAACTATGTAATGAGCTTTTACGGTGATAGAGGTCTTTACCCTTTTAGCTTTACAGAAATTGAAGTTGAAGCTGCCACCGTTATTTACAAAGCTAGTTTGAGTTCACAAGGAAAAGAATTTGTGGGTGACTCAGTAGATCGTGAAAATGTTCGTGACATTGTTCTTAACTATCGTAAAAGTCTGAAAGCAAAGCAAAACTAATGTTGATTCTCGCATATCTATTTGTCAGGTCTAAAAAAGGTCAAAAGTTAATTCAAAAATTCAAAAGAAAATAAGGTTGTATCATGAAGGTCAAGTATCCAAGAACATATCATTTGCCATTCTCTTTAGGGGCAACATCTGATGACAAGATGTTGAAGGATACTTATTGCTTTGAAGGTTCTGAAGTTGTTGTAACTGAAAAGATGGATGGTGAAAACACTACCATTTACAGTGATGCTTTCCATGCTCGTTCTTTGGATAGTAGGCATCATCCTTCTCGCAATTGGATTGCTAAGATTCAAGGTGAGATTGGTTACAAAGTGCCAACAGGTTGGAGAATCTGTGGTGAAAATCTTTATGCTAAACATTCAATTGGTTATAAAGATCTGCCATCTTATTTTCTTGCTTTTTCAGTTTGGTCTGAAGATAATATTTGCCAAGATTGGGATTTTACTGTGGAGTTCTTGAAAGAATTAGGACTCCATCATCCTAAAGTTCTTTATCGTGGTATTTATGATGAAGCCGTATTGATAAAGTTGGCTAAATCATTAAATTTAGATGTGCAAGAAGGGTTTGTTGTTCGTTTAGCAAAAGAGTTTGCGTACGAAGATTTTTCAAAGTCTGTAGCCAAGTTTGTCAGAAAAGGTCATGTTCAAACTGATGAGCATTGGATGCATAAAGAAATTATTCCTAATGAGGTGGTAAATTGAAAAGATTTAAAAAGATGAAGCACAAAAAACCTACTAGGCAAGAGCTTGGTGGGTTTAGTCCAAGTGAATTTAAAACATTTTTAAAAGTATTGGGTCATAAGATTCCAAGAGATTTTTTTGCTCAAGCAAGCATTAGCAAATATAGGAATAGGCGTTATAGGTGGCGTTATTGGGGTGATGAATACTCTAATGATAAAACCTTTGTTGTAGATATTTCTTGTGTTGAATCTGAATTTGATCGTTGGGCAAATTCTGTAGATGACTGTGTAACTTTTGAAGAGTTTCAAAAAAAGGTGGCTAAAAAGAATCTTAATAAAAATCTAAATAAGAATCTTAAAAATAAATCTACCAATAATCGTAAAGTTAAAGTTTAAATGTTGACCTTGCAAAATAATTTCTTTATTTTGTTTAGGTCAACCTAGTAAGGAAAGATATGGAAATAATAATTGATTTTTTGAGAAGTCCATTTTTATTGATTTTTCTTGTAGCTTTTGGAGCTGGGTTGGTCACTAGATATATGACTAACAAAAGAAAAATAAAAAATGGGAAAAATAAACAAGAGGGTATTCTTAGGGAAGATATTAGATCAAGAGGATGAACAAACAAGTTACAGCAATCAATATTTAAAATATTGCCCAAAATGTAAAAGTAATAATCCTTTTGTGAGTGTTCTATATGAACCTAAGAGAGGTTTAAATAAAATTCAAACTTTAGATGAATGTGAAGTTTGCGGGTATGTTCTTAATGATGAAGATAAAAGTGACAATTGGAACTATTTATCTTTAGATGAAAAAAATCATATTATTGGAAGTATTCCTGGTGTTCCTAAAGAGGGGACTTGGCACTTACAATTATGTGATGCTCTTGAGATTGCTGTTAAAAACAAAAATAAGAATAAAAATTAATCTTGTTTTTCCCAAGGAAAATAAACCCATTTATTATTATCAATAAATTTAGAATAATAATCAGATGGTAGTTTTGTTGAGTATCTCTGTAAAATAGAAGCGGTGATAACTTTACCACTAACTTGATTAGCTTCCCAATCTTCTAATAGACCAATAAAACTTTTTCCAGAATCATTAATGTCATCTACTAAAAGAATGGTTTTTCCATTTTTCAAATCTTGGACAATACCCTCTTTGTGTTCTTTTTTAGTGCCATCTCTTGTTGACCATTGAATAGGAATAACTTCTTTTTTCAATTCGTGGCTTAAAATAACGCCTGGTAATAATCCACCTCTAGATGGTGCTACTATATAAGAAAAATCAATATCTCTAATTTGGTTTGCTAAGTTAATAGTTAAGTTGTGAAACTCATCATAAGTTATGATAATTTTATCTTTCATATAAGCCTCTGCTAATTCATTAATATAATACAAAATTATTAATATTTCAATTTTTTAAATATTTTGACAGAAAGTTCGTAAATGTATAATATGGTTATGTTTCAAGAAAGAATATTATGAATAATAAATTTCAAGAATTAAGAGAGAAGGCAAAGTTTTGGTTTGCCCAAAATTACAATTTTTCTGTTCAAGAAATTGAAACAAACTTAGAACCTAAATTTAGGCAAATAATAGAAGATAAGTTTTTAGAGTTGTTGGTTTTAGAATGTGCTGAGGTTGTTCATGATAAAAACAAAATTGCTTTAATGCATAGAGCAAAAATATATGTATTTCCAGAAGATATAGCCACACACTTTGGGTTGATTTACGACAAAAATCCAAATCATTAAATTTTATTAATTAGTTCTGTTAAACTTTTGTGTATTTCTAAATTATTATTTAATTTATCTTTCATTTCCATAATAGAAAAGAATTTATTAACCATTTCAATAAGATTATGGTTTTTATGTCTGGATGGAATATCATTTAAAAAGTCAGAAATATGAGTTGTTTTTGATATTTCAGCATCTAAAATCAAATATTTTAGAAGATTTTCATAATTTGGGTCTGCTATATAGTGTTCTTTAATTAATTTCCTAACCAAATGTCCTGAGTGTTCTAAAAGTCCGTTTTGAACAGCCAAAATAAAGCCTATATCGTTTTCAGCGTGAATATCAGCATGTGTTTTTAGGTGGGGACTAGTTAGGAAAAATCGTGCATGTTCAGCTTGCCCTGAAACACAGGCTGTTATAAATAATGTATTTATTTCTTTTTTAGTTAATTGTTCATATTTTTTAAAAAACATTTCGTTTTCAAATTCCATATAGGGTTTTTCTTATTTTACTTTTTTTATATTTTCTAATATAGTTTTTCAAAATTATCAATAAAAATGGAAAAATTTTATAAACAAGTAGATAAAAGCACAGATATGTTTGGTATCTTTTTTAAGATTCAAATGATTCTTGTGGCATCTTTGGTGATATATAATTTAATAATAAGGATTTAATGAAGATTGTTTTGTTTTTTACTAATAGAATAAGAGTGTTCCTATTTGGTTTAACCATAGGAATACTAGGGTTAATTTCGCCCTCAAAAGCCATTCGTGAAGCAAGACAAGCCTTTGAAAAATATCAATAAAGTGTTATAATTCCGATAATCTTAAGGAGTTACAATGGAAAGAATTATTGGATACACGTTAGTTCAAGAAGAGTTTAAACCATTACATGAACCTGAAAAAGGTTCTATTGTTACACATGCTTTTATTCTGTGTGGTAATTGTGGAAAATCAGTTTATCCTTGTATGGGGCCTAGATATAAAACAATATGCTTAGATTGCCATGATTCGTCTAAAGAAAAACTTGAAGAGATTAAAAAAGAGTTAGTTAGAAAGTTTCAATAAGGAATAAAAATGAAAAAATATGAATGTTGGTGCTATAACTGTTTAGATAAAATCAAAGAAGAAGGTAAAATGTTTCCAGTAACTTCTTACACTTTTATTGTGTGTCCAGAGTGTGGAAACAAAAGGTGTCCACGTGCTACAGACCATAATTTAGATTGCACTAATAGCAACGATCCAGGTCAGCTAGGTTCAAGATATGCATAATTTTTATGCTTGTCATTGAATATTCATTTAAATTTCATAATATAAAGTTTAAATACTAGTATAATGATTTATTTAAATTGGAGGAATAATTATGTTCGAAGATAAATTGGCACTACTTGAGAAAGAGTTTGATAAACAACAAGCAATTTGTTCAGAATTGTATAAGGAAGTTGCTATTCAAGGCAATGTTGAATTAAAACCAAAGTATGAAAAAGAGTTGGAGAAATTGACAACTTTTAGTCATGATATTATGACACTTAAGCAAGTGATGAATAACACTACAAATTAGTAAGGTATTGCCACAATAGCAAATTAATTGAAAAACATGTTATAATGTTACAAGTTGTTAATGGAGGATAAGTTGTATAAAATTGATACAGATGAAGACTTAAATATTCCAAGGTTCTTATTAAAAGATAAGATGCCGGTGTCTGAGCTTGTAGAAAATTTGAAAAAAAGAAATACAGAATTATCCATTGCTTTAGAAGAACTAGTTGAAGCTTTTAACGGTAAAGATTATGAAAAAGGATTTTGGCCATCAATGGATAAAGCTGTAGAAGCCCTAGAAAAACACAAAGAAATAATGAAAGAATTTAATAAATAACTTAATTATTTATGCAATTTGTAATGTTTTTTTGATGTGTGCAAGTAACAGATTTTCCATCACTTCTTTTAACAATTGTTTGATTCCCATTTTTTGTAATAACAATATCTAAACCATTGTGGTCTTTTCCATAAATGGTGTTTCCAATTTGGTGATATTTTGTTTTATTGCCTTTATTGTCAGTATAGGTTGTAAATTTGCCTTCTTTGACATAAGTTCCCTTATTGCCATAGTGTTCAACAGTAGTAGTGTCTCCTATAGTGACCGATTTACTGGTAGACCCATCATTGTGAGTTCCTTTAGTAGTATTACCGTTATTCTCATAAAGGCTTGATGCTCCAATAGAAAAACTAAAGGATAAGCAAAATAAAGTAATAATAAGTTTTACTGTTCTCATAATGTACAGTATGGTTAAAAAACAAAATAAATCAATTTTTAAGTTTGATTAAGATCAGGTGTGTTTTGCCATTATCTATAAAACATGCTAAAATACTCAAAAAATTAAGGGGCATAAAATGCAAGTAGAAATTATGAGAAAGCGTTCTGAAGTATTGGTTATTGCTTTGGTTGGTAAGGCTTTGTCAGAAAAATGGTGGAATAGTCACAATAAAGCCTTTGATATGACCCCGGAAGAAAAGTGGAAAGAAGAACCAGAGGTTGTTTACAATTATCTTATGTTCCATGCAGACCCTAACTAAAGGAATAAAATATGTCTGAAAATAAATTAAACGATAGAGTAAAAGAGTTAATGTTGGAAGCTGGCTATGCTGCTCCAGAGCTTGCTGGTCGTGCTCATAAGCTAACTGAACTACTTATTGAAGAATGTCGCAATATTGTGTCAGAAGTTTATAGAGAGACTCCATTAGAACACTGTGGATATCTACTTAGGGTAGATGAAGAAATTGCGAAAAAGCTTACTGCAATCAAGTAATTAGCCCATTTTCTTAAAATAATTGTTGTACTATAATTATTCTTATTGTATAATTCCAATATGTTTATTTTAAAAGGAAAATATCATGGAATATAGGCCAGATTGTTGGGTTGTTTTTAGAGTAGATAATCCAGAGCTAGAGAAGCCAATTTTCAAAGTTTTTGGTGGTTGGTATGGTGGTTTTGCTAATGGTGATTCTTGGAAAATTAATTCTGGAATTACAAAAGTAGAACAAGATGGAAACTGCTATTATTTTCATGGGTCATCAGGAAGTGTCTATGCTGTTCATAAAAAAGGATACAAAATGTCTGGCTATATGATGTCTGTATGGGATAGTTTCATGAAGCAACTTGAAGGTTCCCCAACTAAGTTTGAAATTTTAGAAGAGAACACCAACTTTATGGAATTGGATTATTCATGAAAAAGTTTAGTGTAACATTAACTGTTGGTGGATGTTTTGAGTGTCCGTTTCGTGAAACGGATGCTAATGAAAATTATTTTTGTTCAGTATCTGAAGCAACAGACTTGTTTTCTGCCAGAAAAGTGGTAAAAGAAAACACGGAAAAGTTAACTGAAACTTGCCCGTACTTTAAGGAAGCAAAATGAACAAGATATCCACAAGCCCTGACCGTCATTCCTTTCAAAGAGATTGTTATTTAAAAAGAATTTCTGAAGAAGGTAAAACTGCGGAAACTAATAGTGATGTTAAACAAATGCTAGAGCTATTTGAAAATATCAGTATTGAAAAAACCAAAAGAGAAGCAGATCCTTCTTGGCAAAAAAACAATCTTGAATATGAGCTTAGAACTACAGCTTGGATTCTTGAAAAGGTTCGTTTAAGCGAAGCATATGCACAAAATTTATATGCTGCCATGTGTAATAATGGTTTTAAGAAAAATGATGCTCGTTGGGCTTGTTCTTGGAGATATGCGGGTGGTATCATTGCTGATATGAGAGAGCAAGGAGATTATATTGATTGGTATTGTTCTGGTATTCGTTCTGAGTTAACAGAAGAAGATGTTAATAAATTAACTCCTGAGCAAAAAGAAAGACATGAGGTTACAAAGAATTTTGTTGGTGAATGTGTGGTAACTGATGAAATTAGGGAAGACATTCAGAAATTAGGTTGGGAGATTGTAGACTGATGGAATATACATTTGCCTCAGCATTGGTGCTTCTTATTTTAATTATGGACCCATTTGGGAACTTCCCATTATTTGCTAGTATCTTAAAGCAGTATGATTTAGAAGAAAGAAATAAGATCATTTTGAGAGAGCATGTTTTTGCTTTCTTTATTCTAATTGCCTTTTTGTTTACAGGTCAGTCATTGCTTAATCTGATGGGTTTAAGTAGAGCTAGTTTGGAAATTGCTGGTGGTGTAATTCTATTTTTAATAGCTATTAAAATGGTGTTTCCTGAAAAAACCCAAGAAGAAAGTTTTGAACATAAGCCCATGATTGTTCCTTTGGCTATTCCTGCGATTGCTGGTCCTAGTGCTATGGCAACTGTTATGCTTATGGCAAATAGTCAACCCACTCAAATGCCAGCATTAAGTTTGGTAATTTTGACAGCAATTGTTATTAGTGCCACAATTTTAATTGTGTTGAATAAAGCCCAAAAATTCTTAGGAAAGAACTTTATTGTAGCTATGGAAAAGTTAATGGGATTAATACTTGTAGCATTATCGGTTGAAATGCTAATTAAAGGTATCAAATCTGTCATTTAAATAACTGTACATATCTTTTAAGATGTGCTATACTTTGTCTATGAAAAACTTTGGAGTTAAAAATGAATCCTTCCCAAAAAGACGATAAATTTGAGCAATATGAAAAGTTGCCAAGTTCATACCATAAAGACCCTCGTTGGCAGGAGGTTAAAGATCTTCGCCAAAAGGGTGAGCATTTAAAGGCTAACGGCATTGTGTTTTCAATTCGCCATGACTATGGTTTTGAGGGGTAAGATATGTCACAAGAAATTTATAATCTAATCATTTTTGCGTCCCCTATCATTATTATGGGCGTCGCTTTGATTGTAAAAGGTGAGTGGTAATGGGATTTTTAGAGGTAGATAGAACCTCTATTTTCATGTTAATTTCTCTTTTGGGAACTCTATTCTTTTGTGGATATGTTGTTAATAAAATTTTATTAGGACTCCCTAATAATAGGGTTTTTTTAGAAGATAAAAAAACAAAAGGTTCTCGTCATTTAAAACAATTGTTGGAATTTATCATTAACAATGAATATCCAAGAGCATTTGCTTATATGCAAGCAAATATTGAAGAAATTGAAGAATTCGCAAAATTCTATTCTCATAAAGGTGAGATTAGAACTGGAATGGGGTTTAAAGAGTTTATCTATCAGATGGCCGCCAAAGATGATTTAATGGATATGCTAAGATACACACCAAAAAGATTTCATTTTCTTGAAGTTTTAGATAAGGATGATTGGTTCAAATATATTGATACTGTTTTGACATATCAACAATTAAACGGTAAATTAGATAATAAAGAAATCCCTAAAAAGTTAACAAAAGTATGATTAAAAATTTCTTTCAAATATTAAGTGATTTATTCAAAAGCAAAGAAAAGAAGGTTTCAGAAAAACAAAGAATTTGGATTGCGAGAAATGTTTGGAATGACCCTAGTTTGGCAGAACAAGATACAATATATAAAGGAAAAATAGATGAATCCTAAATTAAAAGAAATTGCAGAAACCATTGAGATTGCTACTCATGTTCCTGGTTATTGGAAGTTTAGTGACGATCAATTAGAGTTTTTGATTGAAACTGTTAAAGAAGAGTTTATTAAGAACTTAAAGTCTGAAATCAAGATTCAAGAAGATAATCTATATGATGATTACGAAAGAGGAATCTTAGCAGGTATTGAAAAATCCTCTTCAGTTATTAAGAAGACATTTATTTAGTGTAAAAACTTGGTGGATTATAGTTATTTTTAACTTTTAAGCTTTCAAATAAATCAGGAAAATTAATTTCTTTTCCATTTAGCAGTAGTTTTCCTCCAGCTTTATTAATTTCTTGTGGAATTACATCATTTAGAAACCATAATTCTCGTATTTCCCTATCTCGTACAAAACTAATCTTTCTTTTTGTGTCACCTATTTCAAGTTCAAGTGGTAATGAAATTGTATTAATTTTATAAGTTAAAACATCAGGTTTATAGTTTGCTTCTGGAATATCTAAAATCATAATTTCTCTCCCTAATTAAAAAAATTGTATTCCTAAGATCTTTTTTTGTCAAAGAAAATATTTGCTACTTTTAAAGATTTATATGGTATAATTCAAACACAGAAACAAAAACTGAGGTTTTAAATGACAGAAAAGACTTTCAAAGTATGTATCCGTGTGAAGGGTGATCTTCAATCGGCATATGTATTTGAAAACGATAAGGCTGCCAAAGATTGGGTTAAATTTAAATTACCCAAACTTGAAAGAGAGTATGGCAAGTTAAAGGTGATCAAAGAAGATTTGCCTGGTTTGAAGGTTGGAGATAAATGTAATGTGTATGGTGAAGCATATGATGTTTTTACCATTACAGATTTAATCACATATTCAGAAGATCGTTATGGATTTGTGCTAGATTCTGGTTATGCTGAAGAAGTGGCAAAATGTCATACTGAGTTTATCAAAAAAGGATATAAAAATGGCTAATGTAAAGAAAAATCAAGTTACAAAGTCTCCACAATGGTGGAAGCATCTGCGTGAATGGAAAAAGGTTTTTTGGAAGGCAGAACGCCAAGCTCAAAAAGCAATAATTCGTAAAGAAAAGGAATAATATGATTAAAACAATTTTGGCTATTGTCGGTGGCGGTGTAATCTTTTTAGCCATTATGGGGTCATTTGGGGTGGGCAATTTCGTATTGTTGTATGGTCCAAATAAGATCACTTGCACAGAAGCTGAATCTAAATAAGGGGTAAGTAATGCCTTGTGAATATCAATTGACCGAATTTGAAAAATCCCTTTTTGATATGGCTCAAACCAATGAAGGCTATGTTGGATTTGATGGTAAATATACCTTACCTACAAAGCAAAGAATCTGGGTTGATGTTTTCCATGAGGGTGAAAAAGCAATGCTTTTAAAAGTGCTTAAGGTTCTGCCAATCCCAGAAAAAGAAAAGACAGAGCTTTTTTGGAATGTCTGGAACCAAGAAAACCCTAAATCAGTTAGGGTTTTAGAAGAAGAATTAAATAAATTTAGATTTAATAAGTAATTTTGGAGTTTTATATGGAAAAACAAGCAAAACCATGTCCTTTTTGTGGGAAAAAAATAGATATTAATGATGAAGATACATTATACCCATCTGGAACTGGCTGGAAAGACTCTGGAGAGGGTTATCGCCATTATGTGTCAATATATGATGTTCCTAAGGAACAATGGTGCTATAAGATTGTCTGCCAAGAACACTACGGTGGTTGTGGAGCAGAAATTCATGGTGATTCAGTAGACGAAACCATTGAGAAGTGGAATCGTAGGGTTTAAACTCAAAAAAAACTGTACTTTTCTATAATTTCGGGGTATAATAACCTCATTATCAACACGAACCAAGGAGTTCAAGATGGAAAAGAAGATCACCAAAGCTACCTTCAAAAGTTTCCTTCGTAAGAATGCGGGCAATCTGTTTATTCAGTGTCGTTCAAGTTTTGATGGTATGTATGACAGTGTTATGCCTGTTGAGAACCCTCAGTTTGTTCCTGCTGTTCAAGAAGCTCGTTTTCACGAAAACAATCAAGGCATTCAAGGTGTTTGGATTGTTGGTCAATCTGGAAATTCTTTCCATAAGTATGAAAAAGATGGCTACACTGGCATCGCTGTTTATAACTGCTGTGGTTCATTTATTGTTGCAACAAAATCAGAATAAGGAAAATTTATGAATAATGAAAAAGTTAAAATGAATAAAAGTTGGGAAGATAAAGCCAATATTCTTAATGTGATTGGTGGTTTGGGATTTAAGGCTACTGCTAGTGGTCAATTTCTAGACTCTGAAGGTAATGGAACTGCTGTAATTCATGCTCCACGAACAAAATTCTATAAAGCATTAGAATCTCTCCATAATGACTTTTATAATGGGTTGAGTCAGACAATTTTCCCAGATGACGCAATTATTAACTTTGAACAAAAGAAGGCTCTAATTTGTGAGCGCAAATATCAGCAAGTGGCTGGTTCCACTGATGAGAAAATCCAAACTTGTGCTTTTAAGAAATATCAATATGAGCGACTTTTGGGTAAGCTTGGTTATGAAGTAAGTTTTGCCTTCGTGCTTAATGATTGGTTTAAGCAAAAGCGTTATTCTGATGCTCTTGCATATATTGAAGCATCTGGTTGTAAGTATTTCTTCAATAGCATTGAAGAAGATTATGTAGGTAGTTTTTTTAAGTAAGGAAATAAAATGAGTAATTTTGTGCCTGATATCGGAACGCTTTTTTATGTTGAAAAACGCCCCATTCGCAAAGATGTTGAGGGTCTTTTTGGCGGTGTAACACAAGCTATTGTGGTGGATAATTCTTACAGTAGCAATGTTTTTAGGTGTGTTGGAAGTGACAATACAATGGTTGTTGGTCGTATGGTGCATTCTTCATATATGATTGAAGGTCAAGAGAAAAACAACTACCTTTTCAAGATAAATATGCACACATTTCAACCTGTGGGGCCAGAAGTGGCAAAAGTTCTAAATTTAACTGAGGAGACAAAAGATGAACAAAGTTGATAAAAAAATTCAAGCATTAATGGAAAAAGCTTGGAACGAAACTGAGGGTGAGGCAAGTGAATACATTGATGTTGTTATTCGTAAAGAGATGCAACATGAAATGGCTCCTGTCTTTGCGCGTTTTGCTCAGTTACTGATCAATCAAAACAAAAGTGAGGTTGCTACTCACCGAGAAATTAAGGTTGAGCCAGAAGTTAAAGTAAAAAAGGCTGTAAAAGCTAAAGCCAAATCTCTGGCAAAATAAGTTGTAACAACTTTTAAAAAAGATTTAGTGTTCACTAGATCTTTTTGCCTATTTATTGTCAAAAACATGATATAATTCATCATCTTAGAAACAAACCAAGGATTAAATTATGGACAAGCAAACAATTGTAAAAAATCTTAAGAATACCATTGCTGGAAAAGAAGAAATGTTAGCACAATATCGTTCTGCTCTAGCTCTTTCTTATCTTGGTCCTACACCCCTTCTTGGTTCAGAGTTGGCTTGTGTTGCAACAATTAAGTTTCTTGAGGTTAATTTGGGTGAACTAAATAACATTTTGGCTGATGTTGAAAAACTTGAGGTGGCATAATGAATAAATTTCTAACATACATTGCTGATAAACTTTTCGCAAAAGCTTGGAATGATTGTTTTGAAAGTTACAAGTACGCGGCTAAAACTTTTGGGGTGAAATATGAATGATGCTCTTAAAAAACGAATTAAAGACAGAATCCTTCAATTAAAGGATTGGAACACATCTGGTTCCCATACTAAAAAAATTAAAGAACTCCAAGCAAAATTAAAAGCGATGAAAGCAGTTTAATAAGGAGATAATATGGGGTTTTACTTATATAATGACAATGTGGAAGTTGTTAAAGCTATTAAGATTGGTCAGGGTAAAGATGCTAAAGTTTTTACTAAAGCCAAGAATGCTGCCCACTACTGTGCTTATTTAAGGAACTCTAATTATTTCATTCGCAAAGGATTTAATAATATCCCCTTAGTGGATATTGATGGCAAAAGACAGGAAAGGCTCTATAAAAAGTTAATTCCTGTTTTTCAAAGGATTTTAACATGAACAAAAAACTTCAAGATTTAATTAGGCAGTCTACTTATTTTCAAGTGTCAGCAGATCATTTTAGTGGTGTTTCTGAATCGTCTGCTCAAGTTGATTTAGAAAAGTTTGCCTTGCTGATTATTGAGAATTGTATTTCTGCTTGTGCTACAGACCAATTAGGAAAAACTGTTGGTGCTGAAGATCTAATTAATAAGCGTTTTGGAATTGAATATGGGAGGTTTTGTGAAAGCAACTAATCAAAATGAAAATTTAATGAAAGTGTTTGCTGCTAAAACATTGAAAGATTACCCCAAAGTGGGAGTGAAAGAAGGAGATGAAATTTTTGTTTCTCTTATGCCTTCTTGTCGATACTATATGAGTAAAAAGGGTCGTTTGGGCTTTGGTTCGCAAAGTGAAATCTTTGAAACTTGGGGCAAAGAAGGTGTAGATTTTTACAGGCTTTAACATGAGTAGTAAACGAAGGCTTAGGCGAAATAGTTGCTCTGGGAAAGTGCAATATAAAGAATCAAAAGATGGATTTGCTGCGATTATGAATCTCAAAAAAGGCAAGTCTGATGGCGGTGTGATGAATGTGTATAAGTGTCAATTCTGTAAGAATTATCATATAGGGCATGCTCCATCATTTATTCAAAAAAAGTTTTAAAGGAGTAAGAAATGGATTTTCCTAAAATTAAAGATAAGTCAGCAAAAGTGATTGAGTACAAAATTATTCCAACCACACAAAGGTTAACTTTTGATATTACTTGGCAACACCCTGAAACTCGCTATATAGGTGATGACGATGGGGATTATTATAAGTTTGTCGCCAGCAATGGTTATGAAGTGATTTCTCGTTCTCGTATGGATATTCAAACTGAAAGGCTTTGGCTTCTAGGTGCTAAAGAGAATGAACGATCTGGAAGTATGGTTTTCTCTAGCAATGATAAAAGAGATAAGGCTCTATTGGAGTTTGAGATTGCTTTGATTGAGTGGAAAAGGTTTGTGACAGGTCAATAATTTGCTGTACAAATGCTTGATTTGATAGTAAAATATAGTCTTTAAAGTATGGAGAACAACATGGAATGGTTTGGCTTTTGGATCTTTATGAGTGTTTTAGTGGCTTGTGACACTTGGCTTTTTTCTCAAGGCTATAATAGCTTTCTTTGGACTTGGAAGGGTGAGAAAGAATTAGCTTTGCGAGAAGCTGCTATCAATAAACAACAAAATGTTGAGAGTTCAAATGAACAAAAAACTTAAAAGTTTAGCTAAAAAAGCCATTACAACAAAAAGGTGAAATAATGCAAGCCCCTCTGAAATAATGTTAGAAAAATACAAAGTTATTTTTGGAAGATTTGGTTCAATTATGCCTCAACCAAAATTTGCTAGTTTAAAAGAAGCGCAATTTGTGGCAAATATTCACAATGGTGTAGTTGTGGATGTAGAGAGTGGTGAAGTTGTCCACAAGAGTCCAGGTTTTGAATGGGAGAAAAAATAATGGAATTTAATATGAATATTGTTTGGCAAGATGTTTTGTTGTTTGTTATTGGGTTTGTATTTCTTGTTAGAATGACATACAGAATGGGGTATAAAGATGGAATGAATAAACAAAGATATATTCATAATCAAGAAGAACTTGAAAAATCAGGTAATTTCTTTTGGTGTCATGGTCATCGTGTTCCATATCCACCACGTCCTGAGGTTGAACCCAAAAAAGAAGGATAAAAAGTGGAAAACCTATCGAAATCGGTAGGTTTTTTTCTTATAAAATAGTGTATAATAGAGGCATTGTAAAACTTCAAGGACTTTAAAATGAATATGGCAAAGATTAAGGCAATTTCCAATCAAGCACGTGAGTTTGCTTCAACAAAAGAACCACTTGATATGTATGTGATCGGTTTTGATGAAGATAAGTTTGAAGCAAAATTTGCTGAGTTGATTGTGAAAGAATGTGCTAAACTCGCAGTTGAGTTGGCTGATGCTGCCGAGACAAAGATGATGCCCAATTTCGTTATTGAGACTTGGATGAAACAACATTTTGGAGTTAAATCAAATCCTACAGCTGCT